>Ga0163151_10000365_pt1 | contig 80725 bp, 68 predicted proteins | sample OliLakLV19MP5IB2_FD_145596 | JGI IMG/M metagenome (GOLD analysis project Ga0163151, IMG submission 145596) | Freshwater microbial mat bacterial communities from Lake Vanda, McMurdo Dry Valleys, Antarctica - Oligotrophic Lake LV.19.MP5.IB-2 | ecosystem: Environmental > Aquatic > Freshwater >...
CATTCACCCCTGGTGCATTTGTAAGTGCGAGTTGAAATAAAATCTTCCAACGACGATCTTGGTCTATAGGAAAATTTTTGAATTTAATTTCATTTTTTAAAACTTTAACCAATTTCAATTGAGCATCAATTGATTTTGCCACTCTTAAATATGAGCCAAACCAAGTCTTTTGAAGATCTGATCCAGCTGGAGCTTTTTGTGTTTGCTTCCAAAAGAAATCTTCTGCGCGTTTCGTATATTCTTCAAAGTAGGCCCGTGCTTCTTTTTCTTCTTTTGGCAAATACATTTGTAATGACGGATTATTAAGGCGACGACCATAGAGTGTGTTTGTGATAAGTTCTATAATTTTAATATCTTTTTCGCTGCCTAAATTATCAAAAACAAAGTTTGCATAGCTTGGGGCGTCGAGTTCGCCATCGCGAACCATATCCCATAATGTACTCCAGAGTTGTAGACGTGTAAGGGGATCATCAATTTTAGTTAAATATTTCTGTGTGTTTTCAAGTGTACGTTTATCAAGTTTAACTTTCACATAATCAAAATCACCGTAATTTGGAAACGCAATATCAGGGCAATCTTGCTTTTCTAATTCTTTAATGACGGTCTCTTTACCTTCGTAATGTGCTTGTACGACTTTATACATTTTCATTGCCGATGGGCCAGAAGACATAAACATCGCAATTTGAGTACGGTGGGAGCGAAGTGTTGAATGATCACTTGGAGCAGTTTGAATGAGTCTGAAATTTTGAATCTTATCGTTTTTGCAAGTATACTGAATTTCTACAGTGTTGAGACCTTCTTTTTGCAGCCATTCAGTTGTCCATTTTTTAAGATCTTTACCAGAGGCAACTGCAAGTGAAGTTGTGAAATCTTTTCTTTCTGTATTTCGGTATTGATATTTTTGAAAATAAAGTCGAACACCTTTTTTGAAGTTATCTTCTCCTAAATAAAAATCAATTTGCTTTAACGATGAAGCCCCTTTTCCGTAGGTGATTCCATCAAAGGCAACAAAAGCCGACTCAGAGTCGCGTACGGGGCCTTCGATTGGGTGGGTAGTAACCCATTGATCTTCAGTATACGCCCAAATTTTCGTGAAGAAAAAATTAACCCAAGCGAGTTTTTTAAATTCGGTGGCTTCGTTTATAGCAATGGTTGCCATGTAAGTTGCAAAACTTTCGTTAAGCCATAGATCGTTCCACCATTTCATGGTGACAAGATCTCCGAACCACATATGGGCCATTTCATGTAAAATAACTTCTGCCAACCTTAGTCGCTCTGATTGTGTAGATTTACCTCTTTGTATATAGAGCTCTGAGAATGTAACCGCTGCAAGGTTTTCCATGGCACCCATGTTAAAATCAGGTGCTATTACTTGATCATATTTTTTAAACGGGTAGGGAAACGCGAAATACTCGTCAAAAAATTTCAATCCCTGGCGCGTAATTGTGAACCAATCATTTGGAACTACATACTTTGCCAAACTTTGACGGGCAAAAAGTCTCAACGGTACGGCTCCTGCTTGAGAGTTCCACATTTTATAAGGGCCTGCATGAAGCGACATGAGATAAGTACTCATCACAGGAGAGGCTGTGAAATTCCATTGGGTCATTTTATTTTCTTTAGCAGTAGTTTTTTCTTCTCGCGTTGTCGAAATAACGGTCCAATCTTTGGGAGCCGTAACTTGCATCGTGATTATGGCTTTTAAGTCGGGTTGATCAAAACATGGAAATACTTGATTTGCATCGTAGGGCTCAAGATGAGTGTACATGTACACTCGTTTATCTTCTGGATCCAAAAATCGATGTAGCCCTGTGCCTGAAGTGCTGTAGACATGAGAAAATTTAACGATGACATTGTTAGTGCCTGTTTTTAAACTTTTGACAGGTAAAGTGATGAAGTGATTGTTGTACTCAACGATTGGTTGGACAACTCCATTAATTGTAAGTTCTTGAACTTTTCCTTCGAAAAAATCAAGGGTGAGTTTTTCAGGATTCGATATGATGTCAAAAGTGATATTTGAGATTCCTGTGAATTCTTTCTCATCCTGTCCAACAACAAAAGTAAGATCATATTTTACAGGTGCTTTTATAACCGAGGCTCTTGCTTCTGCGATTTCTTGAGTAAGTCCTTTTGATACAACACGATCTGATGCTAAGACCAAAGGACTAATCATAGAAATTAAAAGTACGATCTGAATAAGTTTGAGTGTTTTCATGGCTGAGGGAGCCTCCAGTAGAGTTAAAATCAACCAGATGAGTAAAGTTGCTTTAAGACTAATAATCAAGAAAGATGCGCCGCGCTAACTTTGAAAACAAATAGATTTTTTTGATCGCTTCGCACACTATGAATAAGTGGTATTTGATTAAACTTCTAAAGGAGAATTTATGAAAAAGCTCGTAACATTATCTGCTCTTGTATTTGCATTAAGTGCTGTTGGTTCAGTGAGCCTTGCTTGCCCCCATGCTGATAAAGCTGCAGCTAAAAAAACTTGTACCGATAAAGGTCTTAAAGCCGGTTCACCAGAATTTAAAGCCTGCTTAAAAGAAACACATGCTGCAACTTGCACTGAAGAAGGCTGCAAAAAAGAAAGCTGCAAAGAAGGTAAAGAGTGTGGCTGTAAAGAAAAACATGGTTGATTAGTTAATTAGCTAAAATATTTTTGTAAAAACCGCGATCCCTAATGATCGCGGTTTTTTTTAATGACACAAAGTTTGAGTCTCAATACAACTATTGCCATGCAAATTGGTACTGGCATGTCGTTACCTATGAAAATGGTTTTATACCCCCATGTGATCTGTGGGGTTATTGCTCTTTTTATCTTTATTATTCCACTCATTACAAAAAAAGGCGGCAGGGCTCATGTACTTTGGGGGAGATCCTACACGTTATGCATGACCGTAGTTATTCTCGGTGCGTTTATCATCACACCTTGGCGATTTTTTATCGATGAGCAACGCTCACCTAAAAGCCAAGAGTTTGCGGTGTTTTTACTTTTCGTTGCTATACTTTCAGCTTCAACGCTGCATTTTGGACTTCGCGCTTTACGCCACAAAAACAGAACTTTTAAAACTACAAAATGTATTGATGTAGCTCCTTCAAGTTTGCTTATCGCCACTTCTTTGTTAACAGGCCTTTACGGAATACTAAATGGAAGTACGCTTTTGACATGGATACCAATAGCGGGGCTTTTATCAGGGGTGCAAAGTTTAAAATACTGGCTAACGGCACCTACTGAGAAAATGCATTGGTGGTATGCACATATACAAGGGATGTTTGGCGCTTGTATTGCGACGGTAACTGCATTTTTTGTGACAGCTCTACCAAATCTAATGGGTCAAGAATTTCAGGCATCTTTACTGTTATGGTTACTACCCTCAGTCATCATGGTGCCTATTGAGTATTTTATTCTTAAGAATTATCGAGTGAAATTTGGCGATGCCTAATGCACCTCATCTGGCTAAGAAGTATTCACCTGCTAAGTAACTTTAGATATAAATAATACCAAGTAAAATCAAATATTTACATGATATACCCAAGCTTTATATGAAGAACCCTTAACACCCGTTAATGGGTGAGAATCGCTAAGCTCGTGATATCACTCATGGGCCTCGTTCTTGCTCTATAGACACTGTGTAAGGGTAAATTCACATAACAATAGGGGCAAATTCATGTATCAAGATCGCACTAAATTAGTACTCACATCATTCATATTACTGGCCTGTGTTGGGATTTCTGTCTGGGGCAATGAGATGACTTTTGATACTCAAGGCTCAAGCAAGGGTTTTAGAAATCCGGCCAGCTTTGTTCTCCAACAGATCAGATCAGGTACCATTGAATTAGAAAGAAAATTGGCTTCACAAATTGCTGCTATTAAAACACGCAAAATTGCGAGTATTGGCAGGCCTGCTGATCCGTTAGAGAATTTTAGATTTGGAATTTTAGAAGGCAAATACGCGCTCACCATGAATGGCGATAAAATTAGTGATATTGCATTTATTGATAATCCCAGTACCGAAGGTCGGCCTACAGCAATGGCTAATCGCATAGAGTTTTTAGAAAAATTCGGAAGCTTTTTTGGTACGACTAATCTTCCTGAAAAATTAGCTACAGATGTGCAAGGTACAAAGATCACGGAGACCTATCGTATGAAGACGTCTCGAGCTGATACAGATATTATGGTTAAAATCACAGTGGATGATCTTGATCGCCTACTTGATGTTAGAACTGAAAAAGTATCAGCCCTTAAACTTTTTTAATCGATGGCTTCTTGTTGAGGAGCAAAACCACGGCGCAATGTGTTTTCAGTAATGGTGCGTGGTTCAACGAACTGTAATAAATAATCAGGGCCGCCGGCTTTACTACCTACGCCTGACATTTTATAGCCCCCAAAGGGGTGTCTTCCCACAAGTGCTCCAGTGATTGAGCGGTTGATATAGAGATTTCCAACTTCAAATTCACGTTTTGCTTTTTCTAAATTTGCAGGGCTTCTTGTATAAACACCACCGGTGAGAGCAAATTCAGTGGAATTTGCAATTGCCAATGCATCATCAAAGTCTTTTGCCTTAATGACCGCAAGCACAGGGCCAAATATTTCTTCTCGGGCGATGCGTGCAGTTGGTTTGATGTCAGAAAATATAGTTGGCGGAACAAAATAACCTTTTGGTGGCACTTGCCCTTGAAAAACCATCTTGCCTTCAGTTTTTCCAACTTCAATTAATTCTAATATTTTCTTTTGCGCACTTTTATCAATCACACACCCAATGGCAGTCCCTGCGCTCTCGGGCATTCCGACTTTCATGCTTCTAGCACCTTCAACAAGCCTGCTTAAAAATTTATCGTAATTTTCTTCAAGCACAATAACGCGTGAACATGCCGAACATTTTTGACCTTGAAAACCAAAGGTTGAGTGGAGAGTACCAAGAACAGCCTCATCAAGATCTGCATCGCTATCAACGATAATGGCATTTTTGCCACCCATTTCAGCTACTACTTTTTTAACTGAGCGTTGGCCGCGTTTGGTGTGGCCTGCGCCGCTGATGATTTGAAGGCCTACTTCTTTTGACCCGGTAAAGACGATAAAATCAACGTGGTGATGGCCCACAAGATAAGCACCCACATCTTCGCCTAAGCCTGGAACAAAATTTACAACTCCTGGTGGTAAGCCGGCTTCAAGTAGGATTTCCATAAACCATGCAGCGATGATAGGGGATTGTTCTGCAGGTTTCATGATGACTGTGTTTCCGCATACGGCTGCACCTACAACCATGCCTGCAAGAATTGCTAGTGGGAAATTCCAAGGGGCAATGACCACCCCCACACCGCGGGGTTGATAAGAGTAAAAGCTCTCTTCGCCAGGAACAAAACTTGTGGCAAGAGGTTTACTCATTTTTAAAGCTTGCTGGTTATAATATAAGCAAAAATCAATAGCTTCACCGATGTCACCATCAGCTTCGCGCCAGGTTTTACCGACTTCAAATACTTCTAAAGCCATAAGTTCAAATTTACGATCGCGCATGATCTGAGCAACTTTTTCAAATATTTTCACACGCTCAGCCAAAGGTTTTTGGGCCCATGCACCACTTGCTGCACGCGCAGCTTCAATAGCTAAGTCAGCTTCAGTAGCTGTGGCTTGTGAGGTTTTGCCAATAATCATATCTGGATCTGCTGGGTTTTCAGAGGTGAGTTCTCGGGCTGTTTTGATATGTTTTTTTCCGATCACAAGGGGGTAACTTTGGCCGAGCTTCTTTTTAACTTTAATAAGTGCATCGGCCATAGCTGTACGATTAGTTGCTAAATTAAAATCAGTGGGTGGTTCATTCTCAAAATAATGAGCAGGTTTACGTTGAGTTTTTGTTTGATTGGTCGCAAATGCCTGCGTTGCACTGGCTTGTGTTGCTGCTTTTAATTCGTTGAGCGACTGACGTGGGTCTTTTAAAAGTTCAGCACTCGACGCACCACTTGAGAATTTAGCTCGTAAGAAAGATTCATTGGATGTGTTTTCTAAGAGCCTACGAACAAGATAGGCCATTCCAGGAATAAGTTCACCAACAGGTGCATACTCACGTACGCGCACACCCATTTTTGTTAGTGCTTTTTTAATAGGCTCAGCCATTCCGTAAAGCATTTGTACTTCAAAACTTCGTTTATCAATGCCGAGTCGTTCAGCTGTGACAAGTGCATGTGCTATTGATCGAATATTATGTGACCCAAATGCTGATTTAATAACACGATCATTTTCAAGCATGAGAGTGGAGAGTGTTTCATAGTTGGCGTCAGTTTCTTTTTTATTTGTAAATACAGGTACGGGCCAACCTCTTTGTTGAGCAAAAACAGTTTCGTAATCCCAATATGCACCTTTAACAAGTCGAATGGTAATGCGGCCTGTGCGTTTTTTTGCCCATTCAATTAATTCACGAAGATCTTTTTCTGAATCTTTGAGATAGGCCTGAATAACAAGGCCTAGGTTATTATGATTTTTAAATTCTGCTTCATCCATGAGGCTTTTAAATAATAAAAGTGTAAGATCTTTATGAAAGTATGACTCCATATCAAGATTAATAAAAACACCTAATTCAAGGGCTCGTCTAAATATAGGTTTTAGTTTTTCTTTAACTGTATTTATCGAACCTTCAGGGTCAATGGGGTCATATTGTGAAAACAGAGAACTTACTTTTACAGAAACGTTTACTTTAGAAATCGGCCCTAAATGATCACGGTCAATTAATGAATTCTCAGGCCATGATGCAGATTCACGAGCTAGTATTTCGATAAGTTCAATATATTTTTTTTGATAGCACCATGCTTCTGATTCGCTCACCGCAGCTTCACCTAAAATATCAACGGTGAAACATAAGCTATCTTTTCTCATTTTAATTAGATTTTTGAGTGCTTCATCTGGATTACTACCAGTAATAAACATGCGCGCCATTTGAGCGACATTTTTTTTCACTGACGAAGCTAAAAGCCCAGGAGCAAGTGAGCTTAACCCTAAACCCCAGCCCAAAATTGAGGGCATCTCTTGATCACCACCGGTGAAGTATTCTTTAAGATGTTTTGAAACTTCTTCTGAAGAGTTTAAATAGGGGAGAACATCGACAAAACGAAACATCTGAATTTTAAAATTTTCATTTTTCATGGACCAATCCATGATGCGCCCATACCACCAGTCTTTATTAAAAATACTAGCTGATTCGCCCTCCATGAGATTCATAATCTCTTGGCCGCGTAAAAAAATGGGATCTTGATTTGTCGTTGTCATGGTGTCCTCAGTTAAATTTTTTCAAAAACAATTAAAATTTAATGGCGGTTAAATAAATTTCCACTGCGCTTTACTTAAGCCTATTATTTCTGCATCGATAACATCACCCGCAACCACAGGGCCAACACCTTCTGGTGTGCCAGTGAGCACGATATCTCCGGGTTCTACTGGAAACGTTTCTTTTAAATATTCAATAATCACGGGAATCGAAAATAGCATGTCTTTTGTAAAGCCATGTTGTTTGAGTTGATCATTAAGTGTGAGTTTTAGTTCTAGGTTTTGCAAATCAATGTTTTTAGCTGATACCCAATTTCCTAAACCACAACTTTTTTTAAATCCTTTGGCTAATGACCAAGGTGTTTTTTTCTCTTGAGCCTCACGTTGTTTATCACGAGCTGTGAGATCATTTGCTACTGCAATTTCACCGGCCTCTAAATTTTCATTAAATCTAAAAGCGAGTTCTAATTCAAAGTGAACTTCTTTTGAATAAGCGGGTAGTTTAATTGTTTCACCACTGAGTGCAATACTTGCCGGAGGTTTAAAAAAAACAACCGGTGCCCCTTGGGGGACTGTGTTTCCTAATTCTTTTGCATGTTTTGCGTAATTGCGACCGATACAATAAATCATGCGAGCATCCAACGATCACCTTTTTTTAGCAAGACGGCAGCTTGAGCTTTTCTCAAATCAACGCTGTAGCCTGTCAGGTTTTGAATCAGTTCTGGAATAACATCTCCATGACTGCAAACATAAAGGGTGTCGTCTACGGATTTAACCTTTTGGGCTAATACATCAATTCGTTTATTAAATTCTTTTGAAGATTCAGTATCTGTTTGCTCATTTAAAAGAGGCTCAATTTTAAGTTTTATGTCGTGAGATTGGCATAGAGGTTCGATGGTTTCTTGACAGCGTATTTTGGGGCTTGACCAAAATTGAACACCTTTAGGAAGCTCCCCCTTTTTATAAGTCTGAATAAGTTTTTGAACCTGTTCGCGCCCTTTAGGAGATAAGCCATTATCTGTTGAACGAAGTGTTGTATCGCGATGGGCATGTCGTAAAACGACAATGGTTTTAACCATGGAATTCCTCTCTTAATTTCGAGGGGAATATGCAACGATATTAAAGATTTGGCTAGGTTATTTTTTATATCAAACTAATCGCATGTTTCAGACGGGACATCGTCACAAAATAGGTCATGAACTGACTGGTCATTGTCGCTACAAACCTCGAATCCAGGGGGAGGAGTTACATCATCACATTTACTTTGACTAGGTTTGCCATCATCGCCTGGGGGGCAGCCGGTAATCGTTGTACCCCCATCAATTGACCAGCATGGGGCTGTCATTGTTTCGCAAGAAGTTGTTTTACAAGAGCCTTTGATGCGTTCGCCTTCTACGGTGAAAGTATCTGGAAAATAATCTGCGCAACCCGTGTTGGCATACTTATAATCTCCTGGCCCACCCGATTTATTACAATAGGTACATCCGCATTCGCCCCCAGACCCGCCAACGGGGGGCGGCGTAGGCAAACACACTCTGAGTTTTTCAATGTAGCGACATGGCCCTGTTTCTTCAGCCCAGGTTTGTACACCAAAAGTGAAATTGATCAGAAAAATGAAAACCCAAATGATTGTGCGCATATTATTTCCCACGTACTGGTCCCACTAATTCAAAATCTGAGGTTTTTATGCGAATATTTTCTTTTACACCAAATTTCATTTTAAAAACATACGCCCAAATTTCGACATCTAGAAATGCTTTGTTTGCAGGTATTGAATAAAAATAAGCCATCATCACATTTTCACCCGCAGCATGAGAAAGTCGATGTTCTTGTACTACGCTGTTACCATCGGTATTTATATATGCGGGTGCATTGTATGCCACTGTTGGCACTAACGGATTATTTGAAACGCTAAACGAATATTCAGCTTGTTTTCCGCCATCGCAAACAGTGCTGCCTTTTACAACTTGTGGTAATGAAACTTTTACTTCGAGTTCTGGACCAATAGGTGGCTTTAAATCTGATTCGTCATAATAAGGTTGTCTACCTTTTTGAATTTTACCCTTGATCGTCAAACCAGGGCCATCAATGTTGTTGGCATCGTGCGTGCCAGCTAAACTGCCTTTAATAATTTCAATTATATCTGGAATTCCGTCACCAAATTCTTTGCGTGAGAATTGCAGTCGTGTAACTGATTCACCATCTAAATAGCTGGTTGAGAGGCCCATAGCCTCTTCATCACATTTACTGATTGCAAAGTATGGATCTATATTTATCATTGATTCTTTTGTGGGTTCGCAACTCATGCTGCTTAAATCTACACCTGGCTCTTTGCAGCGCTTGGTGACACAGACAGAATCTAAGAGGTGATATTTGTTATTTCTGCGATTTATAATGCCCTTTGGAATTCCAAATGAAGATTCATCCCTATCTAACACACCATCTGCGTCTGAGTCAGGGAGAAGAACACCTTCTTTCATTTTTGCTGTGAGATTAACAATAGTAAAATTTATCGGCTGATAGAGAAAACGATCCGGTGTTGCTGCAAAACTGCAAAGATCAGCGCCTTGAATATTGCCTACATTTTTGGTTGAGTCGGTGCCTCCCGCAATCGTCATTTTACTTAAAACTATATCTGCTTTTTGAAAATCTTTAGCTAGTTGAGGTTCATCTGGATGGCCTGGGGTAACAATACGATTGTAATATACGGTTTGAAGTAACATTCCACCGGTCATTTCTTTGGCCACTGTGACAATATCCTGAACTCGATGTGCATATCCATTCGCTATTTCATTATTTTGCGCGATAATGAGTGGGTCATCACCTTCGAGGATCTCTGCATTCCCATCGACATTAGTGGGGGCTCCGTCACTGATAAAATATGCAAAGTAATGCTGATCTTTTAAAGTGTTGGGTGCAGTGAGTGCTGTTTTACTTAGGTCATCTCTGATGAGCTCATCTAGGGCTTCTAAAGCTTTGGAATAACTAGTTGATTTCATTAGAGAGTTTTCGAAAGTGGCGCAAGAGATTCCTGGGGTTTTAGCCAGATTTGAATTAACTGTGTTAATGTCTTTTAGTTTTTGGATTATATTACTTTTGTTCAAGTCAGCGCGATTGATAAATTGTTTACTTACTTGGTTGGTAGTTGGGTCAATTAATTCTTTTGAAAAAGCAAGAATGGCATATTCATTAGTGCCATTATCGCATGTTGGATTTTCCATAAATTCTTTAATTTTATCAAAGCGCTTTCCTTCGTGGTCTGTTCCCTTGCTTGGAAGCACTGCTTGACCAAAACATTCTCCGATATTTGAAAATGACATATCGACAATAAAAACGATTTTTTTAGGTTTACCTGCTGCGCCAGAGTTTTGTGCGCAAAGATTTCCTGATAAACTACTTGGGCTGGTAATGCTGGCTAATGTTGATGATTTTTTCGTAAGCTTCGCATCGCCGCAATTCATGTATCCAAGAATAATGGTTGTGAAAAAAACAATGGCTAGTGATATTTTTAATAAGGATGTTTTCATATCAATAGCTCACCTGTTTAAAGATTGAAGTCTTCAATTTTGGTATCACAGGGTTTGTATAATTCACATTTGGCAATCGCCCGATAAAGAAAATGCTCTCGCCTTGTTCTTGTGATACGAGCCTTAAAAGTATAACGACTTCATTCATACCTGCTGAATGAATAATCCCACCGAGCATTGAGTTTGGCAGTATGCCGAAACGGGGGTTGCCAATACCTCTCCAAAGGGGGTTTGTATTACGAGTCACTTCCAAGGTTTGAACTAAGGGTACTGCTTTAATTTGTAAAGTATAACGAGGTTTAAGATTTTGACTTGTGGTTTCTTTAAAACTAGTCTCGACTAAAAATCTCGGATCAACACTTAAGAGATCTGCGTGACCAACAACACCTTTGGCGAATGAATAAAAATTTGAAGTTGTGTCAGATTTGAGTTCTCGATCGTTTGAGTACATTCTTGTTTCGTAGAGAAACTCATAGAGATCCGGAATTCCGTCAGAATCACTGTCCATTTCTAGATCACTGGTTCCGAGGCTTAATTCTTCGCATTCATTCAGGCCATCAGCATCGGAGTCATTATTTTTATCGCAACCATTAATCTTACATGTAAAACCTCTGGCTTCAATTCCGTCGAGGCAAGTACCATTAGAGCGAGCATTTGTTGGTGAAGTGGTAATTTCATCTTTGTCAGCTACCCCATCAACATCAGAGTCAATAATCAGAGTACCTGTTGAGTCTACTCGAGCATTGAGATTAAGTACGGTGAAGTCAGCAATTTTATAAGTTTTTGAATAATACGACATCCCACCAACTTTTGTAGGTAGTACAGTTGGGCTTGATGAAGTGAAAATTTTTAAATTCATTCGATCTTCAAGATATTGTAGTTGGTTAATCTTATCTTGATTTTTGACTAGATCAGAAATTTTTGAAATAGGTTTGCGCAAGTCTTCATCAATATTTTCAAGGTGTGGTTGCACTAATTGTATTTTTGTTTTATTACCAAAACCTCGCACACGTGGCATGTCAAAAATCTGTTGTGCTTTATACCAAGATTTATTGGGGTCATTATCGTCGGGGTCTCCAATTTTAGGTTTGACTTTATTAACCCATGTTAGGCATTCTGTTCTCATATATTCAGCACCAGCACCAGCAACAAATTCACCCTTGGCATTACAAGGCGATACTAGTTTATTAAAATCACTGACACGAGGTCGACGAACACCATCGCCAACGATGACAACATCCCACCTTGCATGTCTGGCGTTTTCGCCTAGTCTGTAAAACTCAACCTTCATTTTGTCATAAGCCCAGAGCAAACCCTTATAGACAAAACTTGTTCCCATGGGGGTTTCATTGGGTGCAGCGGCCACGGCGTTTTGTTGTTCTTTTTCCAAAATATCGACATATTTAAGAGCCTGATCTGGTGTTCGAAAATCTTCCATGTAAAATGCGTCTTCTGAATCTTTTTTTGGTCTATTATGGCTTCCACCTGCATATGGTACGATAAGAATTTTTAAACCTTCGCCGGAGTTGCCGGCATATTCAGGAAAAGCTCGTAGTGATTCGATCCATTTTTTGATCCAAACAAAGCGATCACCTGTACGATCAAAGCCTTTTGCGCAATCAGTCGCAGACCCATTTTCAACATATTGTGGGTGATCTACTTCATTGACGCATGTGCCTTTAATCGCTGAACTGCTTGTATCGACGATAACCACTAAACGACCATAGCTGTTGATTGCTACTGGTGGCGAGAGCATCAGCTTAAGTGCCGCTTGTGAGCCAATCACTACAGATGCGCTTACAGATTTAGTTTTAAGTTTTGAGTCACCGCAATTTTGAAAAACCAAAATTGTGATTGAAAAAGACAGAGTAATGGCGATGATTGGTCTAATAGCTTGCCATTTTTTTAGAAATCTAAAAGATTTCATATTAACTTTGCCCACTTTGATCAGCGCCCGCTGATCACAAAAGCTTACTGAGACAATGAACGAGGGTCAGAACAAGCACCCCATTCCTTTTCATTGGCTCCATCACAAATGAACGCACATTCTTGAAAACGAAGTTGTTTTACGCCGTCAAATGTAAATGGAATTGTACCATTTGTAGTCGTAGAATCACCTGTTCTCCACCACACGATGCGGTCTGGATTACCCATAAAGCCAGTGTCGCAAAGTTTAGAGCGAACATATGCAACGATGTTTAGTTTACATTCGTCAAGTGTTGCCACACTCCATGACGTTGGAGGTGAGATGGCAATATGATTATAGCTATTAGGCACAACATTATTAAATTTTCCTAAAACCTCAATTGTTGCTGAGCATGGCTTACAATTATTTCCGCAAGTTGTTGTGGTTGGAGGTGCAGGTGGCATTACGGGAAGATTAAATGGTGGATCCCCTGGGTCTTCATCCGCAGAACCAATTGCCAATTGACCTTTGCCGTCACCGCCCGGTGAACCGCAATTTTGATAAAAGCCAAATAACATCATTGATAAAACGATGAAGCCCATAATTGGAAAAATCTTAGTATTCATAATGATCTGCCCTCCGCAATAAAAACTACTGCCCTACTAAGGTATGATTCGGTACGTGAGTCTTAAAACTTTAGTCCTTTTTGACATTATAAAAGCAAGGGATTTCAATGGCTTGGCTCTGGGCCTGTAAAAAACTTCGTCGATATTTTAAAAAAGGTGCTCTCAAGACCTCTATAATTTTAGTACCTGATCTCTTGGTCTTTGAATGTTTTGTTTAACCCATTAAACGCTGCGATTTTGTACGCCTCAGCTAATGTGGGGTAATTAAAAATATTTCGAATAAGTGTGCGCATGTCGCCACCAAGGCGCATAACCATTTGACCTAAGTGAATGAGCTCACTCGCTGAGTTGCCAATAATATGAATGCCATAAATCTTATGGGTTTTTGGGCAAAAACAAATTTTTAGTAAACCCACAGAGTCAGCGATGATTTGACCGCGGGCGGTTTCTAGATACTCAGATCTTCCAACTTCATATTCTGTTTTTGAAGCGATTAATTCTTCTTCTGTTTTTCCAACACTTGAAATTTCTGGGATCGTATAAATTCCGTAAGGAAATTCATCTGGAAATTCACCATGAGGAATATTAAGTGCATGACAAATGGCAAGACGCCCTTGTTCAAAACCCGATGACGCAAGACTTGGAAATCCGATGACGTCACCAACCGCGTAGATGTGTGGCGCATCACTTACATAATTTTTATTAACTAAAATATGCCCTCGATCATCTGTTTTCACACCGGCAGCTTTAAGATTTAGTTTATCAGTCTGTGGGCCTCGACCCATGGCATAGAGTAAATTAGTTGATTTTATTTTACGCCCACTTTTCAAAGTGGTTTCAACTTTACCATCAGATGTTTTTGCGATGGTGACAAATTCATCTCCCAAATTAAGGCGACATCCTTGAGAGATTAATGATTTTTTTAACACCTCTGTGATTTCTTGATCCATAAATGGCAAGATATCGCTTTTTTTATCAACCAAATGTACATCTACACCAAGGGCTGAGAACATGCTTGCATACTCACAACCAATAACACCGCCACCAATAACGGTGAGTGATTCAGGAATTTCGGCCATGTTTAAAATACTATCGCTGTCACAAACAATTTGATCATCAAAAGGAATTTGTGCAGGGCGAACGGGGCGTGAGCCAGTTGCGATGAGAAAATATTTTCCTTCAATTACAATTTCGCCACCTTCACTGGTTTGAATGCGCACATGTGTTGGATCAATAAACGAACCAAAACCCTGATAAACACTGATCCCATTTGAGCGAATGGCATTTGAGATGATTTCATTTTCATTTGAGATAACTTTATCTTTACGCGCAGAGAGTTCTTTAAAAGAAACTTTTTCTCTCACGGCACGTCTTGTGAGCTCAGTTCCACCGAGTCTAAATGTGTAGATGTTGTAAATACTTTCTCTTAAAGCTTTACTCGGAAGGGTGCCGGTATGAATGCAGGCTCCTCCAAAAACGGTTTCTTTTTCAATCAGAGCAACACGTTTTCCGAATTTTGCTGCCTGAATCGCGCCGCGCTGGCCTGCTGGTCCTGAACCGATTACGATAAGATCAAATGATTTCATACCTTTAGAGTACTTGACGGTATCTCAGCTTTCAAGCGCCAAAAGGTACAGGAGTGCCTATTGACATGAGTCGAGTCGAAGTAGAAACTCTAAAATTCGTTAAATTATGGAGGTTATTAAAATGAAAGGTTTACTGGTTGGTGTTGGAGCGATTTTCGGATTAGGACTCATTCTGATTTTGTTTTACATGGGCGCATACAATGGTCTTGTTTCAAGACAAGAAAATGTAAACGAAAAATGGAGCCAAGTTCAAAACGACTATCAGCGTCGAGCAGATTTGATTCCCAATCTTGTGAACACGGTTAAAGGTGTTGCGCAGTTTGAAAAAGATACGCTTAGAGAAGTTGTTGAAGCGCGTGCACGAGTTGGGTCGATTCAAATGACACCAGAAATTTTAAACAACCCTCAACAATTTAAACAATTCGAAGCGGCTCAAGGTCAATTGACTCAAGCGCTTTCACGATTGATGGTAGTGGTTGAAAAATATCCTGACATAAAAGCAACGGCAAATTTTAGTGAGCTACAATCTCAATTAGAAGGCACCGAAAATAGAATTACAGTCGCACGACGTGATTTTAATTTAGCTTTGAAAGAATACAATACTTCTGTTCGTTCATTTCCCACAAGTGTCATAGCTGGTATGTCTGGATTCAAAGAGAAAGCATATTTTGAAGCGACTGCTGGTAGCGAAAAAGCTCCTGAGGTGAAGTTTTAATCATATGAATAAAACAGTTATTGAAAGATTCATTTCTGATGATGGCACGGTTGTAGCCTCATCAGTTATTGCAACTTCTGTTATTGAAGAAGCACGCATGATTCATAATACCATGCCTGTCGCGAGTGCTGCTCTAGGCCGAGCTTTGATCGGTGCTGGGTTACTTGCAACTTTTATGAAAGAAAATGGCCGCATCGCACTTTATTTTAAAGGCGACGGTCCATTAGGTAATCTTTTTGCCGAAGGAAGTTCCGATGGAAGTGTTCGTGGGTTTGTAAATAATCCCCAGATACATGTTCCGAGTAAAAACGGAAAATTAAATGTCGGTGAAGGTATCGGTAAAGGAATGCTCAGTGTGGCAACATCTTTACCCCATGAAAAACAACCCTATACTGGAACCGTTGAAATTCAATCGGGTGAGATTGGCGAAGATATTGCTTATTATTTACTTCAATCTCAACAAGTTCCATCAATCGTTGCACTTGGAGTATTTGTTGAGCCAGATAATTCTGTAAGTGCAGCAGGTGGTACGATCGTACAAGTTATGCCTGGTGTAAAAGATGAAACACTCGGTCTTTTAGAGAAGCGTGTTAAAGAAATGAAAACCGTCACTGAACAAATTAGGGCTGGTGCTTCGACCAGTGACCTGGCTTTTGAAATATTAGAAGATCTTAAATTTAGAAAACTAGACCAGACCTTTAGCTTTCATTATTCATGTCAATGTTCTTCCGTCAGAGTTGAACGTTCGTTACTTTTATTAGGCTCAAAAGAACTCCAAGAATTGGTGGATAAAAAAGAATCTACAGAAGTGCGTTGTGATTTTTGCGGACGAAAGTACAGCGTCGATTTAGACACTCTGATTGGTCTACTTGGATTATCAAAAAAGAAGTCCTAACGCATCACCCAAACTATCTTATTTTGCTAAGTAAAACAGAAAATCTCCGATAAGAATGTATGACTTCTTATTCAAGAAAATTGCTGATTGCAGCAGCGCTCAGTGTGACGGGTGTTGCTTCTTCTTATGGCTGGTACAGATACGATCTTTCACTTCACAGTCGCGGTGATGAAGGAAATAGAAAACTTCTCGCCCATCTGAGTATGGCAAAAAACGAAGTTCAAAAACGTTCTGTTAAAAGAGTTATCTGGCAACGCATTGGTGAAGATGATCCGTTGTATTCTGGCGAAGCTGTTAGAACAGCACCTGATGGCGAAGCAAAAATTATTTTTGTTACCGGTGCAGAGGTGGATCTTGAACCTGATTCTGTTGTTGTTATCGAAGAGAGCGGCGACAAAGTAGCTTTAGATTTCGTAAAGGGTAATGTGTACGTCAAAGGTAATGGCGACACTAGTAATTTGGCGTTGAAATCCGGAAACACAAGTATCTCTTTAAACAACGCAGATTTGTCTTTGGGTAGAAAAAGCGGGTCTGGTCAAGGTTTAGATGTTCAAGTTTATAGTGGTTCAGCGCAAGTTAATTCAGGCGATAAAACTCTAACACTTGATAAAGACAAATCCGGAAATATCAGTGCAACAGGCATGGATATCACACAACAATTTTTCAAACTTAAAACACCAGCACCTAATGAGCGAGTTTATGTTCGCGTTGATAAAAAAGAAGCTGTGCTTTTTAGTTGGGTTCCGTTAACAGCTGATTTTGATGTAAAACTTGAAACGGGTACTAAGCGTGAAGTATTAAAACCCTATGGCCAAGTTGTTCCAGGTACAAAGGGTGAAATTCAAGCTCTGCTTGGGCCGGGCTCCCAGTTTTGGCGCTTAGTTGCTACGAATAAAAAAGATCCAAAGCAGGTTTATTTTTCTACGGTGAGTAAAGTTTTGATTGTCGCTGACTTTCCACCAAAACTTTTATCACCAGCAAAAGATGCCTTGGCAAGTTTAAACCCACAAACAAAAAGTTTAGATTTGCGCTGGGCTAACCCTTCTAAATTAGTAAAACTTCAAATTGAACTTTCTAAAGATGCAAGCTTTGCTAAACCCATTTTTTCACAGCTCGTTGAAGATACCGGTGTATTTGCTGTCTCACCTAAAGATGATGGTGAGTACTACTGGAGAATTTCTGGTTATCGCCCAGGTACTGCCTTACAGTTGGTGAGTGAGCCGCTGAAGTTTATGTTAAGAACAAAATTTCAATTAATACCACCTGAGTTAAAGCTTCCTGCGTCTGATGCACGCATTTCATTTGAGACAATTACAAACGGTGGAGCTTATTTGGTGTGGGAGAAAGTTCCTGGAATTAATAAGTTTCATCTACGTGTTGAAGAAATGATTTTAAAAGGATCACCAAAAAAATCTGAGTTGCTTGTTGATAAAGAAATTTCTGATGTAACTCAATTGCGCATACCGCAAGCAAAATCAGGTTCATATAAATGGTCTGTAACTTCAGTAGATCATAAAGGTGAAGAATCAAAGCCAAGCCTTGTTCGTTATTTTACAGTTGAAGAATTACCGCGCCTAGCCTGGGCAGATGGCAAAGATCAAGATAGCTTTCTCTACGTAACTGAGAAACCTTCATTAAAAGTTAGTTGGAAAGCACTTGGCGGTATAAAAGCTGATAAATATAAAGTCACAGTAAAAACTGATGGCGCTGAAGATAAAGTCATTAGTACAACTCAGCTTAATCAACAAGTTGATGTGGCAGGAGACGGTTTATTTCGTGTGACCGTTGAAGCCTTTGATATAAAAGGTGTGCCCATTGCGCGCACATCGACAAGAGATGTAACTGTTGGATTAAGACCCTTATTACCACCTCCACAATTTAGTGAGCGTATGCCCGCAGCCGTTAATGCGCATAAAAATGGTTCTGCTCAATTCTCTTGGAAGTCTGTTGAGGGTGCAAAAGCTTATCAAGTTCAAGTTAAGAGCTCAGATGGGCAAGTGGCAAAGAGTGAAAAGTTTAATTCAACCAGTGGCCAGGTTAAAGGCATTTTACCTGGAGAATATAAAGTAAGCGTTTCATCAGTTGATGAGTACGGAAGACCAGGGCCTCAAGGTGAAGAAAAAGTCTTGAGTGTTCCAGATGTGAGTGACTTGAAAGCACCGGGGTTTAAGAAATTTAAAATACAATGATACATAAGTTGAAGTGGAATATTTTAGCCTCGTATAATTCTCGGAAATCCGAACGGCGAAGCTCTGCCATTTTCATTTTACTTATATTGTTTTTGGCAATTCCTCCTGCAAATGCAGAACTCGCACGTCGAGCCCTTGAGCTAGAACTTGAAGATGTCGAAGGTGTCACGGGCTATGAACTTGAAGTAGTTAGAATTTTAGACAAAGACACAAAAAAACCACCTGTAAAATTTAAAATTAAAACCAGTAAATGGACTGCTAAGCTTGTTCCGGGTAAATATGAACTTCGAGTACGTTCATTAGACAGTCGCGGTGTACCGGGTGAGTGGAGTCCTGCTCAAGAATTCGCGGTAAAACTTCCACCTGTATCTATAATTAAACCTGCAATTGGAGTCGCTATAAAATCTGAGGAGACTCAATCAGATAAAGTTGAGTTTGAATGGAAACCAGTTGATGGTGCTGAAAAATATAAAGTTCGAGTTTTAAATAAAGCGGGCACAGTTGTAGAAGAAGTCACTGAAACTGGAACCTCTGCTAAACTAAAAATTCCTGTAGCTGAGAGTTATACTTGGCAAGTAATTCCATTAGCTCAAGGAGACCTCGAGGGTGAGGAGTTAAGTCCTCCGGGTAATTTTGAATTCCATGGTGCAACTCTTGAATTGCCGCGCATCTCTGAAATTGAAGATACAAACACAGCTCTTATGAATTGGGAGCAAGTTGAGTTCGCACAGAAATATGATTACATTTTAGAACAAAAAACAGAGACAGGTGATTGGAAGAATTTTGAACATAGGTTTCAAAAAACTCCAAAACGTACTTTGGCAAAACCACTTCCTTCAGGAAAATACCGTGTAAAAATTAGAGCTTTGGCTGATATGCGTGGCCCGTCAGAATTTGCGGTTAAAGAATTCACTTCACAAAATATTGGTTCAAGATCACCTGCTGCGGTTGAACAAGTTAAGTCTGAAGGTAGCTTTGGTTCAAAGAGTCAGTTTTTCGCAGTGGCAAGTTATTTTCTGAGCATGGTGAATTATACGGGGTTGAGTGCAGATACAAGTACCGGTGTAAATTACAACGCGATTGGTGGGACTGGTCGGTTGGGTGCAGGTGTTTGGTTTAGTAAAGATTCAAACTGGGGTTCGCTACTCATAGCCGATATGTCAGGCTTTACATTAAAAACTACAACTTACCGCTATGTAGCCGGATCACTAGTCGGTGTTCACAGATATCGCTTAGGTGCCATCGGGCAACTGCGAACTTATTTTGGAGCACAATATAGAGAGCTTCCTTTTTCAGAAGGTGATCCAACAAATCCTACAGAATTTGTTCAAAAAACAATTACTACGGCTGGCCCACTCTTAGGTGTGTCACTTGCCCATGGTTTTTCTCGTCGAATTGGTTTTCAAATAAATGTGCAAGCTTCACATTCGATGATGGGAATGAAAACTCCAAATGGTGGGGCTAATATTGCAACACCTAGTTATCAAGCGGGACTCTTAGGTTCGTTAAGTCTCTCGGATTCATTAGTAGGATTTATGGGTTACGCATACAAAGTTGAAGCTGCTAAATTTGCTTTCAAAGATGTGGGGCTTGCAGCACCTGAACAGGCAAATACGCTATCAATCACTGGGCACTACATCAATTTCATGCTCGAGTACGGATTCTAAAAAATTACTATCATTTAACTTTGCAAGTAAGTCCAATGACAAGATTTGCTGTAATAACAGGAATCATTAATGGAAAATAAGATGATCTCTCAATTTCAAAATCTTTTTTAAGTTCCGAAAAAATCTCTGCTGCTGTGCTAACATGTTCTGTTTTAATAAACCAATCGTAGGAAGTATTATAGGTTTTCTCAAAAATGCGTTTGGCTGAAATTTCTCTCGCCAGTTGATACGCTAAACCTCCCTCACACGGAATAACCGCAGAAATATAACCACCTGGTTTAAGAAGGCGTTTCATTTCAATAAGTGCTTTTGGTAAGTCGGGCATGTGCTCAAGAACATGGATTGCAATAATACGATCAAAGTACCCATCAGGTAGATTTAAGCCAACTTGCACATCACCCACGACAGATTTTAATTGGGGATAACGTTTGAGTGCGGTTTCCATAAAATTTGCGCGTATATCATTGATAAAATATTCTTGGTTAGTGAGGTCTTCGTAGGCAATGTGACTTCCAAGACCTGCTCCAATTTCAAGAGTGCGTGTCATTACATTGGGGTTAGGCTTTCGCATCATTGCAAATTTTTGATTCACTTTCTCAATGAAGCTGTACTTGGTAGGCAAAACTTCATGCCAGAGTTTCATGAAATCATGACGTATGCGTGTTTGTTCTTCGGTGAGAACGGGGATTTTTTTTGGCCATTGGGTCATGGTTAAGCGGCTTTCACCTTATCAGCAGCTTCAGCTGCATAGGCAGAGTACTTAGTCGTTACTTCGACATATTGACCCTGCTCATCAAGATAGCCTTTTACTTTAAATAATTTCAAAGGCTCAGTCTTACCTTTAACCACGGCTGTGCCTGCGAGTTCAAGTACAAATTGATCTTTTATACTGTCGCATGTTGCTTCACTTACAAGAAGATCTGTTCCATACGCTTTTGTTGCAGCTTCAATTCTTGAGGCCATGTTAACGGTATCGCCGATAACTGTGTATTCCATGCGATCATCACTGCCGATGGTTCCGGCAATAAGAATTCCTGTGTGTACGCCCATTCCAATTTTTATTTCAGGAAGTCCACGTGCGATTCGACTGTCATTAAGTTCTGCAAGTGCAATGCGCATTTGAATACAAGCCTTGATGGCATTGGCCGCATCATTGCCAAAACTTTCAGGTGCACCCCAAACAGCCATGATCGCGTCACCAATAAATTTATCAACAACACCTTTATGGGTATTGATAATACTAACCATGACTTTAAAATATTCATTGAGCATATTAACTACTTCTTGAGGTGTGATGTTTTCACTAAATGAGGTGAATCCACGAATATCACTGAAGAAAACTGTGGCTAATTTTTGTTCTCCTCCGAGTTTAAGTTCCCCTGACATCAACTGATTGGCGACACCTGTTCCGTGAAACTTATTAAAAAGATTTTTAACTTTATCGCGCTCTTTTAGACCGCCGACCATGTCTCCAAAAGCTGTTGCGAGTTCTCCAACTTCATCTTTTGTACTTACTGATACACATGTTTCAAAATTACCTTTTGCAATTTCTTTTGTGGCAAGAACCAATGCCTCTAAGGGGCGAGTGAGACTTGCAGCAAAAAGAACAATGAAAAATAAGGCAAGGGAAACAACAATTCCTGTGATCAAAAAAGCTTGTCGTCTTACAAACTGAGAAGGTTCAAGAATTACAGCTTCAGGAACTTGAGAAACAACTGTGGCGCCAAAAGGTGTTTTAACAAATGCAGCGACAAACGTTTCTTCAGTTTCTGGGTCTTCAAAACGAGATTGAAATTGCCCTACTTTTTTAGTCAAGGCTTGATATACAATAGGAATGTAATCAAGTTTTTTACCAGTTAAAGCTAGTTTCTCATCTGGATGTGCTAGCACATGACCTTCACGATCAATGAGATAAATAGTACGCTCACTTACTGTTGAAAATATCTTTTGAATTTTATCAAGCCTTACATCAGCTAAAACAACATGGGTGATATTGCCAAGATCATCTTTGACTAATGGTATACCAATAGTGAGTAACGGGGCTCCACCCTCAACAGTTGAGTTGCGAATTTCAACATCGCCAGCAAAATTTACTGCAATGGGAAATGGTTTTGCATTTCTTAAATTTTCTATGAAATTAGTTTTAAGATCATATTGTTTTAAGTATTCTTCGTTGATAATTCTTTTGATAACCACTGGTTTATTATCAACAAGTGTCAGAACTTCAACGGTTACGAGATCTCGATCTGATCTGAATGAAAGTTCAAGAGCTGCTTCTCGATTAGCTTCTGAATCAAATGTTTTATATAGAATACTACCAATAACTTTTGATTTATCAATTACGCCCTGAAAAGTTTCTTGTACTTCATCAGATACGGTTTTTGCTTGGTCACGGTTGGTGTCTTCTTCACGCTTTCCTGATTCTTGTTCAAACAAATGACTCGAACGAAGTGCAATCGGAATTGTTGCGCAAAGCATGAGCAGCGTTGTAATAAATGAAAGCTTAAGAGCAATGGGTATTCGCATTGCCTGCTTAACATGGGCGACAGCTGCTACCGGGATAGGTGGTGGTGTGGCGGGAGCAGGTACCGTTGCGTGTACAGTAGGTATCGTTGGAACATCTGGTGGTAATTCAACTGGCGTTTCAACAGCAACTTCCATTTGCACTTCTACTGGAATTTCAACGGTGAATTCATTCACCTCTGGCGTAGCCAAATCCGTAGGAATTGGAGGAAAATCAAAAGGAGGTTTTACTTCTGAATTCTCATCATCACTCATGCTTCTTTTTTCGGCATTTTATGGCCGTAACATCATGATTTTTTATTGTTTTTATTAAATAGGAATAAAAGACCCTAGGCCAATGGTCTAGTAGATCCACTAAAAGTCTGGGTAACTTTTAAGCAAAACCCTGCAAGATTTTATCAAGGGCTTCACTTCCGGGCCTTAGTTCTTTTTCTGTGAGCTGGGCCAGGGGAGTGTCAGTTAACGCCATGGTTTCTGTGAGGTGACGATTGGTGGTATTGACGTAGAATAGACCTGTTAAGAGCTGACCCTTTTGCTTTGATTCTTCAAGCATATTGATAGCTGCAAGTTTATTTGTAGGATCATATTCCAAAGCTAATTTTTTTAACGTCACAATACTTCCATCCGGGAATTCAACTTCTTTTAAACTACCTGGGGCGTAATCAACTTTAATTTCATCAGCACCATGAACAAATCCAATTTCATGAATAGGTGTGTCTTTTTCTTTTACTGCCAAATAACTACGAGATGAACCTTCGTGATTATTAAACGTAACACAAGGGCTGATACAATCGATAATTGCTGTACCTTTGTGGCTCATCGCACCTTTAATTAATGGAACAAGTTGTTTTGGGTCGCCGGAAAAAGAGCGCGCCACATACGAACAGCCCATTGCAATCGCAAGTTCACAGATATCAATTTGTTCAAAAGGATTTACAGTACCGTATTTAAGTTTTGAATCTTTATCTGCTGTAGCTGAAAATTGCCCTTTTGTTAAACCGTACACGCCGTTATTTTCAACGATGTACACCATATCTAGATTTCGTCGCACAAGATGGCAAAATTGCCCAAGCCCAATGCTTGCGGTATCGCCATCGCCACTCACTGCAATCATATTGAGTTTTGAATTAGCAACTTTTGCACCTGTAGAAACTGAGGGCATTCTACCGTGAACAGAGTTAAATCCGTGTGCTTGACTCATAAAATATGCGGGAGTTTTTGATGAACAACCTATTCCTGACATCTTTGCTACTTCGTGTGGATTAATTCCTAATTCATAAAACGAAGTGATGATGTGATTTGTAATACTATCATGCCCACAACCAGTGCATAACGTGCTCGGCGCACCTTTATAATCAGCTTTTGTTAATCCAACCTTGTTGGTAGTAGGGGCAGCTGGAGCAGCTGGAGTTACAGGTGCTGGTGCATCATTTGGTGGTGTCATGCTTGACCTCTTTCTTGGGCGAGAACATCATCGACAATGGAACGTGCATCTAATGGAAGACCATCAAAATATTTTACCGCGCGATTTTTGAGTCCGTCTTTACCCATCTCTAATCGTAAAATTTGTTCCATCTGACCATCGCGATTTTGCTCAACAACATAAATGCGATCGTTTTCATCATAGAATTTTTTAACATCATCTGTGATAGGCAATGCGCGTAATCGTAGGTAATTAGTTTTTAAACCTTGGGTGCGTAAAGAGTCACGAATCTCGTTCATTGCTAAATCTGTACTGCCATAGGCGATGATTCCCACTTTTGCACCAGCTTCAGTTAGTTTAATGCAAGACGGAACATATTTTCTTGCGGTATCAAATTTTTTCTTCAACCGATTCATAAGATTCACATAGTCTTCAGATTTCTCGGTGTATTTTGCTCCTTCATTGTGACCTGAACCACGTAAGAAGTAAGATGCTAGTTTGTGATCAGTGCCTGGAAGTGTTCGATAGCAAATTCCATCACCATCAACATCACGGTAGCGCTCAAATTTACCAGCTTTATTGAGGCCTTCGACGTCGAGAACTTTACCGCGATCAAAAGGCTTTTCAGGCATTTTAAATTTTTCACTTGTCCATTGATTCATTCCCAAATCAAGATCACTTAAAACAAAAATTGGTGTTTGAAGGCGATCTGCAATATCAAAAGCTGCATTAGACATTTCAAAACATTCTATCGGATTAGCTGGAAATAAAATTGGATGATGAGTGTCGCCATGACTGAGGCGATAAGTAAAGTCTACATCACCTTGAGCTGTGCGTGTGGGTAACCCGGTTGATGGTCCAACACGTTGAATATCAAATATTACTGTGGGAATTTCTGTAAAGTAACCAAAGCCTGTGAACTCTGCCATGAGACTAATACCGGGGCCAGCAGTAGCAGTCATTGAACGTGCTCCTGCCCAACCAGCACCTAACGCCATGCCCAGTGCTGCAAGTTCATCTTCAGCTTGAACCACAGCAAAATTTTTCTTTCCGGTTTTACTATCAACTCTGAGTTCTTCAAAATAATCAATCACGGCTTCACAGACAGAACTTGAGGGTGTGATGGGGTACCACGATACAAATGTACACCCGCCGTACACACAACCTAGAGCTGCGGCTGTATTACCGTCGATCATGATTTTCCCTTTATTCTCATTCATTTTTTCTACTCTAAAGGGATCAACTTTTTTAATATTTGCTTTTGCCCAATCGATACCCACTTGAACAGCTTTGAGATTACTTTCAACGACTTTTTGTTTGCTCGCGAAGTTATCGGTAACAGCCGTTTTTAAAACATCAAAATCTATTCCTAAAAGTTCAGTGAGCACTCCAACATAAATCATGTTGGTTAAAAGTTTTCTAAGTTTAATTTCAGTAAAGTTTTCTTCAGCGATTTTTTTAAATGGAACAGGGTAGTACGTTACGTCATCACGCATGCCAGTGACTTTTGGAAGTTCACTATTGTAAATTACAACGCCACCTTTATTTACTGATTTGACGTCGTCTAACCAAGTTGCGGGATTCAAAGCTACAAGAATATCTAATTCTTTTTTTCGTGCAGTGTATCCGTTTTTGTTTACGCGGATTGTGTACCAAGTTGGAAGGCCTGCGATATTGGACGGAAAAAGATTTTTTGCGCCAACAGGTATTCCCATTCGAAAAAATGTTTTAAGCAAAATATTGTTTGCTGATTGTGATCCGCTTCCATTGACCGTGGCCATGGAAATGCTGCAGTCATTGACAATTAATTGACTCATGGTTCTTAAATCCTTTTCTTTGAAAAAAGATGCGAACTTGTTTCTCGCCTGTTACGTGAGAGGAATCAATTCAAATTTTACAGCTTATTAGGTGATTACGCGGAGCATTAATTTGAGGGGTTCTTGATATTCTCAAGTTGAAGGAGAACTTTTTTGATTTCTTGATGCTCAGGAGCGTATTTGAGGGCGATTTTGAACTCAGTAATAGCCTCATCAATACGACCTTGGGCTGAATAAACACGGCCTAAATTAAGGTAAGGAAAATGCTTTGGCTCATAGCGTTTTGCCTTTTTGGCACTTTCTAACCAAGGAATAGCCTCAGTTAGCAGATTTTTTTGGATAAGGTAGCTACCGATGTCATTATATGGATTTCCAAAATCAGGATCAATTGCTATGGCTTTTTTGCATAATTCAATAGCTTCATCAGTTTGATTTTTAAGGCTTAGTACCCACCCTAAATAGGTGTACGCATCGGCTGAGGCGTCGAGCTCAATAGATTTTTGAAATGTTTCTGCAGCCACATCGAGATCACCAATTGATATTTGATGTTTTCCATCTTCAACCAGTTGTTTGGCTTTGTGTGTTTTGAGGCTATAAACTTTTGCTAATTCCATCAACTTCTCCCCGAAGGTTGATGAATTTATAACCTGTGCAAAGTAAGTATGGAAGCTGATTTTGTAGTACCGATAAGAATTTCTGCCACACAAATTGTATCCCAGGGTGAGGTATCCTGAAATCTCTTCATGAGCTGTTGGGTATGTGTAAACCATTTAGACGATTCTTCAAATTCAGTGTCCAGCTTTAAGTCAAACTTGAAAGAAAGTGGAGTGAGGAGTTTTTGTAGATCACAAATTGTGGGAAGAAAATATGTCTTAGAAGTTTCATTGAATTGTTCATCAATTAAACGCAAAGTTTCTCTCATTCGAGGTTCGGGGTCTAAGTTTTTGATTCTTCCTGTTTCATCTAAAAGATTTAAATTTTTAAATACTGAAGTCATGGCTCGTGAAGGTGTCGGGCATGAAAGGTCTTTAAGTCGCTCGCCTAATTGAAGTAAGCTTAAATTATTTTGTCTTGCCCATAAAAAAACTTGAAATCCTAATTGATGATAGGGCGCCCAGTTCCACGTAATTCTAAGATCATGTGCTGATTTTAAAAGACTTTGAAATTCATCGACCGTGTTGTTTGTCCATAGAAGGGGTGCAATGAATGAAGTACTCATTGGTGATTTACCTCTAATATAAAACGCGCCTGAACCAATTCATACAGAGTGTTATGTAATTCAGGAGGGATGATGTTTTTTTGCAGAGGCAAAACCTTACACAATGCTAAGCATTTTTGATGTTGGGGGGTAAGTTTAATTGTATTTCGAAGCAAAGTTGAATGGAGATTTGTTTTAAAACGCCAACTGATTAAGGGGTTGGTAATATATGAATTGGTCGTGTGATTAACTTTTTTTAATGGTGATACCCAAAAATTAAAAGACGTTGGCCATTGATCACTTGCCTCTAACCATTTAATTTTTTCAAAGGTAGTATAACCTGGGGTTTGTAATAGCAGCTTAATAATATTTTGTGAAAAATCCCAATGATGAAGAATGAGATCATTGGCGTTTAAAGTTTTTTCAAGTTCGGTAAGTGTGAAGCTGTTTTCACAAGCATGCAAAAAAGCATCGGTGAAACCTGAGTGGTTGTTTTTTTCAGGGTGCATCTCAAAAGTAAGTCTTAATGGGTGATCAATTGGTAATGTTGAGAGAAGGGCTGTGAGATTTTTAGCTGTATTGATGTTTAAAAGTTTGGCAAGGGCTTGGATCTTTTGAATGCGCCATCGACTACTTGTTGAATAAACCATCACACGAGCAAAGCCATTTGGTTTAAGTGCACGTCTTATTGCGGCAAAGCCTTTTTGGGGGTCACTGAGATGATGAATCACACCGTAACAATGTATGTAATCAAATTGTGATTGGTTTTGTTCACAAAAATTCAAGAGATCAACTTTATGAAAATCGACATTAAATTTTAAATGAAGTTTACAAAATCGCTTTGCATTGCTGATAGATTTTGAGCTGAAATCCACAGCTGTTACTCGTGTATGGGGATGTGCAATGGCGAAAGCCGCTGGCTCAGTCGTGCCGCAGCCCAGCAAAAGTATTTTCTTATTTTCATGCTTCTGAAAAACTCTGTAAACAAGGGCTGCCCCACTCTCATAGTTTGCATGGGCTACACTGGCTGGATTGATATGAGCTAGCCAACTTACTTTTGGGTAAGGAAATTTGTCGTATTGTGCCCGTACTTTTTCCATGGTTCTCCCTCTTAATATGCTCAATCTTGTGTGTACTTTTGGTCAAGGACATAACTTGAGGCCATAAGAATTTTAAGCTAGGCTATGCCTCCATGACTGAAAAAACAGCGACGCATAAAGCAAATAAAATTGAACTCAAACCTCTCACTAATCGTGAGTTGAGTTGGCTTGCGTTTAATGATCGCGTCATCGAAGAAGCTCAAGATGTGAGGTATCCTTTGCTTGAGCGTTTAAAATTCGTTTCTATCGTTAGTTCAAATCTTGATGAATTTTTTATGATCCGCGTTGCTGGCCTTGAACGCAAGGTGAAGCTCAGGCCACATGCCAAAGAAGACAATGGTCAACAAACTATTGATGTTTTGTATCAAATACGCGAGTGGGCATTAGAGCAAAAAGGGGATCAAGGTTTAGTGCTTCGTGATCTTTTAGAAAAACTAAAAGCAAAACAACTTTACATGCAAACTCAAATCAGCCCCACAGATTCGGCACTTTTAGATCATGTTAAAAAATTACAACCCCATTTAAAAATTCAACATTTCGCAGATCTTTCACAACTCAATCTTCTTGATGGAAGTCGTCTTTACGTGTTTGTGAGATTTAAAACTAAATTTGCAATTATTAGTTTAGCTGATACGGCTGATAGACTCGTGCGTTTACCAGGCGATGTTTCACAAGTTACACATCATTTTGTATTAGCTGAAAAATTAATTGTTGCAGGGGCTCAGCATTTGTTTCCGGATGAGCCAGTGCTTGAGGCCTTTCCATTTAAACTTATTCGCGATGCCGATGTGATCATTGACCCTAATACAGACCCAGAAGAACTTCTCACAACAGTTGAAGAGGCGATTCTTGCACGCGGCAGATTGACTGTGGTTCGACTTGAAGTTGATGCTCCTCATATTTCTGATGGGGCCCTTTTATTAGCCAACGCTTATAAACTCAATGCGCGTGCACTTTATCGGTATGATGCGCCACTTGATTTAAAAGTACTGTGGCGTCTTTATGATATCGAAGGTTTTGAGTCATTGCGATTTCCAAAAAGTAAAGCTGCAACAGTTACTCAACGTGTGCCTGATCTGGTTCAAATTATTAGAGGTCATGATATTTTACTGCATCACCCATATGATTCGTTTGATACGGTTGTGCATCTTTTGCAGGCTGCGGCGATTGACCCCCATGTCACTGAAGTTAGGCAAACACTTTATCGTACAGGTAGACAATCCCCCATAGTTGAAGCGCTGATACAAGCAGCTAAGAACGGTAAAAAAGTTACCGTGGCTGTTGAGTTGCGCGCTCGATTTGATGAGGCGAGTAATATCGAACTTGCCAAAGAGCTTAAAAAATATGGTGTTGTAATTTTAAAAGGATTTTCTGATAAAAAAATCCACTGCAAATTAACACAAATCATTAGAAAAGAAGGCGATAAAGAAACTTCATTTGTACACATCGGAACCGGTAATTATAATTCAAATACCGCAAGACTTTATACTGACTTGAGTCTACTCACCATTGACCCTGTGATAGGTCGAGATGCTGAGAAAATTTTTAAAGCAATTCAAATCGGAATTATTCCACGTAAATTTGAAAGTTTTGTAGCTGCCCCTGTTCAGTTGCATGATCAACTTTCTCAATGGATTCAAAATGAAATCAGACGTGCAAAATTAGGAGCCCCTGCTCATATTATTGCTAAAATGAATGCGCTTGTAGATATAAAACTTGTTGAGGCCTTGTACAGGGCTTCTCAAGCGGGTGTTAAAGTGGATCTTATTGTGCGCGGAGCTTGTATATTAAGACCTGGAATCCCCGGGCTAAGTGATAATATTCGCGTTATTAGTATTGTTGATCGTTACTTAGAGCACAGTAGAATTTATTTTTTCCAAAACGGGGGCAACCCACATATTTATCTTTCAAGTGCTGATTGGATGCCGCGAAATCTACATAATCGTATTGAAGTTGCGTTTCCAATTAATGATCCTGAATTAAAAAAATACATTCGTGACGTAATTTTAGAGACATTTTTAAAAGATAATCAAAAAGCTCGCATGCTTTTGCCTGATAGTAACTGGGTGCGGGTACAACCCTCACCTGGCGAACCACCACATCAAGCTCAAGAGGTTTTTCAGAGATTAGCAAAAAGTAATTATAAAAACACACCTCTTGAATCAAGATTCGTACTGCAAAAAGATGATGCTCTAAATATTCCTCCACTTCCTGAAGTGGCTAAAGGAGAATTGGTCAAATGATGGGTTTAAAAATGGTTTTCATTTATTTCGGAATTTTTTTTATGAGCTTATCTTCCCAAGCGGATCTTGAAGACATAGGTTTTACCCTCAATGAATCTCAAATCGAAGATAATCTTAAGTCGATTAGTTTTGAGGCTCCAAAAGGTCATCATTTTAATAAAGATTCACCAAATTTAGTTGAAAGCAGTGTTGGTAGTTCTAAAAAATCAACTTGGGTAAAAGCTGAGAAACTTGAATTTGATGGTGTTTGGTTAAAGGCTCGGTGGAACACTAAAATTGATCCATGTAATATTCGAGCAATGCTGTATGTTTGTGATGATAAAAAAACTTATTGTCTCCCACGTGCTCAAACATTTACTTGTGAAAATAAAAAAATAGTCATTTCAAAGTGGGATCGTTCTAAAGAATCTAAAACATCAGAGTCGGCTAATAAGACGGTGGCTCATAATAAGAGTTTTATTGATAATGACAGTCAAAAGGCTCTCGAATTAGCAAAGCAATCTGGCAAACCAATGATGATTGATTTTTATGGTGTGTGGTGTCCGCCATGTAATCAGTTAGAGGAGAATGTTTTTAATTCTAGTGAGTTTAAGAAAATCGAATCTCAGTTTGTGCTTTTAAAACTCGATGCAGATCAATCAACTTCATGGAATTTAAAATCAAAATATAAAGTACGTGGTTATCCCACAGTCATTTTTGCTTCATCTGATGGAAGTGAAGTGATGCGTATTGTTGGTGCTAGAGAGAAAACTGTATTTATTTCTGAAATGAAAAAAGCACTGAACCTAAAAGATCAATCGTTTGATAAACTAAAAAGTAAGGCGGATAATGAAAATAATTTGTCTGCAGCTTATTCAGTAGGTCTCACATATTTAGAGCGAGGTGAGTACAATGAGGCTCAGTCATATTTATTAAAGGCTAGTCAGAAATGGGCTCCTCGAGATTCTAAGAGAAATAAACTTCTCACAGCTCAAATAGGTGTTTGTAATGCAAGTGCCAATGATAAGTCGGCTACTGAATCACAAAAGAAAAGTTGTATCACGATTATTGAAACCGCACTTGCGTGGTTCCTGCGAGTTGTTGAGTCATTAGAGCGTCATGATCAACTTGCTTCACTTGCTGAGAGTGTGGGCGATAAAGAAAAAAAAGCGCTTACACATCAAAACGCCCTTAAATTGAGTGCGTGGTTTATTTCTAATTACAAGGCCATGAAAAATGAAGAATGGACACTTGCAGATCTGCATAGTTACCGGGCTTCTCAATTTGATGGGTTAGATAATAAAGAAGAAGTTGAAAAAGAGTATCATTTAGCCTATGAAGAGTTCTCAAAACTGATTAAAAAATCAGGGCAAAATGAGTCTACTGAGCGTGGGTATAATCTTGATCGACTTTATTGTTTATGGAAATCAGGTCAGCCAGAACAAGCGCATAAATTGTATGAAAAACTTCAAACTATTTATTCAACAGATTTTAGTTTTTTCTTTCAGCATGCAAGACTTCTTGAAGATGACAAACGTTACGATGAAGCATTGGTCAAAGCACTAAAAGCTTTAGAACTATCTTATGGTGATAATAAACTTAGAGTAGTTGCAGTGGTTGCCAGCATTTATGAAAAGAAAAAGAATAAATCAAAAGCACTTGAGATACTTAATGACGCGATTTCAAGAACTCAGCTTCCCACCGATAAAACCATCAGAACTCACCGCTATTATGACAAACTCGTAATCTTGAAGAAGAAATTTGAAGGATCCAGTAATTAATTAGGCAAATTCAAATCGTAGTTTGTATTTATCGATTTGACCGTGTGGATCAATTGGTAATTCTGCCATGAAAGCGATCATCTTAGGTCTTTCATGATCAGTAAAGTTGGCTTTACAAAAATTTGTGATGTCAGTACCTGAAATGTCTTGGCCGATTTTTTTCACGATGATGGCGGTGAGTTGGTTTTTTCCAATTTGATCTTTGGTCATGAGTATAGCAACTTGATCAACGCCCGGGCATTCTCTTAGTTTTGCTTCTATATGTTTTGGTACGATCGTAGTCGTAACGACTTTACAAATATTATCTTTACGATCTAAAAACCTGACCACATTTTTTTTATCTTTTTCAACAAAATCGCCGGTGAAATACCATGCTCCACGCATATTCACTTTTGTGTTTTCCTTGTCATTGAAATACGCAGTGGCCACACTGGGGCCAGAAATAATAAGCTGCCCAATTTGTGGTTTGTTACCTGGGATATCATCACCATTTTCATCAATAATTCTTGTTTTTACGCCTGGTAAAAACTGACCTACGCTGTCAAATGGTTCTGGTTCTTCAAATTGTCGTGCAGACACAGCCCAACAGCTTTCGACTGAACCATAGGTGTGAAGAATTTTTGAGTTAAACTCACTCAGCGCGAATTCTTCTACTCGTGGTGCAATGGGTGATGGAGCCGGGGTAAAGCTTCTAAAGAGCGGCATTTTAAGATTTATATTTTTAAACGACGTGAGCCATTCTTCAATGGTCGAGCCCTTCATCAATATGCGTGATGCTTTTGCTTCTAATAACTCTTTAGCTAAATCTTCAGGCGCTGTGATGTCAGTAATTAAAATCTGACATCCACTCATCAACGGAAAAATTAAACCGTGCATGAAATAAAACGGATTCATGAGCGAAGCATTGTATGTAAAAAAAGTGTCGATAGAACTTGGACGATAAATTGATTTTAACACAAGGGTAGCTTGTTGAACCATGGTGTGTGTCCAGGGTACAAGTTTTGGTTTTCCAGCCGAACCCATTGTTTCAAAAATGGCAACGATGTCATTGTCTGAAGCCGTCACACTTGTAGGCAAACGGTATGTTGTGTCGTATTCTCCCCAGCGCCTTGCTTCGCATTGAATAACTCGAATTGATGTCATGCGATTATTTTTAAGCATGTCTTGAACGCGTTTTACATAATCATCACTGACGATTATGGCATCAATGGCGAGTTCTTTGATTTTATCTACAATTAAAGGCTCAGGGCTGTTTGGATCAACGGGAACCGCAATGTTTTTAGTATTAGCTAAAGCAAAAAAAGTATACGCGATGTGCGGGCAGTTAGACATGTACACGAGAACTTTTTTGTTATGCATTATCTCGTTTTGCAAAAAATACGAATAGCGATTGATGTAGCTATAAGCTTCTTTGTAATTCGTGGCTTTTGATAAATATCTAAAAGCGGGTTTTATGGCGTTTTGATTTGCAGTTACGGCGAGTTTTTGTCCTATGAGCATTTTTTAAGGTTAACGATACGCGGTGTGTTGTGTCAACGACAAGAACAGTAGACGAAAGTCTAAAAGAAAGTTGACGCATGATTTCTAGAATTGTTTAATTAATGCGATGAAAAAAACTTCTTATCCCAAAGACCAAATTAAAATTCTTTTACTGGAGAATATCCATCCCATTGCACATGAGATGCTCAAATCAGAGGGGTTTGCTGTAGAAGGTGCAAAACATGCATTTACTGAGGATGAACTGATTAAAAAAGCCAGTGATGTGCATGTTCTAGGTATTCGCTCAAAAACTAAAATAACTCGAAAATATTTATTACAAACAAAAAGGCTTATGAACATCGGGGCTTTTTGCATCGGCACAAATCAAATTGATCTTAAAAACGCAAAGACTCACGGTGTAGTTGTATTTAATGCTCCATTTAGCAATACAAGAAGTGTCGCAGAACTTGTAATAGCTGAAATCGTAATGCTCTCTCGTCAAATTGGCGATCGTAGCTCACAACTTCATTTAGGTAAGTGGGATAAATCAGCGAGCGGTTGTTATGAAATCAGAGGTAAGACCTTAGGTATTATTGGCTACGGTCACATTGGTTCTCAAGTAAGTATTTTAGCCGAGAGTTTTGGAATGAAAGTCATCTACCATGACATCATTACTAAAATGCCCATCGGCAATGGCCGACAAGTTGCTAAACTTGAAACATTGTTGAAAGAATCAAATTTTGTGACATTGCATGTTCCTGAAACTCCTCAAACCCAAAATATGATTAGTAAAGATGAACTTAGAGCTATGAAAAAGGGGAGTTATCTTATTAACGCTAGCCGGGGCACTGTGGTAGATATTGCTGCGTTAAAAAATGCACTCAATGCAAAACACATTGCCGGTGCTGCTATAGACGTGTTTCCTGAAGAGCCCGAAAGTAATGATCAGGTTTTTAAAAGTGAGCTTCAAAAAATTTCAAACGTGATTCTAACTCCCCATATCGGAGGAAGTACTGAAGAGGCTCAAGCAAATATTGGTGTTGAAGTAGCAACGAGTATTTCAAAATTCATTAATAACGGAAGTACAACTAGTTCTGTGAATTTTCCTCAAGTAGATTTACCAGTACTTGGCGGAAGTCATCGTATATTAAATATTCATAAAAATGTTCCGGGTGTATTAAAAGATATCAATAGTATTGTGTCAGATCTCGGAGCCAATATTCAGGGGCAATATTTATCAACAGATTCAGATATCGGATATCTCATCATGGATCTTGATAAACAACTCTCTGATAAAGTGAAAGAGAAGATATCAGTACTTTCTACAAGCATTCGCACACGCATTTTATATTAAAAAATCTTACCTGGATTCATAATATTTAATGGGTCAAACACCTTTTTGATCGATTTCATAAGAGCAATTTCTTCTGGTGATCTTGTAAAATGCAAAAATGGTTTTTTTGTGAGCCCCACACCGTGTTCAGCTGAAATACTCCCACCGTATTTTTTAACAAGTTCAAACATCGCGACATCTGCTTGTTTTGTGTAAGCAAAAAATTCGTCTTTTGACATTTTCTCAGGTTTCACGAAATTTACATGGAGATTGCCATCACCGATATGGCCAAAATTAACCACTTCAAAGCCTGGATATTTTTGATCGATCATTTTTTGAAGATCTGTGCAAAATGCTGTAATTTTTGAAAGTGGCAATGAAATATCATTCTTATGGGCCACTGTGAGGGCCGTAATACTTTCAGCTATATTTTCTCTTAAACCCCAAAACTCTGTAGATTGTGCAGAGCTTTGCGCCATGACGCCATCTAAAATCAAACCTTCTTCCATAGCTTTTTCAACGAACTGCTCAAGTTTGTCTTGATCAGCAGGAGTTGTTTTCTCAATTTCAATCAGAGCGTAAAAGGGAAAGTATCCTGAAAATGGTGACTGCAAATGTGTGTGTTCTTGAACATACTTAAGACTGGATTCAGTGAAAAATTCATAAGCTGTGAGATTGAGTTTCATTTTTTGTACAAGGTCAAAAAGCAAAGTCACTTTTTCAAGTGAAGGCACTCCAAAAATCGATACTAAAAGTTCGTCGTGTTGAGTGGTTAGATTTAAAATGGCCTCAGTGATAATTCCAAGTGTACCTTCACTCCCAATAAAGAGATGTTTAAGGTCATAACCTGTGTTGTTTTTCATGCAGACGTTATCCATGTTTAAAACGGTGCCGTCTGCAAGTACAGCTTGTATGCCCAAAACCCATTGTCTCATCAGGCCATAGCGAATGACTTTAATGCCCCCTGCGTTGGTTGCGATATTTCCGCCAATTTGGCTGCTCCCACTTGAAGCAAAATCTACAGGAAAATAGAGTCCGGCATCCCAGGCGGCTCTTTGAAGCTCTTTTGTAACAACCCCAGCTTGGCAATGAATGGTTTTTTCAATTTTATTAATGTCATAGATCTTCTTCATGCGGGCTGTTGAAATAACCACTTCTTTTTGGGTGGCAACTGCACCGCCACTTAAGCCCGTTCGCCCTCCAGAGGGTACCACTGAGATTTTATTCTTGTGGCAGTAACGTAAGATTTCTTGAACCTCATCTGTGGATTTTGGCAAAACAGCTAATAGGGGGTCTGGCGTATAAGCCTTAGTATAGTCTTTTCCCCAAGCGGTTTTTTGATCGTCAGAGATGACATTTTCAGAGCCAATAATAGAGTGAAAATCTTCGATAATGGTTTTCATAGAATAAGTGTCTATCAAAGATCAGACGGGTGTCAAAAGTTTAGACGGTCAAAATCGCTATAAACTTCGGTGATTGAACCGATGCGGCATATCCCGTGCTCTATAGGGAGGTAAGCCATTACGGCAGGGGAATAAAGGGGAATAAAAATGAACTCAATAAAGATAATAAATTACGTAGCTGTTTTAACATTAATTATGGGCATTTCTTTATCAGCTCAAGCTGATAAAGCGAAAGCTGGAATTAAGAAGCTTAAAGTGACTCATGTTGTCTTCACAGCTGAAGATTTTAAAAGTAACCCTGAAGACATTGTGGTTGCAAATCATGAGGCACAAAGAGCACATACAATGAGAAGCTTACAAGAAAAGACTGATCAATTAGATGCCGATTTACTCGCCATAGACACTGTAGAATAATTAAATCAGTTCAGAGTCTTAATAAAATTTAGTTGTTTTTCTAAATCTAATAATTCAGATGACCAATATTTGTGAGTATTAAAATCTGGAAATATTCTAGGAAATGCAGGGTCTTTCCAGCGTTTCGCAATCCATGCAGAATAGTGAATAAACCTAAAAGCTCTCAGTGGTTCAACAAGTCTAAGACTTGTAAAATCAAATTCTCTCATTTCAGTATAGCCCTTTAAAAACACATCACGATCTTTGAGAGCTTGCTCGTCATTACCGGGTACCAAAAGCCAAAGATCTTGAACCGGAGGACCTGTGACCATGTCATCAAAATCTAAGAAAAATGGGCCGTCATTGTTGTAGAGAAGATTTCCGAGATGACAGTCGCCGTGAATGCGATGGGTTTTTATATTTGCAAACCACGGTGTAGAAATATCTAGGATTTCTTGAACCACCTGTTTATAGCGAGTGGCAATTTCAAGAGATAGCCAGTTATTTTCACTTAAGAACTTTAACGGGTTTACTCCGTAAGTTTCAGGTGTGAGTAATATTCGATGACTAGCTTTTTTACTTGCGCCAACATTATGAATACGTCCTAAAAAACGGCCTAATTGCAAAAGTTGTTGATCATTAAGTTCTTCAGGAGCCCGGCCTCGAAGTTTAGGGAACACAGAAAACATGATTCCGCCTTCAGCGGTACCAAGGGTGGAGCCATCTTGAAGTTTGAGAGGTTCAGCTACGGGGATTTCAGCGGCTGCGAGATCTTTTAAAAACTCATGTTCTTCTAAAATCGCATCACGTGTCCAGCGACCTGGGCGATAGAATTTTCCGACTACTTTTGAGTTATCTTCGAGCTCTACTTCATAGACACGATTTTCTAGACTATTAAGTGCATAACAACGCCCCGTAGAACGTTGTCCAACTTGTTCGATGGCAGATAAAATATGTTCAGGTGTTAGATCGTAAAAGAAGTCTGACATAGATAGTGGTGTATCATTGTGGTGATTCTTCATGCCACTTATTAAAACGCAAAAGCATCAAAAGCCCAGGAATAGCGACAACTGTGCAGATGATGAAAAACTCGACCCACCCAACATGTTTTGCAAGTAAACCAGTCGGGGCTGAAATGATGACTCGAGGAATTCCCATAAGACTGCTTAAAAGTGCATACTGAGTGGCCGTAAATTTTTTATTTGTAAGGCCTAGCATAAATGCAGCAAAAGCCGCACTTCCCATGCCTGCAGTGAGTTGCTCAACAACGATCGTAATCGTGAGCCAAGTATTGTCGGGGCCGATTTTGGCAAGAACTGAGAATAAAGCAGTTGATGCGGCTTGAAATATTCCAAAGATCCATAATGATCTTTTGAGTCCAATTTTTACAAGCAGTCCACCGCCGATGAATCCACCAAAAATCAAAGCAGCGAGACCTAATGTTTTTGCGATGGCAGCGTATTGAGTTTTGGTAAAACCAATGCCTAAAACAAATGGTGTCGTCATGCTTGCAGCCATGTTGTCGCCGATTTTATAGAGCAATAGAAAAATCAAAACTTCAATGGCTCCACGACGCTTAAAATAATCAATAAATGGTTCAATCACGGCAGCTTTTAGTGACCGTGGTGGAGCAATATTGCCAGGAGGATTTGGCGCAAAAATCGTAAACACCGTACATAAAAGCATAACCCCAGCTAATAAAAGATAGACCTGGTTCCAAGGAATTTGATCTGCAAGATAAAGTGCAAAGGCTCCTGAAATGAGAAGTCCCATGCGATACCCGAAGACATAATAAGATGAGCCGATTCCAAATTCTTGAGGCTTAAGTATTTCTCTTCTGTAGGCATCAACAACGATATCTTGACTCGCGCTAAAAAAAGTCACGCAAAGAGCGAGTACTGCTACGAGCCAGGGTGATTCCGCTGGTTTTGTAAAGCTAAGACCAGCGATAGCAAGGGCTAGTAAAATCTGTGTGATGAGTATCCACCCACGTCTACGACCTAGAAATGGTGGGGTGTAGCGATCCATGACTGGTGACCACAAAAACTTTAATGTATATGGAATTCCAACGAGTGAAAAAACACCGATGAGAGCAAGATCAACTTTTTCATCAGTCATCCAAGCTTGAAGTGTAGAGCCTGTCATGAGAAGTGGAGCTCCTGAGCTAAGACCCAGAAGAAAAGTGATGAGCATGCGCCCGCTAAAGAAGTTTTTCCAAAATGATGAGCTCATGAAATGAGCGTAGCATGATGGTATGGCGCATCAGCAAACATTATTTTCTGACGTGTCTAACACACCATTTCTGATTAAGTCTGAATTGCGGATCTTCAATATGCCATCGAATAACCGCAGCCAACGCTCGATATTTTAAAAGTTTAGGTCGTGATTTTACCCAATGGTGGCTCAGCGCTTTGTTTAGAACAGAATTCCAAATAACTTCAGAAAACATCATTCTTTTTTTGGGTCTGATTATATAGAGCAGTTCACAATCCATCATTTCTGCGGTTCGCTTAAGTACTTTTAAGGTAATGTTGCCACTTTCTTCATTACGTTCCATTCCATATTCGTGTACCCACCGCGCGACATATTTATTCTTTTGGCAACTTCACCACTTGATAAATACAGAGCTTGTCTAACTTTTCGAAGCCATCCCTCAGATTGAATTGGAACTGCCAGATTAAGAAAGGGTTTGATTTGATTATCTAATTCTTTGTGCTCGTAATTTCGATACCAAATGTAAAAGGCTTCAAAAATTTGCTTCGAATCTAACTCAGCATCATGAGGGGTTGCTTGATTAATTACATTCTTCATATGTCTCTTCCTTCGCATGACCTTTGAATGCTCCTATGGAGTTAGGCATCTAATAGGAGCCTAACTTCATAGGGTGGGTGAACGGATATCGGTGAAGTGGTCGGTCAGGCGGATGCTTGAAGTAACAGTGAAATGAATGGTTAAATGCAAAGTTCGATAGAAAATATTAATCTAAAAAGACAACCAAAACGCCTTCGTTGTTTTTTCCATTGGATAGTTTTTCGTATTGCCAGGGATATTTGGCTTGTTTGAGATAATCGATGACGACTTTTTTAACAACCCCTGTGCCCTTGCCGGTCATGATGCGTGCGCGTTTGAGATTGTTTTGATTCACCGACATAATGAAATTATCAACGGCATCAAAAACTTCGTCGGTTTTAAAACCATGTAAATCTAATAAGTCTTTTGCCATTTTGAACCTCAATATTTGTCAAAAATATTTGTCAGATTTTTCATCGCTCGACATTGAATTTTTATAAAGTTTCTTGGCCGACGTCGAGATACACTTCTTTTGTATCGTCGTTGTAACCAAAATATTCGGCAAATCGCCCCCAAGATACTAACGTCTCTACAATCTGATGAGGATTCTCATTGGGCAACCATTCACTCACTCGTTCAGTTAAGGTTTCAATCTGAATGCGTAAAGTTTCTTCGATTCTGAGTAAATTCGTAGTCAATTGAACGATCTTGAGTGCGCCAAAAAGTTCATGGAGTACACGCTTTCGCACGTTGATATCACCATCTACAAAACGTCTTCCTAGATCAGTCAAAATTACCATGTGTTTTGGCGTATCAACGAGATCTAATAGTTCAGCGGCTTTTACCATATACAAAGTCGTGCCGTAATCTTTTCCGATTTTTGGTCCGAGTTCAAAAATATCTGCTGTACCACCTTGATCAGTAATTGCTTCCACAAGACCAATAACGGCTCCGATTTGTACATTTGGAATTGTTTCAATGGGCGGTTCACGTACAACTTTGGGTATCATTGATGTGGCTGTGTAAGCAGAGGGTGTTGTCATATCAGGAATCACTGATTCAGCTATGAGTTCATGAATGCGCGATACCATTCTTCTAAACGCGGGGCCGTTTTCATCTCGCGGGTAAGCAAGATCATTTACCAGTTCGGCTCGAATATGACCCGGGTTTGACCCCATGATCAAAATGCGTTTGGCCATATAGACGGCCTCTTGAATATTATGTGTCACTAAAACCATAGTACGAACAGCTGTGTTTTTTGATTGCCAGATATTCACCATCTCCCAGCGCATTGTATCGGCAGTTAAAATATCTAGAGAACTAAATGGTTCATCTAAAAATAAAATGGGGCGTTCCATGACAAGGGCTCGAGCGATACCCACACGTTGTTTCATTCCGCCCGCAAGTTCTCGTGGATAAGCTTCTTCAAAACCTTCAAGGCCCACAAGATCGATTGCTTTTTTAACGCGAGCTCGAGCTTCACGTTCTGGTAACTTGAGCGGACTCAGTGCTAATTCAATATTATTGTAAACAGTTTCCCAGGGAAACAATGCAAACGACTGAAATACTAGAGCCACATCATAATTTGTACCCTCAAGTGGTTTTCCATTTGAAAGTACATCGCCGGAATCAGGTTTAAGGAGGCCGCACATAACACGTAGACAAGTTGATTTGCCCGAACCTGAAGGGCCCAGTATGGCAATAAGATTTTCTTGATCTAATGAAAGATTAATATCTTTAAGAACGCGGATTTCGGTTCCAGATTCTAAAACAAAATTCTTTGATACATTTTTAAGTTCAATAAACGGAGTTGCCATCTATATATCCATTCGGTAGCGCGTTTGTGAAAGTTTGTATAAGTACGCCCACAAAGTGCGATTCAAAAGTACTACTACTACTACCATGATTGTGAGGCTCGCTGCTAGCACAGGAAAATTAGCATTTGATGCAGCGATACTAATTTCTGCACCAAGCCCGTTGGCGGCGAAGACTTTTCCCTTATATACAATGTACTCAGCAACAATGCTCGCATTCCAAGACCCCCCAGTCGCTGCTGCAAGGCCTGGAACCAATGCTGGAAACACGCTTGGTAAATATAAAAGTTTCCAACGCTCTTTACGAGTTGTATTAATGAGCACTAATGTATCGTTTAGTTCACGAGAGATTTTTAAGGCACCCGCTAAAACATTAAACAGCACGTACCACTGAACAGCTAAAAACATCAAAATCATGGCAACGATTTCAAAATTCACACCTAGTTGCAGAAATATTCCTAAGACTAACGGATACAACATTGGAGCCGGAAACGACGCAAGTAATTGTATAATTGGCTGAGCAATGCGAATTCGTTTGGCTGATAACCCAATCCAGATTCCAACAGGAATAGCCCAAAGAGCGCAAAGTGTTACCGCACCCGCAATTCTAATAAAACTAAATGAGGTATTTTTAAGAAGTCTTAACCATGTCTCAAACGGAACAATCGATAACGTTTGAATGAGTTTAATTGAGCCATTTATAAGAATTATAGTGAGCACAATCCACAAAACTGGGGCCACGTACTTTAAAGACTTTGACCAAAGTTTCTTTTTAACTTCTTGCGGAACTTGTGGAAGAGTTTTTATGGGAATAACACTAAAAGCTCCATCAGTACTAAATTCTCGTCGTGCGATATAACGACGATAGAGATAGCGAATCCAGCGAATGATACGCGATTCTTTTAATACTAAAAGCATAAGTGGTTCAGTCGGGTCATTGCCGGGTGTTTCTTCTAAACGAAACCTTCGAACCCATGACAAAATCGGATGCCAAATTAGAAAATCTAAAACAATAATAAGTGAGAGCATAGCCACAATGCCATAAATGATGGCGTCGCCATTTCCTTGATTGATAGCTACGGCCATATAAGCGCCAATCCCAGGTAATCTGAATTGTCGATCACCTAAAGTGAACGCTTCACAGATACTTAAGAAAAACCATCCCCCTGCCATAGAGATCAAACTGTTCCAAGCAAGACCTGTAGCTGCAAAAGGCATCTCTAAACGCCAAAAGCGATCCCATGCATTAAAACCCATCATCTTTGCTGCTTCGAGATAATCTTCGGGAATTGATTTAAGAGAATTGTAAAAAGAAAAAACCATGTTCCACGCTTGGCTTGTGAAAATCATGATGATGGCTGCAATCTCTAGCCCCATATTTGTTCTCGGAAAAACAGCGATGAGTCCGATTACGAGGCCAGGTAAAAAACCTAGAACTGGAATACTTTGTAAGATGTCAGTGATGGGAATAAATACACGCTCAAAAGCTTTAGATCTTGCGGCCCAATACCCAACGATAAGAGTATAGGTAAGAGAAATAAGATAAGCGGCAAGACCTCGCATTGCAGAAAAAAGCGCATAACGCGGTAGTGCTGACACGGATAAATCAATTTCAGTGACAGGTTGATAATCGGCCTGCCAAAGTTCTCCAGTAGCGGTCAATGCGTAGATTGAAGCGCCTATCAACAAGAAGATGAAAATGTCTGGCACCGAGAGTAAACGGCGCGGAATTGATAACTGAAATGCCATGTTGTTAATTAAGCTTTTTTCTCAGTTGGTTTCAACCTGCTTTTTCAGTAAGCTAAAATGGATTTCAAGGAGATTAAACATGAAGCTACGTACCGAATCAGATTCTATGGGTAAAATTGAAGTTGCTAACGATAGATATTGGGGAGCACAAACTCAAAGATCTCTTCAAAACTTCAAAATTGGCGGCGATCGCTTTCCCCGTGAGATGATCAGAGCCTTTGGAATACTTAAAAAAGCAGCTGCACAGGTAAACAGTGAGTTGGGTCTTCTTGAAGATAAAAAAGCCAAGGTCATAAGCCAAGCTGCTGATGAAGTCATTGAGGGAAAACTCGATGATCATTTTCCTTTAGTTGTCTGGCAAACGGGTAGTGGTACACAAACCAATATGAACGCCAATGAAGTGATATCTAATCGAGCCATTGAACTTTTAAGTGGTGAAATGGGTTCTAAAAAACCCGTTCATCCCAATGACGATGTCAATAAAAGCCAATCATCAAATGATTGCTTTCCAACCGCGATGCATATTGCTGCCGTTGAACAAATCAATCATAAGCTTTTGCCTTCGCTTAAACTTCTACATAAGACCCTTAAAGCAAAATCAAACGAATTTGATAAAATTATAAAAGTCGGGCGCACACATCTTCAAGACGCAACACCTTTGACATTAGGCCAAGAATTTTCAGGCTATGTGGCTCAAGTTGAAAATGGAATAAAACGAATTGAACTGGTTTTGCCCGGTCTCTTAGAACTCGCTCAAGGCGGAACCGCAGTGGGAACGGGGCTTAACGCTCATCCTCAGTTTGCAGAAAAAGTTGCAAAACAGATTTCAAAACTTACTGGCCTTCCCTTTGTAAGTGCTCCAAATAAATTTGAAGCACTAGCGGCCCACGATGCAATTGTATTTGCAAGTGGAGCACTTTGTTCAGTGGCAACGGCATGTATGAAAGTTGCAAACGATATTCGTTGGCTTGCAAGTGGGCCTCGATGCGGTTTTGGAGAACTTAGTATTCCAGAAAATGAACCTGGTAGCTCCATTATGCCGGGCAAAGTTAATCCAACTCAAAGTGAAGCCCTAACAATGGTATGTGTTCAAGTTTTTGGAAACGACACAGCAATAAAAATGGCAGGGGCCTCAGGTAATTTTGAACTTAATGTTTTTAAGCCAGTTATCATTCATAATTTTTTACACTCAGTACGTTTACTTTCAGATGCTGTGGTGAGTTTTGTTGAAAATTGTGCTTTAGGAATTATAGCAAATGAATCAAAAATAAAATCTGATTTAGAAAAATGTCTGATGCTTGTCACGGCACTTAACCCCCATATCGGTTACGATAATGCGGCAAAAATTGCTAAAAAAGCACATGTTGATGGGACAACACTCAAAGAAGCAGCAATTGCATTAAAGATTCTAGACGCCGCAAGTTTTGACAAATACATGCGTCCTGAATTGATGACTAAACCCTCAGTTGACTAAGAAAAATTTAGTTCATGGGCTTACAGATCATCTCTATTTTGTGTGGTTTGTTATTAATGACAATTCGTAAAATGCTTTGCTGATTTTGATTAGCAGCAATAGTCAAATTTGAATGTTCACCTCTAAAGATATGCGCAATAGCTGAATTATTTGTCTGATTTTGCACAGCTGGTTCGACAAGTAGAGGTAAGATTTGATTTCTACCTTGTTTAAAAGCACTAATTTTATAAAGCAACCCTGATGAATGTTTTCGTGCATGAACGTAAGCATCGATGACTTGACCATCACATAACCAAATGACGCGTCCAACTCCCACTGCCAATGCATTTGTGCTTAACAATAAAATGGCCCCTAAAACTAGATGGTGAATTCTCATAGTTGTGTTCCCCTTATTCCCTGGCACCTTGTTAGAAATAACCAAGAAATAAGTCAACAACCTTAAGAATCTAAGTTGGTTGTGCTTTGAGTCATTTGACTTTGTGGCATCTTTGACGCATATTGACCGTGTTATGAAGTCTACAATCCAATTAGAACTCCCATTAGAACTACCGCGACATCCCGATAGGAATTTCGCCAAAGGTGGTCGAAGTTTTTATTTCTTCGATTTTGACGACAATGTTTTATACCTTCCGACCCCGCTTTATCTTTTTAATAAACACACTGGAGAAGAAAAAAGTCTTTCCACTCGTGAATTTGCATCAATTGGTGAAATCATCGGTCTTGATGGGCCTTGGAAGGATTATGAAATTAGATTTTGCGATCAAACAGGAAGTTTTAGGCGTTTTCGTCACAAACAATTAAGTCTCATAGATCGACTCTTTAAGCGCCGGCGACAACCATTAATTGAAGATCTTTTAAGAATACTTCCACAGCCCCATCATGAATGGCGCGGGCCGAGCTGGAATTTCTTTTGGCATGCTGTTCATAATGAACGACCACTATCTATTATTACAGCTCGTGGCCACAAACCTGAGACAATTCAAGAATCAATTGGAATATTAAAACGTCATAAACATTTGAGTCGTGATCCTAATTATTTAAGTGTGTATCCAGTGAGTAATCGCATTATTCGAGCTCAATTGGGTGACAAAGAATTTACGTGGCACACCTCAAAACTAAAACAAGAGGCCATTAAGTTTTCAGTACAAGAAGCATTTAAACGGTACGGTTTTAACCCAAATCATCAATTTGGTATGTCTGATGATGACCCCCTTAATATTAGGCTCATCATCGAAGCAATGCAGGACCTCAAGCACACATACCCTGATAATTCCTTTTATGTGATCGATACCCATGGGGGCCGGCTTCTTAAACAAGAAATTTTGATGGATAGCGTCCAAAAACCACAACCCTTGGTTGGCGAGCAACTGGGGCTTTTCAACAATTGACAATGCATGTTAATGCAACTCAGTGTTGCGCAAAACTCAAAGCACGCCTATTCTAAATATCAGCTTATAAACACACAAAGGAACATAACCGTGAAATTGAAACTGACTTTAGCGTCTTTTACTTCGTTAATCTTTATTTCAACCAGTGCCATTGCCGCACAGCTCGAATGTGCCACGGTATCGCCACTCATTAATGGCTTTCTCGCACAGCATCTTACGCACAAAAAACTTTCTCCTCAACTTGAAGAAAGAACAATCACTCAATTTGTGAAAATGCTGGATCCCTCAAAGCTTTATCTTCTTCAATCAGATGTTGAAGCAATTAAGACAAATCTTGGAGGAATTTTTGCTAAAATCGGTTCCAAAAAGTGTGACGATCTTGAATCATCACAAAAGATTTATGAAAAACGTGTGAGCGAAAGCAGTGTCTTTGCAAAAAAACTCTTAGGACCAACGTTTAAATTTAATGAAAGTACGTCTATTACTATTGATCCAGCGAAACGTGAATACGCAAAAACAAAAACAGAGTTAGAAGATCTTCAAGCCAGGTACATTCAATTTCAAATTTCAAATTACTTAGCTTCAGAGATGAAATTGGCTGAAGCAAAAAAACAACTCATACATCGTTATGAAGTCACATTAAAACATGTCACTGAGTCTAAAAAATATGATCTCTATGCCATTTTCTTAGATGCTTTCGCCTCAGCTTTAGACCCGCACTCTAATTTCTTATCAAAAGATGTGTTAGAAGATTTTGAAATCACCATGCGCTTATCACTTGAAGGAATCGGTGCAACACTTAGCTCTCAAGATGGTTACACCGTAATTGAGAACTTGATTCCAGGTGGAGCAGCATTCAAATCAAGTGAACTTGAACCAAAAGATAAAATCATCGGCGTAGCACAAGGTGATTCAGATAAATTCGAGCAGGTTATTGATATGCCGCTACGTGATGTTGTAAAACTCATTCGCGGCAAAAAGGGTACAAAAGTAAAACTCTCAATATTACGACAAGGTAAATCAACCACGCGTCATATCGTAAGTCTTGTTCGTGATAAAATTGATCTTAAAGATGAAGCTGCAAAAATAAGTTACATCGATAAAACTGTAGGCGATAAAAAATATAAAATCGGCGTTATTAATCTTCCATCTTTTTACTCTGATTCTGAAAGTGGTACACGCTCATGTTCAGCAGATGTGCGTAAACTCGTAGATGAAGCAAATGCAAGTAAAGTTGATGGCATTATCTTAGACCTTTCCAAAAACGGCGGCGGTGTTTTAGGTGAAGCCGTAAGAGTAGCCGGATTGTTTATTAAAAAAGGAAACATCGTTGAGACTCAAGACGCCGATGGCCGTGTTGAAAATCTAGCTGATCTGGACAGTGTTATTAATTACTCAGGCCCCATGGTGGTTCTCACCAGTCGTTTAAGTGCCTCAGCTTCAGAGATTGTTGCAGGAGCACTTCAAGATTATAAAAGGGCTGTTATCATCGGCTCTGATCACACCTTTGGTAAGGGAAGTGTTCAAGCTGTTATGAAGTTACGCGAAGATTTAGGTGCAATTAAAGTAACAACTGGAATGTTTTTCACTCCGAGTGGAGATTCTACTCAAGAAAAAGGTGTGTTGTCAGATGTACGGTTCCCGAGTCCTTATATAAGCAAAGAATTCAGTGAAGCAGCCCTTGATTATCCACTGGAGCAAAAAACATTGGCTTCTTTTTTATCTCCTGAATCAAATGATGTAAACGGAGCGACTCGCTATATTCCTATCACTCAAGATGCAATTAATGAGTTGAGGAAAAACTCTAAAGCGCGGGTTTCAAAAGACACTGAGTTTTTGAAGATTGAAACTGAGCTCAAAGACAGAGAGAAAAAAGGTGGCATCTTAAAACTTGCCGATATGATGAAAAAGACCCAAGAGTCGAATAAAGAAAAAGTTAAGAAAACTAAAAAAATCAAAGATGGTGTTGACCCTGATTACCTCACACAACCTTCTGTAAAAGAAAGTTTGAATATTTTAGTGGATCTCATCACATTTCAAAAAGACGGGATCACCTTAGCTAAAAAGGGTGATAAAGAAGACGCAAAACGTCAGTAAGAGATTGTGTCCAGCGGGGTTGAAATCTGATTTTCGCCAAATTCTTCAAGCAAAAGCTTTTGAAAGCTTAAGCTCAAAGGTGTTGAAATTAAATTTTTGGCAAAGGCAACCGCATCTTCAGGCGTAATACTTCTTGGAATATAACCAAGTGTAATATGTGGGTGATATTTCTCACCTTGAGTGTGGTTTTCAATTTTACTCGTCAAAGCCTCATGCCAAGCAATCAACTTTGAAGCACTTTCTTCATCAGGTACTAACCAGAGATACATATCTTCGTGTACTTCAATACGCGTAAATGTGAGTGATTGAAGTGAGGGAAGTTCTGCTGTTGGAACTGACTTTAAAAATTCTTTATTTATACTCAAAGCTGGTTCAGGAAATAACAGTGTTACGTGTGTAGGAACTTTTTTTGCCAGTGGATCAAACTTTGCTCTAACTTCATCGATTCCTTTAAGCGCTTCGCCCGTAGCAATGAGTAATAAATCACGTTGAATATAATCGGGTGGAGGCGGTGGTCTGCGCTGAGGTTGACGTGGAGCTTGACGTTGGGGTTGTCGTTGCTGCTGCTGTTGAGGCCCATTGCCTTGATTCGCATTGCGATTTCTTCCACGTCGATTGCGACCTCTGCGACCTTGGCCGGGGGCAGGTGGTTGACCGCTAGGTTGTGCGTTTGGTGTACCAGCTGCTGTTTGTGGGCGCTGATTGGGGCTTCTCTGACCTTGTTGTGGAGTCGCCGGGCGCGCCGGTTTTTGTTCATTATTTTGAGTGGGTTTGTCGCCCAGTTGTCTTCTTTTTAACATATTGGGCCAAGTATACATAAAGACTTTTGAGTTGCGAGAAGTTTTTGCTATAGCCATATTGTATGAAGTCGTTAGGCAGTAAACGTTTCCAAAAGGTCTATATTGAGATCAGCAATGTCTGTAATCTTCAATGTGAGTTTTGTCCTGAGGTTATTCGAGATAAAAAATTCATGGATGAAGAGCTCTTTACCAAGATAATCAAGGGGATTGCTCCACTCACATCGTCGGTTTGTTTTCATTTGATGGGAGAACCCATGGTTCACCCTGAATTTGGCCGTTATATTGAAATCTGCGCGGGTGAAAATATAGACGTTCAAATCACAAGTAACGGCGTATTACTCAATGAAAAACGATCTGCGTTTTTACTTAACCCTACTGTTAAACAGGTGAATTTTTCAGTTCATAGTTTTGAAGCAAATTTTCCGGGTAAAGATATCTCTCAATATCTGACTAAAATTTTTGCTTTTACACAAGAGGCTTTTGAGAAACGGCCTGATCTTTACATCAACTATAGACTTTGGAATTTACAAGACTCAACTGATCATTCACTCACCAATAAAATTGTTTATGAAAAAATCAAAGAGGCATTTAATATCGAGTTCGACTCTACAGTAGATGTCGGAATTAAAAAAAGTGTGAAGCTTTTAAATCGTCTGTATTTACACTTTGATAGTCGCTTTCAATGGCCCAATCAAAATCACCCTAAACGCCAAACAAAGGGGCATTGTTATGGACTCACTTCACATATGGGTATTTTAGCTGACGGTACTGTGGTTCCTTGTTGTTTAGATAAAGAGGGCGTTATTGCATTAGGAAATTGTCGCAGTCAAAATATTTTAGAAATTCTTGAGAGTGAACGTGTACAAAAAATGCATAAAGGTTTTAAAGACGGTAATTTAGTTGAAGATCTTTGCCAGCGCTGCACTTTTATTTCAAGGTTTGATAAAAAGAAAATTATGAAAGTGCGGCATGAACACGTCGAACATCATCATGCCCGCTGAGTTCGCCTAAAAGCTCCACAACTTGTTTTTTTTCTGCTTCACCTAGATCAACGGGGGTTTTTGCATCAAATGCAAATTCAGATTTATTAATTGTCCAACCACGGGCGGTGAGGGTTGCGGCCACAGTGCCGAGATCGCCAGATTCTGTTGAAAAACTGACCGTTCCGTCATCAAATTCTTCAACTGCTTGCGCTCCCACTTCAATGGCTTCGCCTTCAAGATCACTGGGCTTTGGATTTTTTGTACCTTCAATAATACCGATACGATTAAACATCCAACTCACACTACCGATTTCGCCAAGGTTGCCATCGTAATCACGAAATAAAATTTTAATTTCTGAAACAGTGCGGTTGCGATTATCGGTTAAAGCTTCAACTATAATAGCTACGCCATGTGGGCCATAACCTTCGTAAATCACGTCTTCGTAGTTTACACCTTCTAAAGTTCCTGTACCTTTTTTAACAGCGCGTTCGATATTGTCTCGAGGCATAGAGTTAGCTCGAGCTTCGACCATAGCTGCTCTTAATCGAGCATTGCCATCAGGATCTCCGCCACCAAGACGTGCAGCCACAGTTATCTCTTTTGAGAGTTTGGTAAAAACGTTTCCTTTTTTTGCAGCTTGTATATTTTTGTATCCTTGAATCCAACTTCGGCCCATTTAAAATTCCTTATCTCTTACATTGTCAATTCTGGGGATTTCAGACCGCGATTGTCAAACCATTGTGGAGCTAAAGGTTTATTAAGTGCATGAGGAATTGTTGCGGCTTGAGTGCCTTCCATACGAATACTTGGAATATCTGCTGTGCCCACATAAAATCCACTCTTAAGCATATTGAGGCGTATTGTTGTGGAACGACTGTATGTGAGAAGTACTGCTGAATTTGGCTCATGAACACAGTTTTTTCTTAAATCTCTAAAGACATCTTGTGTCCATACTTCTGTATTTGATTGAGGTGAGTAGAGATCGTAAAAAATTACCTCAGCAGGTGGTAAAGGATTTTTTATAAGATCTGGAAAATGACCCAATTGGAGATCCCACACTAAAGAGTTTTGTATGTCATGTACTTTGCCTGACGTTACTAATGTTTGAAGATAATCTTGATAACGTTCAATGTGTGGGAAGTGATAAGAATTCTCTAAAGCAAAACTCATAAGTGATAAATCGTTTTCAAAACTCACGATATGCAAAGGTCGAATGTTTTCATTAGTCATTTTAAGCTTTAAATAAGTATCAACAGCTGCAAGTGCATTAGCCGCGGCCCCTAAACCCACATCGTAAATAACTAAAGGAACTTTTGAAAAATTTTCGTTACAAAGTCGCTCTTCAAGCCCTGATTGGCGAATATAGAGCTCCTGAGCTTCTAGCCAGGGGCCTAATGGGTTATGCATGATCTCTCCATTCGCTTTATTACGAATAGAAAGCGCTCCCGTGCGCGTTGTTACGATTACAAATTGAGAATCCATCTTGAACTGCATAGCGACTCTAAGATAATTTAGGTGCATGTCAAATGTCACCAATATTACTAATATTGCTTTTTATCGATTTGTAAAAATCGCAGACCCAGAAGCCCTACATGTAAGGCTTTCAAGTTTATGTGCTGAATTAGGTCTTAAAGGAACCATCCTTTTAGCTTCTGAAGGCATAAATGGAATGCTCGCTGGTGAGGATAACAACATTTCAGCTATATTGACTCATTTTGAATTAGATCCACGATTTAAAGACATGCTTATTAAGCGTAGTTATTCTGATGCGCAACCATTTAAAAAGATAGTTATCAAAGTTAAAGAAGAGGTTATTTCACTTGGAATTCCTGAGGTAAACCCCATTGAACAAACAGGTAAATATATTAAGCCTCAAGAATTGCGTGAATGTTTAGAAAAGGGTGAAGATGTTATTTTACTTGATACGCGAAATGCCTTTGAAGTTGAAATGGGAACTTTTAAAAATGCTATAAACCCTCAAACTACATCCTTTGGAAAGTTTCCAGATTTTGTAAAAGATAAACTTGGCAGTATCAAAGATAAAAAAATTGTAACATTTTGCACCGGTGGAATTCGTTGCGAGAAAGCTACAAGTTTAATGCTTAAAGCTGGTTTCAACGAAGTTTATCAACTTGAGGGCGGAATTTTAGAATATTTTGCGCAGACTGATGGTAAATATTTTGATGGTTCATGTTTTGTCTTTGATGAGCGTATTTCTCTTGATCATAAACTACAGCCAGCAAAAAAAAAGGGAAAGGCCCATGCCTCTCCCTCAATAAAGTAGATCTACTTGGATTAAATTAATCAATTTTGTCTTTTGCTTTTTCAGCTTCATTCTTAATAGTGTCGCTAGTGTTATTAACACCATCTTTAATATCTTTTTTCACACTGCCATTGCCTGTAGCATTTCGTGTCTTACGGGCAATTTTACGGCCAGTTTTTTTGACACTAACACTAGCATCACCAGCAGTACCGGAGATTTTTTCTCCTGTGCTTTCTTCAGCAATAGCGTCTACACCAAATGCGAGGGGAAATCCCAAGCCAATGGCTAATGCAAGACCTAATGCTCCACGACCACCGCGGCCTTGAGCAAGAGATACCAAGAAGCTGATAACAGCCAGTACTAAGAAAACGATTAACAACATACGGCCGAGCTCCATTGAAACGCCGGCAACGTTGTTAGCTCCCAGTAAAACCGCCACTAGACCGATAACGAAAAATGCAATCGCTGCACGTAACATTTTAATCTCCTTTGTTATAATACATAAATGACTCGAGGGTTGATTTGAGCAACGCCCATGCCAACAAGTCACTATGCTTAAAAGCGATTAAATGCGTTTTAATATTTGTTGAGTCAAAATGGGTCATTGCTATGAGTCAAGTAGACTCATTTCACTTTAATATTAAAAACCCGTGCTGCGTTTTCATATAAAAATTCGCGATGATTCGCAGCTGGAATTGCCTTAAGCACGGCTTGTAAATACTTACCTGTGTCCGCTAAAGGAAAATCACTGCCGTACATCATCTTCTTTGAACTTTCCATATAACCAAATGCCCAACTGATAGGGCCGATTAAATATTTCTGCAAATCATCTTGTGAATATGACGAGATATCGCCAATGAGTAGTGCTGACATATCAACATATACATTGGGATTTTTATAAGCCACTTCACTCGCAGTGTTGATCCATGGGTTCCCGAGATGTGCCATAATAAAATTTACTTTGGGATAATCAACAGCTACTTCGTCAATGGTCATTGGATCAGCGTATTTTAGTTTACCTTTACTCGTATTGGTATCACCTGTGTGAAAAACAATGGGTATTTGATATTTTTCAGCTAATTTATAAATTGGTAAATATGCTTTGTCGTAGGCATATTTATAAATGTAACCAAGATAAATTTTAACACAGCCAAACTTTTTACTTTTTAAGCCAGCCTCGATTTTCACTAAATTGAATTTATCTTGTACACCTAAGCAATAAGTTGAATTTAAATCACCGATTTTCGGTGTCTCTGAATTCTCATCATGTGTGTGAGCAATAAATGCTTTGATCCCGTTGGCTTTTGCTTGCTTGAAAAACTCGTCTTGTGAGGCTTTGTCATCGACATGTATGTGGGCATCAATAATGGGGTAATCACGGGTAGCCGCAATTGCCTGTGTTGTTGTCATAGATGTAAAAATAACCAGACCAATAATAGATAAGATCTGCAATCGCTTCATAATACCTCCGCAAGAGTTGTGTTTAATTGGAAACATGCTAAAAATACTCCATGAAAGCACGAAAAAAAGTTGAAGCGAGTGAAATTTCTCGAGAACTACTACCCGAACAATCCCCAGCTCTCCTAAAAGAGCTTCATCTTCTCACTCGCGATGGCGATCTCAACGCAGATGCGCGCCGAAAACTTAAGCAAGTAAATCATCTCTGCACATTATTAAAACCAGCCCTTGACGATCTTTTCTCGCGATATGAGTCAGTACAAATGGTTGATGTGGGTGCGGGTAAGGCGTATTTAGGTTTTATTCTTTATGAGCTCTATTTTAAAAGCCAAGAGTCAGGTCATATTCTTTCAATTGAGAATAGAGCTGATCTTGTAGAAAAAGGTTCTGCCATGGCGGGTAAACTTTCATATAATCGAATGAAATTTATTAATTCTACCATCACTGACGCCCCACTTCCTGAGCGTGTCCATCTTGTTACGGCACTTCATGCTTGTGACACGGCTACTGACGATGCCCTCATCGCTGGAATCACTGCAAAAGCTGATTACATAGCTGTAGTGCCTTGTTGTCAGGCTGAGGTTGCTCAACTTTTAAAAGCACAAAAAACTCCAGCATGGCAAGAACTCTGGCGCCATGGCATTCATCGTCGTGAGTTTGGAAGTCACATCACTAATGTAATTCGAGCTCTCGTGCTAGAATCTCTGGGCTATCAAGTGAGTGTGACTGAACTTGTGGGATGGGAGCATTCCTTAAAGAATGAATTTATTTTGGCAAAACGTGTGCAAAATGAAAATAAAATGGCGCTGGGTCGCTTAAAAGAACTGCTCACGCCACTTAACATTCAACCAAAGTTGATTACTCATTTTAAGCTATGAATAAATCTGTTGGCGTTGTTTGTTCTGATCTTGAAAAAATTAAAGAAGCGAAATCTTTAGCTCTTAAATATGAATTGCCCTTTTTAGATTCTAAAGTTTTAGAATTCAATGACTCAAAACCAGAATTGATTCTTCATTTTTCAAAAACCAAAATTGAACTAATTGAAAACATTCCTAATGCTTCAGGGCCCGTATTTGTTGATTTCACAGATTCTACACTTAATTATCGCCGAACCCGTGGGGGGGCACAGCAAATCTTAAAAGCCATTGGTGGTGCTAACCAATTTGTTCTTGATGCAACTGCGGGTTTGGGTCGTGATTCATTTATTTTAACAAGCCTTGGTTGTAAGGTTATCGCACTTGAAAAATCTGTGGTGCTCTATACGCTCCTTGTTGATGGAATCAAACGGGCACAAGACAACCTTGAGATTTCAAAAATTATTAATTCAAATTTAGTAGTCTATTTAGCTGATTCAATTGATTGGCTCACAAAGTGTCCTCAACCAGTTGATGTGATCTATCTAGACCCCATGTTTCCACATAAGAAAAAATCAGCTTTGCCTAAAAAGGAAATGCAACTTTTGCAATTGCTTTTGGGAAGCCCTGAAGATGAGTCTGAAAGTTTAAGGCTACTTCAAAAAGCTAGGTCATGTGCAAAAAGAGTTGTAATTAAACGCCCAGCCCAAGCTTCTGAGCTTGAAAAAGATGTGACAGTCAGCTTTAAAGGTGAAAGCACACGCTTTGACGTTTACGTTCAAAATTAGGGGAATCGCATGCACAAGAATGCAAGAGGGGCCGTAATAGTTGCCGCTTTAGGATATTTCGTTGATGTCTATGATCTTTTAATTTTTAGTATCTTACGTATTCCAAGTCTTAAGGCTCTGAATGTTCCAGAAGATCAACTTCTCTCTACTGGTGTGCATCTACTTAATATGCAAATGGCTGGTATGCTATTGGGCGGGATTTTCTGGGGCGTGTTAGGCGATAAACGGGGCAGGCTTTCTGTACTTTTGGGGTCAATCTTTTTGTATTCAATTGCCAATATCGCAAATGGCTTTGTCACAACGATTCCTATGTATGCATTTTTGAGATTCATTGCAGGTGTTGGTTTAGCTGGTGAACTTGGTGCTGGCATTACGTTAGTGAGTGAGCTGATGCCTAAAGAAACACGGGGGTACGGAACAACCATTGTTGCCACAGTTGGTGTTGCTGGTGCTGTGTTTGCCGCAATCGTCGGAGAATATCTTGATTGGAAGTCGGCCTACATAGTTGGAGGTGCCTTAGGTTTAGGACTCCTTGCACTACGCATTGCTGTGAGTGAATCAGGAATGTTTCATGGACTTAAAAAAAGAACCGACATTAAACGCGGTGATCTTATTGCCCTTTTAAATTCTAAAGAAAGAGCTAAAAGATATCTGAGCTGTATACTCGTTGGTGCACCGATTTGGTTTGTTATTGGAGTATTGGTAACGTTTTCGCCAGAGTTTGGCCGCGAGTTTGGTATTGTTGAAAAAGTGAGTGCGGGGCGAGCCGTTATGTTCTGCTACATTGGGCTTGTAGCGGGTGATCTTGCCAGTGGATTATTAAGTCAAATGTTAAAAAGTAGACGTAAAGTTCTATTTATTTTCATCACACTTACTGGTCTATCGATCGTGCTATTTTTATTTACACGAAGTCAAACAGCTCAAAATCTTTATTACATGTGCTTCCCATTAGGTTTTGCTGTCGGGTATTGGTCTGTTTTTGTTTCTAACGCTGCTGAACAATTTGGTACTAATTTACGTGCAACAGTAACAACGACAGTGCCTAACTTTGTGCGTGGTGCAGTTGTGCCCATAACATTTGGTTTTGAGTATCTTAAAGCGCCGCTGGGTATCGTTTACAGCGCTTTGGCGATTGGCGTGGTGTGTCTTATTGTGGCGTACTTATCACTACTGCCGCTGAAAGAGTCATTTGGCAAAGATCTCGATTACATTGAAGAGGTTTAATAGTACTTGATTTTAACTTGACTCCTTCCTAAAATTCTCTACGGGGAGGAAGTTCAATGAAAACAAAATTTTTTACAACAGGGCTGTTGTTTGTATTTTTGTTATCTATTAATGCTTTCGCAAATGGAATTGAAAATGCGCCACCTGCATTTAGTATAAATGGTGGAAAAGCAATCTACGTAGATTTTAAAGATGCTAAGTATGAAATTGTCTATGATCTCAAAAATAAGACAGCAGTTGCTACTTCAACAATAAATTTTCAAAGCTTTGAAGAAGGTATGCCGATTTTTGATTCGGTTGCCGAGCCGGTTTCTGTTTCAATTGACGGAAAATCTGTGATTCAAGGTTTAATTAGTGACCCTCAATCGCAAACAAAAATGCGTCTAGTAAAGCAATCTTTTGCTCCTGGTATGCATAAAATGGTGGTGGTAACAAATCTTGCGCCAACATTTGCGACTAATGGTGTGCGAAATCTTTTTGCCATGACGGATCTTGATGATCGTGGATATTTAGAAAAATATCTTCCAGCAAATCTTGAATACGATCAGGTGGGAATGACTTTCACCATCGATATTTTGGGTATTCAAGGGGAGCAAGATTTTTTCACAAACGGTCAATTATCTAAGTTAAAAGATTCTAAATGGATGATTGAGTTTCCTGAATACTTCACTTCATCGTCTTTGTATTTTCATACAGCGCCAAAAGGACAATTTCACTTAAAAGATTTTAATATCGCCTCAATGGACGGACGTTCACTTCCTGTTCGTGTTTATGGTGAGAGTCTCGACACTGTGAATCGCTTTATTCCTGCTATAGAAAAATCGATCAAAGGCCTTGAGGTTAAATACGGCCCTTGGAGACATTCATCTGTAACAGTTTATGCAAGTTCTACTATGGGTGGAGGAATGGAGTACTCAGGTGCTACTGTTACTTCAATGTGGGCATTGAACCATGAACTCACGCATAGTTATTTTGCCCGAGGTGTAATGCCGGCAACTGGTAATTCAGGTTGGATTGACGAAGCCATTACCACTTGGAGTGATGAAAACCCTGGTCAAGTTTCTACATTTAATTATGGAAGCACTGGCATGGGTGGGCGCTCAGTCTATCGTCGATACACTGATGGTCAAGCATATCGCGCGGGTGTTGCATTCATGTCGTTCATGGATTTTTTAATGCAAAAACAAGGTGGCTTAAATGTGTTTCTTAATAAGTTGTTGCAAACAAGTTTAAGAAAAACAATTACCACTCCGCAATTAGAGGCGGGCATGTCTAGCTTCGTAGGATTTTCTTTAAATAAGTATTTTAAAGATTATATCTATACAGGCGGATCACCCTTTAATCGCGTCGTAAAACGAGTGGAAAATCCATATCATCCTCGATTAACTGAAAATGATATTAAAGCGCTTGAGTAAGTATTTGATTTTATTGAGTTAATTTTACGCCGCTAGGCTAAAGTTTTGCCCCAAAAAACCGAATAGACTAATGGGTTTAAACGTGTGGAGTTTTTATGGGCAAGATTCACTTAGCGGCATTTTTTTTATTCACGTTACTTCTTGTATCAAGTTTTCAAAACTGTGGTGGCTCAGAAAATACACTAAATCAAGCGTCATCTACTGCGACAGATAAAAGTGATGCAGGTTATGGCCCTGATCTCAATGCAACTAATCCTGCTAGTAATGTGACAACACATACACCCAATAATGGAATGCCAAGTTCTGTTAACAGACAAAGTATTGCACCACGCCCGATTGCAAACATGGGGCTAGATTCTTTTTATGATGATGAACAAGGTCGTGCACTTTGCGAAGCACAAAATGATTCTTTGGGTAGACCCTGTTGTTGTATTGCAAACGGCGTAGACACAAGTGGTGGTTCGCGTAACGGGCAAAAATTAATCAAACGCGCATGTAATATTGATTCAGAAGCAAATAAAAGTCAGTGCTTGAATTGGAATTGGTCATGCAAACGATTTAATCACGGTAACACGCAATACTTTGAGCGCACTGCTGCGGGTTTTCAGGAATGTCTTAGTTACCCAACTGATTTATTGGGTAAGCCCGCACTCACGCCGCCATGCACTCATCATTGTTGTCATTCTAAATACATGAAATATAATTGTTATGCAGATGATGATGACTGGTGGGAAGATAAATCCCGTCAACGTCGTTGTCTCAAGGTAGATGGCTCCCGTGAAGCACCAGAGGGAGAAATTAATGGTTGTATTCATCCAAAACCAAATACACCACCTCCTGGAACCGGGGGGACAACTCCACCTCCAGGCTATGGCCCACCCAATTGCGATTTGCAACCTAATGCAAGAGCGTGTGGTGGTGGACCTCGTACGCAAAGAGAAAATTAAATTCTAAAATTTAATGTTGATTTCTTGGATCCATTTTTGCCCAGTAACATCTTGCATGACATCAACTGCACCCGTGACGGTTCCGTGGCTATCTAAAATAGGGCAGGCAGAGTTTAAAATTATTTTTTTAGAACCATCAAAGCATTGAATTTTAATGATTTCATTTTGTGAAGTCTGACCAATATCAATGGCGCGTGCTAAAGCCCATTCATGTGACTTTATGGGGGATCCACTTTCAAACCACCAGCCAGTATATTCATCATAATGATCTATCTCGACTAACTTTGAACCGCACCAAATCTTTTTTGCCTCTTGATTGACTTGATAAATCTTACCTTTACTATCAGCGACCAAGATGCCGATGGGCAAGTTGTCGAGAACTGTTCTGACATTTTTTTCTAGACTTAGAATTTTTTGCGTTTCAATTAAGAATTGATTTTGAATATTAAGTCTGCGTGATTTTAAATAGAGGTTTGCGTAAATTCCAACTTTTGCTTTTAATATATCTGGATTAAATGGTTTTGGAACATAGTCAATTGCTCCGGCATTATAGCCTTTTATGACATGGGGATCTTCCTTAAAGATGGCTGTCACCATAACAATAGGTACATCACGACCGCGTTCAAGGAGTTTGATATTAGAAGCTGTTTCGTAACCATCCATATCGGGCATTTGAATGTCTAATAAGATTAACGCGAAATCTGTTATTTTAACTAATTCAATGGCCTCTGCTCCCGAATTGGCCATAAACAATTTGTATTCAGGTGCTTCTTTAAGTACAGATTCTAATACAAATAGATTCTCGGGACGGTCGTCCACAAGAAGAATATTTGCTCGAATGTCATTAATAGAATTAATCGTCATATCACCCGTAGAGCAATGGTTAATAAGAGCATTTTGAACTTTGCCGCCTATTGCTATTGCACAGTACGCTCATAATAACGTTTAGTGCGAGTAATTTTTCTTTAATCGACCAGTAACATCTGGCAACCTGGTGGCGCAATGAGAATTTGGGTTATTTACATTTTAATAATCGGTTTGTTTGGTCTGTCGCTTTTTAACTTGATCACACTTCCATATATATTCGCATGGAAACTTTCGATCTTGACAACACAGATGGGCATTTGGTTTGCGCTCATAGCACTCATAGGTCTTTTCATTTTATACAACTCTAAAATTGATACTAAAGTTAGACTTATGCTCACGGGGTTAACACTCATTGCGATAGTTTCATATCTTGCACCACTTATGGCTGTGGTAAGGCAACAAGATCAGTGGCGCTTAGATCTTGAGCAAAGCTTTGGATCAACGACAAATCCGCGTTCATTATGGTCGCTGAAAACGACACTCTTCGGCAGAGGTGAGCTAGCAATTCCATTTGTGCGTGGGAATTATAATATCGATGCTCCAAATGAAATTCCAATCAACATTGATCGTTATTTACCCTTGAAGTCCGTTGATTCTTCACCCTGGATTTTGGTAATTCACGGAGGCGGTTGGGATTCTGGAAACTCCGAACAGTTGCCTGATCTCAATTCTCATCTCGCCAATCTTGGATACACAGTTTTTTCAATCGACTATCGCCTTGCACCGAAAGTTCGTTGGCCTGAAATAAAGTCTGACGTACTAAAAGCTATCGCCTATATTAAGTCACACTCCCAAGCCTGGAACATCGATGCAAATCGGTGGGTAATTTTGGGTCGCTCTGCTGGCGGACAAATCGCTGGAGCTGTCGCATATTCACTCAAGGGAGTTGATCGTCCTCAAGGTTTTGTTTCGCTGTATGCTCCAACTGATCTCACATTTGGTTACGAAGTCGGATATGAAGATGATATTTTAGCATCACGAGGGCTGATTCGTGCATTAATGGGTTCACCACCTTTACAAAATTCCGATCTCTACAAAACCGCGTCGATGATTGAGCAGGTATCGATAAACTCCTGCCCCACACTTCTCATTCACGGCAAACTCGATACACTTGTGTGGTTTAAACATGCCGAACGCCTTTCATCACGGCTTAAAGTAATCGGCGTAAAAGCAGCGGCGCTCGTTGTGCCATGGGGCCCCCACGGTTTTGATTTTTTCTTGAATGGCCCTGAAGGGCAAATATCAACAGCCGCGATCGAGCATTTTCTTGATCGTATGTTGCCAGTCAAACAGCTGCGATAAGATTAAACGGTTTGCAATTACTGCGAATGAGCAGGTGCAACCTAACGCCACTAACAAATAAAGGCACCTACCATGAATATTCTTCACTCACTTTAGCATTATGCATTTTGCAGGCTTGTATATCACATTACAGCAAAATAACTTTTGGCCTCTGATTTGTAGAGTTCAGTAGTATACAGCTTTTAATATGCACTTATGCACTTATGCACTAACAAGGTTTCAATGCTCAAAAAATCAAAACTTTATCTGGCCATAGCAGGCCTTACATTAACATTAGTAACCTCGTGTAGTCCTAAGAACTCAGATCCTGCTCCCCATCACCCTAAAGTGGTTAACAACACTTATTTCATCAATGGTGATCCTCGCGAGTTAATTGCAGATTCTGAACTCAATACGCAATCCCCATTCACTAGCCAAAATATAAAAAATTTTGATGGATTTTATCTCACTATGGCTCATATATTTGTTGATAAAACTAAATTTGAATCAGCTGAAGAAATGGCAGCTCAAGAAACTAAATCAAGTGAGCAGTTGGTTCGAGACAGGAAGGCCCCTGAATATAGCCCGGTTGATCATGCTGAAAAATATGTTTGGAAAACCCTTCACAATGGTGAAGTAGTTTTACAAACCAATAACTCACAAAATGATAAGCCTTCAATGTGGAGACCATTGGCACTTAATTTTCACTTTACTCCAGACATATCTGATGGTCGCCTTCAACTTAAGGCAATTAGCAGCGCAAGTACTAATGCAGTAAAATCTCAAAGCTCTGTAGAGATTAAGCATTACTCAGTCCATGAATCAGGAAATGCCTTCTCCCTCTTGTTTTATGCTAAAGAGGGTGATTCCAAATATCTTCTCAGTTACTGGTTTACAAAGCGTGATAACAACACACAGTTTTCACGCAGAGAAGCTCTTTCTCCTTACACTTTAATTATGGGCCCAAAAGTGGATGTTCATTGGCCACAGAAACAAAAATTAACAATGCAAGTATGCGGCGTGAATCAACCTGAACTACTCCATGGAATCAAGCGTGGAATCAATACCTGGAAGACGGTTTTAACTAACAGGCTTTCGCTAGAAACTGAGATTAAATCTAAATGTCCGCCTTTTTCAGATCTCAACACACACACTATTCGTATCATTGATAAATACAAGATGATGCAAACCGAAGGGTTTGCTATGGATATTGTAGGGCGACCAGAACAGGGTTTGATTGATGGAGATATCCACTTGCTTATCGATGCTACTACAATTTCTGTATTAGAAAATTTGACCATCGCCGTCCGCCTAGAGATTTCTGACAAGTTAAAGAGTTTTGAAGACGCCATTACTCTCGTAATCGCTCATGAAATGGGTCACGTTCTTGGTCTGCAACATCAATATGAATCTGATAGTATTATGAACTACAATTGGGATTATCTAAAGAAGCAGCCCGGCGAGTTTCTTACTCCTTATGACCGCAGCGCTATTCAGACTTTATATACTTTGTAACATTTGAATTGAGTTGGCAATTTTAAAACAAAATTCCTAACTGTAATTTAAGTAACAAAAGTCGTGGAAAATAAGCCATGTATTTTATCGAATTTTCAACGGCATCTTTATCTGCTTGATTACTACTGGCATCTAAAAAACCTGCTTGGCGTTTTGTGATAATCACAGGCTGGGACCAAGAGATCCAATCAATGCCTAAAGTGATGTTATGTTTAAATGTCCATCTGTTTCCTATGCCCACATTAAAACCTAATGCCTGAACAGCGATCAAATCCATAGAGGGATAAGCACCACCAGAAACACGACTCATTAATTTATCGCCAAGATTTAATGAAAAATTAAAGTAGGTGAGTCCGTAATTTAAGTTAAAACTGTTACTGCCAAAATATGATCTTCCAATAATAGAGAATCTTTCATCGGTCATTTTAACAAGATCAGTGATTAAAAAAGGAACCGACATTGTGCCGCGTAAATATTCAAACTCCCAGCTTTTATCAAGATCTCGAAGAAGGCCAATCGTTAAGCCATATTTTCCTGGAATTAATAAATCCAAGAATGAATAGTTGAGAAGTGCAAAATAATTAGCTTGTGACCGGCGCTCACGGGTTTCACCAAGAACTACTAAAACTTCATCTGCAGTTTTTTTAATATCTTTGGTGGCTTTGTCAGCGATGGTAGGCTCTACTTTTTGCTCAGCTCCAAATGTTGATGTCGGGTAAGCTATTAGAATTAAGAAGGAAGCTAACCAAATTTTTTTCACATTCATAAAAATATTTAAACCTCAATTGTTATAAGATCGGTAAATAATTATTTTTTGATTTTTACATCTTTAAGTAAATCACCAAAAGATCCAAAACCTTTTTGAGAGTTGGAGCTGGAAAGGGATTTACCTGAGAGATCAAATTTTTCAATAGGTGGGGAGAGTGAAATTCTTTTTTCTTCAAAACGTATTTCATCAATTTGCACTTTTACTTTATCGCCTTTTTTTGCGCGCTCAAAGATATGCGTCTCACTTGAATCTGCATACTTAGATTTTGGAAGTAACCCCGTTACTCCCGGCATGACGTTTACAAAAATGCCGTAGGGTTCTTTTCTTTCAATAATCCCTTCAAAAATGGTTCCTACAGGAAAATCATTCACAACTCTGAGCCAAGGATCTCCTTCGCCTCCACCTTGTTTTAATGAAAAAGAAGCTTTGAGCCTTCCTTCAAAATAGGCGGCATCCAGAAGTATGACTTGAACAGTTTGACCAATACTTACTATATCGCGAGGATCATTCACTCGGGCCCAAGCCAATTCCGAAATAGGAATCAACCCTTGAATTGATCCATGCACTTCAATAAAAGCTCCAAACTTTTCAAGGCGCGTGATTTTACCCTGAAAGATGTCGCCTTTTTTGTAGCGCTGCAAAAAATCACCTTCAGATTCTTGTTTTTGCAAATCTAAAATACGACGGCGCGACACAACGAGGTTACGGCCATTTTGATCAAACTTGGTGATGAGAAACAAATAACGTTTGCCTAAGTAGTCTTCAGGCATATCTACATGAAAATCCATTTGGCTTATTGGGCAAAATGCGAGTTTGTCTTTTACTTCAACTCTAAAACCACCTTTAATTAGCTCTGTGACTTTACCATCAACGGGGAGCTCTAATTCAAAAGCTTCCCCAAGATCGGTGGCGCCACCTGATGAATTAGTTGTACCTAGGCGCTTAAGAAGTATCTCGGCATCTCCAACGCGCACAACTTTAACTTCAATAACATCGCCTACTTTGAATTTTACTTGGTTATCACTATCAAGAAGATCCGCGATGGGAAGTGCTCCATCTATAGGGGTTCCAGTGCTGATAAAAGCTTCTTGATTGCCAATTGTAAGAATCGCGCCTTTTAATTTATCGCCAGGGTGCAATTTTTTTTGATCTAGATTTTGATCTTCTAAAAGGTTGGCAAAATCCGTAGATTTTGACTCAAGATCTTCGTCTCCGAAAAGATCAACTGCTTTTTTCTTTGCCATAAATGTATCCTTAATTCTTTTTAAGACCCGTAAGGCCTGCTAAACTAGCAAATGCATTATTCATAGAAACTTTTTCCTGTGGCTTTGCTACAGGTTGTGATTTACCAGCACCTGACGGTTTTGTGATCGAACCCACAGCGGCATCCATTTTCATGGTAAGTGCAATTTGATTTTTTTCAAGATTCACTTCAATAACTTTAACTTGAACTTTATCACCGGGGCTCACAACAGAGCGTGGGTCTTTAACAAATGTATTACTTAGTTGAGAAATGTGAACGAGACCGTCTTGATGAACACCAATGTCAACAAAGGCTCCAAAATTTGTAACATTCGTCACAATGCCGGGGCAGATAAGGCCTGGTTTAAGATCTTGGATGGCATGAATATCATCACGATACTGAAACGCCACAAACTCGTCACGGGGGTCACGGCCGGGTTTTTCAAGTTCATTTGCAATATCGTTTAAGGTGAAAGCGCCAATCTCTGTTGATAATTGTTTATTGCTTTTAAGAACACTTGCCCCTGAACCGATAAAGTCAGTGATTTTTTTGCCCATACTTTTTGCTAATTTTTCTAAAAATGGATAACGCTCCGGGTGGATACCGGTATTGTCTAGAGGATTTTCGCTATTAGGAATTCGTAAAAAGCCCGCACTTTGTTCAAAAACTTTTTCAGAAAATCGTGGGAGCTTTAAAAGTTCAAGGCGCGATTTAAAAAGCCCTTTTTTATCTCGATGACTGACAATAGTTTTTGCCAAAGATTCACTAATGCCTGAAATATGACTGAGTAAATGCATGGATGCCGTATTGAGGTTTATGCCCACCGCATTCACGCAAGAATCCACCACGAAATCTAAAGATTTTTTAAGTTCTGTTTGTGAAACATCATGTTGATACTGACCAACACCAATACTTTTAGGATCAACCTTAACAAGTTCTGCCAAAGGATCTTGTAACCGCCTAGCAATAGAAATGGCCCCTCTGACTGTAAGATCTAAATCAGGAAATTCCTCGCGTGCTACTGCACTTGCACTGTAAACACTGGCTCCAGATTCACTCACCATGACAACCGGAACTTTAATATCGTTTTTCTTAAAACATTCGCGAATAAATGTTTCAGTTTCACGCCCAGCTGTACCGTTACCCACAGCGACAGCTTTTAATTTAGTTTTTTTAGCTATTTCACATAAGATTTTTTCAGCGTGAGAACTTTCGCCTTGAGTGTGAATCACTGTACTTGTTTGATATTCACCTGAATCAGAAACTAAAGCTAGCTTGCAACCTGTACGTAAACCAGGGTCTACACCCAATACAGATTTTGAACCAAAGGGTGAAGCTAGAAGTAACTTTCTTAAGTTTTCAGCAAACACTGAAATTGCAGCTTCATCGGCAATTGTTTTTAAAGTTTTATGTACTTGGTTTTCAACACTTGAGAGTACGTGTACTTTATATGCTAAAAGGGCAGCTCGTTTTAAAATAGCAGCACCGGGTGCAGTGGGTACTTTAAGTGCTAATTTTTCAAAATGTGTAACGTTACTCTCGTGAAGCTCGGGTTCATCGGGTGAGCCATCAATAGTTAAAGAAAGTTCTTCTTCTGTCCACCCACGGCGCATCGCCAAATAGCGGTGAGAGTTTTGTGGATTTTGAAGAGAGGTAATCGCTTCAGAATGCTCAAAGTAACGTTCAAACTTACTATGAGGCTGTGCTTTTTTAGCCTTCGAGGTGATAACGTGTGCACGTTTAAAAATAGCATCTCGTACATAATCCCTGAGTTCTGTTTCAAGTGAGAACATTTCTATTAAGATGTCTTGGGTTTTTTCTAAAACAGTTTTTACATCTGTAAGTTCAAATTTCTCATTAATAAATTCTTTTGCTTTATCTTCTAAAGAAATATTTCCTAGTTTCTCTTTTCCTTGGCAAGTATTCCAAATCCATAAGGCCAAAGGTTCAAGGCCTGCTTCTTTTGCGAGAGTTGCTTTAGTTTTTCGTTTTTGCTTAAATGGAAGATAGATTTCTTCAAGCATCGTTAGATCAAAAGTGCTCGAGATGAGTTTTTTAAGTTCAGGTGTTAATTTTTTCTGGTGTTCAATTTCACCTAAGATATGGGTTTGACGTTTAAGAACCATTTCCATTTCTTCTTTTGCGTCGATAACTTTTTGTATCATGACTTCATCTAAATTACCCGTAGCTTCTTTACGATAACGGGCGATAAAAGGAACTGTTGAGCCTTCATCAGTCAGCTTTAATACGGCCTCTGCACTGTGAAGTGAAATGCCTGGTAGTTTTTGTAAAATCCAAGTTTGAAAGTTCATGAGTGTTATCTCGAGCACACGGTTTTATAAATAATTGAGACCTTTATACTTTATAAAATTCGTGGAAAACAAGGTTTTAATTTCAAAGCTTGTTCTCAATTATGCAGAACGTTCTCACCAGCTTAAAATTTAACGACTACCGGTGCTGCGCTTGAGTTTATGATATTTGGATCCACACCCAACTGCCCTTGTTCGTTAGATCCCCAGCATTTGACTTCGCCAGTGAGCATCTCCAGAGACAATACTTACAGCCTTACTTATTAGGCCTTCCACCAGTTTTGGAGTTCCAGTGGTCAAATAGCTAATAAACCCCTCAGATGGCGAAACCTGACTTCCAACAACTCCCCAGCATTGGATTTGACCATCGTTTAAAAGGGCGCAGGTGTTGTTCATGCCAGAGGATAAAGACTTGGTAGAACTTAATAAATTGTTAACCTCTTGAGGCTCTTTTTGTGTTGGTGGAATAAAAAAATCTGTTCGTGTTTCTCCATTGCCCAATTGTCCATATCCATTTTCACCCCAACAAAACACCGCAGTGTCTGTAGGATTAGATATTTTTGAAGCTAAAGCGCATGTATGAAATCCACCAGCGCTTAATTCTATGATTTTATAAAACTGAAGATCTAAATATGTGGCCAAAATTGCGTTTTGAGAAAACCTGCCATTATTTTTAATATTTTCTGTATGGGGTTGGAATTCTTTACTACCCAATTGACTTGATTGATTATCTCCCCAGCATTGAACTTTATCATCTATCAAAAGGGCACACGTATGGGCAAATCCTGCTGTGATTTTTACGGCTTTGTTCAATAGCCCCGTCACTAATTTTGGCAGCGGACTTTGAAGTTGTAGCCCATCACCAAGTTGACCAGATTTATTTCTTCCCCAACATTGGATTTCACCATTGGCAAGAAGTGCACAGGCATGCTGACCGCCAATAGATATTTGAACAGCTTGAGCTTTTAAACCTGATACAAGTTTGGGATACGAACGCGTTCGATATGATTCATCACCAAGTTGGCCAAAAGAATTATCACCCCAGCAAATGATACGACCATCTGAAATGAGGGCACATGTGAAATCATTGCTATGGGTTGTACTATCGCTAGTATTCCAAGGAGCCATATGATTTTTATTTCCGCTGATTTGCGTGACATCAGAGCCTGAAAACGAGATAGAAGAGTGATGAAAAGGTGTTCCAGAACCTAAAGAGATATTCGCTGTGGTGATATTCTTGGTTTTAAATTTAGCAAATTTGTCTTTTGCTGAATCACAGTTCTGAAAGCCAATAATAACAATGGCCAAAAAGGCTATTAAAAGAAACTTAAACAATCTTGGTTTCTGCCGCATCGGTCACTCCCCGGTGTAGTACATGTCTATATCGGACAAAAGACCTGGTTGCTTAAATCTGTGTTATTCCGCAGCGATAATGTCCCGCTCAGGCTGGGCAAATGTAAGATATTTAGGTTATCAGGCGACAGATCAGGCGTTATGGTTTTTCACTCTTAAAACAGGAATAAATTTATTTAAAAGTCCAATACCGAGGCTTAGAATGATCTATTGGCTTTAAGTTGTATCTCTGCTCTGGAGAATACCCGTAAATAAGCAAATACTTAATATCTTCAAGAACTGGTAATTTTGATCCGTAATAGGAATGGCCTAAACCAAACATCGAAGTGTCAGTAAGACTAGCATCTATAGTTTGAATCCCCTCAATTAAAAGGTTCATCAAACCAAGTCGCTTATGCTTATGTAACCACTTTGATGCCATTAACGCCTTATCATTTCCGGAAGAATAGACTGTCACTCTTTTTGCTGCATCTTTAATCGCATAGGAAATATCTTTAAAAGTTCCGGCATCAACGTCGGGGGCAGCTAATATAACTTCTTGGAAAGTTTTAGGCCCCACTGCTCGACTTTTCCAAAGGGACTCAATAGCATTCGTTAATGCTCTATTTCCCATGCTATGTGCAATGAGATGAATTTTTTGTGCACCAGAGGTTTTAACAATATCATTTATAAAAGTACTTAAGTGTCGGTAGCTCCATTCAACATTGGCTTCGTCGACCGGATATCTCCAAATTTTTGCTTCACTTGGCCAGCTATAAAGTATCGGGGCTCCTTGAAATTGTATATCAAAAGCAATTTGCGCTGTTCTTCGCAAAGCCTCATCGAAAGTTACATTGTATCCATGAACAAAAATAAATAGATCTTTATTGTAAGCTGTAGAGACCTTCGCTTTTATTTTTTGAAAAAAAGTATCAGCCCCTTCAACTGCGACAGACTTCACCATCACATGCTGATCAGGATTGTTTCGAAATTCCAATGAATATACCGAAGGAGCTTCAAGCTCGCCTGGCTTATGAGACTTTGGAATACTCACGTCAGCAACACCGAGGGTGATCTGGCTATTTTCATTTCTGTCACCCGTAAATTGCAAACCTGCTCCTGTGTTTAATACTTTACGATCGGTACCGAAAAACACCTTCACTGTGTGGTGTTTATTCATATCTGCAGGTGACTGGCCAGTGGTCCCTGGTTGCGATGGAAAACCACCACCGATAACGTCGACAGGTTTTGAATGCAATTCGCTAAGAATTTTACTAAATGGAATTACTTCTGCAACAATGTGCGGGTCAGAATTAAAACCTATAAACATTTTTATCAAATCGCCAACAACTTGGTTTTCAGAAATAGGCAACGTAATAAGCTCTGGTACACTTTCGCGCGAACAGGGTTTAGCAACCTGTATAATTGAAGTTTGTAAGTCAAAGTTGAATTGCTGAAAACTCATGAGTGATTTGGTGTTCGTATCAACAATACTAACAGCACAACCCCTAAGTTCTTTGTAGGTTCCAGCTTCGGTTACAGGATTATTGATACAAAGAAACTGATTTGCAAACGGGCCATTGGGATTACCTTTTTGTGTGAGCCCAATTGCGATTAAGCAACCCCGCTCAATAGCTTGCGAAGTAACATCAAGGCGTGAAGTCGCAAAAGCCGTGGAACTAAATACAGTGAGCAAGAGGCCAATTATTAATTTCATTTTATTCTCCAGTTGATTCACCGATCTGTACTGCAATTTTATGACCTTAAATAGACTCTTAAATTAGATTTGCCGAAGTGTAGGAACGTACTATTTGTAAGATTGTCTAAAGTAATGACAGTTCGACCACTGTATGTGTTGGTGCGGGTAACGTCTATTTAAGGGTGGTTGGAAGTGATCTAGATGGTGCCACTGAGAAGCTAAGCTTTAGTTTGCACCAAGACCTGTTGGCAAAAGTCATCGGGATCGGGGTGAAATCTTGCGGAACTTAATGTTTATGCTACGTAATGCTACTCGCGAGGTTTTGATATGTGTGTTTTCGGTAACTTACGAACTAGACTAAGTACCGAGCATTCCTTTCAAGATGAAATTTAATCTATCTGGTCTTATACTTATACCATGATCAACTTAAGAAAAACTTTAACAATATCCAGCGCGTGTCTTCAAGCTCAGGGCATTGAACACGCGCTCATAGGTGGTTTTGCATTGGCAGCACATGGCATCAACCGAGCTACTGCCGATATTGATTTTTTAGCTGATGGCAAAAAGAAAAATATTATTATTGAGAGCCTTACAAAGAGTGGTTTCAAACTTGTCCACCAAACAGATGATGTTTTACAATTTCAAGGTGTTGGAAATTTAGATATTATTTTAGCCAATCGACCCCTCAGCCAAAAAATGTTGAGCCTGGCACAAGATTCAGAAAAGCTTTCAACCCGTGTAGTTATGCCAGAAGATATAATTGGTCTCAAAATTCAAGCTTACAAAAATGAACCGACACGTGAACTTCAAGATAAAGCCGATATTCAAGCACTTATTTTAGCTCATAATAGTTCTATGGATTGGAAAAGAATAAAAGAATATGCAGATCTCTTTAATGAATGGGAAGTTATTAAAAAATTAGGTGGTAACAGTGACATTAGATGAATATTTAGATTTTCTAGAGCAATATTGGGAAATATTTGGTCCCATTCCTCCAATTAAAATAAAACCACCATTTAAAATCGCACTTCTGTAATTGCCGAGTGTTCGCGCGGCGTAGTTCGCGTGGTTTATAAGGCTTGTCATACTGGATAAGTCGGAATTAGCTCAAAAATACTAAAGCCTGCATCTGCGTCAGACAATCAAACCGACATCAGCGTATTAATTGGTGATAAGCCTAGTTTGAACAATAAGTGGTGCCTATCTAGGATATGGCATCGTGATATTAAAAAATTGCATAGTGATCCGAAGATCGAAGAAATCAGGACAAAAACAGATATTTTTTTGAATTGTAAGACCGATAGACTCCTCACAAATTTTATGGCAAGAAGCCTTCACAAACGGCTCAAACTTTAAGTTTGAGCCGCACCTAACACATTAAAACAACAGAGCAATGTGAAATTCTGCACCCGAGCTGCCGAATTTTTCGTCTGTAGGATTGGACACCTTATGGAAGCAGCCCTTAAATATCGATCGTACCCAAATGTTGTAAAAAAAGAAGTCGCTCGCGCTCGAAATGTCTATCTCTTTCCAGACATGAAGATCCCGCGCACAACCGCTCAATACTGGGTTAAAACACAGAGGCAAACAGACACAACAAATGTTATCGAGTTTGAATCTGTTTACAGAAAAAAATCTGAATTTTTAGAGAATGAACTTGCCAAAGAAAAGTCTATGCGCCGTTTACTTGAGACGGTCAGAAAGGTATTCCCATTTGACTTTCGAACTAAGCAGTTAAGAAGCAAGCAGTCTCGAGCACAAATCGTAGCAGCTATTCAAGAAAGTCTAAAGCACAACAAATTAAGCCACTGTCTTGAAGCCATAGGGCTTACCAAAAGCTCGTACAGGCGGTGGGCCTCTGAGATTTCTCTTTGTAATAATACAAAGAGCCCGTGCGAGCGAAGAAAAGCTTCGCAGTTAACTGAAGATGAAATCTCATCGATGAAAAAAATTGTCACTGCCAAGAAATACGCCCATATCTCGATCGCATCTCTTCACCTGCTTGCACAAAGAACTGGTGAGTTATTTTGCTCTGTTGATACCTGGTACAAGTACTTCAGAGTGTTTGAGTGGTGTAGGCCTTGGAGATTAGAGAAAAAGGAATTTAAGAAAACAGGTATTAGAGCCACAAAGCCCAATGAAATCTGGCATGTTGATGTCACTGAAGTGGCAATCGCACCTAACGTAAAGTTTTATATTCAAGCCATCATCGATAATTTTTCTAGGTATGTTTTGGCGTGGCGAGTGACAAACGAGATCACAGCCCAAGAAACAGTCGAAACTCTAAAGCTTGCCCGTCAGAAATCTAGAGAATTACTGGGCACGGATATTTCTTCAGATGTAATGATGGACCCAGGAAAAGAAAATAATAATGGAAAGGTTATTCAATTTATCACGTCAAACAGACTTCGGCGTATTCTTGCTCAAGTTGATGTGCATTTTTCAAACTCAATGATTGAGGGACTGTTTCATTCACTCAAGAATCGATTTTTGTATCATCAAAAAATTAAGAGTGGCGAAGATCTCTTAAGAAAAGCAAATTTTTATTTTAGGCAGCATAACGACGTCGTGCCATTGGCAGTCCACAAAGGTGGTGTACCTATTGAAATTTTCAAATCTCAGTGGGACGATCCTGAGCGAACCAAACTTCAAGAGAATAAAAAGTCTGCATTTCTAGCCAGGAAGGCTAAAAACAAACAACCACCTTGTGCGAGCTGTCCAAGTCTAAATTAGAAAAAAGTTTTCTTAAAACACCTGCCTTACAACAAAATCGGAATCGCATAACTATTACCGGCCAACGTTTTTCAAATTTCTGACACTTGAATCGACTAAAAAGTTATCGTGTTGAGATGCAACTTGTCGACGAAAAATTCGGCAGATCAGGTTCAGAAAGTTCAAAAATCGAGAACACAAAAGAAAGTGAACTGATAGAAAAAACTCTTATTCAACTTGCGCTTACAAAAAAGTACAGTAAAGCTTTGAAACACGCAGAATAAAAGGCGATTTTACAATCTCTCGAGAGAAAACACAGATGAAATATTTCTTAAAACCTCTTTAGATTGCAATGGGTTAACAACTCTCAAATAGATATCGTTGCCTTGATGACACTAGGTTCCCGAGGCAGCTGATGGAATTGAGCCCCAAAGCAAAATGGCCGTGGATTTAAAATCCAAGGCCATCTCATTATCTTCTGATTTCCGGAGTATCAGTAACTCAATTCCTTTAAACAGAGCCGCTCGATCCCATGGGGTTAGCGGTGCGTCTGTCAGGACGATTGGTGCGCGAGGGGGGACTTGAACCCCCACGCCGAAGCACATGCCCCTCAAACATGCGTGTCTACCATTCCACCACTCGCGCGCGACATATAAAAATCTAACAAAGGGAACCAAGATTTAACTTCAGCGCGTCACTGAGTCAACTGTTAACACCAATTGAAATTTCACTGGAATTTTTATTAACCGGGCCGACTTACGTAGGTGTCAAATCTATATCAATACTCCTCAAATTGGATGAGGGGTATCAGCGAAGCCAAGGAGGGCGACTTTTGACTCTTATAGATCTTTTAAAGGTGAAAGAAGAGTTTGAAGAAATAAATCGCCGCTACAGAAATACGCACACGCTTCAATCACGTTTAGAATTGGTTGAGCGTGTGAAAAATCTAATGCTGATGATCAAAGATTTCGAACCTGACGTAGGGGACAGCGTCTTAAAATAAATGCCCTCATTGGTTCCTCCATTTGGGATGCCCGGGAGAAGAGATGCTTCCGGGCATCTTTTTATTGTTTTTCAGCTGTCTAATGCGTTTACACCTGCTAAGCACCTAAATTATTTTTCTAACATACTAAAATCACACGTGAATAGTAGATTTTACGCCAATATTTAGACATTGCCTGTCAGGGTCTCAGGCTGTAATTCATAGCTCCGAGTTTACCGTAGACCAATCATAACAACTTAATATCACTGAATTATTTTGAGTATCAATAATCTTGGTACAATCGTCGCAATGAGTCACATGTAGACAGGAGTAATTTATGTTTAATAGAACGAGTAAAATCATAAGCGCCTTACTACTCACATTTGCCGTAGCTTTTGTAGGTTGTGGCCAAGGTAAGCAAGTGCTCTCTAAGCCTAGTGATAACACAGCGGCTGGCCCAGGTGGCAGAGGCCTGGTACCGGGTACCACTCCTATTCCTGGCACATCACCTGTTGGAGGTGCTATTCCAACACCTCCTCCGATTTCATCTGGTGCTACAGCATCATTGGTAGTTTCAGGTGATCAAAATGCAACATTAAAAGATTATGTCGGTGGACCACTTGCTCAAACGGGCCCGGCTCAAATCAATATAAGTGTTTCGCCAGACAGCGGCGTTTATTTAGGCGAAATGCATATTCGGTTTTATGAACAAAATTTCGGCTCACTCATTTTACATAGCGCCGCATTTTATAACGGCAATCACATTGATCGCGGTAACAATGTTCATATTCTTACAGTTGATCCTACAACCGGAAAACCAACTTATCGCATCATGTTTGAAGACCAATACGGAATGCTTGTTTTGCTCCTTACGCCAGTAACAGGTACTGACGTTTCAAATATGACGGGAACTGTTTGGTATCGAAATTTTCAAGCAGCACCCAATACAAATCCACTTTTTAATGGGCAATGGAATGGCAGCACTTGGATTCCACCAAATCCTAAAGCTTATTGCTGGACAGGTGTTATTGGCCCTTCATCACCTTATTACTGTGTAAATCAGAGCGTTCCACCTGCGACAACGGGTGCAACGGCCGTGAAATTTTTAGGAACAATACCTTCAATTGATGGCCATGCGGCTCTGGGAATTTAATGAATATGGAGTTATTTATGAGTAAAAAATATTTTTTCTTAGCCTTTGCATTCGCTGCAGGGATTTATTTGACGGTTCCGGGTTGCGGAAACAAATCAAGTAATAACAACCCCGCTTCAAATGTAGGCATTATTCCAATTGGTGGAATATGCCAACCAGGCCAACCCAATTGTGTTCCTGGCGGAGTTGCTCCAGCGGGTGGAATTCCATTACTCAATGGGCCAGCAGTAACTTCATTAGATTCTAACGGATCAATTATGGTTTTAAGTTTTGGCGCTCCAAATATTACTCCCGGGCAAGCTTATGCGGGCCCTGTGAGTGTGAGCGGTACTGTGACATTTGGCCCTGGCGGATGTATTTCATTACCACCAGGACAACAAATTCCAATACAAGGTCAAGGCTTTTGGACAAGCGGATTCGCTGGTTCAATCGCAGGAGTTCAAGCAAATCTGCAATTGGCAAACAATAGTTCTTTAGCAATGAACGTGACCATCCAGTACGGAGTTGATACCCATCTTCCGGGTTCACCCACAGGTTTTTATATGCAAGGACAAGTCAGTATCCCAGGTTGTTCACCCATTACCTACACTGCACTGTGAGGATTAGAAATTGAAACTCATTTATTTTGCACTCTTAGCATCATTAATTACAGCAGGGTTAAATTGTAGCACGCGTAAACGCACGGCGGAATTAGAGGTCGGCAAAGATGCTGTAGAAGCAAAGCTGAGTCAACTTTCGTCAAAAATTAATGCTTCAACTTTTCCTGAAGATGCAGTGATTAAAGAAAACATGAAAACATTTATCAAAATGCACGCTGAGCCAGGGTCTACAATGTTTTTTGCTGAGTCACCAGGAAGTATGGGCCCCATCGATATTGTCATGCCCCTTAAGCACAACGGATTTTTTGACAACGCTCAAGAATCTGTGAAAGAAACAAATCTTACTAAAACATATGCATTTTTTGTAATTACCAATAGAGCTAACGGTGTTCGCGGCGCTTTAATAATCGCAGGAAAAGACAAAGCCACCCCCGCTGTTGTTGCGGCACCTACTCCCACCCCCGTGCCGGGTGCAACACCTGCTCAGGTGGTACCTGCCGCAGCACCATCGAATGCTGGTATTGACGTGAATTTTGTGCGCATTGGCATCAATGATGATGGGGTTTTAGTACCTGGAAGAAACATTGCGTTGAACCCTGGTGTCTATACTGAAAATGATTTTGGAATAGAACTTAATTTACATAATAAATCAGCACTCATAGTTCGTAGCGACGATATTCTTGATGAAGAAGGTGATGTCGATTTAACTGATGTCATTAAACTTCAACTCAGCCGCATCATTAATGGTAAAGAGGTGTTTTTAGGCCAAATGATTCTCACACAACCTGAGTAATACCTCTTTGCATATTTAAAAAATTCCCAATAGACTATTTCTCATGGAACTTCCAAACCTCACTGATTTTTTAACAAGTGTACTTGTAGAAAAATCAGGATCAAAAAACACACAAAGCAGTTACGCACGAGATTTGAATCTCTTTGGAGAATTCATAAACGAAACAAATGCGCGTGTAGATAATTTTTCTCAAATTAAATTTCAAACATATTGTACTAAAAAGGGTTTGGGTCGTCGTTCTCAGGCCCGTGTAATTTCAACTTTGAGAAGTTATTTTCGATATCTTCAAAGACAGGGTCTCATTAAAGAAGTTCCAAAACTTGAGATCACTGAACATATTAGAACTTTGCCCGAAACGCTTACTGAAGAACAAATTAAATCATTGATGCGTTCAGCAACCACAGAAAAAGATGAGTATCGCCAATTAAGAAATAAAGCGGTTCTTACTCTGCTCTACGCAACAGGGTGTCGTGTTTCAGAGCTATGCGCACTTGATATGGTTGATGTGCAACTTGATCTTCGAGTGATGCGCATATCTGGTAAGGGTGCAAAACAAAGGGTTGTGCCGTTGGTGACAGTGGCTATTGAAGCACTTAATGAGTATTTAAATATTCGATTAAACATGGTTGATCCGTCAGAAAAATCACTTATAGCTAATGATCGTGGTCATAGACCAAGTCGTATTGATATATTTCGATGGCTAAAAAGATGGTCGTTAGAGGCGGGGTTTAAGAAAAATGTTTCACCTCATAAGCTTCGCCATGCCTGTGCAACTCAGCTTTTACGTGAGGGAGTAGATTTAAGATCTATTCAAACACTCTTGGGGCATGCCAGCATTGCAACCACTGAGATTTATACCAAAGTTGAAAACTCTGATCTTAAAGAAACAATCGATCAGCATCATCCGTTGTCCGATACTTCGAACTGATTTTTGACCATCTCCTATTTAAATAAGTTTTAGCCTGGCAATTAATTGCAATTCATAAATCTATGATATTTTATTCAGCAACGCTGGTTGGCGTTAAACCAATCGCGGTAGAAATTGAAATTGATCTCTCATCGGGGTTACCATTTTTTCAAATTGTAGGGCTTCCAGACGCGGTACTTAAAGAAAGTAAAACGCGAGTGAAAAGTGCCATCATTCAAGCGGGTTATAAGTTTCCGTATGAAAAGCGTGTGGTTTTAAATTTAGCACCTTCTAAAGTTCGAAAAGAGGGGAGTGGTTTTGAGCTCGCATTAGCAGCGCGCATTCTTGCAACATCAGAGCAAATAGAAGTACCTCCAAAGTCTGTGATGTTTTTGGGCGAGTTAGCACTTGATGGTCATGTGCGGTGTGTTCCTGAAGTAGAAGCCCTTGCCTTTGCACTTTTAGAGAAAAAAGAAATTGAGATCATTGTAGTTCCTACGGAAGTAGCACCTGCATTGGCGCAAAGTCTGAATACACATGTTGTGGGAATAAAACATATTCAAGAACTTAGACAGCCACAGTGGTGGAATCAAAATACATTTTTAAAAACAGATGAGAGTGCACTAAGTAGTGAAGTCACTGACTTAAATAATAAACAAAGTATTCAAGAAAATTTAGACCTGAGTAAATTAAAATTTTCACGATTTTGGGCAAGGCATCTAGAAATAGCTACTGTAGGGCGGCATCACTATTTGCTTAGTGGTCCGCCGGGTTGTGGAAAAACATTTTTTGCCGAGAGTTTAAAAAGATTTTTACACCGATCTGGTGATGAGATCGATATTGAACAAAAAGCTTTAGATGCCCTTTATAAAAGACATCCAAAAGAGATTCCTTGGGCATCACCCCATCATTCAGCATCTATTGTTGGTTTATTAGGCGGGGGAGTGCCACCAAGGCCAGGTGCACTTACTAAAGCCCACGGTGGTGTTTTGTTTCTTGATGAATTTTTAGAATTTAATCCCTCAGTTTTAGATTCACTACGAGAGCCTTTTGAGAAAGGATTTGTTGAAATCTATAGGGCTGGCCTTCATGTGCAGTTTCCTAGTCGCGTGCAAGTGATTGCTGCTTCAAACCCTTGTCGCTGTGGATACTGGGGGCATTTTGTAAAGGCGTGCGGTTGTCTTGAAATAAATAGACTAAAATATCAAGCTCGAATGAGTGGGCCGCTTTTTGATCGTTTCGATGTAAAAGTATTTTGTGATTCCCCTATGGGTAATGAAGAGAAAATTTCATCACAAGTGATTTTAGAAAGAATTAAAAAAGCTTTGGAGTTTAAAAGTAAGTGTGGCGATATTAAATTTTCAAAACATGCTCAAGATTTTTTAGAGCATAAACAAGATGCAGGCTCTTTAAATTACCGTTCATGGTTGAAGGTTAAAAGTTTAGCTCAGACTTTGGCAGTTTTAGATTTTTCACCAGAGGTTAAGATGCAAAATTTAGAGGAAGCATTTAGGTATTCAGAAATTATATTTGATGTCAAAAAATTGAAATAATATATTTTTGGGGATTAAACTGTTTGTTTTAGAAATTAGATTATTTATTTGAAAATACAGAAATGAATAACCAAAACTCATCGAGAGTTTTTACTACTACTTCTGCTCCGTCTTTATCTTTTATAATCACTCTTTGAGGATTACCTTTAAATTCAACAAATTCTAAATATTCTTGTGATTGATCAAATTCAGCGCGTTGCTTTCTTAAAAACGGTGGAAAGTTACCTTCTGGAAAAAATTTAGGCACAACCACTTGATCTAAATGATCAAGCTGAGGAATTGTTTTCTCATGAACATCACCAAAGGCATATTTAACGGTTTCTGTAAGATTGTGATACTGAGGTGTCTTTTTTCTGTTGTACATGTCATAGCTTATTTTTCTAATTCCGCCCTCGAGTGACTTATTTATTCGATAAAGTCCGCCTTGATCCATGCGATCAAGATAAGCATGAATTACACCTTGCTGTGCCATAAGTTTTGGGTAGGGTTTACCAAGTTTTTTTGAGTACATTTCTTCCCACCATGTACCTGGTATTGATGGGCCATCATGACCAATAACTCCACTGGTGAGTCGTTGCCAAGCTTCGTCAGAAATGCCTAGTTTTTTTGCCATTTCGTCTGCTTCAAACATACTCATGCGACTGTGTTCTAAAAATGCAGTTAAATAATCACCGTTAAAGAAAGTATCTTTATATTTATCAATGATGTGTTGGCTCTTAGCCATGTCAGAAATGTAAAGAGATGAAATGATTTCATCAGGGTTTAATCCGATTTTTTCTAATTCAGTGCGATTAGATCTAATGATGTCGATCATTCTGCGAACGTGTTTTAGATTTTCATTTTTAGATGGATACCCAGCTTTGAGATATTCACGAATAACAAGCGCCGTGAGATCACGAATTGCTTGTTTTTCAAAATCGATATTTGGATCAGAACTTAAGATTCGTCGCATTCCATTTGTGCAAAAATCAGAATCAAAAAGTAAATTTGAAATTGCGCCACTTACGCCTTGACGATCTGCCGCCAGTACATGGGGGGTGGATAAACCGACCGTTAAGGCCATAATTATGGATACTATGAGATTGAGAACTCTAAACATCTCTAACCCTTGGTAAGGACCAAAAACGACACTTTCGTACAAAAGTAGTCTTTTTGGGCGGATTAAGTTCGCTCTATTACTTATAAATAGAGTCAACGCTGTTAATGCAAATCAAGCACCATAATTTAGCCTTTACATCAACTGGTATGACGCATATTTTGTGTGAGTTCAAATTAATGGTGACGTAGCCAAGGGGTTAGGCCGCGGTCTGCAAAACCGCTTACGTGAGTTCAAGTCTCACCGTCACCTCCAAATTTTTAAGGGTTCTTGGTTCTTCCCCATAAAACGGGGCAACAGACTTTTGCAATTAATTTATTTTCACTTCACTGATTACGGTTTTTCGAGCAATTCAGATCATTCTGCGACGATTAATGATTTTGACTGACCATTAACTCTCTGTGACCCTCAACTCTCCAAATAACGATCCATTGTCGATTTACCAAAGGTGTGAAGTGCTTTGAGTTTATTGTGATTTGAACAAAGTAGAGTCAGGTTATCTAGCGTTGCGGCTCCCCCTAAAGCAAATGGAATAATGTGCTCGGTTTGAAGAAAACGCGAAGCAGTACAACGAAGCTTTGAAACTGGATTAATAAAAGTGCACTGAGATTTGGCTCTCACCCACACTTGGCGTTTAATGTGAGCGGGAATGTAGCGAGAGCGTGGAGAAGCTGGATTGCACTTCTCTGGGAAAGCTTTTTTCACCGCTTCAGCTTTGGTTAAATTAACATTGTCTAATTCAGCATTCGCTTCATGAGCTTTGCGCAAATCTTGAGCTTTCTTGTTCTTTGCCAAAATCTTCAAAGCTTTAACTTCTGGATCTTTCTTCTCAA
>Ga0163151_10000368_pt1 | contig 80536 bp, 81 predicted proteins | sample OliLakLV19MP5IB2_FD_145596 | JGI IMG/M metagenome (GOLD analysis project Ga0163151, IMG submission 145596) | Freshwater microbial mat bacterial communities from Lake Vanda, McMurdo Dry Valleys, Antarctica - Oligotrophic Lake LV.19.MP5.IB-2 | ecosystem: Environmental > Aquatic > Freshwater >...
GAGCTGAACGCCATCGCCCATCGCCTCAACACGCGCCCGAGAAAATGTCTCGACTTTGCGACGCCCCTGGAAGTCTATACGCAACTGCGTCATCAACCACCCGTTGCACTTGGAACTTGAAACCGCCCATCAATTGCGGGTGGTCTCGCACGGAAAACCAACAAGCCCAGAGCCTTGTGGAGCAAGCGACGAGCTGTCGCTCGCGCAGCCTGGGTCCACGTGATCGGAGGAGCCCGTGAAACGAATCGGCGCCCCCTCGCCCAGTTTTCGAACACCGGCCTTAGTTGACGGGCAGCTCACCTATCTGGGTTCGACGCAGTTCGCAGGCCGCTGGACGGCGCTCTGTTTCCTTCCGTATGTCGGAATAGTGGAACCAGATTTCTTAGACCATCAGGCCGACCGTCTCGATCGGCTCGACACGACCCTGCTGATCGTCAGCTCCGGCACCAGGCCCTTGCACCGGATGTGGCTCGACCGCTCGACAACCGCGCGCACGCCTCTTCTGTACGATCCCTTGTGCCGACTCCACCGGTCCTTCGACGTACCGCCTGCACAGATACCGGTGAGGTGCCAGACATTCCTGATCGACCGTGCGGGCATTCTCCACTTTCACCTAGTCCATGACTTCACCGACCGCGGGCTGAGCGCCCTTCACGAGATTGTCACGCTCAGCCAATCCCAAAACATAGGTGGCGCGGCAGCCAGGAACGCCATCGCGGACGCAAGGGAGGAGGTCATGAACTCATAGCCTCACCTCGTTTCGTTGAACCAGGGAAATGCCGACAATCGAAGAATACATCACCAACACCAAGGAGACACGATCATGGACAATGTCATTCAAGGCCAACCACAAGCGAAGCTGAACGTGTGCGGCTGCGGCAGCCTGCACTTCACCTATGGCCCCATCACGTTGCATTTTGGCAGGGAGGAATTTCAGGCGTTTGCCGATGTCGTGGGCCGGTTGGCCGCTCAAGTCCCATACGTCGAAGACAATCATGACCCCATGACCATAGCGCCCACCAGGCCCGACACCGTCTGCCATTGATCGATGTCGCCCGCAATCGGCGGGACGACGTCGAGAAAGGAGTCCGCATGAAGACGCGCGACTGCTCCCCGCTGCCGGCGACAGAGCTTCTTCCAGACTGGAGCCTACTGGGCCTGAGGGGTCTACAGTTCTGCCGTTACGCAGGCGGCGCTGTTCATCGACCAGGCCGATGCCCAAGCCAGGAACAGGCGCGGGCCGCCCGACAGCCGGATCGGGGACCACACGGTCTTGTAACGACCACGTGAGACGATCATGCCGCACCCTGGAAAACTGGACGGTGAGCTCGGCGTGCTCATCAGTCTGGCCGTTTCGCTCGGAATGGTGATCCTCACCGTGGCGGGCTGGTGGCTGTGGAAGATTCTGGTGGCGATCGCGCCAGTCCTCTAAGGTGTCCTCTCGATCGAGATTCCGTAGAAAAACGGAGGGACAGTTGAAAAGTTGGACAACCAAAGGCACGTGGGCTGAACTGCTTTTTTGTGTCGGTTTGGTGTGTTTTGTCGGCATGGCCTATGCCGACCGTCCAGACAACCCAGCGGAACCGGTTGACTGGGATGTTTGCCGAACGGCTTGATTGGGGTCCAATACGACCGAACCGGCGACGGCGCCCCAGATCACGTCGTCTTGCACCAGATCACCTGGTCAAGCTGGGACCGCTCAGCCGATTTCGGAGATCGAAGCCCAGGCGCGGCAAGACGACCAGTGGGTCTTCATCGTGGACTATGACCGAGACCGGTTTGTGTACTTCGCAGCGCTGCCCCCGTTATTCGCCGGCGATGATACTCTTGCTAGGTCTCTTTCCTGACACAGGAACCTTAATTGGATCAGCATGGAATCGCGTTCGACTTGATTGTGCTGGGCAGCGTCGCCAGGATCATTCCTGTGTACCTCGGCATCGCAGTTGCTCTAATGACGCTCAAGGCGCTGAATCGAGGCCGACAAATATTCCTCATCGGCCTCTCTGTCGGAATTCTCCTCTCCCTCTTCTTCGACATGATGCACGAGGAGGTCGAATTGACCACCCCCCGAGACTTCGGATCTTGGGGGGGGTGCTCCTCGGCAGCTTGTTCGTCGGCTTCATCGGTCTTGTGGTTGTTGAGCAACAAGGAAAACGGCTCGGCAGAGGCGCCGAGGTTATACTGAAGTCCGTTGAAATTTGGCGAGTGGCTCCGCCGTGGGATACGCCACGGTTCATAACAGGAGGGAGCCATCAATGAGAAGAGACACGAGACAACGCACGAGAGCCCTCGCGGGATTGCGGGCGATCTCGGGCCAGGATGAGATGTTGGGAACCCTGGTCCGCGTGATCCGCTCGGGCAATCAAGCGCTAGACGCGGTGATGCAGGAGATGGGGCGCATGAAAAGGGCTCGCTCTATCTTGGCGATCAGAAGGTCAAGGTGACACGTCCCCGGTTGCGGCACGTGGAGCAGGGAGAGGTAACCCTCCAGTCCTATGCCCGGTTGCGTGCACCCGGGGCGTTCTCCGAAGAACTGCTGGAGAAAATTCTTCGCGGCGTGTCAGCCCAGAAGTATGCCGAGACCGTCCTGCAGGCGGGCGAGGCCGTGGGGGTGTCGGCCTCGGCCGTCTCCCGTAAGCTGGTGGACCTGACCGCCACGAAGCTGAAGGCATTCCAAGAACGATCCCTGGCCGACTTCAAACCGTTCGCGCTGTTCCTGGACACCATCCACCGGGGCGGCGAGGCGTTTCTCGTCGCGCTGGGCGTCGATGTGAGTGGCGAGAAGATGGCGCTGGGATTTTGGCAAGGCTCTTCGAAGAATCACGAGATCGGTGAAGCGCTGTTCAGGGATCTGGAGCGTCGCGGCCTGGCGCTTTCCCTGCGGATCCTCTTCGTGACGGATGGCGGGAGCGGTCTGCGCAAGGCGTTGCGTGAGCGGTTCGGCAAGAAGTTGCTGCATCAACGCTGCGCGATTCATCAGAGCCGGAACCTGCAGCGGCATGTGGCCAAACCCTACCGCAACGAAGCCCCTCGCCAGCTGACCACCGCGTTGGAGCAGACGAGTTACGCTGACGCCCGACGAATGTTGCTGGAGCTGGAGGCGTGGCTGCGGGCCAAGAACGAGTCGGCGGCGGATTCGCTCCTGGAGGCGTTCGAGGAACTGTTGACGGTGCATCGCCTGAAGGTGCCGGCCTTGCTGCGCAAGACGCTGCTGTCGACCAACCCGATTGAGAGCATGTTCTCCCTGGTCCGGCACAGTGAGCGAAACATCAAGCGGTCACGCGGGAGTGCGATGCTCCAACGGTGGCTGGGAACGGTGCTGCTCTATGGCGAGCAGCAGTTCAACCGCGTGAAAGGCTGTGCAGAGATTGCGCAGGTCGTGGCGACCATCGAGGCTGAGCACGCGGAGCCGCAGTCCACATCAACAACGAAGGCGGCATGAAACAACCATGGCAGCCGCTCAGAAAATTTCAGCGGACATCTTGACAACCTCGTTTCTGCCTTACGCGATTGCAGTTGGGATGGGTCTGCACAATTTTGGGGAGGGTTTGGCGATCGGCGCGAGCTATGGCCAGGGCCAGTGGGCTCTGAGCGGTCTGAGGGTCAGCGGGTTTGCACTACACAACGGAACGGAACGGAGGGTTTTGGAATCGTGGGACCGTCCGGCAACCACCCGCTTTCCCTGAAAGACATCATCCTGTTGGGCTTGCTGGCCGGCGGCCCCGCGTGCCTGGGAACGGGATCAGTGGCTATGGCATCGCGCCCTAACTCTCGCTCAGTTGTTATGCGTTGGCGGCCGGTTCCCTGTTGTACGTCATCGTCTCGTTGGTTGCATTATCCTACACCGGGGAACACCGGTTGCAGACCGCGACGGGCATGTTCACAGGGATCGGGATCATGTACACCACCGGCATGGCCCTGAGCCTCCTCATTGGCGTGAAAGCCTGACAAAGGCGCACGCTCACATTGCTTGCCTCTCGCCCCGCGCCCAAGCTGTTTGACGATCCTTACTTCTTGATCTGCTCGCCGAGATAATTTTCCACGCCCACTTGTTTGATCGTTCGCAGCTGCGTCTCGAACCAGTCGACATGTTCTTCCGAGTCCACCACCATCTCTTCCAACAAGTGGCGAGTTGCGAAATCACCCACCTTGGCGCAGTGCGCGATCGCGTCCCGCAACAACTTGACGTCCTCTTGCTCGAGTTTCAAATCCGCGTTGAACAGATCCTCCACGCCTTGCCCGCTGCTCACCGCACCAATCTTCTGCACATCCGGCTCGCCTTCCAGATAGAGCACATGGTCAATGACTTTGGACACGTGCGTGGTTTCCTCCGTCATACGTTCATGATACTCATGGTGCAACCGCTCGTAGCCCCAGTTGTCGCACATGGATGCATGAAGGAGGTAGTGGTGAACGGCCGTCAGCTCCAGCGTCACCACCTTGTACAACAGATCGAGTACGCCCTCTTTCGCTTTCATGGCATGCCTCCTTGCTTAAGCACGTGATGGTTTTGGCAAGGCGCTCGGAGGCGCTCACGTGTCCACAGGATGGCCTCAGCCTTCCTTGTGAATCTGCTCGCTCAAGTAATTTTCCAACCCCACCTGCTCAATCAACTCCTGCTGGGTTTCGATCCAGTCGATGTGGGCATCCACATCCTTTGTCATATCTTCGAGCATATGCCGCGTGGTGAAATCGCCAGCTTTAGTGCAGTGGACGACCCCCTCGTTCAACAGTGTCAGCATCTCCTGCTCAGCCTTGAGATCTGCCTTGAATTGTTCCGGCACATTCTCACCGACCTGCACCGTATTCATCCGTTGCACGTTCGGCACGCCCTCCAAATACAAGATGTGGTCAATGAGCTCATCGGCGTCTTTCATTTCGTCGATGCTACGCTCTCGCACCTTGTGATGAAGCCGTTCATACCCCCAATTCTCACACATCTTGGCATGGACGAAATATTGATTGATGGCTGTAAGGTCGGCGGTCAGAATCTTGTTGAGAAGATTGACAACGCCTTCTTTCGCTTTCATATGTGTCCTCCCTTCTTCTAGGCTGCAGGCCCTCACGTTCGGGGGCTCAAGGGTGAGTCATTCGTCCAACGATTTCCGCCGCGAAACTTCGGTTCATTATCAACGCCTTGATGCTATTCGTCAACCGGGCGGCCCGAGACGCGATAGCGTCCTGTCGGCGCTGATGATAGGCGCTCTCAGTCAGTTTCAATTGGATTGAGGAAACAAAGAGGAAAAACGAGAACGGCAGGTCGGCGAAGATGCGTAACGTATGCTTACCCTGCCTCGCGATAGCCACATTCTTCGCTACGGCATTGGACGCTGCGTCCAACTTGTTTGGTCGTTTTTTCAATGAGAAACGGGGCGCTACAAGTCGGGCAAGCCTTGTTAATCGGACGATCCCACATGGCATATTCGCATGCCGGATATTTACTGCAGGCAAAAAATGCCCGTGCGCCCTTCTTGGTGCGCTTTTGAACAAGATCGCCACCGCAGCCTGGCTGTGGGCATTTCACGCCCAACGAGAGCGGTTTGGTGGTCTTGCACTCCGGATAGGCGGAACAGGCGATAAACTTTCCAAACCGCCCGGTCTTTACCACCATCGGACTGCTGCACTTCTCGCACTTCTCATCCGTCGTTAATTCGATCTTCGGGACGATTTTTATGGTGCCGTCCTCCAGCTTCTCAAAATTCTGCGTGTTCTTGCAAGGAGGCTTGTCCTTGTAGGCAGGGCAGGCGAGAAACTTGCCGTTACGACCCCATTTAATCTCCATCATCTTGCCGCACTTCTCGCAAGGAATATCCGTCGGTGGCTCCACCGTGTCCTTGGGGCCAGGAATGGTTTTAGCCTTCTCCAGATCCGTGGTGAAGGTCCCATAAAACTCCCGCACGGCCGTCACCCACGGCTTGGTACCTTCTTCGACTGCGTCCAATTCCATTTCCATATGCGAGGTGAAATCGACGTTGATCAGGTCAGGAAATCCCTTCATCAGGAAATCGTTGACGGTCCTCCCGGTTTCGGTGGGACCGAACCGCCCATCCACTTTCTCGGCATATTTGCGATCCTGAATCGTGGAAATGATGCTCGCATACGTGGATGGCCGTCCGATGCCTTTTTCTTCCAATTCTTTAATCAGCAACGCTTCGTTATACCGAGGCGACGGCTGGGTGAAATGTTGTTTCGAGAGTACGCCCGGCACCGTCTGCCCATCCTTGGATACAAGCCGCAGCCGCTCTCCCTCGCTCAGCAACGGTAACTGGCGTTCCGCCTCATCCTCAACCTCCTGGTCGCCTTTTTGCTTCTGTGCGAACAACTCCTTATCGACTCCCTCCATATAGACGATCGTGTGGCCTGGAAATTTCACCACGGTGCCGGTTGAGCGGAAGAGAAACTTCTCCTGTGTCTTGACGGGGCTCGAGTCGACGCGAGTCACGTCGAAGATCGCAGGGACCATCTGTGACGCAATAAATCGATTCCAGATCAACTGGTACAGCCGATAGACATCCAGCTCTAAGTACTGCTTGATCGATTCGGGGTCACGGGACGCCGACGTGGGGCGAATCGCTTCGTGTGCTTCTTGCGCCGCTTTCTGCGTTTTATACAGGTTTGGCGTGGCGGGCAAATACTCGGGCCCGAACCGCTCCTGGATCACCTGACGCGCTTCGTTCATCGCCTCGGTCGAGATACGCGGAGAGTCGGTTCTCATGTAGGTAATGAGACCGGTCTGGCCTTCCGCCCCGATTTCGATGCCTTCATAGAGCTTCTGCGCCAGCGTCATCGTTTTCTTTGACGAGAAATGCAGCTTTCGCGCAGCCTCCTGTTGCAGCCGGCTGGTGATGAAGGGTGCGACCGGATTGCGTTTCTTTTCTTTTCGCTCAATCGAATCAACGACGAACTCTTTCCCCTGGATGGCATCAACGATTCGCTGCGCGTCGGTCGCGGTCTCAATCGATGCGTCCTGTCCATTGATCTTCTGCAGCTTGGCGTCGAACGACGGAGGATTGGTCCCGGACAACAGCACGGCAATCGACCAGTACTCTTCCGCTCGAAATGCTTCTCGTTCCTGCTCCCGTTCGCAAATCAATCGCATCGCCACGGACTGAACTCGACCCATACTGAGTCCGCGCCGCACCTTGGTCCAAAGTAATTGGCTGCCTTGATAGCCGACAATTCGATCCAGCACCCGGCGGGCCTGCTGCGCGTTGACCAGTTTCATATCGACTTGCCCGGGTGACTGCAATGCACGCTTAATGGCCGATTCCGTGATTTCATTGAAGAGGACCCGAAACACCTTGCCCTCTGCTTGATCCTTCGATTGAGACTTGGATTTGGACTTCGACTTTGATGGTGGCTTCTCGATCAATTCCTGTTCGAGATGCCAGGCGATGGCTTCGCCTTCTCGATCAGGGTCCGACGCAAGAAACACCTTGTCGGCCTCTTCGGCCTTTTTCTTAATGTCCGCCAAGACCTTCGACTTCCCCTTGATCGTCACATATTGAGGCTCGAAATCGTGCTCCAGGTCGACCCCAAGCTTGCTGGTGGGAAGATCCTTAATATGTCCGACCGAAGCCATAACCGTATACCCACGCCCCAGATACTTACTGATGGTGCGTGCTTTCGTCGGGGACTCGACAATGATGAGTGACTTGGCCATGAAGACTCCGATTCGCTACGAGGATGACCCTCTCATCCGTACCAAATAATACACATCCGTGCAACTGTTCGATAATTATGTTCGAAGATACCGCTGTCCCGGAAGCGGCCTGACTCGCTGTCGAAGTTCCAGGGACAGGAGCGTGGCCATCACGGTGGAGACGGCCAACCCTGTGGCGACAATCACATCGTCAACTGTAAGCGGGTCATACGACAAGGCATCATACACCAGCTGTTCCTCTTTGCCCAAATGATCGCTGGGTTCGACCTTCTCCCGAGAAGGCCGCAGGCGCAGGCGAAGCGCCGGTTCCAGCTGCGGCAGAACCGCATCGATGACATCCTGCGCACGTTCGATTAAGGCCGCACCCTCTTTGAGTAGTGCATTCGTTCCACGGCTGGTCTCTTCCTTCACAAAGCCTGGAACGGCGAACACCTCTCGGCCCTGCTCAGCGGCCAATCTCGCGGTAATCAACGATCCGCTACCGACCGCTGCCTCCGTCACAATCACGCCCAGAGACAACCCGCTGATGATGCGATTCCGTCGAGGAAAGTGATGGCTGTGGGGCGGCGCACCCATCGGCACCTCGGATATAATCGCCCCCTGCTCCTCAATCTGCCGGCGTAACCGCTCATGTTCCAGCGGATAGGTCCGATCGATCCCGCAGCCCAGCACCGCAATCGTGCGCCCCTGCGCGGCGAGTGCACCTCGATGAGCCGCCGCGTCAATCCCGCGCGCCAGTCCACTCACCACCGTCATGCCTGCTCCCGCCAAATCGTGGCTCAACTCTTGGGTTACGGCACGTCCAGCTGCCGTCGCACGCCGCGCACCCACGATGGCCACCGCCAACTCATCCTGCTCAGTCAATGTACCTGTGATGTACAAGAGTGGTGGGGGATCCGCAATCGTCTTCAGCCGCGCGGGATACGCAGAATCCAAGAAGTTCCGGACGTCGATGCGCTCACGCTCGATCGCCTCGAGTTCCCGTTCCAGTCTCCGATGTGCAGAACTATTCGGCCCGCGTCGTATCGCATCCGCCAATTGCGGACTGCATCCACGCTGCATCAACTCATCGCGGGAGGCACACAGCACTGCCTCGGGAGAATGCCAGGCACGCACTAATCGAAGTACCGTCAGGTCTCCCACTCCCTCGATCGCCTGCAGGCGGAGCCACGGTTCGAGCCCAGGTCTTGTCATCGGCTGAACGGCGGAAGAACCCGCAACCTCAGCGGAGGATTCCGCACGTACAGGCTGGCTGAAGGGTTGCATAGGTCTCGTCGCGGAAGAACCACAATCTTTAGCGTGATACTCAAACAGTCCGCCTGAATCGCTCTCACGTCGCTCAGCGGCTCAACGTACCGAAGCGTCTGCCTCGCCACTTCGCTTGTGCGGCCTTACCTGACGAACAGCGGTCCGGCGCGCCGGGGTTGGGAGGGTGAGACGGTTGGCCTGTCCGAGCATCCTGCATGAACTTCTCCTCTTGTGCCACACGCGCACACCTCGACGTCTTGGCCTGCCTATAGAGTGTTTCCGCAGCCTGTTAGAGCACCGCGAGATCGTACTGCTCCAGGTGCAAATGTTCGTCAGGCATGACGATGATTTTCGCAGCGCACTCACGCTCCACCGCTTCAAGCCCCTGCCGCTCTTCATCTTGCAGCAGTCCGACGACCGAGGGATGGGCACCGATGACGATCCGCTGCGGCTCAGGACTGCTTCCGATCCGGCGGATATCACGGAATATCTCATAGGCCACCGTGGTGGCAGACTTCGTATAGCCTCGCCCTTCGCAATAGTGACAGGGCTCGGAGACCGAACGTAGGAGGTCCTCTCTCACCCGTTCACGAGAAATCTCGATCAGTCCAAGATCGGAGATTCTGGACACTCTGGTGCGGGCCTTATCGGTCGACATGGCATCGAGCAACGCGTGATACACCTTATCCCGATTCTTCTCTCGCTCCATATCGATAAAGTCGACGATGATGATGCCGCCGATCCCACGCAACTTCATCTGGTACGCGACTTCTTTTGCGGCTTCCAGATTGTTGCGAAGGATGGTCTCCTCCTGATCGCGCTTTCCCACAAACCGTCCAGTATTGACGTCGATGACGGTCATCGCTTCTGCATGATCGATCACGAGATGCCCGCCTGACTTGAGCCAGACTTTACGGCTGAGAGCCCGCGCCATTTCCTGCTCCACTCCCAGATGGTCGAAGAGACTCTCCTCCTTGTCGTAGAAGTGGATGCGAGAGGTCTGCTCCGGAGAGAATCGCTGCACGAAGTCACGGACAGCCTGGTACTCCTCACGCGAATCGATCCATAACCGATCGACTTTCTTTCCGAAGAGATCGCGCACCACGCGAAAACTCAGGCTCAAGTCGGCGTGGAGCAAGGCCGGCGCCCCTTTTTGCTCACGTTTCGCCAAGATGTCCTGCCAGAGCACGTGCAAAAAGTCGACATCGGATCGCAGCTCGTCTTCCTTCACCCCTTCGCTCACCGTACGGACAATGTATCCACAGCCTGGATGCCGTACGCGCTTCATAATATCCTTGAGTCGAGCCCGTTCCTCGTCTCGGGCAATGCGGCGGGACACACCGATATGTTCCACGTTGGGCATGAACACGAGATACCGGCCAGGGAGCGAGACATAGGTCGTGACCCGCGAGCCTTTCGTGCCGATCGGCCCTTTTGAAATCTGCACCATCAGCTCTTGTCCCTCACTGAGCAGCTGCTCAATCGGCTTGGAGCTTTGTCGCCGAGGGCCCAGCATATCTCCGTCCTTATCGGCATCCTTGTCTTCCTCATCCGCATCGACAAGTGTGTCTCCCGGCTCGGAGTCCAAGGACAAATCCGACACGTGCATGAAGGCCGCCTTCGCGAGACCGATATCCACAAATGCTGCCTGCATACCGGGCAACACTTTCGCCACTTTTCCCTTATAAATGTTCCCGACAAAGTCTTTGTGCTTCGCGCGATCCCCAAAGAGATCCGTAACCACTCCGCCGTCCAACACCGCAACGCGAGTTTCCTCGCGTGCGACGGTAATCGCAATTTCTACTCCCATACCGACTCCTTCCATTCAGTAGAGCCGCCGCACCGACGAGCAGGACGAACGCGGGGAATCCCCAGGTTTCAGTCACGACTCGACAGCTCGTCGACCCAATGGTTCGCCCCCTCAATACCTATGCCCTCTTGCCTTGATCCCGACTCATTCGAGACCGAGCAATGGCGCTACTCGCTAAAAGAAACTCAATCGACGGCGTTTGACATTCAAGAGCAGGCCCAGCGACGCCATCGTCATAATCGTTGCACTCCCGCCGTAGCTCATGAGCGGGAGGGGAATTCCGACGATGGGGAACATGCCGGCCGTCATACCGATATTGATCACGACGCAAAAACACAGCATACAGAGAATGCCGACTGCCAGCAGCGCTCCGAGCTGATCCTTCGCACGCGACACAACTTCGAGCGACAGCCAAATCAACCCGACAAACAACAGCAGGAGGGCCAGCACGCCGAGAAATCCCCATTCCTCTGCAAACACTGAAAAGACAAAGTCGGTATGCCCCTCGGGCAAAAACTTCAATTGGCTCTGCGTGCCTCCGTAGAGCCCCTTCCCCGTCAATTCTCCCGCCCCGATGGCAATCCGCGATTGGAGTGCATGATATCCCGTGCCTCCAGTATCGTAGAGCGGGTCGACAAACGTCATAATGCGCTGCCGCTGATAATCATGCAATGCCCCCCACGTGATCTCCCACGCAAAGGGAAACAGCATCAAAGAAAACAGGAGGATGACACCCACCGCCTTCGACCGCATACCCACCATCAGCAACATCGCCGCATAAATCGCCAAGAAGCTCAACCCGCTCCCGAGATCCGGCTGCTTCAGGATCAGGAGCAACCCCGGCAGCACCAACAGCCCCGGGAGCACCACTCGTTGGAGCCAGCCCACCCGCGGCGCCTGTGAATAGTAGTGCGCCAAGGTCAAAATGAGGACCAGCTTGGCGAATTCCGAAGGCTGGAAGGCAAAGGGACCCATCGGAATCCATCGTTGCGCCCCACGACTGCTCCTGCCTTCAAACAGCACGACGATCAGCAAGATTAAGATAATCGCATAGGCAGGATACGCTAACCTCGCGATCCGATGATAGTCCGAGAGCCACATGACGAGAAACGCGACCGTGCCAAGCAGAATCCACACAATCTGTTTGGCATAAAACGGGAACGCCACTCCTTGGTCATGCGTCACGCTATAAATCGACAGGACACCGATCCCCAGGATGGCAAAGATCAGCCCGATAAAACGAACATCGAAATTGTCGAAGCCCCGGCTCCTGGATCCCCGTTCAATCATCTCGTTCCCTGTCCTCCGGCATCCCCTCCTCGCACGGCCTCACCATTCTTCACAGCGGAAGGAACGGAGAGATTCAGCTTCACATAGGTCTCGATGAGTTCTTTAGCGAGAGGCGCCGACGCAGATCCCCCATGGCCCATATGCTCACCCAGCACCGCAACGGCGATGGTCGGCGCTTCGACCGGAGCAAACGCCACAAACCAAGCATGGTCTCGAAATTTCTTGGGAATGTCCTTTTCCGCCTTCTTCTCTTTTCCCAAGGACCTCGTCTGAGCCGTTCCGGTCTTACCAGCGATTGTCACCAGTTCCGACTGCGCCTTCGTGCCAGTCCCCTCTTTGACCACCCCCGACAGCGCCTCTCTAATCAGCGATAAGATTCCAGGCCGCAGCTTCAATGTGCGCTTGGGAACCGCTGGCCTTTGCTGTAATTCTCCGGTCTCGCGATCCATCACAGCCTGAACTAATCGCGGACGGAACATGACCCCGTCGTTTGCGACAGTGCCAATTAAGCTTGCCATCTGCAAGGGAGTCACATTCACATAGCCCTGTCCGATTGATGCCGAGATCGTTTCGCCTGGGAACCATTCTTGATTCTTGGCCTTCCGTTTCCAGGCCTCGGAAGGCACGATCCCAACCCGTTCAGACGGCAGCTCAATCCCCGTCTCCTCTCCCAACCCAAACTGATGGGCAAAGGACGCCATGGTCTCGATCCCCATCCGCTGCCCAACGGTATAGAAATAGACGTCGCACGATTGCACGAGCGCATGCCGCAAATCCACCGAACCATGTCCCCCGACCTTCCAGTCACGATACAGGCGGCCACCAAACTGATACCCTCCATTGCAATAGATGGATGTCGACGGCGTCACGGTCTTGGTTTCCAACGCGGCGGCAGCCATCATCACCTTGAAGACCGAACCGGGCGGGTATTGCCCTTGCGAGGCTCGATTGTTCAAGGGGCGCCCCTCGTCTTGCACGATCTCGGCCCATTGTTTCGGGGTGAGTTCTCGCGAGAGAATGTTTGGATCAAAGCCTGGGCGGCTGGCCATCGCCAGCACGTCGCCTGTCCTCGGATCAAGCGCGACAATCGCGCCAGTTTCCTCCCCCAATAGGTTCTCAGCCACTTTTTGCAGCCGTGTATCGATCGTAAGATACAAATTGTCCCCCGCATGGGGCTGTTCCACAACCACGGTCCGTTTCTCATGACCGACCGCATCGACTTCTATGCTTTTCTGCCCGGCCTGACCACGCACGAGTTGATCGAAAAATTTCTCCACACCATATTGCCCGACAATGCTGCCTTGGTGCAGGTCGGCAAATTCAGGTTTCTCTAACTGCTCGGGCGATACTTCTCCGACATAGCCCAACAGATGCGACGCCGTCATTCCGCCAGGATAGTTCCGTTGCGATTCGACTTGCACCATCACCCCTGGCATGTCCAGACGATGCGACTCAACCAACGTCGCTTCTCGAAGGGTTAAGCGATCTTTCACCTTGCGTGGCAGTTGTTTACTGCCGCGAGCCGTCAGCTTCTTCCTCACGAGTTCCGCATCGAGCCCCAGGAGCGTGCTCAACTGATCGATGAGCCGATCACGATCTTTGACGTCTTCAAGCGAAACATAGAGCGTGAAACTGGGAACATTATTCGCCAACAACACCCCATTGCGATCGTAGATAAGCCCTCGAGCCGGCTCCATGATGACCGAACGTGTCCGATTGTTCTCCGAGAGATCGCGGTAGTACGGACCCTCGCGAATCTGCAAGTTCCAAAGCTGTAGCCCCAGTAACGCCATGACGAGCAACAAGCCGACGCGGAGGATGATCAGTCGGCGTTGGAGTTCCCCAAGTTCAGAATCGTGCAGACCAGCTGTTGCCATACGTCACAATCACCATTCCGCCACGCCCAGGACAGACCAGCTATTCGGTTCTCAGGTGGGTGAGATTCAATCGTCGGGAGAGAAACCAATAACATCCTGCCCCCACCGCTCCGTCAAAACACGCCTGCGGAAAGACGATGGACTCGACCATCCAGCCTATCTGAGACAAGTCGAAACTCGTGAGACTCATCGCGACACACAGCCCGCTCACCAACGATACCAGCAGGATCCCTACCCCCAGTGAGAACGAGGTCACCTGCGACACTTGCCGCCCCAGGAACCCTGCTAACAGGCCAACGCCTCCGTTGGTGAGAAGACTCACCCACAGTTCGCCGGCTGAGAATAGACTCAGCACCCATCCGATCGCGCATCCCACGAGAAGGCCTTCCAGTTCACCGGCAAAAAGCCCCACAAGTGCGGCAGCCACAAGTCCCACATCCGGCTTGATATTCCATACGCTCACATGCGGCAGCAGCGTCGTCTGCAAGGGGACAAGCAGCAGCACGAGAGTTAGATAGAAGAGGAATTTCATGGCGCTGACTTCTCGAGCAGATCCGCTCCCACCCCAGCCTTCGTAGCCTGCCCATACGACATCTGAATGACCAACACTTCCTCTACACGACCGACCTCGACTTCCGGCGTCAGCTCGGCAGACTGAAAAAGGGCGCCTTCCTGTTTATCGATGTGCGTGATCGTGCCGATCACCAGTCCTCGTGGAAAATCTCCGATAAGGCCCGAGGTCACGACCCGATCGCCATCTCGAAGCGTCGACAACAATGGAATATATTTCAGATGAGCCAAGCCTTGTTGGGTCCCTTCCACAATGCCTTCATCTCTCGTCCGTTGAATGAGGCCGGCGATGGCGCTGTACGGGTCAGTGACCAAGAGCACCACAGACGTTGCCCCTGTCGTTTTCACGACGCGCCCAACAACACCGGCAGGCGTGACCACTCCCATATCCGGCTTGATCCCATCGCTCTCACCCTTATTGAGAATAATGGCACGATACCGATTCGTGGCATCACGTCCGATGACTTGAGCGGCGACCATCGTGGGGAGCGCCTGCTCCTTAAAATGCAGCAAGGCCGTCAACCGTTCTGTCGCGGCGACGGCTTCGCGCAACTGGCTCTGTTGCCCACGCAGCCACTCCATTTCTTTCCGCAGTTGTTGGTTCTCTTCCCGGACCCCTTGCAACGCCACATACTGCTCCCAGCGATCGGCAATACCCGCATCGATGGAGGCAATGGCTTCGAGTGGGATACCCACGGCGTATCCAACCGGCCCACCCAGATACTGTAAGAGTCCTTGGATTTGATTGGGGAACAGAAAAAGAGCCACCAGCAGGAGGGCAAAGCAGGCAAGCGCAATGCGTTTGGTACCGTAGATCGAGCTAGAATAAGCCATCCGCATAAGGGAATTAGGGATGGAACCTTATCGGTAGGTATTAGCCTGGGACATCACCGACACTTTAGCAAGCAGATCCAATTCATCGAGGATTTTCCCCACCCCCAAGACGACGGAAGTCAGGGGATCGTCCACGGTGATGATCGGCAGATTCGTCTCCTCCCGAAAGCGCGTATCCATGCCCTTCAACAAAGAGCCCCCGCCCGTGAGGACGACGCCACGATCGATAATGTCGCCCGCCAACTCAGGCGGGGTATTCTCCAGCGCCACTTTAATCGCGTTCACGATCGTTCCGATCGGTTCCTGCAGCGCTTCCCTGATTTCTGCGTCATCCACCACCAACGTACGGGGGATGCCGGAAATCAAGTCGCGCCCCTTGATCATCATGGTCTTGCGTTCTTCAAAGGGATAGGCAGATCCGATTTCGAGCTTGATCCGCTCCGCCATATGTTCACCGATGAGGAGGTTATACTTCTTCTTGATATAATTCATGATCGCATCGTCCATACGATCGCCCGCGACCTTGACGGACTCGCTGTAGACGATTCCGCCGAGCGAAATGACGGCGATATCGGTCGTGCCGCCGCCGATATCAACCACCATGTTTCCGGAAGGTTCGGTGATGGGGAGACCGGCGCCAATGGCTGCGGCCACAGGCTCTTCGATCAGATACACTTCACGAGCGCCGGCTAATTCCGCCGAGTCTCGGACTGCCCGCTGCTCCACTTGCGTAATGCGCGACGGCACACCGATAATGATGCGCGGACGCACGAACGCGCTACGGTTGTGTGCTTTCTGAATAAACCGCTTCAACATCTGTTCTGCCATTTCGAAGTCGGCGATTACCCCTTCTTTCATAGGCCGCACCGCGATGATGTTGCCCGGTGTGCGTCCCAACATTCGCTTCGCCTCTGTGCCAACCGCGAGCACTCGTCCGGACCTTTTCTCAACCGCCACAACCGAAGGCTCGTTGAGCACGATCCCTTTCCCATGCACGTACACAAGGGTTGAGGCCGTTCCTAGGTCAATAGCCAGATCGTTCGAGAACCATCCAAAGATATCACTCCCAAAGCCCACGATTGCTCCCCCTTCCCCTCTCAAACTCCGACAACGCGCTCAGTCAGACGATTCCAGGCGACCGACGTCCAACACCTGCGTACCAGCCACTTCGTCACCAAGCCGCCGCCCCTGCTCGTTCCCGATAATCAATACAGCTTCGAATGCAATGATTGCGACCGATACCAGCCAGCCCACCCATGGGACAGCGAACGCTACCTGAGCCACCGCAAAGGGAAGATTACGGATAATGGATTCCCGAAACCCTGCGACCTCACGCCGACCTGGAAGCACCGTCTGAAGGCCGATCAACCGTTTACCGATGCTGCGCCCACCGGCAAACCCATCAGCAATCAGTATATACGCCAATCCTCCAAGAAAACCTATCGGCACAAACATTTGACCGACTGCTGCGACAATGAACAGATCGATCAGCTTGGCGATACCACGGTTCAGAATCTGCGCCTTAGGGTACACCCCGGCACTGATTGAGTGAACCCCGCTGCCCTCCTCCGCCAAGGGATCTCCTAACAATTAGTGGCAAAGTATAACAAATCGAACTACCTTGCACAAACAAAGACCGTTCTTCTGCAGATCACGCATTGTGAGTGACCTTTCCCATCTTCATGAACCGACCACTCAACTCAATCATGGAATCGCGGGTTGAAAGGGACTGGCGTCTCTTGCCTTTACACAGATCCCTGAGTAGAATCCGTACATACCAGTTTTCCGAGAGGTTGTCATGCTCAAATTGATGCGCGACGCGTCGCATAGTTATCCCTGGCTCCTCAAGTCCATCATGGGCGTCATCGCCCTCGCCTTCGTCATCACCATGGGATGGTGGGGGTTCGGCGAACAGACCAGCTCGGTCGTCGCCTCAGTTGGAGACCTCACCGTGTCTCGCGAAGAATTCCGGCGCGCCTATGAGAATACCTATCGCTTCTATAAAGACAAAGTGCCGGGAGATTTCAAAGACGAAACGATCAAGCAATTAGTGGTGGATCAACTCGTCGACAATCGGACCTGGCTCATCGCGGCAAAAAACATGGGCCTCACTGTGGCTGACGAAGACCTGCGCGACGTCATCATGCAGATCCCTGATTTTCAAAAGAACGGCACATTCGACCCGGAAGTCTACCAACGGCTGCTGGCAGCGAATCATTTGACACCTGCGACATTCGAAGCGATGGAAGCGAAGGAAGTACTGAGTAACAAAGCCCGGATGATCATCCGCGACGCCGTGGCCCTTACCCCTGCCGAACTGGCCGAGGCGCAAGCCCTCACACTACGGCAAACGGAATCAGATCCGGCGAAGGCCGCCGCAGCAAAGGACCGCGCCGTGCAGGACGTCCTCTTTCAAAAACAGCAACGGGCGCTGATGGCCTACACCGAATCGCTTAAAACAACCATCCCCATCAAGATCAACCGCGAGTTGCTGTAACGGCCCTCATCTCGTCAAAAGTCACCATGTCCTAAAGTCATCAAGCCTCTGGCGATCTTCGTCCGTGACTTTCAGACTTGATGACTTGACGACTTTCTGACTCTGTCAAAGAATCAACATCGCATCGCCATAGCTATAGAAACGGTACCGCTCGCGAACCGCCTCTGCATAGGCCTGTCGAAGGCATTCCGTCCCGGCTAATGCAGAGACCAGCATCAGCAATGTGGTCCGCGGTAAGTGAAAATTCGTGAGGAGCGCATCGACTACCTTGAATGAAAACCCTGGTGTCATAAATATATCCGTCTCCCCACGATAGGGTCGAATCTGGCCATCCGCGCGAGCCGCAGTTTCAAGTGCGCGGACGACCGTCGTCCCGACAGCGACAATTCGTCTCTTTGTCGCACGCACCTGCTCGATGGCACGCACCGCCTCTTCCTCGACCTCGATCCACTCGACACCCATCCGATGGTTTTCGATCTGATCGACCGTGACCGGTTTGAATGTCCCAACACCAACATGGAGCGTGATAGTTGCGAGACCGATCCCGCTCTGTTGCAGCCGTGTCAGCAATTTCGGGGTGAAATGGAGCCCGGCGGTCGGTGCCGCAATCGCGCCCTCATGCTGCGCGAACAGAGTTTGATACCATTCTCGATCCTGGTCGGTCGGTGCCCGTTTCATGTAGGGGGGAAGCGGCATTCGACCATGTTGCCGCAGCCATTCAGGCCAGGGAATCGGACTCTCGACCCGTACCGTCGTTCTAGCCTGGCCACGCTCGACCACCACCGCTACAGCCTCTGCACCCATCTCAATCGTCTGTCCTGGACGAAAGGTTCCCTTGATCAGTACTTCCCAGATGGCATCGCCAAGATCCTTCACAAAGAGGATCTCGACTTCCGCGCCGGAAGGACGCTTTCGTCCGGTCACACGTGCCGCCAACACCTTGGTGTCGTTGACCACGAGGAGGTCGCCTGGCTGAAGAAGGTTGGGCAATTCGTCGACACGGTGGTGGGCGAGTGAACGATCGAGGCGCTGTAGAACGAGCAGTCTGGCGTGATCGCGCGGAAGACATGGGTGAGCGGCAATCAACGAGGAATCGAACGGAAAGTCGAATTCTGAAAGCTTCATGAGGAGGGCGGTGGGGTTGGAGCTTTGGTCAACGTCATATTCTGCAATTCGGTACCTGGATAATAATACAGAAGAATCGTGGAGAAGGGATACCCCAACTCAGCCAGTTCTTTCGCACCCCACTGGCACATGCCGACCGCGTGGCCCGCGCCGAAGCCGGAGAGGACCACGTCTTGGCCGATCGACTCGATGGCAAACTGCGTGCTGGGGATGAGGGTGTAGCCGACCGCTTTCCGCAACTCTTCTCCGCGAAGAATTAACTCTCCACCAGAATGGAGAATGCGCAGCGTCGCGACCCGCCCCCCGCGGCTCAACGACAACGGCGTCATCGTCGTGATCGTCCCAACGGAGAAACCCTGCTGCCGCAAATTCTGCTCGAGGGCGTCGATTTTGAAGGAGGACTTCCATTGATAGTAGGGCGACATCAAGTCGAAGGGACACTCGACACCTTTGAGATAGGGGTACTCTTTCGACCACACCGTCACCGCATCTTCCGTCAACCCGGCAGCCGTCGATGAAAACGCCGCGTAGATCGGCGCATCCTGGTAGGTCACGACTAACCCACGCGTCTCTTCGACCGCGCGCACAATACCGGCATCCACTCCCTGCTTCCCACGATAGACTTGGTCTTGCACGGTCGCCGCCACGTCGTACTCCCGCGTGGCGCTCAACCTCTGCTGATAGAGCGCATAGGTCCTCGCCGCGACCGCCTGGGCTTTTAACATCTCCGGATGCCACGTTGAACTGACCTCGGCGGGAACCACTCCTTTGACGTATTCTTCAATATCCACCCGATTAATGACTAGAAACCCCTTGCCTCTTCGCACGAGATGGACGAAGCCACTCACCGAAACCACTGTGCCGGAATCACCCGATACCACCGCCGCCCCCTTGGACTTCCGAGTGGGTCGTGGAAAGGTCAGTGTGAGGCCTTGCTCTCCGCCATCCAGCGTCAATTGCTCTGTCGGCATGCGGACGCCATTCAGGAGAAATCCCTTTTCAGTGGCTGTGATGTGAGCCGGCGTGCGCAGAGTCCGACCACGGCCTTTGGCATCCATCAATCGCAGTGGACTGGCTGCACGAACATCAAATCGGAGCACGTCGGACGACAGCAGGACTCGGATCGACTCGGCCGCCTCGGCTCCCGAGGACAGGCTGAGCAGGCATGCGCCTGCCACAAAGGCTCGATACACCCTACCCCTTAGCCGGCTTATCGTCGAAAGATCCATGTGATGAGATAGAATACCAGACTCAGGATGACACTGAGGAGCAGGCTGGTGACGAGGGGAAACGAAAAACTGAAATTATCTCGTCGAATAGAGATGTCGCCAGGAAGCTTGCCGAACCATCCCAGGAGATTCCCGATTCCTGGAACGCGGTCTGCGATCAGCAGCACGAGGCCGACCACTACGACGCAGAGCCCGACTCCGATGAAGACCCTTCCAAGATTTCCCCACTCAGCCATCAGCCCATCAGCCTTGAACTAAATATTCTGCGATTTGCACCGCATTGAGCGCGGCCCCCTTGCGAAGATTATCGGATACGACCCAGAGGTTCAGTCCATTCGTGATCGATTCGTCTTCCCTGATACGACCGACGTACACCTCGTCCTTGCCGGTCACATCCAACGGCATAGGGTAGAGCTTCTTGCCTGGATCATCGTACACAATGACTCCCGGCATCGCCGCCAACGCCGCACGCGCCTCATTCGGCGTAAGCGGTCGTACTAACTCCACGTTGATGGCTTCGGAATGGCAGCGCAACACCGGAACGCGTACGGTCGTCGCCGTCAGGCGAAGCGTCGGAACTTCAAGAATTTTCCTTGTCTCACGGGCAATCTTCACCTCCTCGGAGCAATCCCCCCCGTCGTTAAAGGATCCGATATGCGGCAGGAGGTTGAAGGCGATCTGATAGGGATACACTTTCGCCTTTGTCTCGCGAAAGGACATCAGATCTTTCGTCTGCGTCATCAGTTCATCCATAGCCCCGGCACCGGTCCCGGAGACCGATTGAAAGGTCGTCACGACAACGCGTTTCACCCCCACAGCATCCTGTAACGGCTTGAGCGCCATGACGAGCGGGGTCGTGGTGCAATTGGGAATCGACACAATGCCACGGGGCATCATCATCAATGCATGCGCGTTGACTTCCGGCACCACCAACGGAACATCGGCCTCCATCCGAAAAACACCGCTGTCGTCAATGACCACAACCCCAGCCGCTCCAAGCCGTTGACCATACTCGCGACTGATGGCGTCGGTCGCTGAAATCAGTGCAACGTCGACCCCGGCGAAGGATGACTCCGGCGTCAATTCCTCAACCTTCCATTCTTTGCCCTGGCAGGACATCACCTCTCCAGCCGAACGCGTTGAGGCAAACAGCCGTAGCGAGGCCAACGGAAACTTTCGCTCCTCAAGAATTTCGAGCGTTTCTTTCCCCACCGCCCCCGTGGCACCGAGGATGGCCACGACATACCCTGATTTCTTTTTCAACATGAGCTGTGATCCTACCTACAGCACGATCTCGCGAATGCGATGATTAAATGTATCGGCCACGAGCACATGCCCTGCACGACCCATCACGATTCCAAATGGGTAGCTCAGGCCGGCTTCGATGGCCGCGCCTCCATCACCCCCGTAGGTGGCCACACCCACCCCGGCAATGCACTCAATCAGTCCAGTGATCCGATCCCATCGCCGCACCAGATGATTGTCCGAGTCGGTAAAAAAAAGATTCCCCTCCTCATCCAACGTAACCCCGGACGGACGAGAGAGACTGCGACTGGGTGCTTCATCTGTCCCTTGGTACTTATACTCCCCTCCGTCGCCCACCACAGTTCGTATACAACCGGTGATGGGATCGACCGCACGAATCCTTCCGTTGAAGCTATCGGCAATGAACAAGGTGCCGTCTGCCGCGAGCGCCAATCCACTGGGCCCTGCCAGACCGGTTTCCGTCGCAGCGACATCATCTCCATTATATACAGCCGTTCCAGTCCCTGCGACTGTGCGAATCGTTCCAGTGGCTAAATCCACCGCCCTCACGCGATTGTTACTCTGGTCGGCAATATAGAGAACACCGTCGTCGCTCAACGCTAACGCAGCCGGTTCGTTTAACCCGGCCTCCACCGCTAATCCCCCGTCGCCACCGTACCGAGGCTTCCCCAGCCCGGCGACTGTCATGATCACTCCGGTCACCGCATCCACACGCCGTACCCGATGGTTCAGCGTGTCCGCAATGTAGACATGCCCTGCCCGATCGACCACCACCGCGGTCGGAAAATTCAACAGGGCTTGCTCGGCAGGACCTCCATCGCCACTGAAGCGTGGGGCTGGCGCTGTACCGGTCGCAATATAACGCACGGTCCCGCTCAGGTCAGTCTGTTGGGTCACGGCGTGGACGTTACCCCTCCTGGTTTCGGCAAGAGGATCATCATCCGCTTCCTCAGCCGCGGGAACGGGGGAGGCAGTCTTCGCGCCTGATTCAATCCTCTGAGTGCGACCCGCTACCGTCTTGATACATCGGGTCTGCACATCGATCTTCCGAACGACGTGGTTTTCAGAATCGGCGACGAAGAGATTTCCCTCTGCATCGAGAGTAAGACTCTTCGGCTCATTCAAACGAGCCCTACAAGCCACCGCTCCATCACCGGACCTGCCTGACTCTCCGGTACCGGCAACAGTCTGGATCAATCGAGTGTTGAGATCTGCCTTCATGGGTATCGAGCGTCTCACTTAGTTCAGGTTTCGCAGAATAGCCTCGCCCATGTCTGTTGTACTGACCAGGCGCGTGCCAGGACTATGAATATCTTTCGTGCGATAGCCGAGATCGAGGGTTTTCACGATCGCCTGCTCGATGGCTTCCGCTTCTGTATACAACGTGAATCCATAGGACAACATCATCGCCGCCGAAGCAATCGTCGCAATAGGATTCGCCACATTCTTCCCGGCAATGTCCGGCGCACTGCCATGAATCGGCTCGAACAAGCCGACCTGCGCGCCGATACTGGCCGACGGCAACATACCGATCGACCCGGTCAACATCGCCGCTTCATCGCTCAGAATATCACCGAATATATTGTTGCACAGCATCACATCGAACTGCCTCGGGTTGCGCACAAGTTGCATCGCCGCATTGTCGACATAGATATGGCTCAGTTCCACATCCTGATACCCCCGATGGGTCTCGATGACGACACGACGCCAGAGTTCAGACGACTCCAGCACGTTCGCCTTATCGACGGACATCACTTTCTTCCGACGCTTTCTCGCCGCCTCGAAGGCCACTTTCGCAATACGTTGGATTTCTTCCGTGGTATATACCTCGGTGTTAAATCCTCGCTCGCTCCCGTTCGGCAGTTTTTCAATCCCCTTGGGCTTCCCGAAATAGATGCCGCCGGTCAGCTCCCGAACGACAAGGATATCGATCCCCTCAATCACTTCTCGTTTCAGCGTGGACGCATCCATCAACATCGGATATAACTTCGCCGGGCGTAAATTCGCATAGAGACCCAGGTGTTCACGCAAACCCAGCAGCGCGCGTTCAGGACGTAGGCTATACTCCAACCCTTCCCACTTGGGTCCGCCCACCGCGCCGAGCAAGACGGCATCGCTTTGCTTTGCCAGGGTCAACGTCTCTTGAGGGAGTGGCACACCCACTTTGTCGATAGCCAGGCCGCCGACATCGCCGGACATGAACTCGAACTGGTGCTGGAACTTCTCGGCCACAGCCTTCAGCACCTTCACCGCCTCAGGAACGATCTCCCGACCCACTCCATCACCAGCTAATACGGCAATCTTCGCCTTCACAGACCACTCTCCCTCTTTATGAGTGATGCATGCCCACGTTCCTACTCCAGAACTTCCTCATCCTCTGGCCGCCACGCGGGATCAACCAAGCACAGAAACTCGATGGCGGCGGGCCCGCTACTCTCCAGAGACTGCGTGCATCCTGGAGGTACATAGACGACGGAGCCGGCCTCCACGGCAACAACCGAATCGTCTACGGTCAATCGTCCCCGACCGGCGATAATATAGTAGACCTCTGAGGACGTCAGCCTGTGCCATTTGGATCGACCGCCAGGGGCCAATGTCCCGTGTGCCAGACTATACCTGAGCGCGATCGGTTGTTTCGTTGGATGCAGCAGTTCCCGCAGAACAGTATGATCGCCGGCCAAAAACTCCGGTCGATCCGCCAGGGTGACATGAACCACAGGGCACCTCACAGCTATCGATACCTTCCAGGTCTCAGGCCTGAGTGCATGACTGTATCCTGGTCACTTTCCTTAAATCAAGTTGACCTTCTGCTCGCCCTGCGCCTGTCTTCCCGCCAAGTACGACAGCTTATTCAGTGCATTGAGATAGGCTCGCGCCGAGGCCATGATGATGTCCGTGTCCGCCCCATGGCCTGAAACGGTACGTCCATCTTCTTGAACCCGAACCGAGACTTCGCCCTGAGCATCAGTCCCCCCCGTGATCGCTTTCACCACGTACATGAGGAGCGTGCTCTTCGTCTGCGTGATCGCGGCAATCGTCCGATAGACGGCATCGACCGGCCCATCGCCCGTCCCGGTCTGTGCAATCGTTCGTCCGTCGATCTCGAGTTCGACCATGGCCGCCGGCACCTGATCCGTCCCACTGGCCACATGGAACGATTTCAAGGTGATCCGATCAGCCATTTTGACCAACTCTTCGGAGACAATGACTTCGAGATCCTCTTCATAGATCTCCTTCTTCTGATCGGCCAACTTCTTGAACCGCTCGAACGCGTGGTTGACCTCCTCGTCCGAGAGCGTATACCCCAACTCCACCAACCGCTGCCGAAACGCATGGCGGCCTGAGAGTTTCCCCATGACCATCTTGCTCTCGACCAGCCCAATCGTCTCCGGCCGCATGATTTCATAGGTCGTCTTGTCTTTGAGTACTCCATCTTGGTGGATACCGGATGTATGGGAAAAGGCGTTCGCCCCGACGATTGCTTTGTTCGGCTGCACCACCATGCCGGTAATCTTGCTGACTAATCTGCTGGTCTTCGAAATTTCTTCGGTGCGAATCTTCGTGTCGGCGTGATAGAAATCCTTCCTGGTTCGGAGCCCCATCACAATTTCTTCCAATGCTGTGTTCCCTGCCCGCTCGCCGATTCCGTTGATCGTGCACTCGACTTGGCCTGCCCCTTCGAACACTGCCGCCAGGCTGTTCCCTACGGCCATGCCCAAGTCATTGTGGCAATGAACAGAGATCACTGCCTTCGCACTGTTGGGCACCTGCTCGCGAATGCCACGAATGAGCCGACCGAATTCTTGTGGTACCGCATAGCCGACCGTATCAGGGATATTGATCGTCCCGGCTCCTGCGGCAATTACCGCCTCGATCACTTCATAGAGATAGGCTGGATCGGAGCGACTGGCATCCATGGGCGAAAACTCCACATCGTCCACATAGCCCCTCGCCCGTTGCACCATCTCGACCGCGCGTTGCTTCGCCTCGTCGCGCGTCATTCTGAACTGGTGTTTTAAATGGATATCCGAGGTCGAGAGGAACGTATGAATACGGACCTTCGGAGCCCCCTTCAAGGCCTCCCAGGCTCGATCGATATCCTCGGGACGCGCCCGTGCCAGGCTACAAATCGTCGGTCCCTCGACTTCCCCTGCGATCCGCCGCACCGCCTCAAAATCTCCTTGCGAACTATAGGCAAACCCTGCCTCGATGATATCGACCCCCAGGCGAGCCAGCTGCTTCGCCACCATGACTTTCTCTTCCACATTCATACTGGCCCCTGGAGATTGCTCGCCGTCTCGCAAGGTTGTATCGAAAATTTTGATCATCCTGGTCATGGCTTCACCTCTCTTATCGTGTGAGATTGCTCAACCTGTCTTTCCAGCAAGGCCACAGAAAGCGGGACGACTGAGGCGCACCGTTTTTCACCCACCCGCCCCGAGCTGCCGAGACAGCTCTTTCACCGATGGGTACGTCGCAGGGAGGCACGCGACCGAGAACGCTGCGGGAAAACATTTTCAGCAATCTCAAATAAAAAAACCTCCATCCCCTTAGCCCAGGGACGGAGGCTTGAGAAGCTCCGTGGTACCACCCTGATTCAGCCAGGAGCAACGCGCTGTTGCCCATAGCCCTTCATGAGCCCAGTCACGGGGGCAAGGCGGAATCCATTACTCACGCTTCACGGATTCTGGCTCGGAGGCGAGTTCGGCGCCGCGCAGGCTGGTTTGCACCATTTCACCAGCTCTCTTGCTGCTGTGCGAATCGCGTACTACTCCTCGTCGACACCGCTAGAACCTCGATTCAATCACCGACTGGTCAGCCTTGGGCGCCTGGCGCTTCCCGGCCATCTTCGACACAAGCGCGACAAGTCGTTCCGCGGGACCCATCAACGCATACCCAGCAAAGATGACAAATAACATCACTTGGGGCCAGGCAACTATGAGCATGAGCGCCAAAATTCCCCACACGAGATAGGTAATGTGCCGACCACCGCGGAACTTCATGTCTTTAAAGCTCCGATACTTGATGGTGCTCACCATCAAGAACGAAAGGGTCAGCGTAATAATCAGGACAAGGAAGGGCTTCACTTCCGTTCCAATTCTGACACTATAGTGGTCGAGAATCACGAGCGACGCCACGACCCCTGCCGCGGCAGGAATCGCCAACCCGGTAAAGTACTTGCCGTCCGGCACGGCGACACTCGAATTAAAGCGGGCCAACCGAACCGCACCCATCGCGACGTAGGCGAACATGACCGCCATACCAAACATACCCTGTCCACTCAGCGCCCAGGAATAAATCAAGAGGCCGGGAGCCACCCCGAACGACACCACGTCGGACAACGAGTCGTATTCGAGGCCGAAATGGCTGGTGCTATTCGTCAGCCGTGCGGACTTTCCATCAAGCACATCGAAGATCATCGCCACGAGGATGGCGACTGCTGCAACCATATAGTCTGCTTTAAACACGGACAGCATCGAAAACACGCCGCACAAGAGATTCCCTGTCGTGAAAAGATTGGGAATCAAGTGCATGGCGGCTTTGCGCCGCTTCCCATCCCTTCCGAACGATTGGCGAAGTCCAATGCTTTTCATGGTAATTCTCCCAGGATGGTTTCCCCACCGATGACTCGATCGCCGACGGCAACTTTGACAGCCGTTCCGAGAGGAAGAAACGTATCCATCCGTGACCCAAATCGAATCAAGCCGAATCGTTCACCGCAGACAGCCCGATCTCCCGGCGAGATCCAACAGACAATCCGTCGGGCAATCAACCCGGCCACCTGCACACAGAGCACCTTCGTCCCCTGCACCGTCCGAATCATCAGGGCATTTTGCTCGTTCCTTAACGTCGCATCCGGCTTGCTGGCGACCAGAAACAAACCTGGTTGGTACTGCACATCCTCAATGACCCCTTCACAGGGCACCCGGTTGATATGCACATCGAATACGTTCAAGAAGATGCTGATCCTGATACTAGGATCCTTGATGAATCGCGGCTCGAACTCTTGTTCTATAGCAAGAACTTTCCCATCGCCTGGGGCCACGACAAGACGAGGCCCCTGAGGGGTCACCCGGGATGGATTGCGAAAGAACCAGGAGACAAAGAGCGTCAGGATCGCCGCCCCAACAGCCGCAATGGTCCAATCCAGCCATCCTGCCAGCAGTGTCACACCGACAGCAGCCCCGATGAAGGGCACCCCTTCTTTGGCAAACGGGATGCCGACGGCACGATCCGCCACAGAGTCCTCACTCCTCAGTTTTTGTTCTTATCGACCAGCTGGTCCTTCTTCAGCCAGGGCATCATTGCACGCAGCCGGCCCCCAATCTCTTCGATGGGATGGGCTTCACCCTTCGCCAGCAACGCATTGTAGACCGGACGGTTCGCCAGGTTCTCCAATACCCACTCTTTGGCAAACTGCCCTTGCTGAATTTCGCTCAAAATTTTCTTCATTTCCAGCTTTGTCTGCTCCGTCACAATCCGAGGGCCGCGAGTGATGTCACCATACTTGGCCGTCGTACTGATAGAATACCGCATATTGGCAATACCGCCCTGATAGATCAAATCCACAATCAATTTGACTTCATGCAGGCACTCGAAATAGGCCATCTCCGGGGAGTAGCCGGCTTCCACCAGAGTCTCGTACCCGGCCTGGATCAGAGACGTGAGTCCTCCACAGAGCACGACCTGCTCGCCGAAGAGATCCGTCTCGGTTTCTTCGCGAAAGTTTGTTTCGATCACACCAGCCCGCCCACCCCCAATCGCACTGGCATAGGCCAGGCCTACCTGCTTGGTCGTTCCACTTGGATCCTGATGGATCGCGAGCAGGCACGGCACCCCGCTGCCTTTTGTATATTCCGATCGAACAAGATGGCCCGGCCCTTTCGGCGCAACCATGAACACATTGATCGTGGGCGGTGGCACAATTTGTCCAAAATGAATGTTGAAGCCATGGCCAAATGCGAGAGAGGCACCCGGCTTCAGATTCGGAGCGATGTCCTGCCGATAGATGGCCGCCTGCGCTTCATCAGGCGCGAGAATCATGACGACATCGGATACCTTGACGGCATCGGCCACCGGCATGACTTTCAGTCCGCTTTGCTCCGCCTTCTTCCACGAGGCGCCTTCACGCAACCCAATGACCACGCTCACACCGCTCTCCTTCATGTTGAGCGCATGAGCATGCCCCTGACTGCCGTAGCCGATCACCGCCACTTTCTTATTCCGGATCTGTTGAATGTCGGCGTCCTTGTCGTAGTAAATCTTCATCGATCGCTCCTGGGGTAATAGCCGTGTTACGAAACTGATTGGACGATGAGTCTGAAATGACGTCTATTCGCGGACAACCTTTTTCGCCTGTATACCCGTCGACCGGATCGACTCGCGGGCGACCGCAACCCGTCCTGTGCGGGTGAGTTCTTTGATCCCGAGGGGCTGCAGCAGGTTGATGATCGCTTCGATCTTTCGTGGATCCCCAGTCACCTCGATGGTGTAGGTCGCCGGCGTGGAGTCGATGACGTTGGCCCGGAAAATGTCGGCGATCCGCAACGCTTCCGCCCGATCTTCCGGCCGGGTATGCACCTTGATGAGCGCTGTTTCTCGCGAGACAAAATCACTCTCGTTCAGATCCACCACTTTAATAACGTCGATGAGTTTATTGAGCTGTTTCACGATCTGCTCGATAATCCGCTCATCGCCTGACGTCACGATGGTCATCTGCGACATGGAGAGATCGAGCGTCGGCGCCACAGAGAGACTTTCGATGTTGAATCCCCGACCACTGAAGAGGCCGGCAACCCGAGACAACGAACCAAACTTGTTCTCAACGGTCACCGAAATAATGTGTTCCATACCTGCTATATGCTCCTGGCTCCGGCAAGTTAGGCCGTGAGGATCGTGTCCGAATCTTTCGGCACCGCCTGACCTGCTCCGGATTGTTTACTTTTCAAAGCCGGAGGATCTTCCAAAATCATCTCATGGTTGCAACCACCGGCGGGAATCATGGGGTAGACATTTTCATAGGGATACGTCGGCACGTCGACGATGACCGGTTTATTCACCGCGAGTGCTTCCTGAATGACATCGTCGATTTCAGATGGCTTGTTGGCTCTGAGCCCGACCGCTCCGTAGGCCTCCGCCAACTTCACAAAATCCGGCGTCGTCTCCAGATAACTCGAGGCATACCGACCTTCATAGAAGAGATCCTGCCATTGCCTAACCATCCCGTGAAATCGGTTATTCAGCACGATAATTTTGACCGGAAGCTTATGCACCACCGCCGTCGCCATTTCTTGCATGTTCATCTGAATACTACCGTCCCCTGCGATGCAGAGGACCAACCGGCCGGGAAATGCGGCCTGCGCCCCCATGGCGGCAGGAAATCCGAACCCCATGGTCCCCAGTCCCCCAGAAGTCAACCAGCGATTCGGCTTCGCCAGCTTAAAATATTGAGCGGCCCACATCTGGTGCTGCCCAACATCGGTTGACACGATTGGATCTCGATCCTTTGTGAGTTCATACAGTCGCTGAATCACATGTTGCGGTTTGATCGGCCCATCCGCTTCTTGCTGATAGGCGAGAGGATTTGCCTGTTGCCATTCGCGAATCTGATTCCACCAGGGCTTGCGCAATTCCCGTTGATCGCCGTTCACCGTGACACGAAGAATCTGAATCAACTCACGGAGCACCAATTTGCAGTCGCCGACGATCGGAATGTCGACATTGACATTCTTCCGAATCGAGGTCGGATCGATATCGATGTGGATCACCTTGGCATGCGGACAAAACTCGGAGACCTTTCCGGTGACACGATCGTCAAACCGTGCCCCGATGGCCACGACAAGATCGGAATAGTGCATGACCATATTCGCCCAATAGGTCCCATGCATCCCCAACATGCCCATAGACTGGGGATGCTCGCCAGGGAAAGCCCCAAGCCCCATCAAGGTCATGTCGACCGGCATATGAGTCAACTCGGCCAGCTCTAATAATTCTTGTGATGCGCCCGAGAAGATGACGCCGCCGCCAACATACAGCACCGGCTTCTTTGCCTTCGTCATGGCTTCAGCCGCTTGCTTGATCTGCCACTTATTCCCTTCATACACCGGGTTGTAGCTACGGATGGAGACGGAGCTCGGATACGTAAATTCCGCCGTATCCATCGACACGTCCTTTGGAATATCCACCAATACCGGCCCTGGCCGCCCAGTCGTCGCAATGTAGAAGGCTTCCTTAATCGTGACCGCGAGATCTTTCACATCTTTCACCAGGAAGTTGTATTTGGTGCAGGGACGACTCAGTCCCATGTTATCCGCTTCCTGGAACGCATCATTCCCAATCAAACTCGTGGGAACTTGTCCGCTAAAACAGACCAACGGTACGGAGTCCATATAGGCATCCGCCAACGCCGTGATCACATTCGTCATACCGGGACCAGAGGTCACAAGACACACTCCGGCTTTTCCGGTCGCCTTGGCATAGCCTTCCGCCATATGGCCCGCTCCCTGCTCATGGCGAGTCAGGACCACGTCAATATCTTTCTGCTGATGGAGCATGTCGAAAATCTTCAGCACGACACCGCCAGGAAGCGCAAAAATCGTCTTCACGCCTTCCCGTTTGAGGCATTCGATGAGGATCTCAGCACCTGTAATCTTCATGACGGAACCTCCCTCCATCCCGCCAGCAAGAACTAGGCAGAGGAGTCAGCATAAGATAATGCACACTGCAGCCAGTCCACTTTAGACTAGACACGACTCACACTATTGCTCAGAACATTCTGAAAAATCAGGAGATTGATGTGTGATCCTATCACCACGTGTTTCTACGCGTCAATAGTAAGACAGGTCTGGGAGCCTCCTTCCATGACAATCCGTCTTTCCACATGATACCATCCAGGTTCATCTCATTGGCTCTGGCTCCTACCTCCATGAGCATGCCTATCCATATCACCCTCCTGTCTCGTGAACACTGCGATCTGTGTGAAGTCGTGCACCGACTTCTGTTGCATCTTCAATCAGAACTCCACATCGAAACGAATAGAGTGCCTATCGACGGTGACAGTACCTTGTTGGAACGTTACGGGACAAGGGTTCCCGTCGTCTTACTCAATGAGGTCGAATATTTCGCAGGACATGTGACTGAAGAGGAGCTACGCCGAGCGATAAAAAAAGCGCGGTGGAGAAGACCGATAAGCCGGATTCTGTCCTGCAGGGGATATGCTCCCAAACAGGGGTGATCATTTCTCTGGGATTCGAGTTACCTCGAACCTCAAGCGACCTACCCGAAGACCTCGGCCGGGCCAGCCGGTCGCCGACGTTCCGAAAAACGCCGACAGATGTCTTCCTATTTGGCCTTGCATCGGGCAACGCTTACCGTGCCAGTGATGTCGCCACCACCGCGGTGGGCTCTTACCCCACCGTTTCACCCTTACCTGAGCCAAGATGACCGGATCGGAGTCCCGTCGCCTTGGCCATCGGCGGTCTGTTCTCTGTGGTGCTGGTGTCGGATCGCTCCGCCTGGGAGTTACCCAGCGCCCTGCCCATGAAGTCCGGACTTTCCTCTCGCAACGTCGCCGCCACGAGCGATCACCCAGTCTTCTCCCTCGCGCCAGAACACTATAGAGTTAGCCCCCTGCACTTTCAATGGCTCACCAGATATATATGCCTCGACTTACTGCAAAGCCGGCAACAACGCCGCAGGCGACGACGGCTTGGCCTGGTAAATGGCCATGGCTTCCGGCAGCCACTTCTTGAGCTGTTCGATGCGGGTCTCATGGCTTGGGTGCGTAGACATGAACTCTGACGTCGTGCCCCCACCGGACATCTGCCCCATCCGTTCCCACAGAGCGACCGACTCGCGCGGGTCATAGCCGGCATCTGCCGCGAGCAAAATCCCGATATAATCTGCCTCTGATTCATGCTTTCGGCTAAAGGGCAACAACACGCCGACTTGCGCCCCCACACCAAGCGCCGCCATCGCCGCTTGCCCCAACATCCCGCCCCCACCTGCCGCGCCGGCTGCCGCGCCGACCACTTGCATCGTCGCATTCGTCAGTTGGCCCTGGCTCATCCGTTCTGCACCGTGTCGGGCCAAGGCATGGACGACTTCATGCCCCATGACGGCGGCTAACCCTGCTTCCGTCTTGGCCATGGGAAAGATGCCGGTATAGACCGCCATCTTCCCGCCAGGCAACGCAAACGCATTCGCCGTCTTGTCATCCTTGATGATCGTGACTTCCCACTGAAACTGTTTCGCCGTCTCAGCATATTTCGACCGCTTCGCCGCCTCGACGATCCGAGCCGCCACTCTCTTCACCGGTTCTATCTCGCGAGGATCTTGAGACGGTCGCATCTTGGGATCGCTCTTCACCTGATCATAGGCCTGTGCGCCCATTTTCATTTCTTCTGACATCGACGTCATCAGCAACTGCGACCGTCCCGTATAGGGATTCGTTTCGCATCCGGCCAGGGCCGCAACACCAATCACCATAACCAACGTGAGCAGTGAAATCTTCATGACGTCCCTCATTGCGTACCCCCATCCATCGCGTAGTTCTCCAGCGCTTCGGCAAATTGACCGACCTGCAGGGCTCTGTTAGATTGCCGCGCCCCTGCAATATTTTCCACAAGGGCCCTTCGTCTGTGACGGACAAGACTCATCGCCAGACCGTAGAACGTATCGGCATCGATGAATCCGGCAAAGGAGACTATTTTGGTCCTCTGGTCATCGCTGCTGTCTTCGTCGACGCCACCACACAAGGCGACCTCACCGTCATGAATGTCCGGGACAGCAAGAAAATCTCAGACGGGTGCATACGTGAAATGGCGCCTGACATTCGGATGATTTGTCCTCACAGCATTATCGCAATCGGCCCGCACCGATACAATGCACTGTATGCGAAGATCCGAAACTTGAACCGCCTGCTGGCCTGGGGACATGCCAAGGCTCTGGAAACTCTGCTGGACAAAGTTTCGTGTGGGCGCGCGATCGCGGATCAGTTTGGCGACGAACGATTGATTCTGACCGCATTACAGGAGAAGGGAGGCACGATTGTACTAGAACAACGGCATAAGGCCGAATCCGATATCGCCGTCGCTGCGGCTTCGATCCTGGCCCGCGCGGAGTTCCTCCTCCGATTGGACCGCCTCTCGGATGAGATCGGCACGACATTACCTAAAGGGGCCTCACCCGCCGTCACACTGGCCGGACGCATGATCGTGAAGACGCATGGAGAGGAACGCCTAGGGTCGGTCGCCAAACTGCACTTCAAAACGACTCAGGCTGTGTTGGGGGAAATAGGCTAAACCGACTCGCCGATCTCAAGGATCGACGTCTTATCGAGGTTGGGGCTAGGCGTGGATTCGACGGGTATTTGCCCATCCCAGTAGAGCATCCGACGGCAATAGGGGCACGTGTGGAGATCGTGTGCGCGCTTGACTTCTGAGATCAGTTGCGGAGGAAGCTGCAGACGGCATCCAGCACAGATCCCCTCCTTGATTTCAGCGAGCGCATAGTCCTTGCGCGACGCTTTGATCGAGTGATAGCGACTGAGGAGGCCCTTTTCGACATGAGCTGAGCGGACTTGCTGCTGTGCTTCGAGGTCGGCCAATTCCGTTGAGAGCCTGTGCTCCAACTCGTCGAGCGCCTGTTTTTCCTGCGTAAAGGTTTTTTCGATGGCACTCAGTTTCTCTTGCGCGTCCTTTGCCGCCCGCTGTAGCTGTTCAACCTTCTCCATACACAGCAAGATCTTCTCTTCGATGTCCCCTTGCTTCTTCTTGGCCACATCAATCTCGAACAGATGTGCCTGGTACTCCTTATTGGACTTCAGCTCGGACAACCGCGACTTCATTTTCCCAGTGTGCGCTTCATGTACCTCAAGATCCTGTTCGTAGGACCGCCGCTCTTTACTGAGCATATCCACAGAAGCACTGGTCTGTTGATAAAGCTGCTGGGCCTCTCGAAGCGGGACATCAACCGCTTGGAGCCGCTCCGGAATTTTTCGGCGCTGATCCTTGATTTCCGCGATGCGGAGATCCAACTTCTGCAACTCGATAAGGGGGGAAAGATTGTAGTTCAATGCACTCCTATCACTCTTGTTTTCGAACAACGATCTCGACTGATGCGCGTGGCAACTGCGCTGGTGGGCCCACTAGGACTTGAACCTAGGACCAGCTGATTATGAGTCAGCCGCTCTAACCACCTGAGCTATGGGCCCGATCAGGCGGATAACTCTCTCGTGCCTGACCGCAGACGTACCAGCCGATTTTAGGCTGCCCAGGGATGTGAGTCAAATCCCAAGGGAGTGCTCCATGGCCCATCACAGGCTTTCCACGAAACTGCGCAGTTTTTTGCTCCGGCTCGGATGACGCAGCTTACGCAAGGCTTTGGCTTCGATCTGCCGAATACGTTCTCTGGTCACTTCGAAGTCCTGACCGACTTCTTCGAGCGTATGGTCGGTGGCTTCGCCGATGCCAAATCGCTTCCGCAATACTTTCTCTTCCCGTGGCGTCAGCGTTTCCAATGCACTGTTGATCTGGCGCTGGAGATCGTACCGGATCGCCGCCTCCAGAGGAGAGACCGCCTTCTTATCCTCGATAAAGTCGCCCAAGTGGCTGTCTTCTTCTTCGCCGATCGGGGTCTCCAAAGAAATCGGTTCGCGTGCGATTTTTAAAATCTTCCGCACTTTGTCGAGCGGCAAATCCATGCGCTCGGCAATTTCCTCCGGCGTCGGTTCGCGCCCCAATTTCTGGACCAGATGGCGCGAGGTGCGGATCAACTTGTTGATCGTCTCGATCATATGCACGGGGATGCGGATCGTCCGGGCTTGATCGGCAATCGCACGGGTAATCGCCTGGCGAATCCACCAGGTGGCATACGTACTGAACTTGTAGCCGCGCTTATACTCGAACTTATCGACGGCTTTCATCAGGCCAATATTGCCTTCTTGGATCAAGTCGAGAAACTGGAGACCACGGTTCGTATACTTCTTGGCGATACTGACAACAAGACGAAGATTCGCCTCGACCAGTTCAGCTTTCCCGCGCTTGACCTTGTCCTCCGCCACATCCAGATGCTTGACCGCATCCTTGATCTCTTCCGCGGACACGAGGGCTTCTTCGGTCTCGAGTGTTCGAATCCGACCTTTCGCCGCCTGATACACTCTCTTGATCTCGTTGAGCGCCTCCTCCGAGCAGCTCGTTTTGCGTTTGACGGCGAGGAAGTCTTTCCGTTCGCAGCAGAGCCTCTTGAGCGCCTCAGCACCGGCCTCACCGCTGATCCCCAATCGCCGCTGGCAACTGACAATCTCTCGTTCCGACGTGCGAATCTGAATCGCTAACTCCCGCACACGCTGCACCATCCGATCCTTCAGCACACCATGCAGATTGACGGACTCCATCTTCTCCACGACCTGATCGCGAATCGTATCGATCTGCTTCTTGATCTTCTTCTGTTTCGCAGGATCGCTGTTGGCCGTCCGCGCCACTTCGTAAAGACTCTTCAGCGAGGTCGAGATTTTCCGGACGGAACTCAGCCCTTCGAGCGTCTTCACCCGGAGCTCTTCGTAGTCCCGCTGAATTTGTTCTTCCTCGAACTCCTCCTCGGTCTCGATGATCGGGACGATCTCTCGCACATCGATAGTCCCGTTCTTGAGCTGATCGTACAGGGCAAGGACAAACTCTATCGTCATCGGCATCCCATAGATGACTGAGGCAATATCCTTCTTTCCCTCTTCGATGCGTTTCGCGATCTCGATTTCTCCCTCACGGCTCAACAGCGCCACACTGCCCATCTCTTTCAGGTAGAGCCGGACCGGGTCATCGGTCCGGCTGAGTGCGCCGGGAGTGAGGTCGATCTCTTTTTCTTCCTTTTCTTCTTTTTCTTCCTTCTCATTCTCCTCACCGGCACCGGCCTCAACCTCCACATCCTCGGTGTCCTCATTCGACTCTTCAGCATCCCTGGCTTTCATAATCCGCTCCCCCTCGGGCGCATCGACAATCTCAATGTCCATTTCACCGAACATTGTCATAATGCTGCCGAACTGCTCGGAAGACACCACTTCCCTTGGCAACGTGCTATTCAGCTCATCGTATGTCAAAAAGCCTTTCTCTTTCCCTATCGAGATGAGCTTTTTCACTTCACCAAGCAACTCTGGTTTCGCCATGACTACTCCTTCACTAAGGACAACGTCCCCGTTGCAGGCCGACCGGCCTTGTGCATTCGCAATTCATTGACTTGTGTATTCAACATTCGCACATCCTCCACACGACCCTCCCGCTCTGCGGCCTTGAGCCGCACGATCAAATCTCGAAACAGAGCCTCCGCCCGCTTCCGCTCCAACGTGTCCAAGCAGCCTGCGACGTGGGCCTGGACATCGTCAAAATGGTCTTCCCGCATGGACAATTCCGTCGCCAGCGACCCACAGTCCGGATGATCGACCACGGCATCCAACAACAGCCTCAGCCCGACTCGTCCGTCTCGATCGAGATGATTCAACGCCTCCTCGACGAGGGACCGACAGGCTGGAACCGAGAAGGCCTCGGGCTTCAGTCGTTGCACATCGGCAGACGTCAAGTGCCCGTGCAACAGCAAATACACCAGATCGCGCTCTTCGCTCACACCCTTGAAGGAGGACGGTGGAGGGATTGCCGATCGAACAACCGTCGGTTGACGCCCCTCCGACTGCACCAACGCCGGGTATCGTTCGATCAACCGTTGTTGGCTGATCCCTAATCGTTCTGCCACCACGCGAATTCGTTCTTCCCGCTCGATCGGATGTTCGCTCTTTTGCACAATCCGCAACACATCATCCACACTCCGAATACGCCCTTCGATCGTGCTGGACTCCGTCGTACTCAAACTATGTTCGAGGGCAAAATCCAAGAGGCTCGGAGCCTGCTCTTCCAACCGTGCAAAGGCCTCAGGACCTTCCTTCCTCACATAGGTATCGGGGTCCTCTCCAATCGGCAACGAGACCACTTTCACCCCGAGTCCGCTATTCACAAACAGATCGAGCCCTCGGAGCGCGGCACGAACGCCTGCCTGATCCGGATCGAACACGAGCACGACCTTCGAGGCGAACCGTCTCAACACCTGAATATGCTCCCCCGTCAGCGCGGTCCCGAGCGTCGCAACCGTATGGGTCAGCCCAGCCTGATGAAGCGCGACCGCATCGAAATACCCTTCCACCACGATCACGGTCTTCAGGCGAGCGACCGCTTCACGTGCAAGGTCTAGCGCGTACAGCGTCTGCCCCTTCTTGAACAACGGGGTGTCCGGCGAATTCAAATACTTCGGAGTCCCCTCCCCGAGAATACGCCCTCCAAACCCGACAATCCGCTTGCGCAAATCCGTGATGGGAAACATCACGCGGCCGCGGAAACGATCGTAGGACCCTGAGGCCTGTTCCCTAGCTACCGTCAATCCCGCAGCGGCCAAGTCGGTTGGTACAAAACCCTGCCGGCTCAGCGCCCTGATGAGCCCGTCCCACTCAGCCGGCGCACACCCGATTTCAAATCGCTCGATCGTTCCGGCGAGGATGCCCCGTCCGGCCAAGTAGTCTCGCGCCGTCGCACCAATCGAGTCGTCCTTCAAATTCTGCCGGAACCATGCCGTGACTGCTCGATTCAGTGCTTCAAGACGACTCACCTGCGCCGCCTGAGGCCCGGCGCTCGGCCCACTGTCCGGCACGTCGATCCCGAGCTTTTGTCCGAGCTCACGAACCGTCTCAGGGAAATTCGCCCCGGTAACCCGCATCAAAAACGTAAACACGTCGCCGCCTGCGCCGCATCCGAAACAATGAAAAATTTGGCGGGAAGGGCTGACTGTAAAGGAGGGCGATTTTTCCTGATGGAATGGACAGAGCCCCTTTAAGTTTTGGCCGGCCCTGGTCAAACTCACGTGATGCCCAACCACCTCGGCGATATCGATCCGATCCCTGACTTGACTGATCACATCTTCAGAAATTAAACCTCGGCCCACGGGAGTCGCGGCTCCTCTCTCCCCACCGAGCACCGATGAGGACGGTACACGTAAATGGTCGTTAAATAGACCGGTCAGACTAACAGACTGGAAATAAATCTGTCAACGTGGCGAGGAGCCCTGCACGATGTTCAAAAAAACCGTCCGGCAAGGCCGCAAAGAGTGAGGACATCAAGGCGTACACGAGCTGAGTACGTTAAGGGGTTCCCACGCTGAGAACGAGGCGGGCGTGTTTTTTTTCAACATCCGTTATTCAGCCAGGAGGCCAAGCGAGATGGCGCCCACCCAGAATATGGAGATGAAGGTGAAACACACTCTGACCACCATGGGCGCCGGTATTGACGACTACGCGATAGCCGGCATCGGCAATCCCCTTCTGTCTTGCGATCGTATTGCCGGCCAGCATCAAGCGTCCGAGCAGCTCGACATCTGAATCTTGAAGTTCCGCAATCGAAACCACATGTCTTCGGGGGATGACGAGCGTATGCGTCGGCGCCTGGGGATTGACATCGTCGAACGCAACCACCAGGTCGTCCTCATAGACGAGCGCCGCAGGAATGGTCTTCGCGACGATTTTGCAAAAGATGCACTCGCTCATGAGGTGGCTCCTTTTCTCAAGCCCGACTTCCCGAACCGCGTCGCCAACTCCTGATAGACTTCTTGAGGTGTCACGTCGTGGTACCCCAGCGCCACCACGATATGAAACAACAGATCCGCCGTTTCGTAGACAATCTCGTCCTTCTTCCCACCCTTCCCTGCAATCGCCACCTCCCCGGCCTCCTCGACGACTTTCTTCAGAATACGATCGACCCCGCCTTCCAACAGTTTGGAGGTGTAGGACTCGCTTGAAGGCTGGCGCTTCCGCTCTTGGATCGTCTGGTAGAGGCGTTCAAGAATGCCGCCCCAAGACTCGGACGTCTTTGTCTCTGGCGAATCCAGGCGAGAAAAGAAACAGGCCCGCTCCCCCGTATGGCACGTCGGACCGACCGGCTCGACCTTCAGGAGCAGCGCATCGCCATCACAATCGAGAAACATATCTTTAAGTTGCAGCCTGTGACCGGAGGTCTCCCCCTTTTCCCATAACGTCTGGCGCGAACGGCTCCAGAAGTGCACAGACTTGGTTTCGACCGTCTTCTGCAGCGCCTCTTGATTCATAAAGGCCACCATCAACACCGTGCCGTCCCGCCAATCCTGCACGACTGCTGGAATCAAGCCTTGTGCATCGAACTTCAATTGCCCTCTATCCATTATCGGATCGCCACTCCCTTCTGACGAAGATAGTCTTTCGCCTCCGGAATCGTGTAGGTCCGAAAATGGAAAATGGACGCGGCCAGTACTGCATCGGCCTTCCCCTTGACGAATCCGTCATAGAGATGATCCAAATTCCCCACTCCACCCGACGCAATCACCGGAATCGACACGGCCTCTGACACGGCGGACGTCAATGCCAGGTCGTACCCCTGCTGCTGCCCATCTTGATCCATGCTCGTCAGCAATATCTCGCCTGCCCCATACAAGGCCATCCGTTTCGCCCATTCGACGACATCCAGACCGGTCGCCTTCCGTCCGCCATGGGTGAATACGTCCCACCCTGTTGCCGGCCCGGTACGATGTTTGGCATCGATCGCCACAACGATACATTGCGTCCCAAATCGCTCCGCCGCTTCCTTTACAAATTCAGGTCGTTGGACCGCCGCCGTATTGATGCTCACCTTATCCGCGCCCGAGTGTAACAGCGTCCGGATGTCCTCGAGCGTTCCCACGCCCCCTCCGACGGTCAACGGCATGAACACTCGCGCCGCTGTCCGCTCAACCACATCAATGATGGTCCTGCGATTCTCATGGGTGGCCGTGATATCGAGAAAACAAAGTTCATCGGCTCCTTCCCGATCGTACGCGGCGGCCACTTCGACCGGATCTCCCGCATCGCGCAAATTCACAAAGCTCACACCTTTGACGACACGACCGTCCTTGACATCGAGGCAGGGAATGATGCGTTTAGTCAACATCGCAGCACGTGACGCGTGAAACGTGAACCGACCATGTGAGAAAAGAGTTCATCCTACCTCACGGAGGGCTGCGACAGCAGCACGATAGTCGAGTTTGCCGTCGTAGAGGGCCTTCCCGACAATCGCGCCTTCAACCCGTGGGCCGAGCGCCTGCACGGCCCGCAAGTCTTCGACACGCGAAATCCCGCCCGAGGCGATCACAGGAAAGGACGACAACTCCACCACCTCCCGCAACGCGGCCAGATTCGGCCCGCCCAACATACCATCGCGGGCGATGTCCGTATAGATCACCGCGCCCAAGACAGAGCCTGCCAATTCCTTCAGCAGGTCTGTCGCCTTCTTCTCCGATACCGACGTCCACCCCTTGACCGCCACCATCCCATCCCGGGCATCCAGTCCCAACAGAATCTGGCGAGGAAATTCCAGACAGGCCTTCTCCAGAAAAGACCGATCGGTCAAGGCCGCAGTCCCGAGCACCACCCTGGTGATACCCGCGCCGAGATAGCGCCGCACCGTCTCGATCGACCGGATACCGCCCCCAATTTGCACCTTCACCGTGACGGTGCGAATGATCGCTTCAATCTGGGGTAGATTGCGCGGCTCTCCCTCCACGGCTCCATTGAGGTCCACGACATGGATCAGCGTTGCGCCGCCTTGCTGCCATTGCCTCGCGACAGCCGGCACGTCGTCGGAATAGACCGTCTCCGCCGCCATGTCGCCCTGACGCAACCGGACGCAGCGGCCATCTTTCAAATCAATCGCTGGGATCACGAGCATACAAAGACCGTCCTGCGTTAGCGCGCCTCAACCGTTCCAAACGGAAATTCAAGGAGCATGTGCTCGACCCCATACGCCGCCAGTTCCTCCGCCGTGACGAACATGCCCCCACGATGGATAAATCCCATCATGTCTTCAATCATCGGCCGCTGCTTCTCGTAGTAATTCCCTTCCCACAGGACTTGCCCGTCAGCCGCGACGACCTTGGCTTCAAAGCCCACCGTTGCCGGGGGGTTGGCGCCAAAGCGCCCGCCGACCCGTTCCTGGTACACCGACACTTGGCCGATCAACGAGGCATCCACCTTGAGCTGCTTTGCCACCGCCACCGCCGGCGACTGACTGGCTGAACGTTGTGGCGGCAACGGAGATGTGAGCGCTTTCGCTGTGTCACGAGGCGAAAGCACCATGATCCCCTGCCGAGCCTTCAACCGACTCCACAGCAACTGCGTGACGATATCTCCAGCCCCGGTCGGCACGATGACTGTTTGCCTGAGAGGCTGCTCGGTATTCGGCGGCGCCGATATTGATAGATCAAACCCGTGAGCCCCCGGCGGCGCTAAGAGGGTCTGCGCGGCGACGTCCCTCACCTGTGGCGTCGCGAGAGTCGTGAATGGCACCAGGGCGATCGTACGAATCTGATAGCGCGGCAATTCCGCGGACGACTTCGTGGTCACTTTCTGTCCGCTGCAACCGGCGGCCCCCAGCACAGCCAGCCCCACCAAGACTAGCGCCCATCGTTTGTGGCCCATCATACTCATCATGTTCATTTCCAGGATCCAAAATTTTTGATCAGCCGTAGCCCAATGGCCTGACTCTTTTCGGGATGGAACTGACAGGCCACCACATTGTCCCGCCAGATACTCGACACGAAGGTGGTGCCGTAGTCTGTCGTGGTTGCCGCAACGGTCTTGTCAGAGGGCTCGACATAGAACGAATGCACAAAATACCAGTAGGCCTCGTCGGCAATCCCTTCGAACAGAGGACAGGGCCGCTCAATCGCGACGTTGTTCCACCCCATGTGCGGCACCTTCAACCCCTGGCCTGGAGCAAATCGTCTGACCTTGCCGGGGATCATGCCGAGACCCTTGTGCGTTCCAAATTCCTCACTTTCCTCAAATAATAATTGGAGCCCCAAACAGATTCCCAGAAATGGCTTGCCCGATCGAATCGCTACGCGAATCGGTTCCACCAGCCCATACCGCTCAACGTTGGCCATGCAATCGCCAAAGGCACCGACACCAGGCAGGACCACATGACTCGCGTTCCCAATGACCGTTGCGTCGCGCGTAATCACCGCCTGATGCCCCACCGCCTCAAAGGCCTTGGAGACACTGCGGAGATTGCCCATGCCGTAGTCGATAATCGCAATCATGACACCTTCTTGCAGGATGCTGAAAAAGCCCGCCAGCTGCGTTCTCGGCTCGTCGAAATCCTCAACGTACCCCTGAGGGTACGCCTCCGGTTTCGATTCGCCTGCGGCCTTGCTGAACGGCCTTTTTGAGCATCCTACCGTTTCCCATTCCTATCCACAGTTTGACCGTAGGCGGGTACAATACCGCAACCAGAACGATCCTGCCACTGGCAAACGACAGGACCGACTATAGTAGACAACCCCCACGGACTTCATGAAGATCAGCGCTCGAAAATTGACAGGGCATAGACGAACCAGTAGCCTGAGCGAACACACAGGACAGCGTCAACATGGACGATCGTGCGCTCATCGAACATCTGAGGAAATCCGTACCAGGACTCATCGCCCTCTACCGCTTCGGCTCGCAGGCGAAGGGCACGGTTCGTCCTGACAGCGACATCGATCTCGCCGTGCTCGCGCACAACCCAATTCCCCCGATGCATCGTTTCGAACTCGCCCAAGAACTTGCGATCCAACTCCATCGTGATGTCGATCTTGTAGATTTGCGTACCGCGTCGACGGTGATGCGGATGCAGGTGATCTCGACGGGAGAATGCCTCGATGCGCCAAACGAACCGACTCGGCGAGAGTTCGAAATGTACGTGTTTTCAGACTACGCCCGACTCAACGAGGAACGGCGCGAGATACTAACAAGAATCAGCGCGAGCGGGTTGGTGTATGGCTGACGACGTTGTCCTGAACAAAGCGACGAGCATCGAGCGGTGCCTTCGGAGGATTCTCGAAGAGTATACAGATGACGACAAGAATCTCTTCACGAATCAGACCAAACAAGACGCGATCGTTCTCAATTTGCAACGCGCCTGCAAAGCGGCAATTGACCTAGCCATGTACGTGGTCAACCAACGACGTCTTGGAGTTCCCCAAGAAAGTCGCGACGCATTTACGCTATTGCACACCGCCGGCATCCTACTGCCCGATCTCGCCACACGAATGCAGAAGATGGTCGGATTCCGCAACGTAGCCGTGCATGAATATACCCGCCTGAACTTGGAAATCGTTCAAGCCATCATCACGAAGCAATTGAACGCCTTCCGTACGTTCGCCTCGACAATCGTCAAAGCGTTTCCCTAGCCCAGGCCACAATCGGTCCCTCCGTGCGTAGTCAATAAACATGTCTCACCCAGAATCCCACGCTTAGCGGGAACTGGATTGCTGAAGAACCTTGGCCTTAGGGTAAAAGCGCGTGCCCCGGCCCTAGTCATCGCCACTCTTTCTAGGACATTTGCGACCGCCTGTTAGATCAAGAAATGACTTCACTTTTTCATTGACAACTTATCTTCACTTATCTTACCTTAACTACATCAACCGACTTGGGAGCGAGAAAAGAAATGGAGGTGCTTTATGGAATTGGCATCTACGCTCACGGGCCTAAAAAAGAAGGTCATGCAAAAAATAGCCGAAGCGGCGGGCGCCCACGATACTAAGCGAGTTACCTCGTACAGCGCCCTTGCAAACCGAATTGAAGATGACGAACGCACTCTCGCTAACCTGATGAGCCACATTAGTGAGTATGAAAAGGAAATAGCTGATCCAACCAGCGCTTCTTCACTAAGAGAGATACTCGATGAGATAACTTTCGATAAATCTGGAACACGCAAAATCAGATCTAGCGCGGGAAGGGAAGAAGGATTTATAGCGAGGGAAACCTTTCTTGATGCAGGAGTCGATCGGGGATATCGGCTGACTCGACTTGGGAAAACTGTTTGTGCGACTAACAAAGGGCATAAGGTGGCAATTCCCTTTGCTAATGAGCAACGGCCAGACCGCTGGTTCCTTGGTATATCGGACGAAAAATATGATGTGGTAGTTCTGCTGTGCCAGGAAAACGATGGCGACCTATTCGATTTCATTGTGCCAAGAGACTTTCTAGAAAAGTTCTGGAAGGCATTCAGTCGAAGCGGCGGGCAAGTAAAATTGAATGTATCTAGACACGGGAAGATCTGGCACCTAGTAGTTCCCGGATATGAACCACAGGCGATCGGTAGTTTTCTGAAGAACTACAGGCCGTTACGGACCGAGTGAATAGAGGTGTGATTTGTAAAGAAAGTGTGACTGCTGGTGGTAGACCTGTCATCCGATCCCCGCTCAATGAGATATAAGGGGCAGGCTCCTTCTCAGAAACCTGCCCCTTCAGACCAACACATTTAGAGCGTCCTCTTTTAGCTACAACATCCCCTTCGCCTTCGTCGATAACACCTTCCCGGCCAACCGCTCTTCCAACATCGTTGCTTGGTCAAGGGCCTTGGCTGTCGCTTTGAAGATGGTTTCCATGATGTGGTGCATCACGCCGACAGTTTTCTCGACGGTTTCCTTCCAACTCGGACTAAGGTTCGTAACGCTTCGTTCACTGACTCAGAAGTCCTAAATATCTCCGCAAGATCCGGCGAGAGCACAACCACGTTACTTCCTTCCGCATACCGCTTGGCATACTTCCCTCGAACGCCTTTGCTGAAATCATATTCCGGCAGCATGTCGGCCTGCCCTTTGCGATGGATGACCTTTTTCATCAGCCGGCAGCGGCAATGGCTTGCTCTGCTTCCTGTGGCAGTTGGAGGGGAACAAAATACGTTGCAGGGTACAAATAATCTTCGCCTGACTCGTCGATCACGCGAACGTAGCCGTCTTTCTCCGATTTTTCATCCGCGATCACGCGGTATACTTTGCGCTTTTCAAGGTCGTCACAATCGTCGTTCTTCACACACAGGACGAATTTGCGGTCTGCCTGTTTTCGACGCATGATTATTTCCTCAATCCAGGAATCGCTTGATCTTCATCTTCTTCCGACCGATTCCGTGCGCCTCATACCAATGAACCTCAGCCAGTCTGGTGGTTCTGTTTGCCAACCTCACCCGTGCCCTCCCTTTGAGTTTCCTCCAACGCCCAGAGCCAAACTTGCGCCGTAGTCTCATGATGTCCCTGATTCGGCCACCGATGGCTATCGTTTCGATTTCCTCAATCTCACCGACAATCTCGAAATACACAGATCCATTCTATGTTCCAGCAAGCGGGGAATCAATCTCTTGCAGGCTCCGGCACTCACACCGTGGGGTATGAAAGCCCCGGCAGCCCGCAGGATGCTCAAAAAGGCCGTCCAGCAAGGCCGCAGCGAGCGAAGGGGCGAGGCGTACGCTTCGGTACGTTGAGCCTCTGAGCGATGCGAGAACGCCGCTGGAGGACTTTTTCAGCATCCTGTTACAGCATCCCCTTCGTCGACAGCACTTTCCCGGCCAATCGTTCTTCTAACATTGTCGCCTGCTCGAGGGCTTTGGCCGTCGCTTTGAAGATGGCTTCCATGATGTGGTGCGGGTTGCGGCCGTACAGGAGATTCACATGCAGGTTGAGGCCGCCGTGCGTGACGAAGGCTTGGAAAAAATCTTCGAAGAGACCGAGGTCGAAGGCCTTGATCTTCCGATCCGGCAAGGCCACGTTGTAGACGAGATAGGGTCTGCCGCTGAGATCCACGGTGACTTGCGCGAGTGTCTCATCGAGCGGAGCGGAGGCAAACCCGAACCGCTTGATCCCCGCCTTCTCGCCCAAGGCTTGATGCAGCGCCTTGCCCATGACGATGCCGACGTCCTCGACTGTGTGATGTTCGTCGATATCGATATCACCTTTGGCTTTGACGGTCAGGTCGAAGAAGCCGTGCTTGGACAGCAGCTCCAGCATGTGGTCGAAAAAGCGAATACCGGTGTCGACCTTCCCTTGCCCGCTGCCGTCCAGCGTCCATTCGACATGAATATCCGTTTCCTTCGTGGCCCGATGAATCGCAGACTGTCGAGGGGCCGATCCGTTCTTTTTCATGAGAACCTGCTCTGGGCCGATTTCGCATGCGCATCGAACCCTTCGATGTGTGCCAACCGAACGAGATGGTCTTTCACCTTGCTCAGCTCCTCCTTCGTGTAATGCACGATGTTGCTCACCTTGATGTAATCGTTGACGGACAAAGCCGAAAAGAACCGTGCCGTTCCGCCGGTCGGCAAAACGTGATTCGGGCCTGCGACATAATCCGCCACCGCTGGGGGCGTGTACCGGCCCAGAAAGAGCGCTCCTGCGTGACGGATTTTCTCTAAATAATCGAACGGCTCATCGACCGAGAGGGTTAAATGTTCCGGGGCAATCTCGTTGGCCACATCAATGGCTTCGTCCATTGTCGCGACCACGAAGGCGACAAAATGGCGCGCGATGGACTTCGCCGCAATCTTTTCCCGTTGCAGCCCCTTCAACTGGCTGCCGATGAGCTGCACCACGTCCTTCGCCAACTGGGCCGAGGTGGTGACGAGATAGACCTGCGCATCTTCGTCATGTTCCGCTTCGCAGAGAAGATCGGCCGCGACATGCGCGGGCTTCGCGTCGCCGTCCGCGACGACGAGCAGTTCGCTCGGGCCTGCCACCATGTCGATCCCGACGGTGCCATAGAGGAGCCGCTTGGCCGTCGCCACATAAATGTTGCCGGGCCCCACGATTTTGTCGACGCGTTGGATCGTCTTGGTCCCATACGCCATCGCTCCAACGGCTTGCACACCCCCAACGCGATAGATCTCCGTGACACCGGCGATGTCGGCTGCGACCAGCAAGTAGGGATTGAGAGGGCCTTTCTGCGGCGGCGTACACATCACCACACGGGACACGCCCGCCACCTTGGCCGGAATCGCGCACATCAAGACCGACGAGGGATAGACGGCCTTACCGCCCGGCACATAGACCCCGACCGCATCGACCGGCGTGACCACCTGCCCCAGCGTCGCCCCGTTGTCCTGATACATCCAGGTCTTGATGCGCTGGCGTTCGTGGAACGACGTGATCCGCTGGGCCGCAAATCGGAGGGCGTCGCCCTCTTCTTTCCGAATATGGAAGTAGGCTTCTTTGATTTCCTCTCGGGTCACGCGCAGCTCCGTGTCTTTCATGGAGACGCGGTCGAACTGTTTCGTATAGCGGAGGACGGCCTTATCGCCGCCCCGCTCCACGGCTTGTAACATCGACTTGACCGTCTTCTCGACGGCAGCCCCTTGCACACGGGCGCGCGACGCCACTTTCTTGAGTGCGGGGAGAAAGGCTCGCTCGGTGGAAGCCACAATCTTCATCTGCGCATTCGCTTGACCGTTCGACGTGCCCCACGCGGAGACTTGCGTGGAGCGGCTGTTTGAGACGCGGTTGGTGTACTGGTGGCGACCCGAAGCTTTTTGATCAGTTCTGTCACCACGGCATGCTTCAGCTTCAAACTCGCCCGATTGACAATCAACCGAGCCGTGGACTGTGCGATGCACTCCACTTCGATAAGATCATGTGCCTTGAGCGTGTGACCGGTCTCAACCAGATCGACGATCCGATCGGCCAGACCGACCAACGGCGCCAGTTCAATCGAGCCGTACAACTTGATGATTTCGACCGGCACCCCGCGCTGATTAAAATACCGCTCGGTGATCTTCGGATACTTGGTTGCGACCCGAATTTTCGAGGACAGCCGGTCTCGTGAAACCTGCCCCTTGAGCGCAGCGACGGCGATTCTACACGCTCCGAACCCTAAATCCAATGGCTCATAGACGTCGCTGTCCTGCTCCATCAAGACATCTTTCCCGACAATCCCGACATCTGCTGCTCCATACTCCACATAGGTCGGCACATCGGTCGACCGCACGATGAGGAAAGTCATGCCGATCTCAGGACAGGGGAACACCAGTCGGCGACTCTCGGTGGAGAGGCGGCCCATGGCATAGCCCGCTCGACGAAAGACGTCCAGCGTGAGGTCCAACATTTTCCCCTTCGACAAGGCAATCGTCAGCATGGTGTCAACAATGGTCGGGCGGAGCCGCACCCTCCTTGTGACGGGTGATCGTCGCACCTAACCCACGTAGCTTCTCCTCCATCCGCTCATAGCCACGATCCAGATGGTAGACCCGGAGAATCTCTGTCGTGCCTTCCGCTGCAAGGCCGGCCAAGACTAATCCTGCGCTGGCACGAAGATCGGATGCCATCACCGGAGCCCCGGCCAATCTGTTCGGTCCGGTCACTACTGCCCGATTGCCCTCGACCTTGATCTCGGCCCCCATCCGTCGCAACTCCTCAACATGCATAAAACGGCTTTCGAACACGGTCTCCGTAATCACACTCGTGCCCTCGGCGGCCGTCATTAACGCCACCATCTGTGCTTGCATGTCGGTGGGGAATCCTGGGTACGGCAATGTTCGAATATCGATGCCTTTGAGTGACGATGCCGCATTGAGATGAATTCGTTCCTTTTCCACCTGTATCTCGACGCCGGCTTCCTGCAGCTTCAACAGCAAGGCGTCCAAGTGATTCGGGCGGCATCGATTGAGCGTCACCGCTCCCCGCGTAATGGCTCCTGCCACGAGATACGTGCCGGCTTCGATACGATCGGGAATGACGTCGTGATCGCCCCCGTGTAACTCACGGACCCCTTCGATGGTGATGACATCCGACCCGGCGCCGTCGATGCGAGCCCCTCGCTTCATGAGAAAATTCGCGAGATCTACGATCTCCGGCTCCTTCGCGGCATTTTCTATGACCGTGGTCCCTTGGGCGAGCGACGCGGCCATCATGAGATTTTCGGTGCCGGTGACTGTCGGCGTGTCGCAGTAGATCTGTGCCCCCGTCAGCCGCTTCGCTTTGGCATGAATATACCCGTGTTCCATCGACACTTCCGCACCCATTTTCGCGAGTCCGGCAAGATGGAGATTGACGGGCCGTGACCCAATCGCACAGCCACCGGGCATCGATACCGTCGCTTCTCCCCATCGCGCCAGCAACGGCCCCAACACAAGCACAGAGGCCCGCATCGTCTTCACCAGATCGTACGGGGCCTGGGTCGACGTGATCACCTCGGCATTCAGGACCGCACGATTCCCCTCATAGTGAACCTTCGCGCCCAAGATGCCCAACAACTTGCCCATGGTCACGACATCCACCACGCGAGGCACGTTGGTAATCACACATTCGCCGCCGCCGAGAATGGTGGAGGCCAAGATCGGCAGCGCGGCATTCTTCGCCCCGCTGATCTGAACCTCTCCTCGAAGCGGCGTCCCACCGGTAATGATTGTACGATCCATCGTCCGCCTTTAGCAGGATGCTGAAAAAGTCCGCCGGCGGCGTTCTCGCATCGTTCAGAGGCTCAACGTACCGAAGCGTACGCCTCGCCTCTTCGCTCGCTGCGGCCTTGCCCGCGGAACGGCGCGTCTTGGCGCGCCGGGGTTTGGCGGGTGAGAAGTCTGGCCTTTTTGAGCATCCTGCGTGAGTGTTCTTCCCTGACCCCGACGTACAGATTATCGGAGTTCTGCCATGCCGAAATGGTTCTTCCCCAACCTGTTAGGTTCCTGATCGCTCGACAATCACCACTCGCTCAAGCCCTGCTTCGTCGTAGACCAGCCGATGAAACCTGTACCCGTCTATCTGCTCGACAATCCGGCGCATCGCACGAGCCTGGCCGGCACCAATTTCCATGATCAGTGCGCCGCCGGGAGACAGGTAGCGACCGGATTCGTGTAATAACCGTTCGTGCAACTCCGTCCCCTGAGGCCCTGCCACCAGTGCATTTCGCGGTTCGAACAGCCGCACTTCTGGCTGGAGTGTCGCCCAATCGGCCTCTGCAATATAGGGGGGATTCGAGACGATGACATCAACTTGCCCCTCGATCTCCTGCCCTGCCAACGCTCCCAGCAAGTCGCCTTCCAACCATGTGATACGCTCGCATACCGCATGGCGAACGGCATTCTGCCTGGCGACATCGAGCGAGGGGCTCGATCGATCGGTCGCGATCACCCTCGCATGAGGTCTCATCCGCGCAATCGCCACGGCGATGCATCCAGATCCCGTGCAAACATCGACGATGGTGGCTTGTCGATCGGGAGAAATCCGTTGCGCGACATACTCCACGAGCAACTCGGTCTCGGGCCTCGGGATGAGCACCGCCTGGTTCACATCAAAATCCAGCCCGCAAAACTCCTGGGTCCCCAAAATATATTGCAGGGGCTCACGACCAACTCGTCGCTCGATCAATCCTCTCGCAGCCGATAGCTCGGAGGAAGACAAGAGTCGGTCTCGGTCGGTCACAGCATGATGTGCGGAAAGATGGAGCACGTGCTCCACGATCCACAGCGCTTCCTGCTCCGCGCTCTCGATGCCGGCCTGCTCCAGCAACCGTCGCGCCTCGACCATCACCTCACCGAGCGTGGCCTGGCCTGCCGACTGAGGAAGAGGAGCCACCGCGTCCATGTTACGCCACCTCCACTTCTTGCTGGCGCTGCGCTTTCAACGCCTGAACGAATTCGTCAAGGTCGCCTTCGAGCACCTGCTCCAACTTATGCAAGGTCACACCGACCCGATGATCGGTCACCCGGTTCTGCGGGAAGTTGTAGGTGCGAATCTTCTCGCTCCGCTCGCCCGTGCCCACCTGCGCCTTGCGGTTCTGCGCAGTGGCCGCGTCCTGCCTTTCTCGTTCCGCCTCAACGATTCTGGCCCGCAGGGTCCGCATCGCCTTCGTACGATTCTTCAACTGCGATCGTTCGTCCTGGCAGCTCACCACCACACCGGTCGGAATATGGGTGATCCGCACAGCCGACTTTGTCGTGTTGACGCTCTGGCCTCCGGCACCGGATGAACAGAAGGTGTCGATTCGCAGATCCATGGGATCGATCTGGACATCCACCTCGTCCACTTCAGGCATCACCGCGACGGTGACGGTCGAGGTATGAATCCGGCCACTGGCCTCAGTGACGGGAACCCGCTGTACTCTGTGGACCCCGGCCTCGAACTTGAAGTGGCTGTAGGCTCCCTTGCCTTCGATCAGTGCGACAACTCCTTTATAACCCCCGCCCCCGATTTCTGTGGCTTCAACCACATCGACCTTAAAGCCCTTGTTCTCCGCATACTTGCTGTACATACGAAACAATACCCCGGCAAAGAGCGCCGCCTCGTCACCGCCGGTTCCGGCACGAATTTCAAAAAGCAGACTTTTTTCGTCTCGCGGATCTTTGGGGATGAGGAACTCTTGGGCCTGTCGCTCGATCTCGGCCTGCTGATGTTCGAGCTGAGCACTCTCTTCCATCGCCATCTTATGCATCTCGGTTCCGGCCGTGGGGTCCGCAAGGATTTGCACCGCTTCTTCCAACTGCCTGGCGTTGTCCCGATAGGTGACGAGCAACTTGGCAGCCGGCTCGATATCCGTCCGTTCCTTATTGACTTTGTGTAACTGCGAGGGCTGGCTCATCATGGACGGATCCATGAGCTGATTCGTCAACTCATCGTATCGAGTGGCCAGCACTTCCCACTTTTTCAGCAGTACTGCTTCCATGGCCCCGTTTCCCTTGAATTCGCGCTCAGTCCCTGATTGCACAAAAACAAAAAGACCCTGCCCCTCAGCGAAGCAGGGTCCCCCGTATGACCTCTTCTCGAGCTACTTGTCTTTCTTCGCGTACTTCTTCTTGAACCGTTCGACACGCCCTTCGGTATCGATGATCTTCTGCGTCCCCGTAAAAAATGGATGGCAATTTGAACAGATATCGACATTGATATCGCCGCCCGTCGATCTGGTCTTATATTTATTTCCGCACGCGCAATGTACGCCCACTTCCCGATACACGGGATGGATACCCTTCTTCATAATTCACACTCCCCTGAACATCACGATCATCGGCCCTCGCCCATTCGAAGGCCCGTCACTGTACCCTGCCTCAGCGACCGGATACAAGCCGGATATTAGCGATTCATCGACTGCAAGAACTCTTGATTGGTCTTCGTACCATGCAACTTGTCCATCAGAAACTCCATGGCTTCCATCGTCCCAAGCGGACTCAACACCTTGCGCAAAATCCACATCTTGTTGAGACGATCCTTGTCCACCAACAATTCTTCTTTTCTCGTCCCGGACTGGCTGATATCGATGGCCGGGAAGAGCCGCTTGTCGGCCAAACGTCGATCGAGATGGACTTCCATGTTGCCGGTCCCTTTGAACTCTTCAAAAATTACATCGTCCATCCGGCTACCGGTGTCGACAAGCGCGGTCGCCATAATGGTGAGACTGCCGCCGTTTTCGATGTTGCGGGCCGCCCCAAAGAACCGCTTCGGACGCTGGAGGGCATTCGAGTCCAACCCTCCCGACAGCACCTTGCCGCTCGGCGGCGCAATGGTATTGTAGGCACGCGCCAGGCGGGTAATACTGTCTAACAACACGACGACATCTTTCTTATGTTCGACCAGCCGCTTGGCCTTTTCGAGCACCATTTCAGCCACTTGGGCATGGCGCTGGGCCGGCTCATCAAAAGTGGAGCTGATGACTTCGGCCTTGACCTGCCGTTGCCAGTCGGTCACTTCTTCCGGCCGCTCGTCGATAAGCAGCACGATCAACGTGACTTCTTTATGGTTCTTGAGAATAGCCCGGGCGATGGCTTGCAACATCATCGTTTTCCCGGTTCGGGGAGCCGCGACGATCAGCCCACGCTGGCCTTTGCCGATCGGGGTTGTGAGCTCCATCACGCGGGTGCAATATTCTTCACGGTCGAACTCAAGATTCAGACGCTCTTCGGGATAGAGCGGCGTCAGGTTATCGAAGAGGATCTTGTCGCGAGAGACTTCAGGATCTTCAAAGTTGACCTTTTCGACCTTGAGTAACGCGAAATACCGCTCGCTCTCTTTCGGCGGCCTGATCTGCCCGGACACGGTGTCGCCGGTGCGCAAATTGAAACGCCGGATTTGAGAGGGGGAGATATAAATGTCGTCGGGGCCTGGGAGATAGTTCGAGTCGGGGGCACGCAGGAATCCGAATCCGTCGGGGAGCGTTTCGAGCACGCCTTCGCCGAAAACCACGCCGTTATTTGCGGTCTGCGCCTGCAGAATTGCAAATATTAATTCCTGCTTCCGCAGATTGGGCGCGCCATCGATCTTCAGATCGCGCGCCACCTCATTGAGATCGGCAATAGACTTCTGCTTCAGCTCCGCGAGATGCATAACCTCCCCCTTCGTTTGTGTCATGAATATCCTCTCAAGCCCCCGGCTGCGTCGTCATCAGCAGCGCTGGCACATGGTGAACCATGGGAAATTGTCCACGGACTGATAATAGTAGAGTAACTGGTAATACGTTGATGATTGTGTCGTGTCTATCGGCTAAAAGAGGGTGACCCGTGAGGGACTGGCCTGTTTTCGCGCATCGCTATCAGGGTACGACCGTGTCTCATATTTGCGGATATTGTTGCAGGCCGGAACTCATGCCGAGCTGACTCGCCTCTATTCCCTGAGCAGATGGTGGCTTGTGTCCGAGATGCGCCCCAGAAGTCTTGTGTGTGGAGATACCCTTGAATGCGAGCTGAGATACTGGACGAATAATAACGCCGAGCGGCACGCCTTGTCAATATAAGATATCTCATTCTAGAGAGCACATCATCTGTCCGGTTGAGGGTGCGCCCCCAAGGGAGGGCCACGATGACACGGACGACCGTACGACAGGAGGTGAGACAGATGCGGTTTGACGAGCTGTACGAGCGGAGACAACGGCGGACACTCACGATGGCGGAGGCCGCGAACATCTTAGGGATCACCGAACGAACCGTTCGCCGCTGGAGTGGGCGCTATGGCACCGAGGGGGTGGCGGGGTTGCAGGATCGGCGGCTCGGACGCCCATCGGGGCGCACGGTGCCCGTGGATGAGGCGCTCCATATTATGATGGTGTTGTATGAGACTCGGTACACGGACTGGACCATCAAGTATGTCCACGAGGGCTGGCACACTGAGCACGGCGGAACGAGGTCCTCCTACGTGGATGAAAACCCCCTGTAGGCTGCGGGGCATGTGGTCCGGGCTCCCCGATGCGGGGCACACCGCAAGAAGCGGCCGCGTAAACCGGTACCTGGCGTGAAGTTGTATCAAGACGGCTCGACCCATGAATGGGGCTCCAGCTGTCAGTGGGACTTGATCGTGACGCCCTATGATGCGACCATCGAGACGGCTGTGACCAACGCCGCAAACGACCTACTGAGGGCGATCGAAAGAACAGTCGGGCGGGTCTACGATCGATAACGCGATGCAGAGGGCGGTCGTAAAAAGTCTGACTGTCGACGAGAATTCAGCATACTCACAATCGATCGCAATCGCGATAGGCCCATCTGTATCGCACGCCGATTCGGCTATCACGTGGCTATCAAGTAAGGATGGCACTGAAACGTCTTTGAATCGTCACCACAATCATAGTGGAATTTTTCGTCCTGTTTTGCGTACTATGGCACTCTGTTTGCACAGTCGTTAGGCGTCTAATATTGGAGGATGTACACAATGACCACACGATTTGTCATACCTGTTATCGCTGCGCTCGCGTGCACCATCTTCATTGCGGCATGTGATTCAAAATCGGCTCCTAGTAAAGCCTGTGTCGAGGCCGCTCGTTTATATGCAGAGGCACTAGACGTGGACCGTACCGTTCCTGGAGATGAGAAAGCGGATAAAATTACCTTAAAAAAAGAAGCGCTCGCGGTGTTAGAGGGCCGGAAGATACAAGAGTGTGGGGAGTAACCGTATCCCCTCACACCGTTGAGTGGGATAGAAGGGTGTGCATAGCTCAGGGACTCTCTGACGCAATGGCTCAACCACTCGCAGCGATCATGGAACTCTGCCGGTCGATATGACAGGTCAGTCCAGCCATGTGAATATCGTCGAAGAGTCTTTGAGCCGGCACGATCGCCACCCGGAAATTGTCAGGCCTGTTTCATGGTAAAGGCCGGTCAGTACATGCACGTTGTCGAGTCTCAAACATCGCGTAGCGCGAAGACATCCTACGCACACAACACAGGAGGCACAGTATGGTCACAGTCGCGTTGTTCGTTCGTCTGGAAGCCAAGCCAGGGAAAGAAAAAGAAGTCGAGAATTTTCTCATCTCCGGTCTTCCGATTGTGCAGGCTGAACCGGCCACCACGGCATGGTTTGGAATCCGCTTGGGACCGTCCACGTTCGGCATCTTCGACGCCTTTCCGGATGAGGCAGGCCGGCAGGCTCATCTGACGGGCCGAGTCGCAGCGGCGCTGATGGCAAAGGCCGGTGAGTTGTTGGCCAAACCGCCGTCCATCGAGAAAGTCGATGTCCTCGCGGCAAAGCTACCAGGCTAAGTGCGCCAGCACGAGAGGATAGGACGATGGAGCAGGCATTCATGAATGATTCTGGTTCAAGCCGTTCCATTGCAGCTACCGGCTGAAGATGATATCGACGGCAAACTGTGCGGTTGTGGAAGGATCTTGATTGACGACGTAGATGGCGCGTTCTGCGAGCAAAGGGCCAGTCTGCCTGCCGCTCCCACCTTCATTCCCATGAGCCGCCCATTAATCCTCACAATTGCTTTCTGGATGGTAGATCCCACATGTAGATCGTATCGATCGACCTGCGCCCCCTCATCGCTTGAATCTCGGGAGAACCTTCCCCTTCGAGTTTCCACTTGAACAGCTCGCTGCAGTGCTCGCCGAGCTGAGCCATAGCAGCCAGCAACCGGTCCACTCGCTGTTTCTGGTCGAGTTGCGTCGCCGGATCGTCGCCGGGATCGGCGAGCGGAAGGTCATCGACCGATTCCTGATTGTACTCGCCTCGTCTGAACGACTTGCGATGGGCGTCCAGCATCTTGAACCGCAAGATTTGAAAGTCCAGAGGAACCAGTTCGGTCAAGTCTGCAACCGTGGGGTATTTCTCATGGAGGACCACCAGCACCTCTTGAGTCAGATCCTCGGCCTGTGCCCTCGAATCTCGCAATGTCGCGAAGGCGAGGATCCTTTCCGAAGGGCGACGAAAATCTGATTTCGACCCATAGGTTAGGGTCGATGTGACAACGTGGGTCGCGCGACGATCTCACCAAGTGACCGGAACCCAAGTCCCAACCCTCGACAGACTGCCACTTGGCGGTCGAAGCGATTCTTAGTTCGGATCATTTCTGCCAACGTGCCAAGTCCTACTCGGCCCCAGGCGGCGATGTGGAATACAGACAGGGGATAGTCGGTGCCGAAGAGGAGCCGCTCGTGAATTTCCGGATAGCGGCGGAGCTGCAGCAGCATGCGCATACGATTGGGCAGCGTCAGGGCGGAGATATCGGCGTAGAAGTTCGGATACCGCTTCACGAGGTCGCGCAATGTCGGGAGAAACTTTTCGTAGAGTATGAGGCCGTAGCTGCAGGCATGGGCGGCGATGACCGTGACCCCTTCGTCGAGTGCCCTGCGCAGCCGGTCAGGATCGCCCAGAGACTGGTCTCTTCCGACCAGGGTGAGTTCGTAGCCGACATGGCTGAGAAACGGGAGTGTGCGATCGGCCAAGGCACGATAGAACGGCTTGTACTTGGGATCGGACGGATTGAAGTGCTGCGCGTTTGGGAGGACCTTCACCAATGTGGCTCCGGCATCGGCACAACGATGCACTTCGTCGATTGCGTCCCTCCGCTGGGGATTGATCGAAACCCCTGCGAGCAATTCCTCCGGGTAGGCCTGGGCTGTCTTGAGCACGTAATCGTTGCTGATGAGAAAGTCCGTCTGCTCGCGGTTGAGTCGGCCGTTCTGATCGTAGACCCCATCCATGCCGAGAATCACAGCTTTTTGAACGTGACGTGACGAGCGCAACTCGGAGCGCAGATCGTCGAGGTATTTCCGGTTCGCTTCCCGTGGGTTCGACGGAGAGAGTTGGTGTTTCCATAAGAGAAAGCGAAACAGCGGACTCTTGAGCATCTTCGGCGAGATGTAGCAGCCGTTATCGCCATCGGGCAGCGCCGCGAGATGCACGTGGCAGTCGATGAGAGTTTTCTCAGTCATTGGTCAATGGTCAACGGTCACTCGGGCGGCCATCAGTTTTCCAGGCAACTCAGAACCTCTCCCACCACTAACGCCTGTCTTGCGAGATACGCTTCACGAATGACGTTTCACGTTTCACGCTCCCCCAGCCGTTCCATCGCAATCCGTTTGAGCCCGCGCAAGTCCATCTTGCCGGTCCCCAGCAGCGGCAGGGCCTCGACTTTGATGAAGTTGGCGCGGGACGGAATGAAGAGGTTGGGGAGGCCATCGGCGGCGAGTTGAGCGAGGATCTCGGGGATACGGGCTTCATCCAGCATGTGCAGCACCGCCAGGCGCTCACCCTTCTTTTCGTCCGGAATGCCGGTGACGGCGAAGACTTGCGTGTCGGCGCCGGAGGCCTGTTGCAGCGCTTCTTCCACGCGGCCATGCGGAATCATTTCGCCGCCGATCTTCGAGAAACGCGAGAGCCGGTCCGTAATCGTCAAGAAGCCGTCTTCGTCCAGCTTCGCGATGTCGCCGGTAATGTACCAACCATCGCGCATGGCGTTGGCCGTCAGATCCTCCCGTCCCAGATAACCCTTCATGACGTTGGGGCCTTTGACCAGCAACATCCCAGGCATTCCGGGAGGCAATGGGGCAAAGCTATCGGGATCGACAATTTGTACAGACACGCCGGGCAGCGCTTGACCCACAGTGCCTCGCCGCGAGGCCGGCTGAAAGTAGCCTGCGGCTCGGAAGTCCGGACAATTGACCGCAACGACGGGGGCACATTCGGTGACACCGTAGCCCTGGACTGGTTCGATACCGAACTGATCTTGAAATGCCTGCGCCAGTCGGGAGGAAAGTTTCTCGGCCCCAGTCAGGACTACGCGTATTGAGCTGAATTGCTCCGGCGTACAACGGCGCAGATAGAGCTGGAGAAAGGTCGGTGTGGTGACGAGGAACGTGATGCGATAGCGGTGCACGAGTTCGCCGATGGCGGCGACATCGAGCGGGGAGGGATGAAAGACCATGCCCAAGTTCTTGAACATCACAAGCCAGAACACGAGATAGCCGAACGAGTGGAAAAACGGAAGGATGCCGAGCACGCGCTCATTCTGGTAGAGCTGGAGAACCTGTCCGGCCGCCTGCTCATTGGAGTCGACGTTGAAGTGAGAGAGCATGACGCCCTTGGGTTCCCCCGTGCTACCGCTGCTGAAAATGATGGTGGCCAGGTCGTCCATCGTCAGCTGGGTGTTTTGCCCGCAGGCCCGTTCGATCAGCTTGGCGGGGGCGCAGAGGGCAAGGAACGTTCCGACGAGCTTCTGTCTTGGACCGATGGTGCGGGCGAGATCCTCCAGCCACACAATCGATGGCCCCTCCGGCAACTCTAACTTGGCCTTTTCGACGAAGACTCGGCTGGTCACGATCGTGCGGAGGCCGGCGAGCCGCACGGCGGCTTCGAGGCCGGATTTCCCGGCCGTATAGTTCAGGTTCACGCTGGTTTTGCCACAGAGCGGAGCGGCCACGTTGACGAGTGCGCCGGCGACGGTCGGAGGGAGGAGGATGCCGACATGGGCCTGGCCTTCCCAATATGGCCGCAGCATTCTGGCAAGTACAATGGACCCGATTAGGGCTTGGAGCGACGTCACCCGTGGACGGTTCTGGTCTGCCATGGCGAAGCGGAAGGGATGCCGTCTCATGGCATGGATGAATTCACGATGCAGTGTGCGGCGGCCGGATTTGCGCAGATGCCACGCCTCTTCTCCCAATGTGCGGATCGCGGTGCGGAGTTCGTGCGCCGATGTGTCTGACGGCAGAGGTGTGCCGAAGGACACGGTCAAGGGATAGGGAATCCGCTCAGGCCATTTCCTGAGGAAACGGCCTCGCTCAAAGCTGAAGATACTGCCCCAGACGCGATCCAGGTGGACGGGGATGACCGGAACCTGCCTCCCCTTTACAATTCGTTCGAAGCCTCGGCGGAACGACAGCAATGTCCCCGTGCGGGTGATCTGTCCTTCCGGGAAAATGCAGACGACCTCTCCGTCGTCGAGGGCCTGTCCTGCATCGCGCAATGCCCGGAGGATGATGCGTGGGCCGCCGGTCGAAGCAATCGGAATGACCTTCATGGCGGTCATCAGCCAGGTCAACAATGGATGGGTCGCATAGGCGGCGTCCACCACGAACCGTATGGGCCGATCGACGCTGGCCATGAGCAAGAAACCATCGACGAACGACATATGGTTCGGAACAAGGAGTGCCCCACCGGATTGGGGAACATGGTCCTGGCCGACGATGCGGACGCGATAGAGCGTGTTCGTCAAAATGACGAGGACGAGCCGTAGGAATACATCCGGCATCAGCCTGAGAGCCCACAGGGTGCCGCCGATGGTGACTCCGGCGGTGATGAGGAAAATGTTGCTCGTTGAGAAGCCGGCATTGGCAAGCGAGCCGCCTGCCAGCGAGCCCAATAGGATTCCCGTGAAGACGCAGGTATTGGAAAACGAGATGACGGCGCCGCGCCGATCGGGCGGTGATCTCCATTGGAGAATGGCATTCAGCGGCACGAAGATGAAGGAGCAGGAGACTCCGAGAAGCCCCAAGATCAGAAACGTTCCGAACAATGGGGGGGTGAGTGCGCCGAGCAAGGACAGGGCGATGGACGCACCCAGGGCGCCCAGGGGGACGAGTCCATACTCAATCCGGTTTTGAGACAGTCGCCCGACCAATATCGCGCCGACCCCGATGCCGACGGATAACAACGTGAGCGGGAGGCCCGACTTCGCATCCGAAAGATGCAGAACGGCTTTGGCATAGACGAGGATGTTTTGGGCAAAGAGGCTTGCGATGGTCCAGAAAAAAATCTCTCCGGGAATGGCAAGACGCAGCAGGCGTTCCGACTGAATAGCCGCCCAGGCGACGCGGATCGTTGAGCCGACCCCGCCGGATGTGCGCGCGGGCGAGACGCGGGGAACGGCAAAGGATGCAATCAGACCGACTACAGACATGGCGGCTAAGGCGAGGGGGGCCATCCAGACCTGGTCACCGGCGCTCTGCAAGAGAAAACCTCCGGCTGCCGTGCCTGTCAGGATCGCGGCAAAGGTCCAGACCTCCAACAGGCCGTTGCCGGCAGCGAGACGTTCATGTGGAATCAACTCTGGCAGAATGCCGTATTTCGATGGGGCGAAGAGCGCGCTGTGTGCGCCCATTCCACATAAGACGATCAAGGGCAGCATACCGCCGGCGGGGTTCAACCAGAGCGCCACGGCGCCCGCGCTCATCAGAAGTACCTCGACGACTTTGATTGAGATGATGACCGTCCGTTTGCTCAGGCGATCGGCCAAGGTGCCGCCGACCAACGACAGCAGTACCAGCGGCAAGGTGAAGATGATGAACGTGAGCGCGGTTTGCGTCTGTGCCGCCGCTTCCAGCTCAGGACCCGGCGCCATGTGTGCCGTCGCTTGCTGAATGGCCAGCAAGGCCACCATGAGCTTCCAGGCGTTGTCATTGAACGCGCCAAAGAATTGCGCGATCAGGAGGCCGCGGAGTGGGTGAGATGCGGTATTAGACATAAAAAATAGGAACCATAGGTGTCATACCGTTCTTAATATGCGGAAATACAACCGAAAGATCAAAGGAAACGAAGAAGGCGTTGGGTTGACACCGAAGGGAAGGCTGATAGGTTGAGGGAAAATTCTAACAGGCTAAGGAGCGAAGACGATCTCTCGAAGACAATTCCTAAAGCTGTCTGGTGTTGCGGCCTTGATGCCGTGGGGCTGTGCCCGTTGGCATGCCGCGCCGGCTGGTGTGTTAGTGAACGATGTGCACTCTGGGTTGAATCCAACCACTGTTCACGAGGTGATTCCTGTGCGATCGGTTCAGGACATCCAGCGTGTAGTCGCGCGCGCGCTTCGAGACCGAACGACCATTTCTGTCTCCGGTGGTCGCCATGCGATGGGTGGGCAGCAGTTTGGAGCCGACACGCTGCATGTGGATACCAGGTCGTTCCATCGAGTGCTGAATTTCGATGCGGGCTCCGGTCTGGTCGAGGTCGAAGCCGGCATGCAGTGGCCAGAGTTGATCCAGGCATCCCTGACCATGCAGACGGGTGCCACCAAACCATGGGGCATTGTTCAGAAACAAACTGGTGCGGATCGGCTGAGCATGGGTGGCTGCCTGTCGGCCAACATCCACGGGCGAGGGCTGAGGCTCAAGCCCTTCGTCGGAGATATCGAGTCGTTCACGCTCATCTCAGCCGATGGACAGGTGGCGACTTGCAGCCGGTCGCAGAATTCCGATTTGTTCAAGCTCGCGATCGGCGGATATGGTCTTTTCGGCGTCGTGTCGTCGGTCACGCTCCGGCTCATGCCCCGGCAGAAGCTTCAGCGTGTCGTTGAGCTGGTCAGAATCGATGACGTGATGCAGCGGTTCGAGCAACCGATCGCAGAGGGATTTCTATACGGGGATTGCCAGTTTGCCCTCGATCCGGCCTCCGAGGATTTTCTCAGCCGCGGCATCTTTTCCTGTTACAGGCCGGTCGATCCCAGTCTGCCGATTCCTGCTCGCCAGAAGGACATCTCCGAGGAACAATGGCTGCGCCTGCTCTATTTGGCTCATGCGGACAAGACCCAAGCATTCGCGGATCGCGCCCATGCTGGGCGCACAAACGAAAAGGGAGAGGCTTGTGCCTCTCCCTTTCGCTGATTGCGCGACTCAGTCACGGTCATCAACACTATGACGCCTAACTACGACAGATTTTCATCCGCTGTGTCTTGAGATCACAGCGGATAAATCTCCCCCAGATTACTTCAGGAGGTTCTTGTAGATGTCCGGCTGCTCTGGACCTTCAACCTTGATCAGGCCAACGGCACCCTTTGCGATGCGGAAGATGGCGTGGTCAACATTGATGTAGGTTCCAGGCACTTCGACCTTGAATTCTGCCATGGATGAACCACCAGCAGGCACCACGGTCGTTTGGACGTTCTGCAATGGAGGTGTAATCAAGGAACCCTCGGGATACACGCGGTCAAATATCTCGCCGATGACGTGCCAATTGGCAGCTAGGTTCGGACCTGCATTGATATAGAACATTCGGATGGTATCGCCGACCTTGGCGGTCAGAGGATTCTTGACAAGCGAACCTGCCATGCCGTTAAACACAACATGGGACGGGTGCTCCATTAACCCATTTTCGAACGAAAACTCCAAGGTATCGCCCTTCTTACCGGGCTTGGTGTAGAACTCGCTCTGCACGACATAATATTCTTTTTCTACTTTCTTCAGCCCGCCGACCGGCTCCACTAAGATCGCGCCGTACATTCCATTGGCAATGTGTTCAGGAATGGATGGAGATGCGGTGGCGCAGTGATAGAAATAGAGGCCGGCATTGAGGGCCTTAAACCGTAATTTGCTTTCCTCCCCTGGCTCGGTATTGAGGCTTGCTGCTCCACCACCTGGTCCAGTGACTGCATGAAAGTCGATGTTGTGACTTTCCTTGCTGTCCTTCTTGTTCTTCAAATGGATCTCAACCGTATCCCCCACCATCACTCGGATCATGGGCCCTGGTACGGTGTACGGCCCTCCGGTTGGTCCAAAACCCCAGAAATTATATTTGTTATCGTCGCTAAGGTTACCCTCCCACTCGGCGGCTTCAAGTTCAACGATGACGTTGGCAGGCGCTTTTCTGGTGATTGGAGGAGGAACATTGGGGGCGGTCGTCACGACGGCCTTGATGGTCTCCATCGCCGACGCCGATCCTAAATTGATGGCAAGGCAGGGAGCTATGATGAATGCGCCGAGCAATCCGGCGGTACGCACGCAACGCGAAAAACTAATAGACATGGGGCCTCCTTTGAATTGACTGTCGATGACTCTGATGGATTCTTCTACGACCTAACGTGGCACATACTGAATGCTGTTACCCCTAATCGGGCTTTCGAATCTTTCTACCGGTCAAGGCTTGTAATCCGTGTGTTCAGACGGTTTACCATCGTGCGAAAACTGATGCTCGTATGCCATAACCTGCCAGATCTGCTCCTCCGACAGGTGGCTTTTCCAGGGCTTCATTTTCGTCTTTGGGACACCTTCCGAGATTCGCCAGAACCAAAAGCTGTCTGAGAAACGGCCGGTGTTTTTCTGGTCACGAAGATCTCGCGCCCCCTTTTTCACCGGCTTACCATCTTTGCCGTGGCAGCTGCCACAGTTGATGATCGGGTTAGCCTCACCAGTGTAAATCTTTCCACCCTCCGCAATGGCCTTCGCATCCGTCCACCCGCCGGCCGGCATATGTTTGTCGGCATACTCGGGCGGAACTGGAGGCAATGGCACTGGTTCCTCAGAGTACGCCATACCTCCTGAAAGAATCAGAACAGATACCATCACCGCAACCGATACCCCGACCTTCCTCGTCGTCATTCGCACCTCCTTTTCTAAATGGTGATTACCGCCTCTTAACGATGTCTTGCCCCGTGAGGCTCTAGGAAAATAATAACTCGCATCGCTCACGCTTGTCGACCAGCATGCGAACTCGGCGCTGATGAGACCCCTGTCCAATACACAGATTCAACGACGAGCTGTCGTAGCGATACGGCGCTCCCCTAGCTGAATTCGACTCACAGTCCGCATCGACTCACGAAACCATCCATGCCGGCTTGACTGGACGATCCACTGCCAAGCTGCTGATACGCGAAGTTGATGGTGTCACGGATGTTGGTGTGATGCGTATGACGTGCATGCAACTGCAATAATATAATACTCGACATCGCGGCCAATGAAAAGAAGGCGACGTGAACGTGCGTACAGTCCCGCCCGATCACACATCGTGCTCACAATGCCTAACGTGAACTACATTGTCAAGATGGAAATGTCTAAATACGACAAGCGGGAATGTAGAATAGTCCACCAGGTGTCGTCTACCTCTGAGGCACCCTCACACGGTGAACTGCTGCCGACTTTAAAGACACCGAGCTCAGTGTATGTATGACACTGGAGAGGCGGCATGGAGCGACGCACGTTGGGCGCAAGTTCAAGGTTGAGTCGCTGAAGCTGAATGGAGAACGCGAGGTGACGGTCGCGCAAGCCTCGCGCGATGTTGGCGTGCATGGCACAGTGTTGCACCGATGGGTGCAGGAGTGTGCGGCAGGTTCACGCGATCAATCCAACACCCTCTGAGGCACAGTGGGGCGGGAGGGTGGTCGTGATGGGACAGATGGGGCGTCCGCGTTTGTTTGACTCAGAAAGCAGACCTCTGGCAGCGAGGGAAACAGTGGCCGTCGTTGAGCGAGATCGGCCGGGCCCTCGTCAAGCACGCGGGGTCGATTCATGGCGTGCGGTCATCGAACGACGGGGTTGTTCCTCCCGTTCGCACAGAGTCGCGTTGGACTCTGACGCTGGGAGAACGAGAAATGATTTCGCGTGGCCTAGGAGCCTGTCCGACATTGACCGTTCTACTGCGGCGAACGATCTGCGACCTTCTGCGTCGTGCTCGGCTCGGAAAAATCCTCAACGTATTCCAGTGAATACGTCTCCGGTTTTTCCGGGCCTGCGGCCTTGCATCTGGCCACACCTCTTTCGCCTCGTCACGAACGCAATGTCGGACAGGCTCCTAGCCATGGCACGCTCGATCCGGCAGATCCCGGCCACGCTCGGATGCGTACCGTCGAAGTCTGCCGCATCGACGATGTCGACCTCACAGTCACACTGACAGGAGGAGAAGGAAGGCGAGTAGGGAATATCACCCCGGCAAGGCTTGATACCACCCATTGGCATGAGCCAACGAAACCGGGCAGTCGAATAATGCACTGAGGTTGGCTTCTGTGAGGACAGCGCGTTTCTCCCCATCCTGCGTAATCGCTCCTTGCTTCAAAAGCACGACACGTTCTACCTCCGGAGGAATCTCGTGGATGTGGTGCGTCACCAACAATAAGGTTTTCCCCTTCTTCATATGCGCCCGCACCAGGTGCAGATAATGAAATGTCGCCGTGAGGTCGAGTCCGCTCGTCGGCTCATCCAACACCAACGCAGTCGGGTCAGGTACCAGCGCACGGCCCAGCAGGCAGCGCCGCTGCTCGCCGGTCGACATCTCGGAGAACTTCCTTTCGGTCAAGAACCCGATACCGAGTTCCTCCATGACGGTATACGCGCGAACAATTTGAGCATCGGTAAACTCTTGGTGGCCGTATGTCCCAATACTCGCATAGTAGCCTGACAGCACAACATTCAGTCCGGTGACATTGTCCATGTACTGGTGTTGAAGATCATGGGACACCATGCCCAATCGTTTGCGCACGTCCCAGACGTTCCATTGTTCTTCGCCGAATACATGAATCGACGTCTCCTCCTTGGGAAGAGGATGCACTTCACCTGACAACAGTTTGAGGATCGTCGACTTACCTGCACCGTTGGGACCAAGGATTGCGGTGTGCGCCCCAGCGTCAAGCGTGAAGGACAGGTCGTCGAATACGCAGGTGTCCCCCCGATAGACCGTCGCGTTCTTGATGTCGAGGATTGGATGTGAACGAGCGGGATAGACCGCCGGCGCGACGACCCCACCGACTGTTTTGCCCGCGCGACGAGACTGTTCAAGGCCGGCACGAGCCAGTGCGTCCACTCGTTCATTGTCCGGATGACCGGCATGCCCCTTGACCCATCGCCATTCAAGCCTGTGACCGGCAGCCAGGGCATCGAGGCGGCGCCACAAATCCTCATTCTTCACCGGCTGTTTGCCGGCAGTTTTCCAGCCACGCCTCTTCCAACTATGGATCCATTCGCTGATGCCTTTTTGAACATACTGCGAATCGGTGTAGACATGCGCCTCCACCGGCAGCGTGAGCGACTGCAGCGCCTGAATTACCGCGAGCAGCTCCATGCGGTTGTTCGTCGTCGCCGGCTCCCCGCCGCACAATTCTGTCTCAGCAGTGCCGATACGCAGCAAGACGCCCCAGCCTCCAGGCCCAGGGTTCCCGCTACAGGCCCCATCGGTATAGATTTCCATCATTCGTCTGCTCTCCTCATGAAGCGTAACGACGCCTTGATGTAGGCCCTGTTATCCTAGGGACAGAAATATATATGCGCACCGAGATTACGCTACGGCAGGATCCGGATTGATCTTCGCGGCGGATGCCTTGTTCGTAGAGGAGACACTCTTCTTCGAAGAACCACCAATCTTTGGTGTCGCCGTCTTCACATCGGCATTCTGTGCACGATGGAGGAGGGCATGGTCCATGAGCACGAGCGCCATCATGGCTTCGGCAATCGGTGTCGCCCTGATGCCGACACAGGGATCATGGCGACCGTTGGTTTGCACAGTCACCGGATTGCCCTGCTTATCGATGGAGCGGCGAGGCACGCGAATACTCGATGTTGGCTTGATCCCGATCGTGACGACGATATCCTGACCTGTTGAAATACCGCCAAGGATTCCGCCTGCATGATTCGTCACAAACCCTTCCGGAGTCAGTTCATCTCCATGTTCAGATCCGCGCTGCGTCACAGAACTGAAACCCGATCCGATCTCGACAGCTTTTACCGCGTTGATGCTCATCATGGCCCCGGCCAAATCGGCATCGAGCTTGGCATAGACCGGCGCGCCCCAACCGACGGGCACCTGCTCAGCGACCGTCGTGATCCTGGCACCGACTGAGTCGCCGGCCTTCCGCAGCTCGTCCATAAACGATTCCAGCTTCGCCACTGCGGCAGGATCAGCCACGAAAAACGGATTGGCACCCACGCCGTCCCAACTCTTGAACGGCACGTCATGCGGGCCGAGTTGGCTGAGATACCCGCGAATCACGACGCCGTATTTTCCGTAAAGCCATTTCTTCGCAATCGCCGCGGCCGCCACACGGACGGCGGTTTCACGCGCAGAGGCGCGCCCGCCGCCGCGGTGGTCGCGAATGCCGTACTTCTGCCAATAGGTATAGTCCGCATGACCGGGCCGAAAGGTATCGATCAGGTTGCCATAGTCCTTACTGCGAGCATCTTCGTTTCGAATGAGCAGGGCAATGGGGGTGCCGGTGGTCTTGCCTTCAAAGACGCCGGAGAGAATTTCGACGGTATCGGATTCCTGCCGTTGCGTGACGTGGCGGGAGGTGCCTGGCTTGCGCCGATCGAGGTCTTGCTGGATGTCATCGACCGAAAGGGCCAACCCTGGTGGGCAGCCATCTACGACACAGCCGATCGCAGGCCCGTGGCTCTCCCCGAACGATGTGACGGTGAATATGTGGCCGAACGAATTGCCTGCCATGGGGCGGATGGCTCCTCCCTATTCGACGAGATCGAGCTTAATGCGCAATTCCTTTAGTTGCTCGGCACTGACGGCAGAGGGTGCTTCGGTCAGCGGGCATTGTGCCCGTTGCGTTTTGGGGAACGCGATCACATCGCGGATCGAGTCGGCATTCCCCAATAACATGATGAGCCGATCGAGCCCAAAGGCAATCCCACCATGCGGCGGTGCGCCATAGTCGAGTGCGTCGAGCAAGAACCCGAACTTCGCCGCCGCTTGCTCCTTATTGATGCCAAGCAAGTCGAGAATGCGAAACTGGATATCGCTCCGATGGTTCCGGATACTCCCGCCGCCGACTTCACTTCCATTCAACACCATGTCGTAGGCCTTCGCGCGTACTTTGAGCGGCTCCGAATCCAGAAAGGCCACATCCTCGTCCATCGGCGCGGCAAACGGATTGTGCATGAAGATATAGCGCTTCTCTTCCGGCGAATAGTCCAGCAAGGGAAACTCGGTGACCCATACGGGCTTCCAGGCCGTGGGATCGATCAACTTCAGCTCTTCACCCAGCAATAGCCTGATGCGGCCCAATACGTCATGGACAATGGCGGCCTTGTCAGCGCCGAACAGAATGAGATCGCCCGGCTTGGCCTCGGGAAGGGCCGATGCGAAGGCCTTGGCATCCAGGAATTTGGCGATGACGGACTCCAGTTGGCCCTCCGAGGTAATTTTCAACCAGGCCAGTCCCTTCGCACCGAATGTCTTGGCCATCTCACCGAGCGCATCGATCTTGCTTCGCGGTGTGGCCGCTCCGCCTTTGACGATCAACGCCTTCACAATCCCGCCTTTGGTTGCCGCCTCCTTGAACACCTTGAACTCACTGGCAGCCGCAAAGGCTGTGACATCGTACAACGGCATGTCGAAGCGCAGGTCCGGCTTGTCCGATCCATAGCGGCCTAGCGCCTCGGCGTAGGTCATCTGCGGAAATGGAGTCGGCAACTGCACACCGCCCGCGTCGCGAAACACCGTGACAATCATCTGCTCCATCAAGCTCATGACATCAAGCCGATCGACGAAGGACATCTCGAGATCGATCTGTGTAAACTCAGGCTGCCGGTCATTGCGCAGATCCTCGTCGCGGAAGCAACGCGCGATCTGATAGTAGCGATCGACCCCACTGACCATAAGCACCTGTTTGAAGAGCTGGGGCGACTGCGGCAACGCATAGAATTGACCAGGGTTCACTCGGCTCGGCACCAAATAGTCCCGCGCGCCTTCCGGCGTGCTCTTCGTCAAAATCGGCGTTTCGACTTCGAGGAAACGCTCTGCATTCAGAAATCCACGGACGGCTTGCATGATGTCGTGCCGGATCGTTAAGAGCCGCTGCATCTTCGGACGACGAAGATCCAAGTAGCGGTACTTCAGCCTGATCGACTCCGTGACTTCGGCCTCGTCTTCGATCACGAAGGGCGGCGTCTTCGACTCATTCAGAATCTCGACGGCATCCACGAAAATTTCGATTTCGCCCGTGGGGAGATTGGGATTTTTCGACTCGTCTGGACGGGCCATCACTTGGCCGGTCACCGACACGACACACTCGCTCCGCAACGCATGAGAGGCTTGGTGCAGCGCGGCATTACGTTCGGCGTTGAACACCACCTGCGTCAGCCCGGTTCGATCCCGCACATCCATGAACAGGACCATGCCATGGTCGCGCCGCCGCTGGACCCAACCGTTCAACACGACGGTCTGTCCGACCGCAGCTGTCGTGAGCTCCCCGCACCGATGAGTTCGAGCCTTCATACCACCTTCGCTTTCTTGGAACGGGCCCATCCGACCCGACTCACCCGCTTCTTTACCCGTGGCGCTTGCTGCGCTGTTTCCACTGCCGAGACCAGCTTCTGTTCTGCCAGTTCGCGCAAGGCGTTCGCTTCACGGTCGGTCAAGTACCTGAACTCGCCGGAGGCCAGATCCCCCAACAAGAGCGGACCCATCTTAATTCTGGTCAGCTTCAACACCGGGTGACCGACCGCCTCCAACATACGCTTGACTTGGTGTTGCCGTCCTTCGCGGATCGTGATCTCCAGCCAGGAGTTTTGCTTGGCCTTTTTGACCTTCTTGACGATCGCCGGACTGGTCATGCCGTCTTCCAGTTGCACGCCTTGCTCAAGCTGCCGAATATGGTCATCCGTCACCACCTGCTTCACCTTGATAAGATAGGTCTTCGGCACATGGTAGCGGGGATGGAGCAGGGTCTGGGCCAAGTCGCCATGATTGGTGAGAAGCATCAACCCTTCGCTGTCAAAGTCCAATCGACCGACGGGAAACACCCGCACCGAGATCCCACGGAGAAAGTCCTTGACCGTCGGTCTGCCGCCCGGATCGTTCAACGTCGACATCACATTCTTCGGCTTATTCAGCAACAGATAGACGTACGGCTGAGTGGCACTGATATGCTTGCCGTCTACTTTGATGTGGACACGATCCGGATCGACCTTGGTGCCGAGCTCCGTCACCACCTTGCCGTTGACGGTCACACGCCCTGCGGCAATCCACTCCTCGGCCTTTCGCCGCGAAGCCAATCCCGTTCCTGCAATAACTTTTTGTAATCTAATTTCCATAGCCAGTGATCAGTGATGGGTGATGGGTGATGAGCAAACCATCGGACTTGTATCCGACTCGTCACTGATCACTCATCACTCATCACGGCTTTACTCCCATTCAATTGTGGCCGGCGGCTTCGAGCTGATGTCGTAGACCACCCGGTTCACGCCCTTCACTTCATTGATAATCCGATTTGAGATCTTGCCCAGCACATCATTCGGAATCTTGGCCCAATCGGCGGTCATGCCATCCAAACTCGTGACTGCGCGAAGCGCGATCACATGTTCATATGTCCGCTGATCGCCCATGACGCCCACGGTTTTGATCGGTAGCAGCACAGCCAGCGATTGCCAAATCTCTCGATACAAACCGGCAGCGCGAATCTCCTGATCGAGAATGGACTCGGCTGCCCGCAGAATAGTGAGCCGCTCCTTGGTGACCGCTCCCAACACCCGAATAGCCAAGCCAGGCCCTGGAAATGGCTGTCGCCAGACAATCTCGTCAGGTAAACCCAGTTCCTTCCCCAGCACACGGACTTCATCTTTGAAGAGTTCCCGCAACGGTTCGATTAATTTCAACTTCATCCGCGCCGGCAGACCGCCCACATTGTGATGCGTCTTGATCGTGGCCGACGGCCCCTTGAAGCTGATACTTTCGATCACGTCGGGATAGAGTGTGCCCTGGACCAGAAACTTCACACCGCCGGATTTTTTCTTCGCTTCAGTCTCGAACTGTTCGATGAACTGCTTGCCGATAATTTTTCGTTTACGCTCGGGATCGATCACCCCTTTGAGCTTGGCAAGAAACGAATCGGACGCGTTGATAAGCCGTACATTTAAATGAAGCTGTTGCGCAAACGTCTGTTTGACTTGTTCCTTCTCCCCACTTCGAAGCAACCCGTTGTCGACAAAGATACAGGTCAGCTGATCGCCGATGGCCCGATGCGTCAACGCCGCCGCGACGGACGAATCCACGCCGCCGCTCAAGGCGCAAATCACCCGTTCCTTACCGACTTGCTCGCGGATCTGCTGTACCGCCGTCTCCACATAGGACTGCATCGTCCAGGTCGGCTGACAGCCGCAGATATCGTAGACGAAGTTCCGAAGAATCTGGGTCCCCTCCGGCGTATGCGCGACTTCAGGATGAAACTGGAGACAATAGATCCGGCCTGTGCGATCGTCGCGCTTCATAACTGCAATCGGCGAATTGGCTGTATGCGCAATAGATCGGAATCCCGGCGGCATCCGTTCGATACGGTCTCCGTGCGACATCCAGACGACGGTCGATCCATCTTTGCCGATCCCTTTGAAGAGATCACTCTCGTCGTCGATGGTCAGATCGGCACGACCGTACTCCCGGTGCTTGGATTTGGCCACCTGCCCGCCGGAGAGATGAGTCACCAACTGCATGCCGTAGCAGATACCGAGAATGGGGATACCGAGGTCGAAGAGTTCCCTGGAGACAGTCGGCGCCTTCTTCTCATAGACGCTTGCAGGACCACCCGACAGCACGATGCCCTGCGGGCGATAGGCGAGAATGGTCGCCAAGGAAACCGTGCAGGGCAGAATTTGCGAGTAGACGTGGGCTTCGCGAATGCGGCGTGCGATCAGTTGGGTATACTGCGACCCAAAGTCGAGGACCAGAATTCTATTGTGCCAAAGTTCCATACTTTGAAAAGAGCTTATAGCTGATGGCTGATAGCAGTAGAAGGAAAATGAGTAAACAACGGAGGAGATACGCGACCGGCATTCTGACTATCGGCCATAAGCCATACGCCATTCGCTCTTGGCTCTATTCCCAATCCATCCGGTAGTTCGGCGCTTCCTTCGTGATAATCACATCATGCACGTGACTTTCGCGGAGACCGGCGACCGTCTGCCGAATAAATGTGGCCTTCTGCTGTAAGTCTGAAATGGTCTTACACCCACAATAGCCCATGCCGGACTTCACGCCGCCGATCAATTGGTAGATGACGGCTGAGAGTTTCCCTTTATAGGGCACGCGCCCTTCAATACCCTCCGGGACCAGCTTCTGCGCCGGACGCCCACCTTGCCCGTACCGATCTCCACCGCCTCGTTCCATCGCGCCGATCGAGCCCATACCGCGGTACACCTTATAGGTCCTGGCTTGGTACAGCTCGGTTTCCCCCGGCGATTCTTCCGTGCCTGCCAAGAGTCCTCCCAGCATGACCGAGGAGGCGCCGGCTGCCAAGGCCTTCGTGATATCGCCGGAATACTTGATCCCGCCGTCCGCAATGATTGGAACCCCGCTACCTGCGAGGACTTTTGCGCAATCGGCAATCGCCGTCAGCTGCGGCATTCCAGCGCCGGATACAATACGAGTCGTGCAAATTGAACCGGGTCCCACACCCACCTTCACCGCATCCACACCGGCCTTCACTAAATCCTTCGCCGCCTCGGCAGTGCCGATATTCCCAGCGATCAGTTCGAGTCCAGGATACCGTTTCTTGATCATTTTGACCGTGTCGAGGACCGCCTGAGAATGCCCATGAGCCGTATCGACCACGATCAGGTCCACCCCGGCCTTCTTGAGCCGCGCCACGCGATCTTCCGTCTCCGGCCCCACTCCGACTGCCGCCCCCACGCACAGCCGACCATGTCCGTCCTTGCAGGCGTTGGGGTACATGATGCGTTTTTCGATATCCTTGATGGTAATCAGTCCCTTGAGCTCAAAATGCTTGTTGACGACCGGCAGCTTCTCGATCCGATGCTCGTGCAACACTTCGCGAGCCTTTTCCAAGCTGGTCCCTTCAGGCGCCGTGATCAGCTTGTCCCGCTTCATGATCTGCGAGACCTTCAAATCCATTCTCGTTTCGAACCGCAAATCGCGATTCGTGAGAATACCGACCAATTTTTTATCCTTCGTGACGGGAATCCCGGAGATCCGAAACTTCGTCATCAGCGCGTGGGCATCGCGAATCGTCTGATCGGGCGAGATCGTGATCGGGTCGAGAATCATGCCGCTTTCCGATTTCTTCACCCGGTCGACTTCTGTCGCTTGATCCTCCGGCGACAACACTCGATGGATAATTCCGATGCCGCCCTCGCGAGCAATGGCGACGGCCAAACGCGACTCGGTGACGGTATCCATGGCCGAGCTGATGATGGGAATGTTGATCTTGATGTGGCGAGTCAGTCTCGTCCGCATGTCGACGTCGCTCGGCAAGATCTGAGACTTGGCCGGGACCAACACGACGTCGTCGTAGGTGAGTCCTAGGCGTGGTTCTTTATTGAGCATATCTTCCCCTCACGAGCAGGATGCTGAAAAAGTCTGCCGGCTTCGTTCTCGCATCGTTCAGACCCTCAACGTACCCCAGAGGGTACGCTTCGGCCCTTCACTCGCTGCGGCCTTGCTGGACAGCCTTTTTGAGCATGCTGCTATATTCTTGTGACCGCTCTTACGCCCTATGCGATGGGCCTGTGCCTTGCGGGTTCTCGATCTCTGCCACCGCTTCGGCATCTTCTTGAAGACGCTCGCTCCCCTCGTCCGCCGGCATGAACTGTTCGACCCTGGTGTTCCCGCTATCGACGACGAACACGCTGCCTCTGACATCCACCGTGATACCGTAAGGGAAATTGAATTGCCCTTTTCCGTTCCCAAATCCACCCCACTGAGTGATGAAATTGCCTTCTTTATCGAACTTCTCGACGCGGTGATTGCCGGTGTCCGTGACATACACCTCGCCGGCTCCATCGACCGTAATGCCCCAGGGAGACCGTAACTGACCTGCCTCCTGCGCGATGGGGCTGCTGGCATGGCCCGGCTCGGCACTCCCCCCCCACTTGGCCAGCAACTGCGGGAGCACGTTGGTGCTGGTATCGAACTTCTGAATCCGGTGATTACCCATATCGACGATGTACACAAACCCGTCCGTCTGATCTACAGCCACGCCGCGCGGGAAGTAGAATTGGCCGTCTCCGTTTCCGAAGCTGCCCCAGGACATGATGAACTCCCCGTTCATATCGAACTTCTGCACGCGGAAGTTTGCGCTATCGACGACATAGACATACCCGCGCACCCGATCGATCGCAATGCCCCACGGTGAGTTGAACTGCCCTTCGCCGTTTCCACGCGACCCGAACTTCATGAGATAGCCGCCGAGCTTCCCGTCGAATTTCTGCACCCGGTGATTGTTCGTATCGACCACCCAGACATCGCCCTTGCCGTCGCAGGCAATCCCCGTAGGGTTATGGAAGTTCGCATTGGCTGAACCGAAGTTCCCCCACAGGATGATGAAGTTGCCGGTATTGTCGAATTTCTGAACCCGATTGTTGCCGTTATCGACCACGAACAGCGATCCCTGCTGATCGACGCAGAGGCCATACATCGGGGCCATGAACTCGCCGCCATGCAGCAACGATGCGCCACGGCCTGTGCGGCCCCATTCGGCCACACAGAGATACCCCGACGTGTTCACCAGAATCGTGGTGCCCGCAGGGGTGGACACGTTCCCACCCACATCCTTGAACCAGACGTAGATCGACTTCTGCCCGTCTCCCGGCGACAAAATAAACGGGATCGTCGCACCGAACTTCGTGGCCGGCGTCACCTCCACCCATCCCGGCGTCCCCGCCGTGGGAGTCATCGGCGCCTCGGAGACAAAGTAGGCGGCCACTCCAGTATCCACATCGTTCGCAGAAATCGTGACGATGACTTCCGGGGTGTTCGTCATAAACGCGCCGTGATTGATCACGGCATAGGGATTTTGTGGCGCCGTGATATCGATAAGCACCGGCGTCACCGTCACTTCATTCGACAACTCGCTTTCGACGCCGGTCTCGAATACCGCGGTCACGGCATAGTGGTAGGGGGTATCGTTTGAGAGACCGATGTGCGTATAGGGATTCGTCACCCCTTCGATTTTTGTCGCCGTCTGGGTCGTGAGCTTTGGAAGGGTATTGAAATACAGGTTGTAGGACTGGGCGCCGGGAACTTCCATCCAACTCAAGAAGGCTTCCGTATCCCCGGCCTTGACCGCCACGCTGCGGGGCGCCGGAGTCTCGCTCGGCGCCTGATTGGTTGACGCCTCATCCTTCCCGCGATTGAGTTCCTCGTCCGTCGGCACATACTTCAGAATGCGGCCGTTGCCGCTGTCGACCACATAAACCGCACCTTCTTTGTCGACCGCAATCCCATAAGGATAATTGAGCTGTCCTTCGGACTTTCCACGGTTTCCCCAGGCACAGAGAAACGTGCCGTTGCCGTCGAACTTTTGAATGCGATGGTTGCCGGTATCCACAACGTAAATATTACCGAGCGCATCGCAGGCGATCCCCCAGGGAGATTTGAATTGGCCGGGACCGGCCCCTTCACGACCCCACTTGGCCAGGAAACTTCCACGGGCATCGAACTTCTGAATGCGATTATTGCTTTCATCGGCGACGAAGATATTCCCGACAAAATCGACGGCGACGCCGCGAGGGAAAAAGAAGGCGCCGTCGAAGCTCCCGTCTCGGCCCCACTTGAGCAGCGCCTGCCCATCGGAGGTGAACTTCTGAATGCGCGCATTGCTCGTGTCGGAGATGTAGAGGTTCCCTTCTGCGTCCGTCGCCAGACCCCAGGGCACGTCGAACTTGCCCAGATCGGCTCCGCGCCAGGCGAATCCGAACTTACCCCAGGCCTGCATGACATTGCCGTTGAGATCGAATTTCTGAATGCGGTTATTGCCGCTGTCTGCGATGTACAGCACGTCATTCGGCCCAACTGCCAATCCGCGTGGATAGTAGAAGCTCCCTTCCTGCGAAGAAGGATCGCCGCCCCATCGCGCGACAAACTTGCCGGCTTTGTCGAGCTTCTGAATCGAATGGTTATCGGTATCGGCGATGTAGATATTGCCGTCCTTGTCGAGGGTGATGCCTGTGGGCGAGCTGAACTCTCCGTCGTCCACCCCTTCCCGTCCGATGCACATCGCCAACAGATAGGGCGAGGGAATCGCCATGACCTCTTGAGACTCAAGACTCTCCCCCTTCTGCGTCACGACGGTCACGACATAGTGGTAGCACATGCCGTTTGCCAGATCGTCATGGACAAACGGACTTTGCACGCCTTCCACACAGGTGCCCTTATCTTTTTTGACTCCAATGATAGCTTTGAAATCGTCGTCGCCGGCAATCGGGCGCGTGAGATCGGAGAACTTGATCATCACGCCCTTGGTGGTTTGGAAATAGAGGTTGTAGTACATGGCATCGGGAACGGGATCCCAGGTAAGAGTGATCCAGCCGTTTCCAGATTTTGCGGCCACGTTCGCCGGTGGTGGTGGTAATTCTTCTTCAGCGGCAATCGAATCGCCGGCGCCCCATTCTTCGCCCAGCATCCCATCGATGGTCAGATGCGTGCGATCACACCGAAACATCTCATCGAACAGCCGGGCTTTCATCATAGAGTGGTGCTTCCTGTGTTACTAAAGCCGCCAGAAAAATGAGGGGTCTTTCAAGGACTTAGAATTGGAGGAGAAGTCTAACAAAGGGGCGGAAAGAGAGTCAACGGGGGACGGGGATGGAGCCAGGGTGAATTTGTTCTCGGAAATTTCTCAGAAAAATCAACGATAGCGGTTATTAGCAAAGCGCGTCCAATCAAATGGTTATGTCGAGAACAAATTCACCCTGGGGATGGAGCTGATGATCTTCTGTGCTCGCGCAACGCGCGCGGGTTCGTCTGTCTGGTTGGCTGGTCTTTCTGGTCTGTCTGGTTCTTCTGGATGAATTTCCGGTCCGACCAACCAGATAGACGAGATAGACCAGATAGACCAGATGAACCAGCCTTCGTTGGACGCGCGCAATAGAAGATCAATCAGGCCCCATCCCCTTGAAGAGAAAATGGACGAGCCTGGAAGGATCACTTCGAGATGTGCATCGTCCAATGCGCGCAGTGAAGAATAATCTGCCTACTCCCTGCCGGAATAGAAGGCCCCCGTTGAACGCGTACGACGCAAGAAGCGACTCAGGCGATGGTGCGATACCACGTTATGCAATGACCCCACATCCTTTCCTCTTCCGCTCGTCTGGTACGGTAGCGGCCGCTGTGGTATGCTCCGCCCAGTGGAGTTCGAATGGGATCTCGAAAAAGAAATCCAGAACATCCGGAAGCACAGAGTGAGTTTCACGGAGGCCGTCGAATCGTTTTTGGATCCGCATGGCATTCAAGTGGTCGACAGCAAACATTCGGCGCAGGAAAAGCGGTTGTACTGGGTAGGTCGCATTTCCACGGGCCGCGTCCTCACGACCAGGTTTACTAAGCGAGGCAACAAGATCCGTCTCATCGGCTCCGCCGAATGGAGGAAGTTTCGGAGGTTTTACCATGAAACACCCAAACCTCAGTCACCTGAGCATTGATCGAGTTGCCACGAACAAGATCCGTGCGGCGCTCTCAAAGAAGAACCGGGTGACCATCACAGTCAATCTCGAGTCGGATAGTCTCAAGGCACTGAAGACACTGCCGCGCAACACCAGGATCCCCTATCAGCAACTCTTGAACACGATGCTGACAACCAACATCACACAACAGGAGTCAATCCAATCCCGTCTGAATCGACTAGAACAGGAACTCCGCAAAATCAAGCGCCACGTTGCGGCCTAGCACGGGCGACATCCACGCAGGGCTCATCACCGCCTCACGTATCTCCACTGCTGTGGTCCACGAACAACAGCCTCCCTTTAAAGACAAGGTCATTGGGCCTTTGTACTGTAGGTCAATCCAGGCAGGTAATGGTGCGATGTCAAGTCAAGCAATGACCCCGTCTCTCCGTCTCCCTCCTATCTGACTATTTCACACTATTCTTTGCGCTCTGCGCTGCTCTGAACTACAGTCGTCTCATGCGACTGCAAACCTCATCACCGACAAGTACAACGGCCTTCGTCTGCCCCAAGTGTGGATTCGAACAGGAGGAGGGGCCGGAGTGTCGGCGCTGCGGGATCGTCTTCTCCAAGTTCAAACCATCGGCTCCGGCAATCGAAACACCGCCGATCACCGACACTGAAGCCACAACGCACCCTTCGACTCCTGGATTATTTTCTCGTGTGCTCCGCGTGCTCCCGTGGATCTCACTCACACTCTCGGTCGGCGTCCTGCTGCTGATTCTTCGCCAAGCGCCGCCACTGCCGATCCAAATCGATCCGCAGGCAGCCGATCGCGTCGCTGAAAAGATGGCCCAGCTACAAATGGCCGTGCAATCGAACCAAGCTCATACACTCACGCTGAACGAAGCAGAGCTGAATCAGTGGATGCGCGACAATCTCGCCATCGCCTCCAGCCACCAAGCACAGCAGGCCGGTATCCCGGCGCCCACAGGAAGCGACCCGAACGTCCAAGAAATTCAATCGGCATTAAAAGATGTCCGCATGAATCTTATAGGCAACCAGCTCAGGGCCTATGCCTTCTTTGCCCTCTATGGAAAAGAGATCTCACTGCAACTTGACGGCACGATCACAACGGAAGGGGGGTATATCAGACTCCAACCCACAGCCGGCAAGATCGGCTCATTACCCATTCCATCATCGACCCTCAACTACGTCGTCCATCAATTGTTCGACTCGCCCAATAATCGTGACAAATTCCAGCTTCCACCCCAAATCGAATCCGTCCGAGTCAAAAACAACAGCCTCGTCATCTCTACACGGTAGCCCGCGAAACCGGGCGAGGGGCAGGAGGCGAGAAGAGGTGGCATTCCTTCTTCGGTAGCCATGAGATAGCAGGACTCCTCACTGCTGACCTTGTCGAGGGATTATGAGGGGCCGCAAACTAACAAACCGCAGGTCATCACAGCGATTGAGTCAGTGCGTTGCGCCATAACGACAACAATCCCAGGAGGCTTGTCATCAGTTCAGGGTGGTCAGAAACTCTTCATGAGACGGAGAATAATGTGAAAAAGTTATTTTTACGTTGTGGATACAATCGCTAAGACTTTGGCCTCTCTTTCTCTGGGCCGGATGGACCCCAGAGATCGCCTAAGCCTAGCGATTCCCACAAGGCTTTTTCAGACTGAGGAGGAGCATCCTCAAGAAAGCTGGCGAGGATTTTCGATTTGTAGGCTGCAGCGTGCGGGCGGCATTTCTTTACCGCAGCTGCATATTCCTGTTTCGATACACGCAAGCTTTGCAGGAGAACGCCCTGAGCCAGTAAGAGAGCGTGATGAACCGAAAGCGCATGGGCCAGCCTCTCAATGAGTTTGCGATTTGTCATGAGTGAACCTCCTTAGAAAATGATGTCCTTCAAATCCCCAATATGGCCAGTAATCTGCTGCATGGCCGCGTCATGTGGAGAGAGCGATGAATCAGGCAGACATAAAAGTCCAGAAATACAGCACAACAGCAGCTGCTAGGTTAGCCAACTTGCGCGAGAAAGCCAATGTCATCCTGTGAAAACGAGCGATTTTCATTCTGAGCTCGTGCGTTCTCCTCTTGCACCTTAATCCTCGCCCGGCTAGAATAAAAATGGATCTCCTGCGAATGAGTGCCCTAGAATCGCTGGAGTACTAACGGCTGTCTTGCGGACATGGGGCACTCCCGTCATTCTGTTAAATAACCCTGAATATTCCCCTATCGTTGTGGGAAGAAGGAGTCGAGGGTCATGGCACTACTGATTACCGATGAATGTATTAACTGTGGAGCCTGCCTGCCAGAATGTCCGAATGAAGCTATCTTCGAAACTCGCGGCGACGCGGAGACGAAGGGAAATCATGTGGGCGACGGTCAGGGAGTCGGAGACGCTATCTACGTGATTACCCATGAACGGTGTACCGAGTGTGTCGGCCATTTTGACGAACCTCAATGCTCGGCGGTTTGTCCCGTGGATAATTGTTGCATCGCTGATCCAGCCTATCCGGAGACCACGGATATTCTGCTGGAAAAGGCGAAGAAACTCAATCCTGACAAGGCCATCGACCCGGCAAAAGTTTGGAGCGGCGTGCGGAACTAGTCATTTCCCCCTGGAAGAACCGCGCGACACTTGTCATCTGCATCTGCTACCACGCTGTTACCAGGACAGGACAAACCAGCCCCATCAGGCCCCCTATCAGGGGCATCCTGGTTTGTGGGTTCTTGTTGGGTTAGGTTGTCTGAGTGTGGATCGGTGAACTTCGTAAACCGCAGGTCGTCTATTCAATCCTGATCGGCGACTCCATACCGCACTAGTGCTTAGTTGCATAAGTAATAGATATAGCGTACAGTCTTGGGCAAGGAGGTCGCCAATGCCCAAGTCGCCACACGCATTGCGTTGTGCTGAGCCAGACCGAAAGACACTGGAGGAGTGGGCGCGGAGCCGGACCCAGGAAGCGCGCTTAGTGGAGCGAGCCAAGATCATCCTGCACTGCGTGCAGGGACACGCGGTCAGCGACATTGCGCGGAAGTTGCGCGTGCG
>Ga0163151_10000371_pt1 | contig 80273 bp, 80 predicted proteins | sample OliLakLV19MP5IB2_FD_145596 | JGI IMG/M metagenome (GOLD analysis project Ga0163151, IMG submission 145596) | Freshwater microbial mat bacterial communities from Lake Vanda, McMurdo Dry Valleys, Antarctica - Oligotrophic Lake LV.19.MP5.IB-2 | ecosystem: Environmental > Aquatic > Freshwater >...
TCGCAGGCGCGTCGACCAACAGCGAGACCGTCATCGCGCTGGACTCATCCGCGTTCTCAGTGGAGATCGGCGGAGTGCGAACCAGCTATCCTCTCAACGGCTCGGAGGTTGTGGTGCAGATGCGCGGAGCCGAAGGCCGAGCGCATGCGTCGTGGGCCGGCGACACGCTGGTGATCGAAACCACGATGGACACCGCAAATGGACCGGCAGTGAACCGCCAGTCGTGGTTCATCGAGGGCGACGCGCTCGTGCGCGCAACGGCGTCGAAGACCTACTACAAACGCAAATAGGGTACGCGTACTACCGCGGATTGAGGATTGAGGATTGCGCGATTGATCGGGTGCGTTCAATCCTCAATCCTCAATCCTCAATGGCACCGCACTTCACTCCCACATCCCCGTGGCCGAGCCGATCCGCCCGTCGGGTGTCATGTGAAACACATTCATGCCGCGCCCGCGCGGTGGGCCGTCGCCGGCAACGGCGGTCCAGTTGGCGACCACAGTGCCCTGGCAGTGGCGGACGTCGTCGTCGCGCACCAGGCGCAGGCCCGGCATGAATCGCTGAGCGGCCGTGATGTGGGGCAGAAGTTCGGCCATCCCGTCCACGCAACTGTACTGATCGCGGAACTGCACCTCGGGAATCGCCGCGCCGGCCAGCATCGCTTCGCGCGTGGCGGCATCGGGTTCGGCCCAGGCCGCAAACCAGGTGTCGACTTTTGCCGCCGCCCCCTCGTGCACCAGGCCAGCCACCACATTGGCGAATAGCGAGAGCTGATACCTCCAGCCCTGCACGTGCTCGTCGCGCGCGGCCTCATCACCCAGCGCGTGCTGGAGCCGGACACGCGTGGCGCCCGCGTCACTCTCAATGGAGATGGTCACGCGCGAGGCCCCCAGCGGCATCGGAACGCCGCTGGCGAACCCGTACGAAAACACGATCCGGCCCGGCGCCGCGATCTCGAGCACCGTGCCTCCGGCCTCGATGCCGTTAGGATGGCGGATGTAGACCTGACCACCGACCACGGGGTCAATGGTCGACCCGGCGCCCCACCACGACGCCCAGCGCGACGAATCCGTGAAAAACGAAAAGACCGTGGCCCGAGGGGCGCCAATCAGAATCGAGCGGTCAAGAGTAAACGGCAACGGGGCAGCAGTCATGCGTGTGTCCTCTTGCGCGAGGCGGCGCGTGGCCCCCGACGCGAGTGTTCGAGTTCGGCAAGCAGTTTCAGTTTCCAGACCCTGTCGGTCCACATGTGTTCGAGCAGTGGGGCCATGGGGCCGCACGCCTTCCGGTTGGCACGATAGCGCCGGTACCGGCCATCCACCCGGCTGTCCAGCAGCCCGGCCTCAACCAGCGTGCGCAGTTGCAGCGACACCGCACCAAACGTCACATCGCCCATCGCCTGGTGAATATCCCCAGCCGCCAGTTCCCGGCGCCACGTGAGGCGCAGGATCTCCTGGCGCCTTGGGGACGCCAAGGCGGTGAGGACAGGCGCGGACAGGACCACGCTGGTAACTTTAGATCAAACTAAAATGATAAATCAACGCGGCAGTGCACGCAGCCACGCACGCACCCGCTCGTCCCACTCGGCCTGCCGGGCGCCGTGGGTGCCATGAGTCGTCTCGCGGTCGTACTGCGCCTGCACCGTGGCATCTCCCTTCAGGTACGGCTCCACCAGTCGATCGCGCACCTCGTCAGGCAGTACGCACGGCGACTCGAGCGCCGCCAGCCCCAGCCGCGCGCGACGCGCCTGCACCTCGCTCAGGTCGAAGTGCGTCCGTTCGTGCTGCAGCGTGCGATCGGAGGCTCGCTCCAACAGATGCGCCGACTTCACCCAGGATCGCGCCGGGAGAAAATACGACACCACACGAAACGTAAACCGCCCCTCGTCGCACCGGGCCTCTGACGTAATCGAATACGCGGTCATGGCCGCGGCCACGCTCGCCATGTTGGGACGGCCGCGAAAATCCGACCAGTCGATCACGCGTGCCGGCGACCAGGCGAACGCGTCAGCCAGCACATCCGCTTCTGCGTCGGCCTCAGTGTGCGCGATCGCACCTGGCAGACGGGCCCCACCGCCAGACGCACAGGCAGCCGCAACCAAGGCGGCCGCGATGGCGCTGACGACGAGCGTGGACCGGCACTGCCCCGCCACTATCGCCCCTCGAGCCGCGCCAGCAGGAGCGCTCGCGCACGCGTCAGCCTCACCATCCACGAGCACCGTGTCAACTGCGCGCATCATGCCGAGCGACGGTCCGCAATCGGGACCACGCGCTGCCGGTACAGCCACGGTGTCAACGTCGAGTACGCAATCTCGTCGCGCCATTCGGGGTCGGGCGACCCAAGCATCTCTGTCAGTTCACGAAGCAGCGCGGGCATCGTGGAGCCGGCAGGCACCGCGAACTTGCTGGCGGCAATCGTTCGCCAGAACGCCTTGTCATGGCCGGGCACCTGACTTCCCGCGATCCACACCGACGAGATCGCACGGGTATTGCGGATGTCATCGAGAGGATTGCGGTCGAGCACGACAAAGTCGGCCCACGCGCCTGGTGTGATGGCGCCGATGTCGGTCATGCGCAGCGCCCGCGCGGCATCACTGGTGGCCGACCGAAGGACCTGAGCCGGCGTCATCCCCGCAGCCGCCATCATGGTCATCTCGACGTGCTCGAAATAGCCCTGGAACCGCTCCGGGAACGCGCCAGAGTCGGTGCCCATCACCACGAGCAGGCCCGCATCCGAGGCGGATTTCACATTGCGCTCGGCGACAACCAGAGCCGCCTTATACGCCTGCGCACTCTGTGACTGCTCCATCACACGTTGACGGGCAGGTTCCTTGAGGCGAGCCACCATCGCCGCGTCTGCGTCAGCGAGAAAGAACGATTCATCAACAAACGCGGGAGTTGATTCGTAGACAAACGTGGACAATTCACGCGTCAGTGTCGGGCAGTACGGCACGTTGCGCGCCTTCATCAGCGCGATGAACTCTGGATCAATGTCCCTGTCGCGAACCGAGTGCGCAATCATGTCTACGCCCGCCCGCAACAGAGCCTTGGCATCGTCAAGGTAGAAGATGTGCGCAGACACCCGGAGGCCACGTGTGTGCGCTTCGTCGATCACCGCCTGAAACACCTCGGGCGGCATCTTTCGTGACGTGCCGAGGTTGTCGTCCACGCGAATCTTGATCATGTCGGGCTTGAGGGCGGCCACACGCGCCACCTGCGCACGCGCCGCGGCGGGCGTGGCGGCCGTGATGATGTCGCCTGAGACGAAGATGCGTGCGCGGTCGAGTGGAAGGGAGGACTGGCTCTGGCGAGCAGTGAACGCCGGTGCTTGTTCCCCACCAAGACTCAACACGCTGGTGATTCCGTACCTGGCGAACACGCCCAGTTGCCGCCGCGTGTTCTCGTCGGTGTAGGCTCGCGCATCGGGCCCCGCCACGTCCGAAATGTGAACGTGAGTCGAAATCAGTCCGGGCAGCACGAAGCGGCCGCCGAGGTCCACGCGCCTGGCGCTCGGGGGGACGGTCACCGATGCGGCTGGCCCCACGGCGGCGACACGGCCGTTGCGCACCAGAATGACGACGTCGGAGATGCCGGGCGTGGCGTCGGTTCGAATCAGGCGGCCGCCGGTGAAAGCCACCACGGTGTCCGGGGGCGCTTGTGCCTGTGTGGAGCCAGACGCGGCGCACAGGCCAAGCACGACGACGAGGAGAGCAGTGGTGCGACCGGTCATAGGGATCCTCAGGAAATCGCCAGCATCCGCTCCAGGGCCAGGCGCGCTCGGGCCTGAATGGCTTCGGGCACCTCAATCACGTACTGCGTCTTCTGGAGCGCCTCAAGCGTGTCGTCGAGCGTGATCTCGTTCATGTGGGGGCAACGCACCGAGCACATCCGCAGCATCTCCTTGTCCGGATTGGAGGCTGCGACGTTGTCGCCCATCGAACACTCGGTCAGCAGGAGGTAGCGCGGTGCCCGCGTCTCCTCAACGTATTTGATCATCGCGGCGGTGCTGCCAGTAAAGTCCACCGCATCCACCACGTCAGGCCGGCACTCCGGGTGCGCGAGAATGACGGTGTCGGGGAACTGCCGTCTCACGTCCTGGACGTCCTGCACGGTGAACTTCTCGTGCACCTCGCAGCGCGCGGTCCAGCCAATCAGCGTATGAGTCAGATTCGGCGTGTGCACCGCAGGCCTGGTGCGGGTTGGAAAGATGATGTGACGTCCGGTGGCCTTGGCCACGTTTCCGGCGAGGTATTCGTCGGGAAGAAAGATCACGGCGTCAGACTTCAGCGACTCGACCACCTTTGCGGCGTTGCCGGAGGTGCAGATGATGTCGGACTCGGCCTTCACCTCGGCTGACGTGTTGATGTAGGTCACCACCGGCACGCCCGGGAATTGAGCCCGGAGCGCCCGAACGTCGGCGGCCGTGATGCCGTCAGCCAGCGAGCAGCCGCCATGGGCTGTGGGCAACAGTACGGTGCGACTGGGATTGAGAATCTTCGCGGTTTCAGCCATGAACCGCACGCCGCAGAACACGATGATGTCCTTGTCGGTCTTCGCGGCCTGCCGGCTGAGTTCGAGCGAGTCTCCCCCGACGTCGGCGATGGAATGGAACAGCGCCGGCTCCATGTAGTTGTGGCCGAGGATGATGGCGTTCCGCTCGCGTTTCAGGGCGTTGATTTGGGCGGCAATTTCCGCCTTGTAGCGCAGTTCCACATCGGGCACGACATCGCGAAGGCGTTCGCGCAGGTAGTGGTAGAGGTCGTTCGCGGAGAGCGAGGCAGGTGCGGTCAGTAGCGCGTTCATAGAACCTGAAGACTGAGATCGAGCGCGTGCACCGAGTGTGTCAGCGCGCCGACGGAGATAAATGCCACGCCTGTGTCGGCGTAGTCGCGGATGTTCTCGAGCGACATGTTGCCCGACACCTCGAGCGGCACGCGCCCGGCAACGAGCCCGGCGCAGCGGCGCACCTGGGCCACGGTCATGTTGTCGAGCAGAATGCGATCGGGCACAAGGGCCACCGCCTCCAGCACGTCGGCCTCGGTCCGGCATTCCACTTCGCGCGGCAGGCCGGCGCGCGCGCCCCGACCGACGCGCGCGAGGGCCTCGGTAATCGAGCCGCAGGCATCGATGTGGTTGTCCTTGATGAGGACCATGTCGAACAGGCCCATGCGGTGATTCTGGCCGCCGCCGGACCGCACGGCCATCTTGTCGAGCAGACGTAACCCGGGCGCGGTCTTTCTGGTGTCGAGGATGACGGCTCCGGTGCCCCGAACAGCGTCCACATGTGCGCGCGTGAGTGTGGCAATGCCCGACATCCGCTGCAGGAAGTTGAGTGCGGTGCGCTCGCCCGCCAGCACGGCCAGGGCCGGCCCGGTGATCTCAGCCACGACATCGCCGCACACAACGGAATCGCCGTCGTTCACCAGCGGCTGCACCGAAACAGCCGGGTCCAACTGTGCGAACACCTCGGTCATCACAAAGAGTCCTGCGATCACGCCAGGCGCCTTCGCGACCACGCGCGCGCGCATGCCCAGCTCGGGCGGCAGGATGCTCATGCTGGTGGCGTCGCCCAAGCCGACATCCTCTGCCAGCGCCAGCCGGACGATGCGCGCCACATCAGGGGCAGTGACCATCGGGATATCTTTCAACGATACCACTCGCCGACTTCCCTGGGTCCGTTGGTCCGTGGGTCCGCCGGTTCGTGGAGCTGCTTCGCAGCGCCTATTTCCTGGTTGCCCGGTCGATGAACTCAGACAGGTTCTTGTGAAGCGCCACGCGGTCGGCGTCCTGCAGGTACATCATGTGGCCCGACGGGTAGTACTTCATCGTGATTCGTTTCTGAATATCCTCTGACACGCCGAGGTGCCTGAACGTGAACTCGGTGGGCGCAAACGGCGTGGCCATGTCGTAGTAGCCGTTCTCCACCTGCACGAGCAGCTTCGGGTTGGTGATCATCGCCTGCGCGAGGTCCCGCTGCACGTTTGGCGCCGGGGGAAATCCTCCTCCGCCGGCGGCACGTGTCCAGTTCCAGCCCCCGCCCAGCCGCGTGTTTCGATACTGGCGATCGCGGCCGAACTTCAGCTCTTCGTGGTTGTAGTGATTGACCAACGCCGTGTAGGCTCCGCCGACGGCCGCATAAAACGGGTCGGACTCGGCATTCTCGGTCAGCAGGTTGAACGTGGACGCGGTAAACCGCGCGTCGATGCGACCTGCCGTCAGGCCGCGGCTGCGCATCAGCTCCGCGTTGAACTGGCCGAGCTTGACGCGCAGGTCCGCCTTCAGCAGATAGTCTTCGCCGAGCCCTGTGAACGCCGACAACTTCTTGGCCACGGCGACCTTTTCTGCCGGCGTCAGCTCGTCGCCCTTGAACAACGCCGTTGCGTACTCCCCGGAGGCAAACCGGCGCGCATCCTCCAGAAGCACCTCGAGCGAAGCGGGCCGGTTGGCCAGAACCTTGAAGTAGTACGCCACCGCTGCGTAGCTGGGAAGATAGTGGACGTACACCCGGTCATCACCATCCGCGAACGTGATCGTAGAGAGATCCAGCACCGACGAGATCAGGTCGATCCCATTCAAATGCACGTTGTACCGCTGCTGCAGCAGATTGGCGAGCACCGCCGACCGGAACGTGCCGTAGCTCTCACCAATCAGGAACTTCGGCGAGTTCCATCGCCCATTTCGGCTGAGGTAGGTGACGATGAATTGCGCGAAGGCGGCGGCGTCTTCATCGACGCCGAAGAAATCGGATTCCTTGCCTTTACCAGTGGCGCGGCTGTAGCCGGTCCCCATGGCGTCAATGAACACGAGATCCGTCTTGTCGAGCAGCGTCTCGGTGTTGTCAACCAGTCCATACGGCGCAGGCGGCGTAAACTCACCGTTCACCGTCACGGCGCGTCGTGGACCGAAGGCCCCCATGTGCAGCCACATCGATGCCGAGCCCGGCCCACCGTTGAAGAGGAATGAGACCGGACGGGTGCTGAGGTCCTTCACATCCGACCGGGTATAGGCCACTGAATACAGCAACCCTGTGGGCTCCCCCTCGGGCGTGGTCAGCATGGTGGTGCCAGCCGACGCCTTGTAGGGAATCACTTGTCCGCCCACGCGAATCGTGTGATCGGTGACGGACCAGGCCTCTGCGCCCTCGCTCTGCGTGGCGAGGGGCGGCGGAGGTGCTTGCGCGACGAGCGTCCGACTGGGCGCCGCGGCGCCGACGGCAATCACGAGGATGGCGGAAAGAGCCAGGTGTCTCATACCGTGAGGTTACTAGAACTTTAGGGCAGGACCACCCCGAAGTAGAGGAGATGAAAGAGTGGAGTGAATACGGAGCCACGGTGACAGAATGTCGCTACATTGTGGCGCATCCGATCTCCATCCACACGCGTGCCGCGCGCACGCTCGTGCTTGCCGACTCAGTGGACTTCCTTGTCGCGGACGGCACGGCCGTGTGGGTGACCAATCGGGGGCGGATCGAGAAACTCGATGCTGATCACGACGGGCCCATCGCGACCGTGGCAATCCCATCGCCCTGTGGAGTCATGGCGACCGGGTTCGGCGCCGTATGGGTCGCGAACTGTGGGGACGCCTCGGTGTACCGAGTGGATTCGCGGACAATGGCGGTGACCGCCTTGATTCCGACAGGCCTCGCCGATCCCGAAGGCGAACTCAGCCTCGCCGCAGGCGCGGGGTCGATCTGGGTGCTCACAGATCGCCTGGGCGTGTTGTCCCGCATCGATCCCGCAACGAATCAGGTGGTCGCACAGATCGCCGTGGCGCCTGATTCCTACGCGGCCGCATTCGGCTTCGACTCGGTCTGGGTCACCAATACCGGCGCCCCCTCATCGGTGCATTCAGGTTCCGTGCAGCGCATCGACCCGCGCACCAACGATGTGGTGGCCACCACTCTTGTGGGACCGACGCCGCGCTTCCTTGATGCCGGCGAGGGCGGCGTGTGGGCGCTCAATCAGGGCGACGGGTCGGTCAGCCGAATCGACCCGGCCACCAACCAGGTCGTCGCGAGGATCACGGTGCCGGGCGCCGATGGTGACGGCGGGGACATTTGCACAGGCGCCGGCCGCGTCTGGGTGCGGGCCACGAAAACGCTGCTGTCAGTCATCGACCCCGCCACAAATACAGTCATTGAACAGTTCGGCCCACCGGCGGGGAGCGGCGCTGTGCGCGTGGCGGGCGACCACGTCTGGGTCTCGGCCCACGACGTCCAAACAGTGTGGGCGATTCCGGTAGACTAGCGCGCATGCTTCCCGACGACTGCTGGCTCACCGCCGAGCGGCTCGGCCTCAGACGCATGACCAGCGACGATCTCGACTGGTTCGCCACGCTCTACAGTGACGCCGACGTCACTCGCTATCTGGGCGGCGTCAGGACGCGCGAACAGGTTGAAGAGATGCTGCGCACGCGGGTGATCGAATACTACGACGCCCATCCAAGCCTCGGCATCTGGATGACGCTCGAACGCGGCAGCCGGGAGCCCGTGGGATTCCATCTGATCAACAACATCCAGGGTGAATCAATCATCCAGATCGGGTACGGATTGGCGAAGCCCGCGTGGGGCCTGGGTTATGCCACAGAGATGGCGTCGGCGCTGATGCGGTATGCATTCGAGGATCTCACACTGCCGCGCATCGCCGGCATGGCGAGTCTGCCGAATGTGGCGTCTCAGCGAGTGCTGGAAAACATCGGCCTCGTGCGTCGAGGTGAACGATCATTTCCGCAGCCGGCCTACGCCGGAGCGCCGCTGGCGTGGTTCGAGCGTGAAGCAGACGCGTGGCTGGCCGAGCGATGACCCGCAGCGCTTCGACGTGGCTGATCGTCATTGGACTTGCGGCCGTCACTGTGGCGGCGCAGAGCGTCCAGCCCTCGCAGGCGCCCCGTGCCAACGGCCTGCTGGCGGGACGGGTAATGAATGCCGCCGGCGACGCCATTCCGAGTGCAGTCGTCTCTCTACGCCCAGACACCGTCGGTCCGGCACCGCGCATCCCCGTCGTCGGACGAACCGTGCCTGTGCGCACGAATGCAGATGGCCGATTCGTCGTCACCGATGTGCCGCCGGGAACCTATCACATCGATGTCGCGAGGGCGGGATGGCTACCCGGCGCGCTCGGTCGTCGGCGGCCAGGCGGCCCAGGTCTCCCGGTGACAATGACCGAAGGACAACATCGCAGCGACCTCCTGGTCACCATGTGGCGGTCCGCGGTCATCACTGGCAGGGTGACGGCCGACAATGGCGACGCGCTCGTGGGAGTTGAAGTGCGCGCGATCCAGTTGGTGCACATCGCGGGCCGGCGCCAGATGCACATCCCGCAGCGACCCCAGACGCTGCCGCGCCAGCAAACCGACGACCGCGGCGCCTATCGATTTTCAGATCTGCTGCCTGGGGAGTATCTGGTGGCCGTCCTCACGAGCGTGCTCTCAGAACCACCCGGATTTGCGGGCGCGATTCGCGCGGCGAACTCTACGCCCCGGACGTACTACCAGACGATGACGGGGATGGGCGCTGCGCCCATGGTCTTTGATCGAGCCACGGGTGCCGCGGCAGGTGGCCGAGCGCTGGTCGAGTCGCTCTCAGGTCTCTCGGGCGTCCCAACGACGGAAGATGCGTGGCTGGCGTATCCCACCACCTACCATCCGTCTGCCTTGACGCAGAGCACGGCCACCATCGTTCGAGCGACTTCGGGCGAACCGCAGACCGCCGTTGATGTGACAGTGCGGCTCGTGCAAACGCATCAGGTGTCTGGCACGCTGACGGGCCCGGACGGCCCAGCGCCGTGGCACGCCGTCCATCTTGTGCCGGCCGACACCGGCGATGTGCCGCTCGTGGATGTGGGCACGGCCGTGACTGACGCCGAAGGGGTGTTCACGTTTTATGGGGTGCCTCCAGGCCAATACATCGCGCGCGTCATCCGCGTGCCGTGGCCCGGCCCAGGGTTTGAGATGGGTATCGCTGGTGGCACGGGCGCCATTCCGTACGTGACCTTGTCTGGCCGCGGCCCATCTTCCGGGGCGCCCACGGTCCCTGACGAGCCACTGCTGCACGCGACACAATCGGTCATCGTCGCCGATCGCCACGTGACGGGCGTGGCGCTCACCCTGAGCGAAGGACCCCGCGTGCGTGGTCGCATCGTCCTTGAAGGGACAGGGCCGCCGCCGATCGATCAGTGGCGCGGAGCATACGTTGCGGCCGTGGCGGCAAGTGGCCGCGAGGACGGTTTCACCTTCCCCACCCCGTTCGCTGGCGAGGGACCATTCGCAACATCCAGTCTCTGGCCAGGAAGGTACTTGCTGCGCGTCACGCCGCCGCAAGGTTGGAGTCTGCTGCGCGCCGCGCACCAGGGCCGCGACATCTCCGCCCAGGCGATCGACATCACGACCGACATCGATGGCGTGGTCATCACGCTGACCAACCGTGTCAGGCGCGTGATGGGCACCGTGCAGGTCGAGTCCGGCTCGCGCCCGAGCGATGCGGTCGTACTGATGTTTCCGGTCGATCAAGACGAGTGGGCCGACTCCGGGCGGACGAACCCGCGCGTGGCAAGCGTCAGGGTGGCCGAGGCGGGGACCTTCTCGTTGGCGGCGCCGCCCGACGGCGATTACTTCGTGGTGGCAATCCCAGACGCGGAATCGGACGACTGGCAGAATCCGTTGACGCTTGCGAAACTGGCGGGCGTGGCCGACCGCTTCCGAATGCAGGGCGATGGGCCGGCGGCGTTGTCGCTGCGGCTGAGGCGGACTCAATGAAGCGCATGGCCTCGCCTCTCGCAACCCTGTTGCTGGTACTCGCGTGCCTGAGCGTGACGGCCGCGCAAGTGCGCGATGTGGCCAAGGCCGTTCCACCGCCGAGCGGCAAGGGGCGAATCAGCGGCACCGTCAAGGACCAGGCCGGCGAACTGGTGCGCAGGGCCAGCGTGAAGATTAGCGGCGACATGCGACTGGACCGCATGACGATGACGGATGAGCAGGGTCGATTCACGTTGTCGGATTTGCCCAGCGGCCGGTACTCGGTGACCGCGAACAAGGCCGGCTACCCGCAGGTGTCGCACGGAGCCAAGCGACCCTATCGGCCCGGAGCCGGCATCTTCCTTCAGGAGGGAGAACACGCCGCAGGCATCGCGCTGGTGCTCTCTCGAGGCGCCGTATTGACCGGCACGGTCTACGACGAAGATGGGGTGCCCATGGCGGGCGTCCCCGTCATGGCGTGGGAAGTACGCACTTCGCTTGGGGGTGACCGCACACTCGACTTTGCGAATCCCGAACCGGTCACGGTCGTCACAGACGACCAGGGTGCGTACCGCACATATGGACTGGCGCCAGGCTCCTACACCATCGGAACCACGTGGTTCTACAGCGGCGACCGCGAGGTGCGCACGCCAACCGAAGCAGAACTGCGCGCGGCGTTCTCGCCGACCCAGTCGTTGCGGCCCATTCTGACGCCACCGCCAGAGCCGACACGGTACAACTACGCGCCAGTGTTCTCACCCGGCGTGCTCGATCCTCTGGCCGCGGATACGTTTGTGCTGAAGGCCGGAGAAGAACGCACGGGAGTGAATCTGCAGATGCAGTTCCAGCCGGCATCACGCATCGAAGGCAGGATTGTGGACTCGCGAGGCGCGCCAATCGCGGTGCAGCTCAGCCTGACCCGGCGCAGTCCGGTGCGCGCCCTGAACAGCTCGCAGGTGCGGCCGGGCCAGTCCGGCAGCCAGTTCACGTTTGCCAGCCTCAGCCCCGGGCTCTATTCCGTCACAGCGAAGAGCCGCGACGACAGTTCCGGTGCCGTGATGTGGGCCTCCGCCGATGTCTCGCTCGCGGGCGGCACCCCGAGCGAGGTGACACTGACACTGCTGCCCGCAGCAACGGTCGGGGGCCGGGTGGCGTTTGAAGGCACCGATCTGGCGCCACCGGCAGACTTGTCTCGCGTGACGGTGAGGTTGATGGATGTCGGACCCGCCGAGAGAAATTCCGGGAGCGCGACACTGGATGCCACGGGAGCGGTGACCACCTCCGGAGTGGTGCCGGGACGGTTCATGGTGAGGGCTGCTGTCCCAGGCGCCGTGCCCGCATCAGGACCCGGCTGGACGGTGCGTTCCGTCACGACAGGTGGCCGCGACGTCACCGACGTGGGATTCGATATCACGGACGGTGGCCTTTCCGACCTGACCGTGACGTTCACAAGTCAGGTGTCGGAACTGTCAGGCATGCTGACCACGCAGTCTGGCGCGCCCGAGACCGACTACTTCGTGATCGCGATACCAGCCGATCGTGCCTACTGGCTCCCGGGCTCGCGTCGCATCGTCAGTACGCGGCCGGACGCGAAGGGCCGGTATGTCTTTCGCGGCTTGCCGGGTGGCGAATATCGCATCGCCGTGACCACGGACCTTGTGCCGCGTGACCTTCAGGAGATGAACGTGATCGAACAGCTCGCGGCCCAGTCGATTCCGGCCACGGTCGTCTTCGGCGAGCGGCGCGTCGCCAACATCCGCACGCCAGGGAAATAGCGGCGTCACGTTCCGGCAAGCGCCAGACCCGTGGCTGGAACCACCGGGACCTCGCAAAGTCTCCGCGCCTCCACGTTTCCTATGACGGGTCGTCACCGCGGTAGCGAAGGGCGAGCAGCGTCAGGTCGTCCTCTGGCGGCGCGCCGGCTGAGAACTGCTCCACGGCGGTGATGATGCCGGCCACCAGAGCCGCGGAGGTGCCCTTTGGCGCCGCGGTGATCGCCGCGTCAAGGGCGGCCTCGCCGAAGATGTCGCCTGCGGGATTCCTGGCATCCGTGGCTCCATCCGTAAACAGCAGGAGCGTCGCGTTCTGAAGCAACGTGAATCTGCCCTCGGTAAATTGCGCCTCTTCCAGAACCCCGAAGGCGATGGCCTTCGGAATGGCGACCTGGCTCAATGCTCCGTCTGGCGAGATCAGCACCGCCGGATTGTGACCGGCATCGGCGAGTGCGACTTGACCAGTGGAGAGTGTGAGGTGACCGACAAGCGCCGTGACGAAGATCATCTGGTCGTTGTCTCGGCAGAGTTCGCGGTTCATCCGGCCGAGCGCCTCGGCCAGATCAATGCCATCGATCTGGACGGTGGCGCGGAAGAGGGTCTTGGTCACGGCCATGTAGAGGGACGCAGCGACGCCTTTGCCCGACACGTCTCCCACGATGAACCAGAGCCGATCACCCGTCAGCACGAAATCATAGAGGTCGCCGCCAACCGATCGCGCCGGAGTGAGGGATGCCGCCAGATCGATCTCCGGGCGATCCGGCAGGTGGCGGGGCAGCATCGACATCTGCATGTCGTGGGCTAGCGCGAGCTCGCGTTCAAGCACTTTCCGCTCGGCCGCTTCTTCAGCCAGGGCGACGTTGCGCACGCGCAGCGCCGCTGCCGACGCCAGCGACTCGAGCATCTCCAGATCGTGCTGGGAAAACTGGCGAACGGCGGCCCGTGACGACAGCGCGATCATGCCGATGATCCCTTCGGCGTCGTTGAGCGGCGCGGCCAGGACGCTGCGTACGCCCGAGAAGATGATCGATTCGGATCCCGAGAAGCGTTCGTCGATAGCGGCATCGACGACCAGGGCCGATCTTCCCTTGCCCGCCACTTCGTCGATGATGCGCCGCGACACAAAGACGTTGCCGCCGACGGCTTTGCCTTGACGACTGGCGGCAGGGACCAGATCGCCAGCCTGGTTCCTGAGCAGGATGATGCCTTCTTCCGGACGTAGCACGTCGAAGCAGCGCTCGAGAATCAGATCCAGCAACCCCGTGAGTGAGATGGCTGTCGCCAGGGCGCGATGGACTTCGTTGAGCGTCCGCAATCGTGCAGCCTGGCGCGCGTCTTCAGGTGATGACGCGGAGGCGCCCACCGCCGATTCCGCGCGGTCGGCCGAATCGCCAGGGGCACCCAGAATGTGTATCGAGGCCTGCCCCATCTGGACCACGTCGCCCGCGACGACTTCCCTCGGCGCGTCGATCGGGAACCGGTTGACGAACGTCGGATTCGTTGGCGACAGGGCCTCGATCCACCACCCGCCATCGCGAGTGACCATGCGCGCGTGCTGTCGTGACACGCTCGAATCGGCGACCAGAAGCCCTGGCGGCTTGGCCGCGCGACCGATGACAATGTCGGCGGCGTCGATGACCGAATCGACGGACGGTGCGCCCGGCGCCTCGACACGGACGCGCAGGCTCACGCGGCCGACACCTTAGCCGCGGCCATCTCTGCTGTGGCCTCGACCGAAAACAGCGGCAGGAATCCCGCCAGTTCAAAGACCTGTCGCACGGAATCTCCGAGTCCGGCCAGGGCGACCTTGCCTCTGGCTTCCTTCGTGCGCTTGGCGAGGGTCAACATGACACGAAGCCCTGCGCTGCTGATGTAGTCCACGCCCGAAAAGTCGATGACCACCCGATGCTCGCCGGCCCGGGCGAGGCTCTGGAGGTGCGCTTCGAGCGCCGGTGACGTGGTGCTGTCGATGCGTCCCACCGGGGCGACGATGACCACAACCCCTTGCTTCGTGTTGCTAATCTGCATGCCCATCCTTCGGATCGTCAATTCCCACACGCCATGTGAGGGTCAGGTGATTGCGCCCATCGCGCCGTTCGTAGGACACCTCATCGGTCAGCGCCCGCACCAGTGCGATGCCGAGGCCCCCGAGTTTCCGCTGTTCGAGGGGCAACGATGTGTCCGGCAGAGGCATGAGGAGCGGATCGAACGGTACTGCCGTATCGGCCACGTGTGCCACCACCTGCCTCCCGTTCTGGCCCATCGTCAGTTCAATCGTGCCCGCGGCGCCCCGCAGGCCGTGATGGACGATATTGGCCAGAACCTCGTCGAGGGCGGTCATCACGTTGGCCTGCGCCAGTCCGGGTGCGTCAACCTCGTCGCAGAACACCTGAGCCACTCGCATGGCCTCGGCAAGGCCGTCGAGCGTTCCCGGCACGATAACGGTCAGTGGGTGGCCCAATGTCGTGGAGGGCGCATCAATGGCGCCCGGCTCCCCTCCAAGCGCGAGCCGTACGCCGATATCCCTGGTGTGTTGCTGAACGAAATACGCCATCACGCCATAGACGGGCCAAAGTCGCGCAGGATGACCCGCACCACCTCGGCATCACCAGGGACGACATCCGCAAAGGGGCCTTCACGAAAGCCACGGCGCGCATCGCGTCGGTCCGGCGGTCTTTTTTCTGAGAGGAGCCTGCGAAGGAGCCAGCGCATCGGCATGCTCAGGACCTGGTGTCTTTGAGCAGGCGGCCGGCGCCGCGCCACAGTCGCGCGTGTTCTTCGTGGGCGTCGCGGACCACGGCAAGGCCGTGTCTGGTGAGGCGGAAGTACCGCCGGGCGCGACCGGTGTCCGGGGCATCGAAGCGCTGCTCCAGCTCGATCTCGAGCTGTCAATTCGTGCCAGGGGCATGCTCATGGCACGTGAAGAGGGACTGGATTTGCCGGCCGATGACTCGCTCATCGCCCAGCTTGACGAACGGACGTATCTGGAAGCCTCCATCGGTCGCACGGGATTGCTGGCTCTCCGGCCCCTGCAGGTCACAGGCGACCGTGACGAGTGGCACCAGTTCCTCCTGCGACAGTCTGGTTCGCGACGCAGCTCCCGCGCGACGTGACCCGGCTCCCGCCGCATCGTCAGCACGCGGCCGGACGCGGCGCTCTGGAGAAGGAGCTGCCGGCTCAGCCGGCACGCCGATCACCACTCTCAGATCCATCGCGCTGATACCGAACAGCAGCACCTCGACGTATCGCGCACCGAACAGTGCGAGGGCGGTTCCAGCAAGAATTCCGATCGTCACCAGCCGCAGGCCCTGCAGGATCACCATGCGCCCTATGGCGCCCGGCTCCCCTCCAAGCGCGAGCCGTACGCCGATATCCCTGGTGTGTTGCTGAACGAAATACGCCATCACGCCATAGACGGGCCAAAGTCGCGCAGGATGACCCGCACCACCTCGGCATCACCAGGGACGACATCCGCAAAGGGGCCTTCACGAAAGCCACGGCGCGCATCGCGTCGGTCCGGCGGTCTTTTTTCTGAGAGGAGCCTGCGAAGGAGCCAGCGCATCGGCATGCTCAGGACCTGGTGTCTTTGAGCAGGCGGCCGGCGCCGCGCCACAGTCGCGCGTGTTCTTCGTGGGCGTCGCGGACCACGGCAAGGCCGTGTCTGGTGAGGCGGAAGTACCGCCGGGCGCGACCGGTGTCCGGGGCATCGAAGCGCGAGATCAGCAGTCCCTTCTTCTCGAGGCGGCTGAGTGCGATGAACACGGCGGCTTGCGCCACGGATCGATCCAGCCGCTGTTCGAGATCGAGCACAAGCGGCACGCTATAGGTTTCGTCGCCATGGTGAAGCACGGCGAGGAGGATCTGTAGTTCGAAGTGTTGGAGTACCACGAACAGCGTTAGTCGTATGCCGGCCTCATCCGGTTAGCCGTTCGAGGCGGCGCCGCGTCGGGGACCGGCGAAAAGTACCAGACCCGCACAATCAGGCCGTCGCGGATTTCGTAGACGCCGTGGCCTTGCTGACTGCGCCGCGTGCCATCGCGTGCGGTCCAACTTGCGCGCTCCCGCACTGACAAAAACGCGCCGGCCTGTTCAATCGACAGAAACTCGGAACGGACGTCGGGCTGCGACGTGTAAGAGCCCTTCAACCACACCCGCATGGCGTCGCGACCGTCGCCTTCGACGGAGAGTTTGTCCCCATCGAGGGCCAGCCACTTCACTTGGGGCGCGAGCAGTGCGGCGACGGCGTCGGGTTCGTGGCGATTGAATGCGTCAAGGTAGGCGCGCAGGGTGATGGCTTCCGGCGTCGTCAGAAACGCCGTGCTGCCGTGTGCGAACGGCGAGAACACGTCGATTTGGACCTTGAATACGCCGTTGGTCGACGTGGGGTCGGGTGCCAGGGCCTGGCGCGCCGCGGCCTCGTCGGGTACGCGCAGGACGAGCAGGCCGAGTTCGCCGAACCGACCGCCCAGCACGAGCGTGCCTTCACGGCGAAGGCGGGCGATGTTCTGGCTGTGCGCGGCCATACCTGTCTGGTCGTTTGCCGGCTTCGCCCCGTCCCAGGCCGGGCCTGTGGAGAGGCGAACCGCGTAGAAGCGTGGGGGCGCCTGAGCGCTTGGTACGGGCGACGCCGACTGCGCCAGCGCAGCGACAACCAGGACGAGGAGTGTGGACTTCATAGGCAATAATGTGCCACAACACTTCAGCCCGGGACGTGCGGTACCCAGGGAGTGTCATGCGCTTTCACGCGATCCAGATGGGCCCGCAGGAGCGCCAGGTTGCGGGTGTTGGCCTTGAACGCGATGTCGAACAGGTCGCCGACGATCGGAATGGCCCCGAACAGCAGATCGACGAACATGTTGGCCACCATCTGCGCCACCACCGCCTTCGGCAATCCGTATTGAAGGCTGTTGAGAATGATCGACGCGGCGACGGTGGCTGAGACTGCGTCACCGGCGTAGGGAATGAGGCCGAGCAGCGGGTCGAGTCCGATGCCGCCGACCAGCGGCAGGCGGACCTCTGAATCCATCAGTCGCGCGGTCCGCTCGAGCCGCGCCAGGAGGACAGCTTTGGCCTCGTCCACTTTGATGCCGCGCGCTGCAGCGAGGTCACGAATCTTCTTGCCGGCAGCCGCGCTGACTCTGCCCGCATGCGCGATGTACGGCTGAGAGGCCAGTCCTCGTGTGATTCCAGATGCGGCGTAGGTGGCCGCGCTCTCGATCTGGACGGCCATCTGGGCGGACACCCGTTCCGCCATGCGGATGAACACGACACGGACGCCAATGTAGGCGATGGCCACGACCGCCACAAACAGCAGCAGGCCCATCAGCAGGAACGGGAGAAGAGTGTCCAGCATCAGCGTCCGGCCTGGTCGTACGGCCGCAGTGGCCGCACCCAGATGTTGCGATACCGCACGGGATTGTTGTGATCCTGCAGCATCAGCGGCCTCTGGGCGTCGTGAGGCGCGTAGGTCGCCACGTTGCGATACACCGTGGCCCCCATCACTTCCCTGCGGTTGTGCGCAATCACGCCATTCCAGAACACGGTCTGGAAGGCGGGCTTCACGAGCTTGCCGTTCTCGAACGTCGGCGCTTCGAAGATGATGTCGTACGTCTGCCACTCGCCCGGCTTGCGCGCGGCATTGGCCAACGGCGGCCACTGACCGTACATCGCACCCGCCTGTCCGTCGGCGTAGGTCAGATTCTCGAACGAATCCAGCACCTGGATTTCGTACAGGCTCATCAGGTAGATCCCGCTGTTGCCCCGACCCTGGCTGTTGCCGGCCACCACGGTGGGCGCCGCCCACTCCACGTGCAACTGCACGTCGCCAAAACTCGCCCGTGTGTACAGCGACCCCGATCGGGCGCCGGTCTCGAAGTATCCGTCACGCACCGGCCACTTCGGCTCCAACAGCGCGGTCGCATTCGCGGCGGTGCCGTGCTGCGCCCACTGTGAGAGGTCTTTGCCATCGAACAGCATGGTGGCGTCCGACGGCGCGGCGCCCGGAGTGGCGCCGGGTGTGACCACCGGTGGATTCGGCCGCGCCGGATCGTGCACATGCCACGGCAGTCCTGGCAGCATGGGCGTGTCCGTAAATCCGTCATCGGCCGCCGTGCGCGGCGGCACGCCTCGTTGCGCCACCACCACAAGGCCGCCGATCGCGATCGAGACACATGCCACGGCCACGCTCGGCCGAACGAGGTGACGACGAGTGGGTGTGATCATGGGGTGCTCCTGAGCGCTGCGTGTGGGTCGAGGGAAAGACTGACGGTCGATCGCGCCAACACGGACTCCGGCAAGTACCGAACCGCCAGAGTCCTCATCGTCGCAATCAGTACGTTGCCTGTCGTTGTGACCCGCGCCACACGCGGGCCGCGTTTGATAAACGCGCGTGTCCGATGGGACACCTGGGCGCGCGGGTCGGCGACTTTGGCGAGACGATACCCAGTCCGACCTGAGCGACCCCACCCACGACTGTGTCCAATTCGTCTTCCGCCAATTCCTGCTGGCCGTCCTTCTTGGTCTCGTTCTCACTCATGGGATCCTCAAGGTCATCGTGGCCGCTACGCGGCTAGCATAACCTCAAGCCCCCGCTCAGCAGAAGGTCCGCAGGTAACCCAGCACCCCTGCGCGTGCGAAGATCCAGGCAATGGTCCCCCACGCTCGCATCGTCCTGATCGCACTCGGAACCACGGCCCTGCTGGCGGCCGCGACCAATGCGTGGCAGCCCGAAGATGCTGCCAGCTCATTGGCCATGCAACAGGCCGATCGCGCTCGCGTCCCAGTGCTGGTCGAACTCTTCACCTCCGAAGGCTGTTCGAGTTGCCCGCCGGCCGATGCCTTGTTGCGCGACTTGATCAGCTCGCAACCCGTCGATGGCGCGTTCGTCATCGGCCTCAGCGAACACGTGGACTACTGGAACCGCCTGGGGTGGACCGACCCGTTCTCCGACCAGGCCTTCAGCGCTCGGCAGTCCGCGTATGCGGCCGCCGTGCGGTCGGGCGAGGTTTACACACCGCAGATGATTGTGGATGGCGCGGCGTCGTTCGTGGGCTCCAACCGGAACCAGGCACTCAGGGAAATTGCCGCGGCAGCCGCGCGATCGAAGGCGACCATCGCCCTGGGATGGGTCGATGACGGCCAACTCGACGTGCGCCTGTCGGGTGGCCGCGTGAAGACCAACACGCCGGTCTGGATGGCGATCACCGAAGATGGCTTAACCGTCCGCGTGCCGCGCGGCGAAAACGCCGCCCGCACGCTCACCCACGACGGGGTCACTCGTCGTCTGACACAAGCCGGCCGCACGGACAAAGCGGGTGCGTTCAGCATGACGCTGGCGGTCCACCTCGACAACGGCTGGAAGGCGGGCGCGACTCGAGTGACGGTCTTCACGCAGCAGGCCGGTGGGCCCGTCACGGCCCTCGGCTCGATTCGCCTCACAACCGCGCGACCGTACTGACAAGCTGCGCCAGTGCGGCCGGCACATCGGATCGCGGTTGTGCACAAGAGGGCTTGTGTGGTCACGAACGTGCGGCACGACCACGCCGAGACGAGACGAGAATCGCCAGACCGGTGAGCACAACGCCGGCGGATATCCACTGCGCCATCGTCATGCCGAGCGCGACGCGGGCATTCATACGGATGAACTCAAGCACGAAGCGAAAGCCGGCAGACGCCACGAGATATCTGCCGATCACCTCAGCGTCGACCACTCCCGTTCGCCGCCAGCGGATCAACAGCCAAGCCAGGCCCGCCAGCCACACAGCCTCATACAGTTGAGTGGGATGCACCGGCTCGAAGACAGGGGGAAGCCCCAATGGAAAGGCGACCGCCCACGGCAGACTTGAAGGCCTGCCGTAGTCGTCGCCGACGAGAAAACAGCCAATGCGCCCGATGAGATGGCCAATGGCCAGAGCCGGTGTGGCCGCCGAAAGCGTGGCCACGAGCGGCAACCGACTCCGCAAGATCAGCGCAGCGCCGGTGCCGACACCTCCGACAAACCCTCCAAACCAACTGAGGCCGCCGCGTGAGAACACCAGATCAAGGAATGGTTGCTCGTGCAGATGCTCGAAGGCCCAGAGCAGCTTGGCGCCTGCGAAGCCCCCGAAGATCGCATAGAGCGCGAGGTCCGAGGCTTTGTCGGGGATGCCGGCGATACGCGCTTCGCGGGTAAATATCTGCCAGGCCACCAGCGATGCCAGAGCGACCAACACGCCGAAGCTGCTGATCTCAAACTCGCCGAGGCGGAACAGGACGGGATACATGCAACGCCGCGGACGGGCGGTCCTTCTGACTTAGCTGCAGCAACCCTCGCCGCTCTTTGGCGCGTCCCCAGGCGTGCCCACGTACTGCGTCGGATCGAGACCGAACTTCTCTTTGCAGGCGGACCCGCAGAAGTAGTAGGTCTGTCCTTGGTACTCGCTCTGTTCCGTCGCAGTCGCTGTGTCGACGTCCATGCCGCACACCGGATCCTTCACGATAGTCGTGGTTGTCATCGTCTTCTCTCCTTCGAACATCCGTGCTGGGTTGCACGATGAAGGACAGCATGCGGGACCCGCGACATTGCAGCTGTCCTCCATTGCACATCGCGCTGGCAACCGGAAGCGCGTCGCGCGGGTGTGCTCTTTGGGTCAGACCCAACGTCGCCAGGTGCGCCAGGATGTGGAATGAGGCGTCGCGACCGCGCCACGGCGCATCACCCGCATTCGCATGCTGCAGAACAGCGGCTCCGACGACGGCGGCGAAGGCGACAGGTGCGCTCGATGCTGTTGGCGAGCGCGACGTTCGTGGCGCCGACCGCGCTAAAGCCGGCCGTCACCGGGCCGGTGCCGATGGTGCCCAAGGCCATGACGCACTTTGTGGCTGAGCCGATGGGCATCGTCGTGACCTCGGAGACGTTTCGGCTACCGCCAGAATCGGCGTTCGAGGGGTTCATTCATGAGGCCGCGCAACGCTACCGGCTGGCACCTGCACTGATTCGCGCGGTGATTCAAACTGAGTCCGCATTCGATTCGCGCGCGGTCTCGAGTGCCGGTGCGCAGGGCCTGATGCAACTGATGCCTGCACTCGCAGCATCCCTTGGTGTCGCCGACGCCTTCGATCCGCGCGAGAACATCATGGCGGGCGCGAAGTATCTGAGCGGGCTCATTGGCGATCAGTCCGGCGACATCGCCCTCGCGCTGGCCAGCTACAACGCCGGCCCCGGCGCCGTTGAGCGCTATCACGGCGTCCCGCCATTCAAAGAGACGCAGCGCTACGTGAAGACCATTCTCGATCTGGTCGCTCGCGGGGAGCGTACGCCTGATTAGCGGCGTTACCCGCCGAGTGTCTGGTCCTGTTGCCTGAACCACGCGAGCGCGTGATCAAAGTGTTCGCGATGACAGTCAGGCCAGTACTCATCCCTGACATAAAAGTCCGCGTACACCGATTGCACCGGGAGGAACCCGCTGAGCCTGCGTCCCCCACCCCATCGAACAATCAAGTCCAGGCGCGAGACGTCACGTGAACGCAGACCACCATTCTTGAGGCCATCCAGGTCCCATTCCCACCCGTAGTTGACCAGCAAGTTCACTTTCATGCCAACGCCCTGCCGCTGGCGGAATCCCTTCAACGCGGCCGGAAACTGGAGCGAGGTGGCATCTCCGACCACGAGCAGGTCGGCCCCGCGATTGGCGAGTTCGGACGCCAAAGCGACGCACGCTTCACTGAAGGCGTGTGTCTGAATGGACGGTCGTCGCGTGTTGTCCTGAGTGAAGCCGTAGATCGACACTTCATCGATCCCGCGGGCCCTGCACTGCTCGAACAACCGCACACCCGGCTCGATTCCGTAAGTGTAGCCGGCCTCCTTGCTGAGACCGTGTTCCACTGCCCAGCGGCGATTCCCATCCGGAATGAACCCGACGTGCCGCGGAATCCTCGATGTCGACATGGCGAACAACCCTGATGGTCTCAAGGGCTCGCGTCGGTGTCTGTCTAATCCGAGACAGGCGCCATCCCTGTGCTCTGCGACCTGGGTATACCGGAGTCCGCAGCGACGTCCTGCGAGGGCTCACTGCAGCACGGCGACACCCTCATGTCGGTGCAGTGTCACGAGGCAGACGAGATTACGCGCGCCACCGAAACGCTGCGGCGCCACAACACGCCCGGCAGGCGGGGCCCCGGGGCTGAGACTGGCAACATCTCTGGCGCAGCCAGCCGAAGCCGCGCGGTTGTTGCCACGCGCTTCAATTCCGGCTTCCGGTCCGCCGTCGGGTATCATCGGGTCATGAGTCGACAGGAAGTCCTCTCAACACTCAAAGCGCAGTTGGGGGGCCTGCATCAACGATTCGGAGTGGTCCGGTTGACCCTGTTCGGTTCCGTCGCGCGGGACGAAGCGGTCCAGGGTAGCGATGTGGATCTGCTGGTGGAATTTGACAAGCCGGTAGGCCTGTTCTCCTTCCTGGAACTTCAGAGTCATCTTGAGACGTTGCTGGGATGTGCCGTCGATCTGGGCACGCCTCAGAGCCTGAAACCGCGCCTCCGCGCTCGAGTCATGGCTGAGGCGGTGGATGTCGTCTAGGGAGTGGCGTCACCGGATCGAGGACATCCTCGACGCCATCACGGAGATCCAGACGTTTGCCAGCGGGGCTACGCTGGAACAGTTCAGGGCGGACGCAAAGACGCTCAAGGCCGTCGCCGCCGACCTGATGATTATTGGCGAGGCCGCCAACCACGTCCCAGACGGCGTTCGGGAAGCCCACCACGATGTGCCGTGGTTGGTGATGCGAGCCATGCGGAATCGGATCGTTCACGCGTACTTCGATATCGATCCTGACATTCTGTGGGATACCGTCCAGCACGACCTCCCGAAGCTCGTCGAGCCCCTCAAGCGGCTGCTCAGCTGACGCTGATCAGAAGTTGCGGTGCCCGGGACTCGACCTCGAGGGCGAGCCCGCAGGGCAGAGCCCCGAGGCTGAGGGGTGGCAGAATCTTTGGCGCAGCCAGCCGAAGCCGCGCGGCAGCGCGCCTGGCGAAGGCTGGTGCGCCCGGCAGGACTCGAACCTGCGACCACCGGCTTAGAAGGCCGGTGCTCTATCCACCTGAGCTACGGGCGCGCCGCTTCATTCTACCGCCGCGCCGGAATCGGCGCGATCGCGTCCGTGAGCGGCCCGCTCAGCTCCTCGTAGACGCGATGCATGAACCACTCCACCAACTGCCCACGGAAGGCGCCATTGCGCGACGGGATCATCGCCCGTCAGCACCGCCATCACGTCTTTCAGGCGCGGATAGACCTCATCAGACGCGGCGAACGCCGTCAGTCCGCGCGCCTTCGCAACAGCACCTCGTCGCGCAGCACGCCGCCATGGCCCGGCACGATGACCTGTCGCCGGTCACAAGCACGTGCTCCTTCGGCAGATAGAGGAACGCATCACCGGGCGTCACCGCGCGGTCGTGATGACGCACCTGGATTTCACGTCCACCCAGATGCAACGTCAACTGATCGGTGAACGTCAGGTCGGGAAACGTGTGCGTGACGGTTCGCTTCTGCTCGAGGAACCACTGATGGGCGGCGATGCGCTCCCGAAGCGCCGTGGCCTCCGCAGATGCCGGCAACGACGCCACCCGTTTCTGCAGACTCGCGATGTACTCAGGCAGTTGCGAATCAATTCCCGGCTGGTTGAACACCAGCGCCGTACCGATCCCGCTGATCACCACTATCAGCAGACACCAGCGCTTCATGCCCCCAGTAGACGCCATCGCGACGCGCAATACTCGTGCAGCGGTACGGTCGGCGCAGGACCCGGGGTGAACGGCGCGGCCGGCGCGATCATGGCGGCATCCGTCCTGTACAATTCCCTCGATGCGTCCGCGCCTCCTGACCGTCCTTGTGCTCGCCGCAGGCCTCACGGGAACGCCGCGCGCCCAGGCCCCCATCTCGGCCATCATCATCGACCTGTCGGCCACCGACCTGGGCGGAGCGCCCCTGACCACGCTTCGCGCAGAGGACCTGGTGCTCCGTGTCGACAATCGGGTGCATCCAATCGACACGCTGCGGTTCATGCCGTACGAACGCGTGGAGGCACTGCTCCCGCCGCCGTATGGTACGAACCAGATCGCGCCGGGCCGCACGATCGTGGTGGCCGTGGACGCCACACGGCTGCTGCCGTCACAGATGACGCCGGTGAAGGAAGGTATTCGCGCGCTGCTTCCCGCGCTGGGGTCACGCGACCGGATCGGTCTGGTGGCGCTGGCATCGGACGGCTCAGCCCTCGACTTCACGACGAGGCACGATTTGATCGTCGCGGCCGCATCGGCCCTGAAGAGCGGGGCGCCGGCCGTATCCGCCGGCGCCGCCGCCGAAGAAGCGGCCGCCATCGCGTCGCTCGGACTGCTCGAACGACTGTGCACCAGCCTCGGCACCGAGCCTGGACGAAAGACGGTGATATTGGTGGCTGCGCCGTTCGCCACGTCCACCGATGTCAGACGCGCGATCCAGACCGTGGCTGAGGCCACCGGGCGCCACCGCGTCCAGTTGTTCATCGTGGATGCCGGCACGGCAGGCCCGGAGTCCGGCGGCGGACTGGCGGCGCTGGCCGCCATCGCGGGCGGAATCATGGCCCCATCGGTCGCCTCGGCCGTGGCGACGACCCACTACGAATTGCAGTTCACACCGACGGCCGACCAGCGGAACGACAAGCCGCATCGCGTCATGGTGGTCAGCCTTCGACCAGATGCCCGGATCGCTGCGCCATCATCGGCATTCATCACAGACACGGCTGCCGTGGCTGAGCCGATGCCCACGCTCACCGATATGTTGCGCGAGTCTCGCGCATATCGGGAGCTTCCCTTGAGGCTGGCCGCGTACCCGGTGCTCGACACTGACCGTGCCCGGGCCCAACTCCTCATCCTCGCCGAGTCTGACAACCCCTCACGCCCTCTCGCCTGGGCGGAGTTTGCGCTCATCGCCCCATCAGGCGCCATCGTCGCGCGCTGGAAGGTGCAAGGCGCGGAGGCCGCGGCGCGACCTGTGAAGACCGTGGCCGTCGCGCCGGCCGGACCCTATCGCCTGAGGATGGCTGCGTCCGAGCTGTCAGGACGACGAGGCGCCGTTGATTATGAGTTCGATGCCGAATTCACGGCGGCCGGTGCATTCGCGTTGGGTCCCCTGATGTTCGGCGGCATGAACGCCGCCGACAACGCGACGTTTGTCCCCGTACTCCAGTCGGCGGCGAACGCGACCGGCACCATGGCGTACGCGGAAATCTACGGCGCCCTTGCCGCCACGGACACGCTGGGTGTGCGGTTCGAGATCGCGCGCACGCTCAGCGGCGACCCGGTCGCGACCCTTACGGGGTCTGTGCGCACCACCGAAGACCCCACGCGCCGGGCGGCCCTCGGCTCGATCGACCTCGCGGCCCTGCCGCCTGGCGACCATCTCGTCAGAGCCATCATCACACTCAACGGCGTGGAGGTCGGACGCGTGACGCGCACGTTGCGGAAGGTGGCGGGGTGACCGACCGCCTTCGTGCGGCCAGCATCTTCCTGGCGCTGGCTGTTCTTCACACTTGGCCACTGGCGTCTGCGCCCCATCGCCTGTCGCTCAACTACAACGCCGACGCGCAACTGAATACCTGGATCGTCAGCTGGATCGCGCACACGCTGCCCACCCACCCGACAGCCTTCTGGCAGGGCAACATCTTTCAGCCAGGTGAGCAGGCACTCCGGTTCTCCGAGCCCCTTGTGGTGCCCGCGCTCATCGGTGCGCCCGTGTTGTGGCTCGGCGGCTCGCCGGTGATGATGTTCAACCTTCTGCTCATCACCGGCCTTGCGGGCACGGCGCTCGCCGGCTGGTGGGTCGTCACACGATGGACGGGCTCCCCGCGCGCGGGCCTGGTGGCGGGCACGCTGCTCGCCTTCAACCCACACCTCCTGACCCGGTTGCCACATCTGCAGGCCGCGCACGCGTGGGGCCTGATCCTCGCGTGTTACTTCGCCGATCAGGCGCTCCGCGGTCGCGGTCGGTGGTGGCCACTGCTCGTCATCTGGCCGCTGGTGGCGGCCACATCGCTGCACTGGCTGCTCTTCTCTGCCGGGGCCGTGATCCTGTTGACGCTCATCACGGTTGTGGAGACGCGCAACCTCGCGGGCGTGATCAGGCTCGCCGCCTCAACAGTCGGAGGCGCCGTGCTCGCATTGCCCGTGCTGTGGCCCCACCTGACGAACGGAGTGACCCGGCCACTTGAGCAGGTCACCGACTTCTCGGCCACGCTCGGTGGCTACCTCACCTCAATGAGCCGCATGCATGCGGGCTGGACCGCGCGGTTTTTCACCACAGACATCGACGTCTTCTTTCCCGGCGTCATTGCGCTGGTGCTCGCCGCCATCGGCATCGCCACCGCCCGGCGCAGCGCTGCCACACGGAAGGCCCCGTCGCGCGTGGTCTGGCTCGTCACGCTCGGGGCCGCAGGTGTTGTGCTCTCGCTCGGCACCGGCACGCCACTCTATGGGTGGCTCTACGACGTGCTGCCACCCCTGCAGGGCATTCGCGCGGCCGCACGTTTCAGCATGTGGTATCTGCTCGCCATCGCGGTATTCGCCGGCATGGCCGTGGCCTGGCTCGAACGGCGCGTGCGCCCGACCCTGGTGCCGTGGCTCGTGACCCTGCTTGTGGCTGGTGTGACGGCCGAGAACCTCATGGCGCCGATCATGACCAGGCCTGACAACGGGGTGCCGCCCGTGTACGATTTGGTGGCCGATGCCCCGGCGCCAACGCTCCTCGTGGAGTTCCCGTTTTTCCCGCCGCAGGTCATGCATGAAAACGGGGAGTACGTCCTCAATGCCACCGGCCACTGGAAGCCGATCGCCAACGGTTACAGCGGCGTCACGCCGCTGTCCTACCGTGAGCGCTCCAGAACGCTGTGGTTTTTTCCCGATCAGGAGGCGGTGGACACCTTGCTGGCCCTTGGGGCCACCCACGCCATGGTGCACCTGGAGCGTTTTGGCCCCCACGAGGTGCCAGGCGTCGTTCGGGCCCTCGAACAACGGGCGAATCTGCGCCTGCTGGCGGCCGACCGCGACGGACATCGCCTCTATCGGGTGGTTCGGGAATAACGCGACGACTCGGATGGTCCAATCCACAGGAGCGGTTCGGCGTGGCCCGGAGGCCTTCCATGGATCTTGACCTCCAACTGGTTGGCAAGGCCCGGGATGGCGACCTGGACGCGTTCGGCGATCTCGTGAGCCGGCACCAACACCGGCTGGTGCATTTTCTGCGGATGATGATGTCGAGCGCTGGCGATCGGGAAGCCGCCGAAGACGTGGCACAAGAGGCGTTCCTGCGTGCGTTCCGGTCGCTCGGGCAATTTCGCGGGCAGAGCACCTTCAAGACCTGGCTCTACCAGATCGCCACCAACGTGGCTCGCACCCAGGTGACGCGGCGCCGGAATCGCAAGGAAGAGCAGGAGCCCGAAACGCGCCCCGACGTGCCGAGCGGCGAAAACGTGGAGCGACGCATCATTGCCCACGACCAGCTGCGGCGAGCGCTGGCGGACCTGCCCGACGACTGGCGCGAAGCCGTGCTGCTTCGCGATATTGAAGGGCTGGAGTACCGCGAGATCGCCGAAGTGCTCGGCATTCCGATGGGCACGGTGGAGTCGAGAATTTTCAGAGGACGACAGCGGCTGAAGGCCGCGTTGATGGAGCCAGTTCATGACTGACAATTGCACGGCGATCACGGCGTTGCTGGTGCGGGCGGCAGAAGACGAGCACATGCTGCCGGCTGTCGATCGGGCTCGCCTGGGCACGCACCTCTCGGACTGCTCTTCCTGCCGGGAGGCCCTTGCCGATCAGCGCGCAGTCCGCGCGCGGCTGGTGGCTGAACCCGTCGTGGGCGCGTCACTCGGGTTCGACCGGCGCGTGATGGCCGCGATTCGCGCCGAAGCCGAAAGCCGGTCGCGCAGCTGGCTGGACGGCCTCGACGTCCGGCAATGGACATGGCGCCTGGTGCCGGTGGCGGCCGCGCTTGCGTTGACGGTGGCGGTTGTCGCTCAGACTGAAGCCGTTGGCAGCGGGGCGGATACCGATACGCTGCCGGTGTCGTCGGCGCTGTTTTCGGAAGACGTCTCTGAATCGTCGCTGCTGTCGTTGATGCTCAGCGCCAACGTCGATGACACGTTGGGGAATCACCGGAAGGATCAGCCATGACCACTCCCACACCACGGGTCTGGATCGCCACGTTTGTCGGCCTCGTCTTCACCATCGGCATCCTCACCGGCATCGTCGTCGAACGCACATGGCTGCATCGAGCGGGACCTGGTTTCCAGCAGGGTCGATCCGGTGGCGGGTCTGGGGCACCTGGAGGCCTTGGCGGGCTAAGGCGCGGTGGGCCGGACAGTCAGGGCCAGGGCCGCGGCGGCTCAGGCAGGGGCGGCCTCATGTTTGGCGCGCCTCCGCAGCAGTATGTGGACGACCTTTCGAAGGAAGTGACCCTGACCGATGCGCAGCGCTCGGAGGTCCTGACCCTGTTGCAGGCTCAGGAGACTCGGCTGAGGACCATGCAGGATGATGCGCGGAAGGTGTTCATTCAGGAGCAGGACGCACTGCACAACAAGATCGCGGCCGTGCTCTCACCCGCGCAGGCCGAGGCCTTTCGGAAGTGGGTGACCAGCCGCACGGGCCGGAGCAGAGGAGGGCGATAAGAGAATGAGGCAATGAGGCAATGCCGAAATGGGAGGGAATGCCCGAAATGGCGAAATTGCCTCATTGCCTCATTGCCCCATTAAGGCGACGAGCAGCGGGTGGTTTTGATAAACTGCTCGTTCACCCTGTGGTGGGTGTAGCTCAACGGCAGAGCACCGGCCTGTGGCGCCGGTGGTTGCGGGTTCGATTCCCGTCATCCACCCCAACTTCCTGTTCGGCCGCTATAATCTCCCCGTGCGGCCACCTATTATTCCGTCGGCGCCCGAGCAGCCTCTCTACGAGACGTTCTTCGGACTCCGCGAACAGCCGTTCGCGCTGACGAGCGACCCGAGATTCATCTATCTCAGCGAGTCTCACAAGCGCGCCTATCAGGACCTGCTGACCGGTCTTCGGCGCCGCGAGGGCCTGTTGCTGCTCACCGCTGACACCGGAATGGGCAAGACCACACTGTGCCGGGCGGTGATCGACGCACTCGGCCCGCGCACGTTTTCCGCGCTCATCCTGAATCCCTACATGTCCGACGCCGAGGTGGTGCGCGTCATCCTGCGCGACTTTGGCCTGGTGACCAGGGACGACATCCGCAAAGGGGCGTTCGCGAAAGCGGACATGCCGCAGTTGCTCGACACGCTGGAGCAGTTCCTGCAGTCGCTGATCGCGCTCAACAGCTATGCGGTGGTGATCATCGACGAAGCGCAGAGCCTGCCGGCGCGGGTCATCGACCAGATTCGCCAGCTCGGCGCATATGAGCAGGACGGCCAGCGGCTGCTGCAGATCATCCTGGCCGGGCAGCCGGCGCTCATCGACACGTTGCGGACCGACGCGATGCGCGCCGTGAACGGCCGCGTCTCCCGCCGCGCCGTGCTCGGCGCGTTGTCACCGGCCGAGGTGGACGGCTACATCCAGCATCGGCTGAGTGTGGCCGGCGGCCGGGAGAGTGTGACATTCCCGGCCCAGAGCGCGAGAGTGGTTGCTGAGCTGACCGACGGTGTGCCGCGCCGGATCAACCTGCTGTGCGACCGCGCCCTCGAGGAGGGCCGTGTGGCCGGCACCAGTGTGATCAGTCCAGCGGTGGTGCGGCGCGCTGGGCGATTGCTCGACGGCGGCACGGTGAGCCAGCTGGTCGACGTCCCCGTCGTGTTCGACAACACGCCGGTGGTGGCCGACGAAGGTGTGAACGCGGCACTGGACCACGGCCTGGCGATCGACGAGCCGCTCGATGCCCCGCCGGAGCCGGAGCCCCGGCGCTGGTTCGTGCCGGTGGGCGGCGCGGTGCTCGCCGTGGCGTTGGCCTATTTCGGCTGGACCGCCGTCAACGGCATGGCGGCAAGCACGCCAGACCTGCCGGCGGCCCCGCCCCAAGAGACGGCACGCGTTCCCGATCCCCGCCCGATGCCGACCGAAGACGACGTGCGATATGTGATGCAGGAAATCGCGCGCGCCTATCGCGCACGCTAGAAACGACCTCAGAGGTCGTTTTTCGCGGTCCAGAGGATGGCCACCACCTGCACGTGGATGCCGCCGCGTTTGGGCGCAATCGTGATGGTCTCGAGCGGGTCTTCAACCGCCCCTGCTGCACGGCCCGAAGCGACGGATTCAATCGCCGCCGCCACCTCGCCCTCCAGATCGGCCAGCGCCTGGCGGGCGGCGTCCAGATTCTGCTGCGCGCGCGACACGTCGTCTTGCTCCTTGGAGCCGCGCATCCAGCCTTTGGCTGTGGTGGACGCCTTGCCCAGGGTCCCCGCTGTGAGCCCGCCGCGACGGCCAAAGACGGCCCCGAGCACCGCCGCGCCCAGCGTGCTGGCCACCGACAGACCCGTTTGCACCTTGTGCTGCGCCACGTCCTGTTGTTCCTTGCCGAACGCCATTTCGGCGCGGCGTATTTTTTCGGTGGCGGTGTTGAGCTTCGACGCGTACTTCGTCCGCAGCTTGTCCACGACCGCGTCGCGTGATTCCCGCGCAGCGGCCGCGAGCCGAATCCGGAAATCGCGTTCAGACTCCCCTGCGCGAGACACCACGCCGAGACCGGCATGGCGCTGCAGCGTGAGCCGCTTCGTACGACCGAGCCAGCGTTCCAGATCCGTCGCGAGCGTCCCAAATGCTTTTACCTGTTGCACCTGGGTAGGTAGTGGCGCAAAGGAGCCCCCCGCCGGCGCGTCGGCTACGAGTTGACGCGGAAGCCCATCGGTCTCTGCGCCGCCATCCCAATCGATGACGGGCATGCCTGCCTCAAGGGGCACGGCAATCGCCACCGTGCGTGTTTCATCCACGCCCCGCTTCGCATCCGCGAAGGTGATCCTCGCCGCGCCGTAGAGCGATGGCGACCACATCGCGTCCGACCCGCCGGCACCATCGAACAACTGCGGAATGTCCGGAGGCAACAGCGGGCGCGCCCCCGACGTCCCGACCGGCTCGGCCTGGGCCGGGGTCGGTTGGACGGGTTTCACGGCGGCAGCGTCAGACAGATCACCGCCCGCCGCGGCGGGACGAGTCAGTCGCTTGAAATCGTCACGGGTGAGCGGTCCGCGCAGGTACGACAAGCACCAGCGGCTCTCGATCACCACCGGCGCCTTCGCGTGAACGTTGTGCACCAGGAAGCGGCGCTTTCCAAGACCCGTGATGGCGGCATCCGCCTGCGCGCGATCCAGGGCGCCACCGGCCGCGCCCTCAAGACCGTCGAGCAGTCGGGCCCGATCGCGATCGGTCTGCAGCCGCCCAATGAGCCACGTGCCCGCATTCGACAGGGCCTTGTAGTCGAGGTCCACCGGATTCTGCGTGGCCAGGCAGACGCCCACGCCGAATGCACGGGCCTGTTTGAACAACGTCAGGAGCGGACGCTTCGACGGTGGATTGGCCACCGGCGGAAGGAAGCCAAAGACTTCGTCCATGTAGATCAACGCGCGCAGGCTCGTGGTGCCGGGCTGCGTGCGCATCCACGCCACGATTTCACCGAACAGCAGCGACACCACAAACATCCGCTCCGCATCGTCGAGATGCGCGACCGAGATGATGCTGACCTTGGGTTTGCCTTGTGCGTTGTGCAGGAGACCGCCGATGTCGAGGGGCTCGCCTTCGAGCCAGGCCGCAAATCCTGGAGCCGCCAGCAGGTTGTTCAGGCGCGTCGCAAACGCGAAGCGATCGTTCTGCGGGTAAAACGACTCCAGTTCCATCACACCCACGCGGGTCATGGGCGGCTGCTGAATCAGTTGGATCAGGTCGCTGAGGGTCAGGTTCCGACCGGCGGCCCACGCCGCGCTGACGATCGTGGAGAGCAGGATGTGGTCGCGGCTGGTCAGCGGGTCGGCGTCGATGCCCAGCAGGCTCAACAGCGCGGCCACGACACTTGAGACACGATCCCCCACCACCTCGGCGTCGTCGCGCACCGCCGGTGGCGGCGCCGCAAGCGAGCTCAACACCGACAGCGGTGTGCCGGCCTTCGACCCCGGTGTGTAGACCACAAAGTCTGCAGCCGCGCGCATCTTCGCTATGCGGGCTCCATCCTGTCCCCAACTGGCCAGACCCTCGCGCCACCTGGTGGCTTCACGTTCGGCATGCGCCTCCACGGTCACACCGGCGCGCGCCGCCTCGTCGGCGCTCACCCACGGCGCAAACGACGCCGCATCCAGTGACGGGAACGACAGCAGCAGGTTGCCGACATCGCCCTTGGGGTCGATCGCGATCACAGGCACGCCGTCGATGGCGGCCTCTTCGAGCATCGCGAGGCACAACCCCGTCTTGCCGCTGCCGGTCATCCCCACACAGACAGCGTGGGTCGTGAGATCGCGCGAGTCGATGAGAAAGGGTTCCGGTACAGTGGAGCCGGTGGCCTGGTCCACCGGCCGCCCGAGGTAGAACAGGCCGAGCTTCTCGAAGTCATTCATGGGTTCAGCCGCGGGCGCGCGTGCGAGGCGCAGCGACCGCTTTGATCGCCGACTTTCCAGACACGGCCTTGGCGGCCTTCTTCTTGTTGGCCGACACGCGCTCAAGACTCTGGCGCAGGGCTTCCATCAGGTTGACCACCTTGGGCGGCGCCTCGTCGAGGGGCGCCACGATCTCCTCGCCCGCGATCTTGGCGTCAATGATCCGCCGCAGTTCTTCCTGGTAGCCGTCCTTGTACTGGGTCAGGTCGCCACCCACTTCAAAATTGCCGATGACCTGGCGGGCCAGCTTCAGTTCGTCGGGCTTGATCTTCGAAGGCACGGACTTCAGCTCGTCGATTTCGCTCATCGCCCGCACTTCGCTGGCGTGACGCAAGGTGTACATCACCAGGCCATTCTCGCGCGGCATGATGGCGACCAGGTACTCACGGCCGTAGAGGGCCATCTTGCCCACCGCGGCCTTGCCCTGCATGCCCTCGCGCATCACGGCAAATGCATCGGCGGCCACCTGGCCATCGGGCGCCAGGAAATAGGGTCGCTCCACATAGACCGGGTCGATCACCTTCGCCTCTGCAAACTGCACGATGTTGATCACGCGGGTGGACTCGGTCTTGACCTTGGCCAGATCCTCCTCCTCCATCACGACGTACTTGCCCTTCTCGAACTCGTAGCCCTTGACGATGTCGGTGTTGGCGACCTCGGTCTGGCAGGTGTTGCACCACTTCTTCTGGCTGATGCGCGAGCGGCATTCGCGGTGCAGCTGATTGAAGCTGACAGTCGCCGCCGCGTCGGTGGCTGGAAACACCCGCACGGGTATGTTCACCAGGCTGATCTTGAGGTATCCCTTCCACGTCGGTCTTGCGGCCATGTGTGCCTCCCTGTCCTTCGAAAAAGCCGAGGTTGGAATTATCGGTCGGTTCGGGGTCGGAGTGCACGTTGCACAGAAGTGCACGGCGATCATGACGGAGCACAGGGAGGCTCGCAAGGTCACGCTTCGGGCCGGCACCCTCTACACCGCGATCAAGCGATTCGTGAATGACGGCCTTGTCGCCGAGAGCGACGAGCGCCCCGACCCTGCGCTTGATGACGAGCGGCGGCGGTACTACCGGCTCCCCGATCAGGGCAGGGCTGTGGCCACGGCCGAGGCGAGCGTTTGACCGAAACGTTGGCGCAAGCCCGGATGAAACTCGCCATGCCACGGCGGAAAGCATAGTCGCGACGAGCGCGGAAGGACCACCAATGGCCGATCGGCTCTTTCGAATCTTGTTCGCCGACGACATCGTGACCGTCTCTGAAACGAAAGCCGGCGCAGACCCAAGCAACATCGGCTATCTGACGTTTGTGGACTTGAAGAACCAGTCGCGCAGCATCACGACACTCGTGGCCGCGACACAATCCACGGCCACGCTCACCGGGGGTGGTCGCGATGCCGAGCGCGTCAACGCGATGCGCGTGTCTCACGAGTACTTCGATCTGCTCGGCATCACGCCCGCGTTGGGCCGCACGTTCACGGCCTCAGAAGACCAGCCTGGCGCGGCCCGCCGCGTGGTCATCCTGAGCGACGAGGTGTGGCAGCGGCGTTTTGGCGCCGACCCAGCCGCGATCGACCGCACGATCGACATCAGCGGCATTCCCTTCCGCATCATCGGAGTGTTACCGAGAGGGTTCAAAGATCTGGTGGCCACGCGGATGTATCAGGGGGCAGAGGTCTGGTATTCGCTCGGCTACGATCCCGCAGCGTCGTTCGCCTGCCGGTCATGCCGCCACCTGCGGGTGTTCGGGCGGCTCGCTCCCGGTGTCACCCCCGACCGTGCCTCAGAAGAGCTCAAGGGACTGACCGCGGGGATCGAACGGCCATTCGGCTGGTCGCGGCCGAAGGCCCCGCGCAGATTCCCCGATTGGCTGACGTGGCACTCGGCGGCGAAGCCGTGCTGGCCGCCGGCGTGCTCACACTCATCAGTGGACTCTTCTTCGGGCTGATCCCCATTCGCCACGTGATACGCCATGCTGACAGCTCAGCATTGCGCTCGGGCGCGCGTGGCACAGACTCGGCAGCCACCCGGCGGGCGCGCGCACTGCTGGTCACCGCCAACGTCGCGATGGCGTTCCTCCTGCTGGTCGGCGCCGGACTACTCGTGCGCAGCCTCGGTGGGATTGCTCTCCATCAACCCGGGCTTCAGCCCGTCCGGAGTGTTGACGATGCAGGTATGGGCGACGGGCGATCGGTTTCGCCAGGGTGAGACCGCCGATCAGATCGCCGCGGGTGTGAGGTTCTATGAGGACGTACTGAAACGTGCGAGGCCCTTGCCCGGCGTGACGTATGCGGCTGCCGTCACGACGCTGCCACTCGGTGGCGGTGTGGACGGATTCAGCTTCCACGTCCAGGGCCGGCCGGCCCAGAGGCCCGAAGCAGCGCCAAGCGCGGACCGGTTTTTCGTCACGCCCGACTACTTCAACACGCTGCGCATCCCGGTGATCCGCGGACGAGTACTTGACGCGCGCGACTCACAACTCGCCGAGCCTGTCGCGGTGATTAACGCGATCACGGCCGCGACGATGTTCGGGGGCGACGATCCCATCGGGCAACGTATCAGCCTCGGTCCACCGACCGCACTGCCCCGCACCGTTGTCGGTATCGTCGGCGACGTCAGGCACCACGGCCTGGACACCCCGGTTGGTCTGCAGGTCTACGTGCCGCAGGCGCAGTGGATCTGGGCCGAGACCGTCCTCAGTGTGCTGGTGCGCACGACGGGCGACGCCGCTACGCTCTCGAGCCCCATGCGCGACATCGTCCGCGCCACCGACCCTGCGCAGGCGGTCACCGCCATCAGACCCTACGCCGATATTGTGGCCGCATCCACCGGCACACGACGGTTTGCGGCGATGCTGCTGGCAATCTTCGCCGTGACCACGCTCGTGCTCGCGGTGGTAGGTCTCTACGGCAGCGTCGGCGTCATGGTGGCGCAGCGGACGCGCGAAATCGGTGTGCGCCTGGCCCTGGGCGCATCCGCTTCGGGCATACGGCGGCTGGTGCTGGCGCAGGGACTGCGACCGGTCGCAGCCGGACTGCTCGTCGGCGTATTCGTCGCTGCGAACCTGGTGCAGATGCTGGAGTCCATGCTGTTCGGAATCGATGCACTTGACCCCGCGACATTCGCAGCAGGCGCGATCGTCCTCGCCCTGTTCGCCACTCTGGCGTGTCTGATCCCGGCGCGGCGCGCTTCGCGAATCGATCCGATCACCACCCTGCGCGACTAGGTCGTCCACAAGGAGTAGACTGGCCCAGACTCTCTGGAGCCCCTTATGTCATCGCGACTCTCACCATCGCTGTTGGCCGTTGCGCTCGCGGCGGCTGTCGGCGGTATCGGATCAGTTGGGTGGACCACAGATCGCGAGGCGCCATCCATCAGCCGGCGTGAAGGTGCCGCTGATGCCGACCACTGGTTCAATATTCAACGCGGGTACCCCTCAGGCCGGGTGCCGTCAGTCGACGCGTTGGCACTCGCGATGGCCGCGCGGCGGCCCGACCCGGGCACCCGCCCTGCGCTCGCGCTCCCCTCTGACCGGTGGGTCTCTATCGGACCCAGTCCGATCTTCATCAACAATACGTTGCCGTATGCGGGCCGGGTCACGGCCGTGGCCACACACCCCACCGCACCCGGCACCATCTACATCGGTGGGGACGGAGGCGGTATCTGGCGGACGACCGACGCCGGCGTCACCTGGGCGTCACTGACCGACAACCTGCCCGTGCCGGCGATTCAGTCGATTGCCATCGACCCCGTTAATCCGCAACTGGTCTACGCCACCACGATCCAGCGCACGTACGCCACACGTTGGCTGTCATCCACCAATGGCGGCGCCACGTGGACTGTCTCCTCGATCACCACCACTGACGGGCGCACCCTCTCGCCGGCGTTGTGCTCGGTCAACGTCTTCAAGGCGTGTATTCCCCCTTCATCCGGACGCATCCTGATTGATCCCCTCCGCGCCGGATCGCCCAACACGAGCACGCTCTATTACGTTGGCGCCAGCCATCTGCTCAGGTCAGACGACAGCGGCCGCACGTTCCGGGCCGTGCTGGCGCTGCCCGTGGACCTGGACTTCGCGGGCGCCGCCGCGCCGACGCTGAATCCCGAGGCGCCGTTCCTCCGAGACGCCACCCTCGACCCCACACGGCCGGATCGATTGCTGGCCGTCGTCGCACAGCCTCGATGCCTGCTCAGTGACTGCACGCGCATGGAGAGCAGCGTGGCGGCATATCAATCGTTCGACGCCGGCGCCCGCTGGACCTCGACGGTGCTGACGACGCTGGGCCCGTACGATTTGACGGCGGGCCTCGCAGTTCGATACTCGGATCCCGGCGCCGTCTATGTGCCGCGCGCGCGGGTCGCCATCGCGCCGTCGGCGCCCGACACAATGGCGGTTGCCGTTCGAGATCTGCTGCTGAATCGGCCGCGCGTGTTCCGCAGCACAAATGCCGGTGACTCGTGGGCGGAAACGGCGGCGCCGGCCACGTCACTGACCTGGCCCCTGGCGCTCGCATTTTCGCCGACAGATGCGAACACCATGTTCGTCGGCAGCAACGCCGTCTACCGCACGACCAACGCCGGCCAGACGTGGGCGACGCTCTCGCCGACACATGCCGACAACATCGCGATCACGTTTACGGCCGACCGCAGCCTGATCATCGTGAGCGACGGCGGCGTCTACAAAGGCACGACCGGCACTTCGCTGACGGTGCTGCACCACGCCCTGCCGATCACCGAGTTCTATTCCGTCTCGGCGCACCCCACCAACCCTCTGCTGCTGGCAGGCGGGACCCAGGACAACGGCACGCTGGTGTTCCAGGGAAACATGGGATGGTCGCTCATCACCGGCGGCGATGGTGGCGACACCGTGTGGGATCCAACCCCGGGCACCACCACGCTCTACGCGGAGGTGGAGTGGATCGTCAGCGGCAACTCAAACGTGTTCCAGTTCTATCGCTGCCAGGTCGGCAGTTGCCTGGCGAGGCGTACGGGCATCGACCTGTCACTCGATGGCCCATTCATCCCGCGCATGGCGATGGATCCGTCCAACCCGGCATCCATCTGGATTACGGCCGAGAAACTCTTCAGAACCGACAGCCGCGGCGACAGTTGGACAGCTGCCTCTCCGTCGGTAGGCAACGACCTTCGCTGCTGGCAGGACGACGTCTCGGGCCGACTGTGCGCCCGCGCACGGTATTTCACCGCAGCCGCGGTGGCGAAGACCGCGTCGCAGACGGTCTACGCCGGAACGTTGAACGGCGACGTGCGCGTGACCACCGATCGCGGCCTCACGTGGACGAGCGTGGCCGGGACCGAGGCTGGCCCCCTTCCTGTGCGGGCGGTCACCGACATCGTGGTGGACCCGCTGAGTGCGCAAACCGTCTATGCCGCCTACTCCGGCTTCGATTCGGGAGGCTCCGGCCGAGGCCATATCTTCCGCAGCACCGACGCAGGTCGCACGTGGGTGAACATCACCGGCAACCTCCCGGACGTGCCGGTGAATACGCTGCTCATCGATCCGGACTCGGTCGGGTCAAGCCCGCGCGTGCTCTACGCGGGCACCGACATCGGCGTATTCCGAGTGACACTCGATGGCACGACGAACTGGCAGCCGTTCGGCACGGGCCTTCCGCCAGTGGTGGTGAACCGGCTGACGTACAACCCCACCACTCGACAGTTGCTGGCCGCCACCTACGGCCGCGGCATCTGGGCCATTTCCGGCGGGTTCAGCCGGTGACGGTCCGGCAGCGGCTGATCGGCGCTCTGTTGTGCGGCACCTCCTTCGCGGCCTGTGGCGGCCCTCCTGCCGCGCCGACGCCAACCGCGGTCAACATTGGAGGCGCGTGGACCGGAACGTGGACGTTCGTCACGGCCGGGGTCACCGTCACTGACACCGTGTCGGCGACGTTCACTCAAACCGGCACAGCCGCAGGCGGGCTCTGGTCGGCGGCCGCAGGTCCAGGCGGCCAGATGACGCTCGACGTGGGCCCGACTCTCTCGGGCTCAGTGTCGATCTCCCAGACGCTGCTCAGCGGCGTGAACTGCACCTCGTCAACGACCATCAGCGGCACCGCCTCATCCACGCGAGTGCAATTCACACTCGCCGCGCTCGCGCCCTCGGGGCTCTGCCAGTGGGCCACCAATCAGCAGTTCACATTTACACGCTGACTCTGGACGGCTCGTGATTGTCACCGGCCCAGGGTGTATGCCACGCCGGCGTACACCAGCAGGAACCTGAGGAACCGGCCGGCCAGCCCCGCAAGGGCGAAGACGTGCCAGCGCATCCGGCCGGCGCCGGCCACGGCGGCGACAATCGCAAAGGGCGGCATGCCCAGCAGCGCACTGGCGAACACGGCGACGGTTCCGGTCTTTCGATCCCGGACGTCCGCCAGCCACCGTTTGAGCGCATGCACTCCCTGATGCGCCCGGCCAGGCACCGGTGTCGCCAGTTCAGCCGCCTCGTCTTCCGCATCAGCAACTGCACGCCGCTCGGCCTCCGCCATTGCGCGGTGCCGCTCGCGGTCGGCGCGCCGATCCATCCAGCGGCCACCGATCGACCGACCTCCCCGTGCCACCAGATAGACCTGGAGCTTGCCGGCCATCGTGCCCGTCGCGGCAATGAGCGCAACCGCGAGAGCCGATCCCCAACCCGGACCGGCCTGTTGCGCGGCGACGATGACGACGGCCTCGACGTTGATGACGGGAATCAGCGCGCCAACGAAACTCCATCCGAAGATCGCCAGATGGAAGAGCCACGTCATGCCGTGGGCGCTGGCTCATGTACCTGGGCCAGACACGTGACATGGCGCGCGCCATCCACGAGTCCGACCAGTCGATGCAGCGACCACGCCTTCACCGCCACCCAGCCGAACGCAATGAGGGCGGCAGGCACCGGCGAGCGGAGAAATACCAGGGCGAGAATGAACCCCGTCGAATTGGCACTCTTGGCCAGGATCGTGAAATTCCAGTTGAAGATGGCGCGGTCCACGTAGGCAAACCCGCCCGTGCCGCGCAGTGGCCATGCCAGAAACCCGAGTGAGAGCACGAGATCAATGCCGGCAAATCCGACCAGCCAGATCCCGACGGCCCAGGCGGCCGACGGCTCGATGACGACATACGCCAGAAAGATCGGGACGGCACAGAGGCGGTCCGAGACGATATCGAACGTGGCACCGGCCCGGGTCTCCTGCTGCAGCCAGCGGGCCACGTTGCCATCAAGCATGTCGCCCACGAGGTAGATGGCGTACGCGATGAGGAGCAGGCGTGGGTCCCGGGTCGCCAGCCCTGCCATCGACACGGCCAGCGAACCAGCCGTGCGAACCAAGGTGATGACGTTGGGCAGGGTCCACCACGTCGCCACACAACCGCAGGCGCAGGCGGGGTGTTCACACACAGCGACTGATTATTCGGCCCCGTGACAGGGGTGTCAACCGGGTATCGCATCGCCGTCCAGAGAGAACCGCATGAGAAAAAGACACCCGATGTTTTTTTCTGCCCAACGGTAAGATCGGACGCGTGCCCAAGTGGCGTGACGATCCCTCGAAAGTCCGGCCGATGCTGGCCTCGCTTGATCCGCCGCCGGTGGTCCAGACGGGGATGGTCTACGAGCCGAAGTACGACGGCATCAGGGCCATCATCGACCTTCAGCCTGCGTCAGGTCGTGCGCACGCGCGTATCGCGATCTACTCGCGTAATGGCCACGCGAAAGCACATCAATTCCCCGCTATTGTCGCGGCCCTGGAGAAGATCGCAACCAGGGTAAAAGGACCGCTGCTCCTCGACGGTGAAATCGTCGCGACCGACGCCACGGGCCGGCCCCTGCCGTTTGGACGCCTGCAGGGCCGCATCCATCTGACGGCGGCCACCGATATCGCGCGCGCCGAGAAGGCCCAGCCCGCCGCGCTCGTCGTCTTCGATCTGCTGCGAGACAACGACCGGGACGTGCGCGGCCTGTCACTGGCCGCGCGGCGCCTTCGTCTGCACGATGCGCTGCCCGTCAAGACCGGCGGCAAAGCGCTCGTCCGCCTCAGCGAGATTGTGGCTGACGATGGGCGCGAGATGCTGGCGCGTGCGGAGCGCGAGGGGTGGGAGGGTCTGATCGGCAAGGACGGGCAGTCGGTGTATCACTCGGGACGACGGACTCCGGCGTGGCGGAAGCTGAAGCTGCTCAAGAGCGAGACCTTTGTCGTGGGCGGATGGACAGACCCGCAGAACAGCCGGCACCACTTCGGCTCGCTCGTCCTGGGACGACCGGAGGCCGGACGGCTGACCTGGGTCGGGAACGTGGGAACAGGGTTCGACGAAGCAGAGCTGACCCGCGTCTTCGGCCGGTTGACGTCGCTCGCCACCACGTCGTGTCCGTTTGCCGATCCCCCGCGCGCGATCGCCAAGGCGCATTGGGTGCGGCCGACGATGGCGGTGGAAGTGCAATTCACGGAATTGACCGAAGAGGGAATGGTGCGCCATCCGGTCTATCTGGGCCAACGCGACGACATGCGCGTGAAGCCCAGGAAGGAGGAATCGGCTCCTGAAGACCCGCTGATGGCACTCGTGGCGCGACTCCACGCGCTTGAGGACGCGCGCAAGGATGGCGAATTGCAGCTCCCCGGCGGCCACTCGCTGCGGGTCACCAACCTGGCCAAAGTGTTCTGGCCGGGGTTGAAACTCACCAAAGGCGATCTGCTGAGGTACTACGTCGAAGTCTCGCCCTTCGCCTTGCCGGTGATTGCGGACCGGCCGATGATCATGCGGCGGTTCCCCAACGGCATCGAGCAACATGCATTTTATCAGCAGCGCCATCCTGAACCCACGCCGGCCGGAGTCAGGCGCGAAGTGCTGGACGATGACATCGACCCAATCGAGCCTGGCGAAGGCGGACGCGAGCGGCTGATCGGGGGATCGCTCGTGACGTTGCTCTACATGGCCCAGCTCGCATCCATCTCGCTCGACCCGTGGTTTTCGCGCGTCAGTGATCCGTTGCACCAGGACTTTGCCGCGATCGACCTCGATCCTGGCGAGGGCACGTCGTTCGCGCGGGTGCTGGACGTGGCGCGCTGGGTAAAAGAAGAGTTGGACCGCCTGAAGATTCCCGCGGTGGCCAAGACGTCCGGCGCCAGCGGCATGCACATCTACATCAAGCTTCCGAAGAAGGCGACCTATCAGACCGGGCAGTTGTTGTGCCACGTCGTCGCCACGCTGGTGTCATCCAAACATCCCAAGGTCGCAACCATCGAACGCATGGTGAAGAACCGTCCGAAGGGCACGGTGTACGTGGACTATCTGCAGAACATTCTCGGCAAGTCGATCGCGGCGACGTACTCGGCCAGGGCCAGCGACTATGCCGGCGTGTCGACTCCGCTGACATGGGCGGAGGTGGCCGAGGGGGTGGACCCGCGCGACTTCACTATCCGCACGGCGCCGGCCCGCTTTCGCGAGATGGGCGACCTCTGGGAACCCATTCGTACCGGCAAGGCCGTGGACCTGAAGGCGGTCATCAAGTGAGCCCGAAAAAGAGGTCGGGTGTCTTTTTCGTCGAAAAAGACACCCGACGTAATTATTTTGTTGTACACGAATGTTGACGAGGCTTGCGCCGGCGCCGACCGGCTACCTGCACCTAGGCCACGTGGCCAACGCCCTGCACGTCTGGGGTGAAGCGCGGACCCGCCGCGGCCGGGTTCTGCTGCGCGTCGAGGATCACGACCGGGACCGGTGCCGACCCGAGTACGAAGCGGCCCTGCTTGACGACCTCGACTGGTTGGGGTTTGTGCCAGACCTCTATCCGACCAGCGCCTTCCGCGCCGGACCGTGCGCGTCGCGGCAGAGCGACCGGCACGAGATCTACGCCGCGATGGCTGCGCGACTGCGCGAGCAGGGGCTGCTCTACGCGTGCCGATGCAGTCGAACACAGGTGTCGGGGTCCCGAAGTCCCCTGGTCCAGGAGTCGCCGGAACAAGAACCTCACCGCTACCCGGGCACCTGCCGGGATCTGGGACTGTCGTTCGACGCCGCCGACGTGGGGTGGCGCGTTCGGATGCCCGGCGGCACCGTGTCGTTCGACGACCGATGGTGCGGGCCACAGGTCCAGACACCCGCTGACCAGTGCGGCGACATGCTGATCCGCGACCGCCGCCGCAATTGGACCTACCAGTTCGTCGTGACCGTGGATGACCACCTGCAGGGTGTGACCGACGTGATTCGGGGCATCGACCTGCTGGCCTCCACGGGCCGGCAGATGCTGCTGGGTCATCTCATCGGCCGCCCCGCGCCTGCGGCCTTCGCACACCATGCGCTCATCATGAAGTCACCCACGCAGAAGCTCAGCAAGTCGGATGGCGATACGGGTGTGCGCGACCTGCGCGCGGCCGGCTGGACACGCGCGCGGGTGATTGACGCGTGCCGTATGATTGGCCCTACCACGGAGGTTTCACCGCCATGACCAGGTCAGACGTCGATGCGCTGCTTGACAGGCACCAACAGTCGTTTCGAAGCCGTTCCGCGGAAACGCTGGCCGGCGATCACGTTGAACACGGCACGTTTTACAGCCCGGCCGCCGGTACCGTGACCGGCCGCCACGAAATTCAGAAGGTCTACGAGTACTGGCTTGCCGCGTTTCCAGACATGGACTTCACGTGGTCCTCGCCGGTCGTCGAGGGCACCCGCGTGGCGCTGTTCTGGCATTTCGCCGGCACCGTGGCTGGGCAGTTCTTCGGCGACGTGCACCCCGGCACCAGGGTTCAGTTTGACGGCGCCGCCGAATACGTCGTCTCCCCCGAAGGCATCGTCAGCGCGCGGCACCTGTTCGACTTCACCGGTGCGCTCGTGCTGGCGGGCGTCCTCAAGGTCAAGCCGGTCTAGCCGGCGGTCGCGTCCGACGTGAATCCTCTCACCACTAGAATCCGTTCGCTTGAGGCTGAGGCCCGCCGCCTCGATCCCCAGGCTGCTGAGCGCGCAGCGCTCGTGGACCCGGTCATCGCCTACGGTCACCGTTTTCTCGATGGCCTCGCGACGCGTCCCATGTTCGTCGAACCGGACACCGGTGGCGCGGCCGAACTCGACGCGCCCTTTCTCGAAGGCCCGTCTGCGATCGACGACCTGCTGCACGTCGTCGAGACCGAAGTCGACACCCCGGGTCTCAATCCCGCCAGTGCCGGCCACCTCGGATATATTCCCGGCGGCGGGCTGTTCCACTCGGCACTTGGCGACTTTCTCGCCGCCGTCACCAACCGGTACTCGGGGGTGTTTTTCGCATCGCCTGGCGCGGTGCGTATGGAGAACCGGCTGCTGCGCTGGATGGGCGAACTCGTCGGCTATCCTCCGACCGCCGTGGGCAGCCTGACGTCGGGCGGCAGTATCGGCAACCTCATCGGCATCGTTTCCGCCAGAGATGCGCAGAGCATTTCGTCGAAGATGATCGAGCGGGCGCCGATCTACCTGACCCGCCATGCCCACCACTCGGTGGACAAAGCGCTGCGTATTGCGGGTCTGGACGAATGCCCGATTCGGCAGGTCCCGATGGATTCACGCTACCGGATGGATGCCGACGCCCTCGAGCGCCTCGTCGCCGCTGACATCAGTGCGGGCCTGCGCCCATGGCTCGTTGTGGCGTCGGCGGGCAGCACGGACATTGGTGCGGTCGACCCGATGACGGCGATCGCGGACATCGCCGCCAGGTACGGCCTGTGGTTCCACCTCGATGCGGCCTACGGAGGCTTCTTCGCCCTCTGTGACGAGGGCCGCCGCATCCTGGCCGGTATGGATCGGTCGGATTCGATCGTGATGGATCCCCACAAAGGCTTGTTCCTGCCATACGGCACTGGCGCGGTGCTCGTGAAGAATCGGGCGGCCGTGCTCCACGCACACCGGTACGACGCACACTACATGCAGGACACGTTCGACCCGCGCAACGAAGACTCGCCTGCGGATTTGTCGCCCGAACTGTCGAAGCACTTTCGCGGCATGCGCGTGTGGATGCCCCTGAAGCTGTGCGGTCTGGCGCCCTTTCGAGCGGCGCTCGAAGAGAAGCTGCTGCTTGCGCGCTATTTCCACGACGCCATCCAGGCCGTGCCGGGATTTGAAGTGGGCCCCGCGCCCGAGTTGTCGGTGTGCACGTTTCGGTATGTGCCTACACACGGGGACGCAGACGCCTTCAACGCGCGCCTGGTGCGGGCCATTCGTACAGACGGGCGCGTTTTCCTGTCGTCGTCGCAGGTGGACGGCCACTTCATCATCCGCCTGGCGGTGCTGGCATTCCGCACGCACCTGGACACGATCGATTTGACCATCGACCTGTTGCGCCGCAGCGCGGCGGCACTCGAATCTCTCAACGAGGAACAGCTATGAAGATACTCGCCACCCTGGTCGTCGTGTTGGCAACCGGGTTGACCTCCCTCACCGGTGCCCCTCCTCAGAACACCACGCCCGCGCTGAAAGTGTTCATCTCGGTGGACATGGAGGGGCTGGCGGGGGTAGCGACGTCTACCGACGTCAATACCACTGGCCGCGACTACGAACACTTCCGCAAGATCATGGCGGCCGAGACTAATGCCGCCATTGAAGGCGCATCCCGCGCAGGCGCCACCGAGATCGTGGTGCGCGATTCGCACGGCGCCAAGACCAACCTCCTTCCGGGTGACCTGTCGCCGCTTGCACAACTCATTCGTGGCGCCAGCACTGGACCCAAGAACATGATGGAAGGGATCGACGCCAGTTTCAGCGCCGCGATCTTCATCGGTTACCACGCCAGGGCTGGCACTCCGGATGCCGTACTCGCCCACACCTCAAACGGCAACGTCGTCGACCTGTCGATCAACGGTGTGTCGCTGCCCGAAGCGGGCTACAACGCGCTGGTCGCGGGCCTGTACGACGTGCCGGTCGTCTTCGTGGCCGGCGACCGCGCATTCGTCGAACAGGCGCGTGGACTCCTCGGGCCGGTGGAGACCGTGGCCACAAAATCTGAAATCGGTGGGGGCGGGATCTCGGGATTGTCTCCGGCCGAAGCACAACGCCAGATTCGCGACGGCGTGGCGCGCGCGCTCGGCAACCGCGCGCGGATGAAACCCTATAAGATGACCGCCCCCTACAAGATGGTGCTCAAGGTCAAGGTCGACAAACCGCTGTATGTGAATGCGGTGCGCGTGCGGCCGGGCGAATCAGTCTTTGAACACGCCGACCTGCTTGAGGTCCTGAAGGCGTTCAACGCGATGAAATAGTCACCGCCAGCGCGTGAAGGGGTGGGTCCGCAGGTTGGAGTTGGAATACCGCGGATCACCAGACACCTCGTCGCCCAACCACGCGGGACGCGTCGGCTCGTCGGTCTCGGACGTCAGTTCGACCTCGGCGACAACGAGCCCGTCGTTGTCACCATGGAACACATCAATCTCCCAGGTGTGTTCGCCATGTCGCTCCAGGTGGCGGTGCTTCTCAATCAGGGGATGTCCACACAATTGGTCGAGCATGACCGCCGCGTCTGCCTCCGGGATGGTGTACTCAAACTCCAGGCGCGAGATTCCGGTCGTCGCGCCCTTGATCGTCAGCTTCGCCTCGCGGCCTTCACGGCGAACCCTCACCACGCATCCATCCTGTGAGACCAGATAACCCTGCGTGAACGGCGTACCCGCGTCCCGCGGCGTCCAGGCGCCTGGCTTGACGAGGAATTTTCGTTCGATTTCCACGGCCATGGTGCGTGAATAGTACGGCGGCCGAGGCTCAGTTCGCGAACGCGGGAATACCGGTCTGGGCCCGGCCGAGGATCAGCGCGTGGATGTCGTGCGTGCCCTCGTAGGTGTTCACTACTTCGAGGTTGACCAGGTGGCGGATCACACCGAATTCGTCCGTGATGCCGTTACCGCCCATCATGTCGCGGGCCATGCGCGCAATATCGAGCGCTTTGCCGCACGAGTTGCGCTTGAGCAACGACGTGATCTCCGCCGATGCGATGCCCTCTTCCTTCATCCGGCCCAGTCGCAGGCAGCCCTGAAGCCCAAGCGCGATCTCGGTCTGCATGTCGGCGAGCTTCTTCTGAATCAGCTGATTGGCCGCCAGCGGCCGTCCAAACTGCTTGCGCTCCATCACGTACGCCCGCGACCGCAGCCAGCAGTCTTCCGCAGCGCCAAGCGCGCCCCAGGCGATGCCGTAGCGCGCGCTGTTCAAACACGTGAACGGCCCCTTCAGTCCTTTGACCTCCGGGAACGCGTTCTCTTCGGGACAAAACACGCTGTCCATCACAATCTCGCCGGTGATGCTGGTGCGCAACCCGACCTTGCCGTGAATCGCTGGAGCGCTCAGACCCTTCATGCCCTTCTCAAGCACGAATCCACGAATCTCGCCCTCATCGTCTTTTGCCCAGACAATGAAGACGTCAGCGATCGGGCTGTTGGTGATCCAGGACTTGGTGCCGGTGATGTGGTAGCCGCCGTCCACGCCCTTTGCGCGCGTGGTCATGCCGCCCGGATCTGATCCGTGATTGGGTTCAGTCAACCCGAAGCACCCGATCCATTCGCCGGTGGCCAGCTTCGGCAGAAACTTCTGCTTCTGCGCTTCCGTGCCGAACTCATTGATCGGCACCATGACGAGCGACCCCTGCACACTCATCATCGATCGGAAGCCCGAGTCGACGCGTTCCACCTCGCGCGCCACAAGCCCGTAGGCGACATAGCCCAGCCCGGCGCCACCGTACTCTTCGGGGATGACGATGCCGAGCATGTCGAGTGCGCCGAATTCGCGGAAGATGCGCTCGTCCACGCCCTCGTGGCGGAACATCTCCAGCACGCGAGGCGCCAGCTTGTCCGTGCAGTACGCCCGCGCGGTGTCGCGGATCATCCGCTCATCGTCGGTCAGTTGCTGGTCGAGGAGGAACGGGTCGCTCCAGTCAAAGCGGGCGTGGGTCTTGGTGGTGGCCATACTGATGCTCCCGCCATGATGCCACGAAGCGACTCAGTCGAGCAGGATGGGCGGCATCGGGCAGCTCATCGAGGCTGAGACGGCGCGCAGGAGCTCGGCCTCGGCGGCAGTCGCCTGACGATCGGCGGCGATACACGCGACGACTGCCTCCAGGATCTGCCGCTTGACCTGGGGCGCCGCCTGATCGAGCTCGGCGAGCACCCCATCGAGTTCCGCGAGACCGCAATCCTTCGTGGTCAGGATGTGCGCGCCGTCGAGCCCCAGTACGCGCATCGCCTGGCCGAATGCGCCGGCGGCGGCGCGTTCGTCGCGTTGCCCCACGTAGGCCAACGTGGACATCAGCAGTTCACACTGCGATCGCACCGACGCCACCGACTGAAACGAGACTCGGGGCGGTGCCCCCCGGCCCAACACCGTCTCGACGTCCCTCAACAGGATGCGACGCAGCGACCATTCGAACAGGTTGATTCTGCTATCGGCCTCAATCAGCGTCACCACGTTGCGCTCGAACGCGACCCGCTGACCCGGGGTCAGGGCCCGCAACGACGGAAGGGCGATCTCAAGCAGCGGCAGCCGCATGTTCGCGGGCAGGTGCTCCAGGAACGGCACCAGGCGCCGGGTCTCCTCGAAGACACCGGTGTCCGCGTCCGCCTCAAGGTGCGCCATCTGTTGCTCGCGTACCGACGCCTGCGAATCGAGCAGCAACCCGTAGACGACGGCGCGCGCGCCATAGGTTTCCCGCGCAGCTGCGGCCATGTCAGGGGGAAGGCTCTCGATCATCTGCGCGGCATACTGAAGGTGCGCAGGCCCCGGCTGCCCGATGCTCGCAACCGCGCCTGGCAGTCCTGTGGTTCCGGCGAATGCCGACCCGCCTGCCGCCGCAACCGAGGGTGCGCCACCGGGCTCGGCCGTGTTCACCACCTCTGGAAACGCACCATCCCACGAGGGGTCAATGCGCCGGATGCGGTCCTCAAGCGGCGGGTGTGTCGCGAACAGGGACGTGAAGCCCGTGGTCGCCTCCCCAAAAAACATGTGGCTGGCCAGCGGTGCGTTGGGATTCCGAATCGACGCGCCTTTGGCGAACCCGCCGATCTTCTTGAGCGCGCCGGCGATACCCTCGGGTTGTCGCGTGAACTGCACGGCTGACGCATCAGCCAGAAACTCGCGCTGGCGACTGACCGCCGCCTTGATCAAGTTTCCAAAGAACGTCCCGGCAAACCCGATGACCGCCAAACCCGCCCCGATGGCCAGAATCGGCAGCCCTTCCTTGCCATCCTTTGACCGCCGCCCCCCACCGGTGTAAAACGACGTCCGCAGGATGAAATACCCGAGCATCCCGATGATCAGGATGCCATGCAGCAAGCCCATCAACCGCAGGTTCATCCGCATGTCGCCGTTGAGGATGTGGCTGAATTCGTGCGCGATCACCCCCTGCAGTTCGTCGCGGTCCAGTCGCGTGGCCGTGCCTCGCGTGACGCCGATGACGGCATCCTGCGGCGAGAATCCTGCAGCGAACGCGTTGATGCCGTCTTCCTGATCCATCAGGTAAACCGGTGGCGTCGGCGTCCCCGACGCCAGTGCCATTTCCTCGACAACATTCAGCAACCGTTGCTCCACCAGATCGGCGGTGCCAGACGTCAGCAACCGGCCTCCAAGCTGCTCGGCCACGACATGCCCGCCGGCCCGCAGTTCGGCGATCTTGTACAGACTTCCGCCGCCCACAACGATGAGCGTGCCGACGGCGGACACAAAGAGCAGCCGCAGATCGGTGACCGCCGTCCAGTCGATCGCGCCGGTATCCGGATCCCTGCCGACATACCCCATCGTCGTCGCGAGCAGGACCTCGATCGACAGAATGATGGCGACGACCGCCAGCGCAAACAGCACGATCAACCGTGTCGTACTGCGCCGCGCGACGTCCTGCTGCTGAAAGAAGTCCGTAGCCAACGGTGTGGCTTAAAACGCGACCTTGGGGGCTTCCGCGATCGCCGCGCTGTCGAATTCCAGCAGGCTCGCGTCCGCACCGTGTCCGAACATCCCCGCGACGATAACCGGCGGGAACGTTTGCTTGTACGTGTTGTACTCGGTGACCGCGTCGTTAAATGCCTGACGCGAGAACGCCACCTTGTTCTCGGTGGAACGCAGTTCTTCACTGAGCTGCATCATGTTCTGGTTGGCTTTGAGGTCCGGGTAGGCCTCGGCCAACGCGAACAGTCGTCCCAGCGTGCCCGTGAGCGCGCCTTCAGCGGAGGCCAGCCCCTGCATCGCCGCGGCATCCCCCGGGTTCTGGGCGGCCTTCTGCAATCCGCCAGCGGCCATGTTGCGGGCGGTGATGACCGCTTCGAGCGTTTCGCGCTCGTGCTTCATGTAGCCTTTTGCCACCTCGACCATGTTCGGGATGAGGTCGTAGCGCCGCTTGAGCTGCACCTCGATCTGCGCAAAGCCGTTCTTGTAGCGGTTCTTCAGCAGTACGAGCTTGTTGAAGACCCCGGCCAGCCAGGCGGCAAGGATGACGACGACACCGACGACAACCAGGACCGTGACGACGAATGTGCTCATGAGCAGAGGCCTCCGTGATCCATGATACCGGAGTTGCTCTCACTCCCGACCAGGAGGACTCCATGTTCAAGGAATTCAAGAAATTCGCGATGCAGGGCAATGTCGTGGACATGGCTGTGGGCATCGTCATCGGCGTGGCGTTTGGCGCCATCATCGCCAGTTTCGTCGGCGACATCCTCATGCCTGTGATCGGGCTGATGGCGGGGGGCGTCGATTTCACCAACCACTTCATCGTGCTGAAGGAGGGCGCACCGGCCGGTCCCTATGCGACACTGGCGGCCGTGAAGGCCGCCGCCGGTGTGGCGCTGGCCTACGGGGTGCTTATCAACACGATGGTCAACTTCCTCATCGTGGCATTTGCCCTGTTCCTGCTCGTCAAAGGCATGAACGCGGCCCGCAGGGCCGAAGCCGCTGCACCGGCGCTGCCGTCACGCGAAGAAGTGCTGCTGACCGAGATTCGCGATCTCCTGGCTCGCCGATAGACGTGTCCGATGAACGCTGCCGGCGCTGCGCGCGACACCGGATGGCGCATCGAGCTTCTGGGTGTCTCCGCGATTGTGGTCTTTGATGACCCTCTACCTCGCCGGATGGGCTGGCCTTGTCATTCACCGGGTGCTTGAGACCGTCTGGCAACGGCTCCAATATCGCGCGCCGCAGTCGTGCGCCGACGTCTCGCCGATGGTCGGAGCGTTGCCGATGGTGACCGTGCAGTTGCCGGTCTACAACGAGTTCTATGTCGTGGAACGCCTGATTGACGGCTGCTGTGCTCTCGACTATCCACGCGACCGTCTCGAGGTGCAGGTCCTCGACGACTCCACCGACACGACCACTGATGTGATCAGGCGCCGTGTGGCCCACCACGCCGCACAGGGCGTCAACATCAGGCACCTGCGCCGTGGCGACCGCACGGGCTTCAAGGCAGGAAACCTGCAGCATGGTCTGACGACGGCCACCGGGACGTTCATCGCCATCTTTGATGCCGACTGCGTCCCGAACCGCGACTTTCTGCTCAAGACCCTGCCCTATTTCCACGATCCGGCTGTCGGCATCGTGTACCCGCGGATCGTCAGGCACCGGAACCGGAGCCGCTCTGTGCTGACGCGCGCGCAGGATCCCAATGGCGAGCAACTGCCCCGCCATCGTCCCACCCACCGCTACTACGCGAGCCGCTTCTTCAACTTCTTCTTCGGGTCGCCGGGCCTGCTGCGAACCGCCTGCCTCCTCGATGTCGGCGGCTGGCACGGAGACACGGTCTGTGAGGACGCCGACTTCAGCGTGCGGTCGTACCTCAAAGGATGGCGTTGCGTACTCGTGGATGAGCGCCTGGCCACCGACGATGTGCTGGAACGGATGGAGGAGGTCAAGAACCAGTTCACCCGATGGAGAACGGGCAACGCCGAGTGTTATCGAAAACACCTGATGGACGTGCTTCGGAGCCGCGCGATCACGCCCCTGCAGAAGTTCGCGCTGTTGGCCGCCCTGCACGCCCCGTGGCTGTATGTGCCGAGTGTGACCGCCATTGCGCTGGCGAGCGTGCCACTGGTGTTCAGACCCCAGGAGGGCTGGGCATACCAGGCGGCTGTAGTGCTCCCGTCGCTGGTAACCTGTGTCTGGCTCGTGGTGATCGCCGTCGGACGCAACAGCGCCGGAGCCATGAACCTGCTGCTGCATCTCGGGCTGTATCCTCGCGTGACCTGGGGCGTCATGAAAGGCCTGTTAGGCCTGCATACGCCGTTCGTGCGTTCCACCAAGCTCAACTCAGACGTGGTGGCGATCCAGCCTGGCGCGGAACTGTATCCGATCACGGTCACGCCATCGATCCTTGTGGAGGCGGTCCTCGCGCTCTATTTCCTGGTGGCCATCCACTGGGGGCTTCGCCTCGGGAACTACTGGCTGCTGCCGTTCCATCTGCTCTGTGTCTGCAGTTACGGGTTCATCTTTGCTGTGAGCGTTCGGGACGTCCTGGCTGGCTCGGTGCGGGCCGGCAGAATTCGATGAACACTGGTACCGCTACAATGTTGGCTTGAAACTGCAGAGAGCCCTGCGGCATAGATAATGACTGACATCTTCCTCTCGCTCGGCGTCTCCCTCCTCATCCAGGCGGTGTTCTTCGCCTTCGCGGCCACCCTCCGGACCGACAAGGTCACCGACTTGTCGTACGGCCTGACATTTATCGTGATTGCGGCCGCCCTGCTGGCGCGCGGCACCCCGGCGCACTTTCCGCAGCTGGTGCTGGCCACGATGGTGATCGTCTGGGGCCTGCGCCTGGCGGCGTATCTGCTGGTACGGATCGTTCATATGGGACGCGATGCGCGCTTTGACGGCATTCGCGAACAGTTCTGGCCCTTCTTCAAGTTCTGGCTCGGCCAGGGGATCGCGGTGTGGGTGATCATGCTGCCGGTCACGATCTGGTTCACGTCGCCCGGTGACTGGACGGTCTGGATGTCGCTCGGCGTCGCGATCTGGGCCGCAGGGCTTGTAATTGAAACCGTGGCCGACGCGCAGAAGTTCCTCGCGAAACGTCGGCCGGGCGGCGATCGTCGATGGATGACGACCGGACTCTGGAAATACAGTCGGCACCCAAACTATTTCGGCGAATTGCTGTGCTGGTGGAGCGTGTTTGTGTTTGTCGCGGGCAGCTACTCCGGCTGGCAATGGGCCGGTGTCATCGGCCCGCTGTCGCTCACATGGATTCTGCTCAAGGTCACGGGCATTCCCACGCTGGAGGCGAGCGCGCGGAAGAAGTGGGGTGACAACCCCGACTATCTGGCCCACGTCCGCCGCACCAGCCGCCTGATACCCTGGCCTCCCAGCGCAGTCTGATCCATGAAACTTCCCCATCCACTCATCCTCCTGCTCTCGGGCGTGGTCGTCGCAGCGGCCATGACATGGGTGGTGCCGGCCGGGCAGTACGAGCGGCGGGCTGATGCGACGACCGGCCGGGACGTGGTGGTCCCAGGCAGTTACGCCCGCGTGGCGCAGACGCCGGTCGGCCCGATGGCAGCGTTGCTGGCGGTGCCCCGCGGGATCGTTGCGGGCGCCGACGTCATCCTCGTGATCCTCCTGGTGGGCGGCGCGTTTGCCCTGCTCGACGCGACGGGTGCGCTTGGGCGCCTGGTCGGAGCGCTCGTCGGCAGCACACCGAGGCCTCGACTGATCGTGGCGCTCGTGAGCGTGGTGTTCGCGGTCCTGGGTGCGCTCGAGAATTTGCACGAGGAGATCGTGGCTCTGATCCCGGTGGTGCTCCTCCTGAGTCGCGGCCTGGGTTTCGGTGCCGTCACCGCAGTGGCGATGAGCATCGGCGCCGCGGTCGTCGGATCGGCGTTCGGCCCGACCAACCCGTTTCAGACCGGCATCGCACTCCGATTCGCCGAGGTGCCGCCGTTGAGCCAACCAGCACTTCGCTTCGGTCTGCTGGTTGCGGCGGTCGCCGTGTGGATCGCCTGGACGATCGCGATGACATCACGCGATGACGTGCGTCCGGATGTGGTGGCCCCGGCGCCGGGGCGGGCCACGGCGCGCGACGGCCTGCTGCTCGCCATCGTGCTCGCCCCCTTTGTGCCGTACGTCTACGGGGTGCTCCGCCTCGACTGGGGATTCAACGAGTTGTCCGGCCTCTTTCTCATCGCAGGCTTTGCCGTAGGCCTGGCGTCGGGCCGGACGCTGTCTGATACGGCGACGGCGTTCCTGAAGGCCATGGAGACCATGCTGGCCGCGGCCCTGTTCGTGGGCGTGGCCCGGGGCATCAGCGTGGCGCTGACGGACGGGCAGATTCTCGACACGATTCTGTATTCGCTTGCCACGCCGCTGTCGCAGGCTCCCGGGATGCTTGCGGCGGCGCTCATGGTGCCGTTCCATGCCCTGCTCCACATCCCGGTGGTGTCGGTGAGCGGCCAGGCGGTGCTGACGATGCCGGTGATGGCGCCGCTGGCGGATCTGGTGGGCGTGTCGCGCGACGCGGCCGTCATCGCCTACCAGACGGGCGCCGGCCTGATGGACATGATCACGCCGACCAATGGCGCGTTGCTCGCGATGCTCCTGGGCGCCAGGGTCTCGTACGCGCGCTGGATCCGGTTTGCCATTCCCGGCGCGCTGCTCGTCTCGCTGGTCGGCTTCGCCGGCATCTGGCTCGCCGGGTAGCGGCACCGCGAGGCGCCACTGGCCACTTCTGCATTTTCCGGCTATGCTCCACCCCCAATCACCATTGGGAGGGCCCATGACGCGCGAGGATATCCAGGCATTTTTCGTCGAACGGCGGCAGGCGTGGACGGCTCGGGATTCCGAGGGGCTGGCGGTGGGTCACGCCCTCCAAGGCACGATCGAAAGTCCGATGTTCGGCAGTCGGCAGGGACGGGCAGCGATCGCCGAGAGCTATCGGTCGCTGTTCGCGACATTCCCGGATTGGGATTTCGAAGGCGAGGCGCTGGTGATTGACGGCGACCGCGTCGCCCAACCGTTTTCGGCCAGCGCCACCCATGTAGGCACGTTCATGGGCCTGCCGGGATCGAACCGTCGGTTCAAGATTCAGGGCGTGCGCCTGTTCACCATGGCCGACGGCCTGGTGCAACACGAGCGCCGGATGTACGACTTCACCGGCTTGCTGATTCAGGTCGGGGTCCTTCGAGGCAAGCCGGCGAAAGACTGAGTGGCGGCATGACCTCCGTCATATGGCGGATACCGGGAGGAGCGTACGCTTCGGGGCGAGGTACCAATGACCGAGCCAGCTCCCTCCCGCCATGGCGGGACAGCCGCCACGGGCGAGTGGCCCGACCTCGGAGTCCTGATCCGACACATCATTGACCGGCATCACCGCTACGTGCGTGAGGAGGTGTCGGCAATCACCTCAGGACTGAACCATCTGGTCAACGCACACGGCCACACCCATCCGGAATTGCACCAGACTCGACAAGCGTTCGCGCAACTGGGCGCGGATCTGCTCGCACATATGGACAAGGAAGAGCACATTCTCTTTCCCTATATCAACGAGCTGGTGGTCGCCAGCCGAGGGACGGGGTCGTTCCCGCCAAGTCCCTTTGGAACTATTGTCAATCCCGTGCGGATGATGGAGGACGAACACCAGCACGCGCTGACGATTTTGTCTGGCCTGCGGGCCCTGACCCACAACTTCACGCCGCCGCTCGACTGGCCCGGCAGCGATGGGGCCAGTCTGGCTGCACTGGCCCGCTTCGGGGCGGACCTGCTTGAGCACATTCGACTGGAGGACACGATCCTGTTCCCGCGCGCACTCGATCTGGAGGAGCAGTTGACGTAGAGTTCAATCGGAATGGAACACCCGTCCGCCGAGGTGCTGTCGCAGATTGCATTGTTCCGCCGGGTGATCCCTGAGGATCGCGAGCGGATGGCGGGCGTGTCGCAACTGCGCCACTACGAACGCGGCCATCTGATCTTCGACGAGGGAGACCCGTCAGACTTCTTCTTCGTCGTCGTCACCGGCCGAGTCAAGGTGTTCAAGCGTGCGCCCAATGGACACGACCGGATCCTTGAGATCTTCGGGCCAGGTGGTTTGCTTGGCGCGGTGGCGGCCTACGAGGCGCGGCCCTACCCCGCCTGCGCAGCAGCGATGGAGTCCACCACGTGTCTGCTGACCCCGCGGCCGGCGTTTTTTGCGCTGCTGGAAGAACGGCCGTCGTTGGTCCGAGGCCTGCTGGGCAGCCTGTCGATACGCCTGATGGAACTGACGGCCCGCCTTGCGGAGTTGACAGGCGGGCGGGTTGAATCGCGCTTTGCGCGGCTGTTCCTGAAACTTGCCGGCCAGATGGGCCGGCCCGATCGCGGCGGCGTCTTTGTGCCGATGGCGCTGTCGCGACAGGAACTGGCGGACCTCACCGGCACGACCATCGAGACCTGCATCCGAATCATGAGCCGGTGGAACAAAGACAACGTGCTCTTGACCGACAAGGACGGGTTCGTGATTCTCGACCGTCCTGCGCTCGAGGCGCTGGCGGAACAAGGCTACTGACCGCTGAGCGCCATTTCAAACAGCGTGCACAGGCGGCGCAACCCCGTCAGCGTGTCGCCGCCAATCTCGACTCGCAGCAGGCGACGGCCGCGCGCGAGCAGTACCTGGCAATCGCCCAGGGCCTGCGCCCGCTTCATTGCGCCAAACGTGTAGGCCGTGCCAGGCACCGGGATGTCGCGCGCATCGTCTGACATGAGCACAAGAAACACGCCGCTGTCTGGGCCACCCTTGTGGAGCTGCCCGGTCGAGTGGAGAAAGCGCGGGCCGTAGCCCACCGTCGTCGCCACGCCGGAGTGGTCGCGGACAAGGCGCCGCAGACGCTGGAGTTCGCGGTCGTGGTCGGGCGACATCGCCAGGAAGGCGTTGACCGCAAAATAATCGCCCTGCCCAAGCTGAGCGAGATGCGAGGCGATCAGCGCCGCAGCCGATGTGGTTGGCTCGACGGCACCGGCATTGACGCCGTCGGTGAAGAAGCGCAGGCCGTCGGACTCAAGCGCGGGCATAGCACGCTCGGGCGCTCCTCCCTCTTCGTGTACTTTCATGAAGGCGCGAGTGGCGACCTTGGCCGCCTCCACGTCTGGCTGGTCGAACGCATTCACTCCGAGAACGGCGCTGGCGACCGCAGTGGCCACCTCCCACCGAAAAAACTCCTGTCCGATGTCCGTCAAGTCGTTCAACACGATTCGCACCACGGGATGTCCGGCGTGCTCGAGCCGGGCCAGCGCCGCGCGCACACCCTCTTCGGCTCCCTGAGATTCCGTGTTCGTGACATGGACGAACACACGGTCGGGGCCGTACCCCGCTGGTGGCCCCAGCGGCTCGGCGTCGATGGGCACAATGCCGTGCCCCTGCTTGCCAGTGGACTCGGCGACAAGCTGCTCGATCCAACTGCCCATCGCGGCCAGCGCCGGCGCGATGACCAGCGTGAGTTTGTCTCGTCCGTGGGCGGCGGCCGTGCCGAGCAAGGCGCCCAACGCCACACCCGCATTCATGTGCGGCGGGACGCTGGCTCCGGACGCACGTGACATCACCTCGGCGCGATCCAGAAGACCGCAGGCGTCCAGGCCCAGGATCGCGGCGGGTACGAGGCCAAAGTTCGTCAGTGCTGAAAAACGCCCGCCCACGTCAGGTCGTCCCATTGCCACATGTCTGAACTTGTGGTCGTCGGCCAGCTTCGCGAGCGATGTTCCAGGGTCGGTAATTGCGATGAAGTGCGTTCCGGGCGTTTTGATGCCGGCGTCTCGAAGGCGACCGGAAAAGTAGGCATAGAGTGCCGCAGGCTCAGCCGTCCCGCCGGACTTGGACGCGACGACGAAGACGGTGCTGGACAGATTGATGCTCTCGTCAACGGCGCGAACCTGGGCGGGATCCACACTGTCAAGCACCAGCACCTCGGGATGTGCCCTCATCGGGCCAAACGTCTGTCGCAGCACCCACGGCGCGAGGCTGGAGCCGCCCATGCCGAGAACGACCACATGCGAGAACGCCGTTGCGTCACGAGCAACGGCCTCCAGCATGGAGGCGCTCTCACGACCGAGCTCAACCGCGTCAAGCCAACCCAGCCACTGCGCTTCATCCCGGCCGGTCCAGAGCGTCGCGTCACGCCGCCACAGCCGGCGGACCTTCCCGGTCTCACGCCACTCATCAAGCGTCCGTTCGAATGCCGCCGACACGTCGCCGGCCGCGATCTGTTGTGCGGCCAGCGCCGGCCTCGCCACGTTCTGCCGCTTTCGTTCAATGGCCGAAAGGAGTCTGTCAAACGAGGCGGAGAATGCGGAAAGGCCCTGGGCGAGCAGGGTATCGGTCACGGCGACAAGCGAAATGCCCGAGTCTTCGAGCGCATCGAGGGTGGCGCGCGCAACATCGGGCCGCTCCACGAGGCTTGCCCGCACGCGGCCTTCGGTGATGAATGCCTGCAGTGTCTCGGCGGGCACCGTGTTCACCGTGTCGGGTCCGATCAATTCATCAACGTAGTACGTCCTGGGCAGCCGGGCATCCTTGGTGCCCGTTGACGCCCACAGCAAGCGCTGCGGTCGCGCGCCGAGCACGGCGAGCCTCCGCCACCGCGCTGACGCCACCAGGTTCTGATAGTGGACGTACGCCAGTTTGGCGTTGGCGATGGCCGTCTGGCTCACCAGCCGCTGCAGGTGGGCCCGGCGGTCTGGGTCGGGAGATGCCTCAAGAGCCGCAGCGATCTGCGCATCGACCGCGGTGTCAATTCGACTGACAAAGAAACTGGCCACGCTCGCCACCGCGTTCGGGTCGCCTCCGGATTCAACCCACTGTTCCAGACCGCTCACGTAGGCATCGGCGACGGCTGCGTACGTCGCGATGGCGAAAATTAATGTCACGTTGACGGAAATACCGCTGCCGATGAGCTCTTCCACAGCCGCGACGCCTTCCGGGGTTGCCGGCACTTTGATCAGGATATTCGCGCGCGCGACGGCAGCGTGCAACCGGCGAGCCTCGGCCACCGTTTCGGCGGTCGAGTGGGCCAGGTACGGCGACACTTCGAGACTGACGTAGCCGTCGCGGCCCCCAGTGCGCACAAACACGGCGTGCAGCAGGTCGGCCGCAGCGCGGATGTCATCAACGGCCAGATGCTCGTACACGGCCTGATTGTCGGCCGGGGTTCTCGCGAGGAACGCCTGAATCGCGGCGTCGTAGCGTGGGCTTCGGGCTATCGCCTTCTCGAAAGTCGACGGGTTGGAGGTCACCCCGACAACACCATCGCGGTCGATCAAACGGGCGAGTTCGCCCGACTCGAACATCCGCCGATCGATGTTGTCGAACCACAGGCTCTGGCCGAGCCGCTGGGCATCGTTCACGGAATGGGGCATCACTCGCTCCTCTTGCGCCACTCATGTTAGCTCGGCGGGCCGAGGGGGCGCGATGCGCGAGAGCGGCCAGGCAAGCCCAACCTGGTGTGCCTCGAGGCCTGGCTGGATGGCGTGGACTCTTGCGCACTGAAACCGCGACAGCACCCTGCTGACGGACAAGGATTTGTTGGTGACAGTCGCCTTCCGGTGAATGGCCGGGTTGTTGCAGGCGTTGATCGGTGGTGAATGCCATGCAAACCAACTCAAGATGCCTGCTCAGCGCTGCCCTGTGCCTGGTTCTTTCGGCCTGCGACAACGAGACGCCCAACGGACCCACACCTGCGTGCGAGTACGCGCTCTCCGTGTCGGCGTTGTCCTTGCCGGCATCGGGAGGCTCGGCACCAGTTGGAGTCACCACCACGAGCCAGTGCTCGTGGACGGCATCGTCCGACCGTGACTGGGTGTCCATCAACGGCGGTGCCAGTGGCACGGGTCACGGGACGGTCAACATCACCGTTGCCCCGAACCCGGGCGTCTCTGTGCGGACCGGGGCACTGACCATCGCGGGCTTGACCGTTGCCGTTACCGAGGCCGCCCAGCCCGCGTGCTCGGTCACGCTGTCTCCATCGGGCGCCGCGTTCGGCAAGGACGCCGCCACCGGCAGTTTCTCGGTTGCCACCCCCTCGTACTGCCAATGGACCGCTGTGAGCGGGGCCAACTGGTTGACCGTCACGTCCGGCACCGCGGGCGGGGGCAACGGCACGGTCGCCTACACCGTCCAACGACACTTCGGTACGACCGCGCGCAGCGCCGCGATCGTCGTGAACGAAAAGAGCTTTACCGTGACGCAGGAGGGCGACGTGGTGGTGTCGTGTGAGTACTCTGTCACGCCGGTCGAATTCACCCCGTGCATGTCTGTTTCGTCCAACATGACCGCTATCGTCACGACCCAGGCCACCTGTTCCTGGGCGGCCTCGCCAGCGGCTTCCTGGATCGACGTCATCGACGGGCAGTCCGGCACCGGGCCCGGCGTCATTTCGTTCCGCGTCTCGGACAACTGGGATGCCCCCCGTCAAGGCATCCTGGAAGTGCGCTGGCCCACCGTGACAGCAGGTCAGAACCTGCGCGTTCGGCAGGCCGGCTGCTCCTACGGCGTGAGCGCCAACAACCTCAACCTTCCGGTTGGGGGGGGCGCCGCCAATTTTGAGGTGGTGCAGCAGAGCGATCCCTATACGTGCGGTGGGCCCTTGCAGAACGCCTGCCTCTGGACGGCCGTCTCCACTGCGTCGTGGATTATCATCACGACCTCGATGCCACAGGTGGGAGACAACCGGGTGAACTTCACGGTGGCGCCGAACAACACGGGCGTGTCGCGAACCGGCGCCATCGTCATTCGTGACAAGACGGTCACCCTCACGCAACTGAGCGTCTGACCTGGCAAACACAATGGGCCGGCCCCTTGATTGGCCCATCGCCTCATTGCCTCATTGCCTCATTCCCCGCTGTGGACTATTGCCCAAGGCCTGTGGACTATCACTCAGCAGCCAGACGGGTCAGTCCGGGTCCGAAACTCTTCACCGCCCCGCTGCCCACGCTCTACCATACCCTTCGGGTCAGATATCCGCGCGGCGGACCCGCAATACCGCCACGGCCAGTGGCACCAGGATCCAGACGACCACCGAGGCCGCAAGAGACAGCCCGGCGCCGAGGGTGCCTCCGGTCATTCGGAAGAACGCCAGGGACGCGGCGCCAAAAGCGGTCGTGCCCTCGACGGCCAGAAGCGTGCCGGTCCTGACGGCGTCCACGGGATTCACAATCACGGCAATCATCAACAGCCGCGATGCGGTGCCGGATCGCAGCAGCGACGCGACACCCAGCGCAGCCACATCGAAGAGGACGATGGCCACGAACCAGATGACGAGGGCCACGGCAAGATGATGGGCGCGGCGAGCGCTGGTGGCACCGGCGGTCAGGGCGGCCGCGATGGCCAGGAACACCGCGGTAAGGACGAACGACCCGGCGACCACGCCCAGAAACCCCAACACGCCGTCCGCGCCTGCGCGCCAGAACAGCAGCAGGCCGGCCGCTCCAAAACCAACGGCCTGAGATGCGATCAACGCCAGGTAGAGGCCGGCAAGTTTGCCGAGGAGGATGAGAGGCCTCGGCACCGGCTGCGAATACAGCAGTTCGGCCTCGCCGGCATCGGGTGTGAGAGACATGACGCCAAACACCAGCGCCGTCAACGGCACCAGCAGCAGTACCAGTTCCACGAGCGACGCGGCGGTTCGAGAGAAATCCTGCAGCCCACGGCCGCCGCTCATCACGTAGCCGGACGCGGCCACGGCAAACGCGAGGCCGGCAAACACGAGCGCGAACGTCTGCGTCCAGCGCGACCGCACGGACAGCCGCAGTTCCTGCATCGCACACAGGCGGGCCAGCGTGAAGGCGGGAACGGTTTGTGTCGTCATCATTACCGGCCTCGTCCGGCCTGCCATGCGACGGGGACCACATCACCGATGGGCACGGACGATCCGCCAATGGCGCTGGGGTCGGCCGCTTTGGATGTGACCGAGGCGTGCGCCACCAGGTGGGAGCTCATCGGCGTCGCCAGCATCGGCACTCGGGAGAACACGGCCAGTTCGGCCGGCGCCCACTCCCTGGTGCGATGATCGGCAACATAAATCACGGCGCCTTCCGGAATTTCCTGCGCGCCGGTCAGGAAGTGACTGAGGCATCCCAGGTCATCGAAGAACTTGGGCAACTCGCCTGGGGCCAGCAGTTGCGATGCGAAACCAGCCTGGGATACGGTCATGCGGCAGTACGCGCAGGCGTCACGTCCGACCTCCAGCGGCTCAGGCGTCAGCGGTCGGCCGCACGCTGTGGCAAGAACACTCGCCAGCACCACCAGGGCACACCTGCCAGGCGTCATCGCGCACCTCCTACCAATTCCCGGTAGAACGCATCCAGGCGCCCCTCTTCGGCCGACCATCCGCGAATGGTGACGCCGCGTTCGCGCAGCGCGTCGAGCACGGCCAGTCTGACGGCGGCGGAGCCCGGCACGATGATTTGGTCGGCCGCCACCTGTGCGTTGTGCGCCAGTGTTCGAACCGTCGCGAGCACATCAGCGGGCAACCCATCAACCGTGACCTTCATGACGCCGCGATCGGCGAGCGTTGTGGTCAACTCACGTGCGGTGAACGAAGCAACCAGCTGGCCCGCCACGAGCACGGCGAAGCGATCGGCCAATCGCTCGACATCCCCCATCTGGTGGGAGCTGAAGAGCACGGTTTGCCTCTCCGCCCGCCTGGACTCCACAAGGGCGTAGAACGCGCATGTCCCATCCGGGTCAAGCGCAGCTGTGGGTTCATCGAGCAAAAGAATCGGGGCCTGCGCAGCCATCGCCACGGCGAGTCCCAGCCGTTGTGTCATACCTCCCGAATACGTGCCCACTGCCCGGGCGCTGGAGCCATTGAGCCCGGTCAGCGCCATCACTTCCTGGATCCGTTCCGAGCCCCGACCGCGAAGCCGGCAGTAGAACTCAGCCACCTCGCGTCCAGTAAGAGACTCGGGAAATCTGACGCGCTGCGGGAGAAACGAACAGACTTGCCGCGCGTCGGCCTGGGTTGAGGGACGCCCGGGTTCGCCAATGAGGACCGTGCCATGCGACGGCCGGATGAGTCCGGCCGCCGCCTTGATTGACGTGGTTTTGCCAGATCCATTCGGGCCCAGAAGCGCGACGACTTCTCCGGGCTCGACTCTGAATGACAAGTCCTTCACGGCATGGACGCCGCCAAACGACTTGGCGAACTCGCGATAGGCAATCATCGTCGTCTCCCGGTCCACAACACGGCCAGGCCCAGACACAGCCCGAGTCCGGAGGCCACGAGGCCAGCGCGTGCGCCGCGTGTGCTCTGTGGCGGCAACAACGGAATGGCCCCGCGGTCCGGCGCACGCCACAGCGGATGCGCATCGACCACCGCGATGGGCCGGAGCACCGGAAACGTCCGCTCGGCTCTGGCCAGCACGGTCGCACCCAGGCCCTGGGCAAACAGATCCGCGGCGGTCAGATTGCCTCGAAGGTGATCAAACACATTGGACAGCCGGTATGGCTGGTCCCGGATGCCGTCGCCATCGAGATCGGGCTCGTCGAATTCCGACCAGTAGTTCCCGTCGAACACCGTGTCGGTGCGGCGGCCTACCAGCCGCAGCGGCGCGAGGTTGCCAATGAACGCGTTCGCCTCGAACCGGTTGCCAGCCGACGAGTCGTACACCACGACGGCCACGTCGGAATTCGACACGACGTTGTGCCGGAAGATGTGGCGGACCGCGCCGTCGATGAAGAACCCGCGTTCGTTGTCGGCCACGAGGTTGTCCTCCGCCAACACGTCTTCGCAGTCCTTCAGGAGCAGGCCTACCGAGGCAAAGCCGCGGTTATGCACGAAGCGATTGCGGACGAACGTCAGCCGGCGGGAGTACATCAACGCCGCACCGGCCGCGCCTCGCTCGAACAGGTTGTCCTCGAAGCGGTTGTCATTCGAGTTCATGTAGTGCAGGCCGTACCGCACGTCACTCACCTGATTGCCGGAGATCACCCCATGGTCCGACGATTGAATGTAGAACCCGTCGCGCGAGTACTGGATGTGATTGCCACGCAGCGTGAATCCCTGGGTGTTCCAGACGTGGATACCGGATCCCTGTTCTCCTGGTGCCTTGCCCTCGATTCCCGTCACCGACGAGCCCTCCACGGTCGCGTCGTCGGCTTCCCTCAGGTACACGCCGAAGAGGGCGCGAACAATACGGCAATCGCGCACCGTGACGTGCCGCGCCGTGATGTGGATTCCTGACGAGTCTCGCGCGAGACTCCCGCCCAGTTGCCCATCGACGTCGAAGCCTTCGATGACCGTGTGATCCGCGCGAATACGCACCACGCTGCCTGTGCCAGAACCCAGGAGGCGAGGACGGCCGATACCGACCATGTGGACGGCCTTGTCGATGAACAGGTCGCCTGCATAGGTGCCGGGCGGCACTTCAATACGGTCGCCCGGCCGCGCGGCGTCGATGCGTCGCTGCAGAGGCGACTGGTCGGCCAGGGCGGGCCGGCCCTCGATGCCAGCGGCCAATGTCGCCGGCGCCATGTCTCCCTGCGTCGGCTGGGCAAGCAGGCGGGCGCCGGGCACCAGCACCAGCACCGCGCTCAGCAGGAGAACGTGCTTCACACCGCGGCCTGTTCCAGTGGTGGGCACGCTTGTGACACCGCAAGCGGCCGCTGCGCACGCCACGCGATCACCAGCGCGGCAATGACCAACAGGCCGGCGGCGACCATCATGTACGTGCCGGCCTGCGGGTAGGAGTACACGTCGAAATTGGCGATCTTCTTGTACCCGAACATCGGGGGCGTAAACCCCTCGACTTTCACGGCCGCGGTGGGCAGCAGGTCGTGGCCGTAGCGGTACATCTTGTATCCGAAGGACCAGAGCGAGAACGCGCCGAAGTAGATCGAGATGACCGCCGCGTCGACGAATTCCTTCATGGTGCCGAAGAAGACGGCCCTGATGAGCAGCAGCGCAAGGCCGCCCAGCGCGAACGGCATCCACTTGAATTCTGTGAAGTCTTCGATCGCCAGATCGCGCATCCCGATGTAGTGATTGAGGAGGTTGATCTCCTTGAGATCCTGTCCGTTGTTGCCGCCCACGAGCGCGTGGTCGAAGATGTCGAGCCGCAACGCGTCCGGATACTGCGGCGCGAACATCGTCAGGTTCCACAGCGGGAAGAAATGAGCCGTGACGATGAGTGCGGCCGCGAGCAGAAAGCATGCTCGCGGCCACGCGCCGACGGGCAGATGCAGCCGGCGGGCGCTTCGTTCAAAGGAAAGAGGCATGGCGGGGTCCTGGGGTCCAGGGGTCCAGAGTCCTGGGGTCCAGGGGCCTTGGCCCCCAGGACTCCGGGACTCCGGAACTCCGAACACTATCTGGGTTTCACCACGAGGTAGCTCTGCATTTCCTGGTGCAGGGCCGAGCAGAAGTTCGTGCAGTAATACGGGAACACGCCCTTCTTGGCGGTGAACGTCACGGTTTTCGTTTCACCCGGATCCACCACCAGGTTGATGTTGTAGTCGAGCAGGCCGAACCCGTGGAGTTCGTCGGTGGTCTGCTCGATGTTCGTGACGGCCACCGTGACGATGTCGCCCTCCTGCACCTCGAAGTTCGTCGGAGTGAAGGTGGAGCGCACGGCGATCATCTTGATCGTCACCTTGTTGCCCACACGCGTGACGCCGGCGTCCTTCACGTCCCAGATCGCCAGGGGGTGTTTGTTTTCTTCCTTCGGATACACCTCGATCGGCTTGATCTTGTCGGCCTTGATGATCTGGGCGTAGTGGGGCTCAGGCTCCGTGAACGCGTCGTACAGCACCTTCATCTTTTCCTCGCCGATGTCGATCAACTGCGACGACTCCGGCTGCGAGGGCCCGACATTCAGGTGCCGCCCGTGCGACAGCTTATTGAGTGAGACCAGGTAGTTCCCGTCCGGGCTGACCGTGTCGCCCTCGGCCGCTGACAGATGCCCCACCGCGTACGACACGGGCACCTTGTCGATGACCTTCCACTCGCCGAGCTTCCACGACGCGATCGCGCTGTCCACGAACAGCGACGTGTACGCCATGCCATTGGGTCCGAACTGCGTATGCAGCGGGCCCAGGCCCACTTCCACTTCTGCGTCCTTGATCGACTCGTACTTCAACACGGGGATGCCATCTTCGGCGCCGTCGAAGTCCTTGTTGCGAATGGCGGTCTGGACCTTCTCGAAATTGAACGCCGTGGTCACGCCCTGCAGCTTGCCCGATCCGATGATGTACTTCCCGTCTGGCGATACGTCCACGCCATGCGGTGACTTGCCGCAGGGCATCAGGTACACCAGGCCGGGGATCTTCGCCGGGTCGAGCACGCGGACGCCGCCGATCATGTCGCCCAGGCCCTGGGCGGCGGCCTTCTCGGCCGCGCGCCAATCAATGGCGGCGATGTAATCGCGGTCGCGCTGGCTGGCGGTCACCTCGAGCTTGCCGGTCGCGCGCTCCGCGTTGTACGCGGTCAGGAACATCCAGCCGTCTGAGGCGAGCTTGCCGGCATCGCCGATGTCGTAGTCGAAGGGCGGCATCAGGATCTGGAAGCCGAGGTCCATGTTGCCCGTCTTGGCATCCACCTTCAGGGCGCCGATCACGCCCTTGTAGTCGGTGGCGTACTTGTCGATGGGCGCGTACGTGCCCTTCGGGATCGGGATGGAGAACCGGCTGGCCACCATCACGTATTCGCTGTTGGGCGTGATGAACGACGAACCGTGATTGCCCGAGATGTTCGGGATGGGCCCGTAGATTTGCTTCGTCTTGAAGTCCCTCAGATCAATCCGGGCCACGCGGCCGTTCATCTCGTTGATGAAGAGCCAGCGGCCGTCGTAGTCGCCGGCGGTCTCGGACAGCGCGGGGTGATGGGCATCGCCCCACGTCAGCCCGCCCAGCATCTTTTTCGAGTCATCGTCGAACCCGTAGCCGGTCGCCGGATACGGGGTGAAGACGGGGATCGTCGAGATATGGCGCATGGACGGGATGCCATAGACGTACACGTTGCCCGAGTGGCCGCCGGACGCAAAGAAGTAGTAGTCATCCAGATCGCCTGGCGCCACGTAGGTCTTCTCGGCGGCAATGGCGGAGTCCGAGGTCGCCCCGCCGCCCCGACGGGCCGAGGGGGGCGCGCTCGGCGAACAGGCGCTGTAGCCGATCGCCAGGAGCACACCGGCGCCCAGCGTCAGCCACGTCTTCTTGCGTGCATTCCATAGTCTCTCCATACCTATCGCTCCTTCTGCTTCTCTGCTTGTTGTTTCTGGTACACCGCAAAGGCTTCACGTAACTTCTGAATGGCGATGGCCTTCTGTTCCGGCGTGAGGATGATCTGCCTCGACAGAACCACGGACATGGTGCCCGTCGGCTCGCGCAGGAAGTCGTCGATCGTCCGGCCGAAGCGCGACTGCACATCCTCGACCGCGTTCGACAAATCGGGACCAATCTGCGCCGGTGACTTCACGCCGTACACCTGGATCGAGTGGCACGTACTGCAGCCCGTCTCCACAAACCACGCACCAGGGCCGGTCCGCATCCGCTCTTCTTCGGCCAGTTGCTCGACCGTCGGGGTATCGGTCCTCGGGGCCCCCGCCAAATAGGCAGCCGGCACGTCGGCCGGGCGCCACGACAACACCAGCATCGCAAGCGCCTGCGCCTGCTCGGTGTTGAACCCGAAGTTTGGCATCGTCGAGTCCGTGGTCAGCGCTTTGGGGTTCTTGAAGTGCGCGACATGCCAGGCAAATGCTGTTTGCTGGCCTGATAGCCGCGAGTAGTCGTACTGCTCCGGTGCCTTCTCGCCGACACGTGTCAGGTCGGGACCGATGCGGCCGCCGCGATTGTTGATGGTGTGGCAGGCGCGACAGCCCTTCTCGTCCACGAGGCGCTTGGCCAGGTTGATGGCGTCGGCGCCTCTGGTCTCGCGGTCGTAGCGGTGGCAGATGTTGCAGTTCATCTGGAGCAACGCGCCCTTGTTTCCCGACAGGGAGTACTCCTGGCCGAGCGTCTTGCTCAGCAGCGGCTCTTCCCAGTGCGCCACCTCACCATGTGCCTCGGCTACATCAACCGCCCACCCCTGCCCGCCGTGGCACGACGTGCATCCGAACTTCTCCACTGGATGCGTCTTGAGCGGCTCCACCGGATGCGTGCGGAACGGCTCGTCGGCCTGCTCGAACCCCTTCCACGACGTGGCCTGGTGACACGTGGTGCACCGGTCGGCGCGCCCGAGGTCGGCGACCCAGATCTGCTGCACGCCCGTCAGGACACCGGCCGCTCGGTCGGCGCCGAATTTCTGCGCCACCTGGTCCCTGAAGGTGGCCTGGTAGTACCGCCAGTCATGCGCACGGTCGCTTGCGAAGAACAGAGCGCAGGACAGGATGAGCAGCACGCCGATGATGGCCAGCATCGGCCGGTCGATTCGCGGGTACGGGGAGTTGGTGCGCTGTTCCATGGTCAGATCCTCCCTGGCACGCTGGGCCACGTTTCCCAGGGCCAGAAGAACTCCCAGTACGGGCCGCGCAGTTCCATGCCGATATAGGTGAGGATGAGGATGCCGATCACGATGGCGATGAACACGATGTTCTGCGTCCGGCGCGCGCGCGGGAACCACACGCCGGTGGCCTCACGCGGGCTGCGGTCCAGCCACGGCCAGACGGTCAGCAGACCGATGAGCAGCCCGGGCAGCACCACGCCGCCGATGAACGCACCATTGATGGTGAAGCTGCCGAGATGGATGGTCGTGTCGGTGACAATTTCCTGCAGCCAGAGGAAGTACCAGGGCGCCTTGGCCGGATTGGGTGTAATGAGCGCGTTGGCGGGTTCTTCCAGCGGCGACGCAATGAACACCGCGAGAATGCTGATCACGGCAATCGTCCCCAGTGTCGCGATCATCGCGCGGCGCATCAGGTCGGGTACGGCGTTCACGCTGGTATCGGCGGCTTCAAGCGATCGCGCGGTCACGGTCGGCGCAGTGCCTCGCGCGACGCCCAGCAGCGTGTACGTCTTGGTGGGCACGACCGCCACCGACCGCGGCGTCTCTGAAAGCTCGTCACGATCGGCACGCGCCAAGCCGCCGTCCTTCCGGACGCGCCACATGTGGTACGCGAACAGCACGCCCACGGCGGCCGGCAGGAAGAAGATGTGCAGTACGTAGAAGCGGATGAGCGTGGCCTGTTCGATGGCCCGGCCGCCGATGAGCAATTCGCGTACGTCCGGTCCGATCCACGGAATCGCCGATGCAATATTGGTACCGACCGTCACAGCCCAGAACGCCAACTGGTCCCACGGCAGGAGGTACCCGGTGAACGACAGGAAGAGCGTCAGGAGCAGCATGGCGACGCCGATCACCCAGTTCCATTCGCGCTTCTGATTGCGCGCGATCCCGTTCTTGTAGGCGCCGGTGAAGAAGACGCGCGCCAGGTGCAGGACGACGGTAATGACCATGCCGTGCGCGGCCACGCGATGGACGGCACGAATCCAGCGCCCGAAGGTAATGGCGTACTCGATGTCTTTCACCGACTGGTACGCGCGCTCCACCGAAGGCACGTACAGGAACAAGAGCGGCAGGCCCGACAGCGTCAGAAGCAGGAACAACGCCGCCGTAATCGTGCCCAGCCAGAACGAGTACGTCCAGGACATCGACGCCTTCGACACCTTGGCGGGGAACCAGTGCAGCAGGAAGTTCGACGTGACGGCGTCGCCGGCGTCCCGGTCGGACTTCGGCCGCAGACTCCAGAACGGCCGCGGCCGTACGCCTGGTGCTTGTTCGGGCAATGACATGGGCTGCTTCCTCACACCGTCAGGCGAAAATCGCGTTCAACTTCGTCGGCCAGATCCACAACGAGTTGTCCGTCGTCATCAGCCACCATCAGGCGGTACCACGACAGGGGTTTGGGTGCGGGACCTGAGACGTTGGTGCCGTCGCCGGCATAGTGCGAGCCGTGGCACGGACAACTGAATTGGTGCGTGAGCCGGAGCGGCGCGCCCCCCACGGTGGCGGTTTCGGGCGACGGCAGCGCCTCGGCCCTGACCGTGCAGCCCAGATGCGTGCAGACGGCCGACACGGCATGGAACGTGTTGCCATCCCTGAAGATGAACAGGCGCTCGTCGGCCAGAAACTTCAGGCCATCGGGGAACTCCGCCGGGGCTCCCAGCTTCACGGTCGTCGGCGCGTCGTAGGACACATTCGGGACGAGCGACCGCAGCGACGCCACACCCTGCGCGCCGAGCGCGCAGGCTCCGGCGCCGGTGCCGAGCTTGATCAGGAATTCCCGTCGATCGTTTCCGGCCATCACTCCTCCACCCACGCTTCCGTGATTGAGAACCGCTCCATCGTCATGGCACCGGTCGGGCAGCGGATCGCGCACAGCCCACACCGGATGCACCGTTCGTCGTCTTTCACCAGCGCGGTGAGCGGCAGGGTGGTTTCTCCCGCGCGCGCCACGACGGCGTCGCGCTCGGCGTCGTGCATCGACAGCGCGTCGAGCGGCACGAAGGCGAGGCAGTACTCCGGGCAGATGTCCACGCAGCGATTGCAGAGAACACACAGTTCCGGGTCGTAGATCGTCTGGATGTGGCACACCAGACAGCGCGCGGCCTGCTCCACTGCAGACTCGCGGCCGTACCCCGTCTCCACTTCGGCGATGCCCGTGCGGCGTCCGATGTCGAGTGTCGGCGCTGCCACGCGATCGAAGGTCTCGAAGCCGCTCGCCATTTGGTAGGTGGCGGTCGGCATGACCTCGACCGCCAGATGGGTTGCTATCCGCGCGCGGTGATTGCTCAGGAACGCGTGAATCGAGCGAGCGGCGAGTTTGCCGTTCGCCACCGCCTGAATGAGATTTCGGGGACCAAACGCGACGTCTCCGCCCGAGAACAGGCCCGGCGCGCTGGTGGCCAGCGTCACCGGGTTGACGCGAATGGTCCCCGAAGGGTTGAGGTCAATGCCGTCGGCCGGCGTGAGGAAGCTCAGGTCCGGCTGCTGACCGATGGCGAGGATGCACGCATCGGTCTCGAGCGTGATGACATCGGTGTCGTCATAGACCGGGGCGAAGCGCCCGCCGGCATCAAACACCGACGAGACCGCCCGCAATTCGATGGCCGTCAGGTGGCCGCCCGCGCCGACGAGCGCGCGCGGGCCGCGGCGGGTGATGAACGCGACGCCTTCCTTCCGGGCCTCTTCGTATTCGTCGTGTCCCTGCATCGTCCGCAGGACGGGCATTTCGTCGAAGTGCTCAAGCGAGACCATGGTCACTTCGGCTGCACCTCCACGAAGGGCGGCGCGGGCCGAGTCAAACGCCTCTTTGGCTCTGGCGTCGGCGGCACCCTCCAGTGCGTCGAGCTCATCTTCAGCACTCACGCGCAGCGCTGTTCGGGCTGCGTCGAACGCGACAAAGCCGCCGCCAATCACCACCACGCGGCGCCCCAGATCCATGCGGAAGCCACGATTGACGTTCAGCAGGTAGTCAACGGCCTTGACCACGCCGTCCAGTTCCACACCGGGAATCTGCAGATCGCGGCCGCGCGAGACGCCCACCGAAAGGAACACGGACTCGAAGCCCGCGGTCCGCAGTTGTGCCAGGCCAAAGGTCGGCGTGAGGGGGGTGTCGAGTTTGAGCGTGACGCCCAGTGCCAGAATCTTGTCGATTTCGGCACGCAGGAGGCTGCGTGACAAGCGGTACTCCGGAATGCCGTACCGCATCATTCCGCCAGGATCGCTGCCGGCTTCAAACACCGTGGCGTCGTGTCCGAGGAGCGCCAGGTCGTGCGCCGCGGACAAGCCCGCGGGGCCGGCGCCAATCACGGCCACTCGGCGTTTCGGCGCCGGGCCGGCGTGGCGAATCTGTGAGCCGAGGGGAAGCTGGTCGATGTAGCGATTGCCCTCGTGAACTCCGTTGGGCCGCAGTTCGTCCTGGGTCGCGGGCTTGACCGACTCGACCCCGTATTGCTCGGTGACATAGCGCTTGAGGGCCCGGATGGAGACCGGCGCATCAATCGCGCCCCTTCGGCACGCGTCTTCGCACGGCGCGGCACAGACGCGGCCGCACACCGAGGCAAACGGGTTCGGAGCCCGTGCGACAAGGTACGCCTCCTTGTCGCGCCCGTCGGCGATGAGTTGCACATACCTTCCGGCATCCGTTTGCACAGGGCAGGCGGTCTGGCACTTGACCTGCGACTTCCAGTGCGCGAGATCCGGTAGCCGGACGTGAATACCCATAACGTGATGAACGGTATCCGTCAGCGGAAACAGGTGGGTATGACGAAGGTCATACTTGATGCACTCAAGTAATGGCGAAATGGCACCAATGACCGACGTGGCGAAATGCGACCCCCTCGCCGGCAGCCCGTGGAGTTCGCCGGCAACTGTCGCCGGCTTCTCGCAGTCGCCTCCCAACCAGGTGCTGATGCGGTTTGCCAGCCAGGAACTGGCTCAACTTGGCCGGGTCGGCTCGGCGGTTGACATCGGCTGCGGAGCAGCTCGCAACGCGATTCCGCTGGCCGCCATGGGCTGGGACGTGGTCGGCGTGGACCTGTCTCTGCCGATGCTTCAGGCCGCCGGTGCTCGCACGCTGCCTGACGGCTGCCCGGGCCGGCTCACCCTGTGCCTCGCGCCCATGGAGCAGCTTCCGGTGCCCGACCACAGCGCGGACCTGGTCATCGCCCACGGCATCTGGAACCTCGCGCGTTCCGCGAGCCAGTTTCGGACGGCGGTGCGCGAAGGGGCACGCGTGGCCAGACCCGGCGCGGCGTTGTTCGTCTTCACCTTCTCCCGGCACACGTTGCCCGACGATGCGCAACCGGTCCCGGGTGAACCATTTGTCTTCACACAGTTCTCGGGGCAGCCGCAATGCTTCCTGACCGAGGACCAGCTCGTTGATGAACTCGCCGCCGTGGGATTCACGCCCGACCCGGCCGTGCCGATCACCGAGTACAACCGCCCGACGCCGCTGACGGTGCCACGCGGCGGCCCCGTCATCTACGAAGCGGCATTCCGCTTACACAACGCTTACGCGCGGACCCGCTGAGCCGGGCCTACGATAGCGAAGAGGTACGGCCTGTCATGCGCGCATATCCGATGATCATTCAGGGCGGTATGGGTGTCGGGATCTCCGACTGGCGGCTGGCGCGCGCCGTCTCGTCGCATGGCCAGCTCGGGGTGGTCAGTGGGACCGCGCTTGATGAACTGCTGGCTCGACGACTGCAGATGGGCGACCCCGGCGGCCACATGCGGCGAGCCCTGGACCACTTCCCCGTCGCGCGTCTGGCCGAAGACGTGTGGCACTCCTTCTACATCGCCGGAGGCAAGGCGCCGACCGCCCCATTTGTCACACGGACGCAGCCCTCGTCTGCTCCGGCGGCTGACTGGCAGGCACTCACGGTCGTCGCGAACTTCGTCGAAGTCTTCCTGGCGCGCGAAGGCCACGACAATCCCGTGGGCATCAATTACCTGGAAAAAATTCAGACACCACATCTGCCGGCGATCTACGGGGCGATGCTCGCCGGCGTGCATTACGTCCTGATGGGCGCGGGAATCCCGCTCAGGATTCCCGGCGTGCTGGACCTCTTCGTGAATCACGAACCGGCCACGTACCCCCTCACCGTGACCGGCGCGGGCGCAGATGACGTCACGATGCTGTCGTTTGATCCGAAGGCGGTGGTTGGTCTGACGACGCCGCCGCTGGTGCGGCCACAGTTCCTGGCCATCATCGCCTCGGACGTGCTGGCGCTGACACTTCAACGGCGCGCCAACGGTCGCGTGGACGGATTTATCGTCGAGGGTCCCACGGCAGGAGGACACAACGCACCGCCCCGAGGGGCGCTGCAGTTGAGCGACCGGGGCGAGCCGGTGTACGGATCTCGCGATGTGGTCAATCTGGACAAACTGAAAGCCCTGGGCCTGCCGTTCTGGCTGGCTGGTGGATCGGGCGCGCCGGGACGCCTCAGGGAGGCGCTTGATCGAGGCGCCGAAGGCATCCAAGTGGGAACCGCCTTCGCCATGTGCGCCGAGTCGGGCCTGCGCGAAGACTTCAAGCGCACGCTGCTGCACCAGGTTCGCGACGGTGCGACCGACATATTCACCGACTCGAGGGCGTCACCAACGGGCTTTCCCTTCAAGGTGGCCCGCATCTCCGGCACCTTGTCGGACGCCAGCCTCCTGGAGGCGCGACCGCGCATCTGTGACCTCGGCTACCTCCGCGAGGCGTATCGAGGTGCGGACGGCGCTCCGGCATTCCGGTGCCCGGCCGAACCTGTCAACGTCTTTGTTTCCAAGGGTGGCACCCCAGACGCGGCCGTGGGGCGCGTGTGCATCTGCAATGCGCTCGTGGCCACGGCGGGCCTGGCCCAGGTGCGGGCGGGCAAATGGGTTGAACCCGGCATCGTCACGATGGGTGACGACCTGCCCGGCGTGGCGCGATTCCTGCCCCCGGGGGCGACCGGATACGGAGCGGCCGACGTCATCGCCACACTGGAACTGGAGTGCCGTTCGGCGGGCTGAAATTTTCGTATACGATCACCCGGTGACTGACCAAGCGTTTACGGCGCAAGAGCGGCGATGGCTCGCGGTGTGGGACGACAAACGGCAGCAGGTGTCCACTGGCGCCATGAGCGCGGACGATGTCCGCGAATGGGTGTGGCAGAACAAGGTGGTCAACGCCATCAGCGTCACCATTCAGCGCATCAAGCGATCCGACCGGCCCGGACGTGACTCCAGACGCACCGACAACACCTGGGTGACGGTGGCGGCCGAACGCGGCCACTCGAAAGACGACGCCAGCCCGCTCGCCATGCAGACCCTGTCGAATGTGGTGGAGCGGTTGACCGAGCGCGGCCACGACTTCGACGTCGATCTCATGGCCACATCGCGTGGCCTGATCGTGATCTCGATCAACGTCAAGGGGCTTCGCGCGTTTATGGGTCGCCGGGCCGCTGGGGACCTGGCGTAGAGACGGGTCTTTGCGCAGCGCTATTTCTCGTGTTATCGTATGTTTATGCCAAAAAGGGCCTTGTCTGTGACCCTGGAAGAGGACAACCTGTTGTGGTTGAAGGGTCGGGCGGCCGCCACCAAGCGCCGGAGCCTGAGTGAGGCGCTGGATGCACTCATCTCCACCGCGCGCGCAGGAGGCCACGGCGCCACGGCCACGCGGTCGGTGATCGGAACGATCGACATCGCGCCTGGTGACCCCATGCTCGACGACGCGGATTCGTACGTGGCGACGATGTTCGCTGCCTCGCTCTCCTCCGGCCCGGCCACGCGAAAGAAGCAGAAGGCGCGCCGTGACTGACACCGCGGCTGTCACTGACACCCATGCCTTGATCTTCCACGCGGCCGGAGGCGGCATCCTTGGGCCGAAGGCCAAGGCAGCCTTCGCCGCGGCCGAACGGCGCGAGTTGATCATCTACGTGCCTATGGCCGTCCTCTGGGAAGTGAGCCTGCTGGCTCGCGTCGTCCGCATCAACCTGCGCCGCCCGGTACGCGAGTTCTTCGCCGACCTGTTCAGCAACCCCGCGTATCAGCCACACACGCTCGAAGCCGATCAGGTCTTCGACGCTGACGACCTGCGGTTTACCCGCGATCCGTTCGACGCGCTCATCGTCGCGAGCGCCCGAGACCTGAGTCTGGCGCTGATCACCCGCGACAGTGCCATTCGCGAATCCGGGACGGTCAGGACGATCTGGTAGCGGTCTGGGACGCGGCTATCGAAACAGGAGGGCGACGAGATCCCGCAGGTTCCTGCGCCAGACATGCCAGGTGTGGCCGCCCGGCTCCACGACGTATGTGTGTGTGATTCGCCGCTCGTCCAGCAGGTTGGTGAACAACTTGTGCTGGCTGAGCAGACGTGTTTCCTCGGAGCCGACCCCGAGCCACAGAAGGCGCAGCGCGGCATTGGTCCCGTCAGGGTCCGCGAACACCGGCCCGTAGGCCTCCTCGATGGCCTCGGCGGTGACTTGCGGCCCGCGCACCCCGACCGTACCGCTGAACGTGGCGACCGAGTGAAACAGGTCCATCCGTTGGAGGCCGATGAGGCGCGCATGGTTGCCACCCATCGAGAAGCCTGCGATGCCCCGCGCATCGGCGCCCCGCCGGACGCGATACGTCCGCTCTACCGTGGGCATCACTTCCTTCAGCAGCTCTTCGGTGAACGCCGGCGTGTCACGGCCGGCATATGAGGGCACGACACCCGCCCGGGGGCTGGCATTCGTGTGGCCGAATGGCATGACGACGATCATGGGTTTGGCGCGGCCGTCGGCGATCTGGTTGTCGAGAATGATGTTCGCCAACCCATCGTTGACCCAGGATCCCTCGTCTCCCCCGCTGCCGTGCAGCAGATACAACACGGGGTACGACTCCTTGGCTTCCTCGTAGCCAGGCGGCGTATACACCACGACGCTGCGAAACATGCCGAGCGTCTTCGAGTTGTACCAATGCTGGTGGACGGTGCCGTGTGGGACCGGCCGCGGGTCCCACGCTTGCGGTGTCGAGCCGGTGATGTGCACGTAGCCGGCCGTGCGCCAGACGCCATCGGTGAGGAACGCCACCGCGTAGTAGTCGGGCTCGAAGGGGCCCAGCGACGCGGTCCACATCCCCTTGTCGTCTTTCACCATCGGCTTTGCGTCGGCGGCGTTCATGGGCTCCATCACCACGCGTACGTCGCGCGCCTGGGGTGCCTCTATCCGGAACGTGGCGGTGCCGTTGCGATAGTTGCCGTTGATCTCGACGATGCGGGCGCCGGTTTGGGTTTGGGCGGCCAGTGTGAATACGTTGGCTGTCAACACGGCAATCGCGGCGACAACCAGAACCGGGCGGGCCAACCTCACCATGTTTCGCATTATGCTACGTCCATCACTGATGCGGACGCCTTCGGCATCCCGATCGTGTCTTCCGAGAAGGTGGACGATGCGGCGCTGCTGCTGGCGCGCGACATCGTCAATGACATGCTGGTCACACGGCCGGATGTTCGAGCGGTGATGGTCGGCCGGACGTCGCGCATGCTGGTGATGGATCAGACGGAGGGCGAAACTGATCTGCCCGAGCGCCGCGAGTGGAAGAAGCCGGCGATCGACGACCGCAGACTGACTCCGGGCGAACGGGCGAACTACCACCGCCGAACTGCAGATTCGGGTGGCCGGCGACCACGCCTTGCGCGTGACCCTCAAGCCGCTCAGGTTCAACAGAGACTTTCCAGCCACACCCGCAGTGGTGGATCGCGCGTATCCAGCGCCTGTGATCCGATTGCGCACCCTGGCGAAGCCGATGCAGCAGCGCGTCGGCCGGCTGCAAGTGACGGTCCGTCCATCGCCGCTCACTGTCACCGTGACCACTGCCGCGGGACAGTTGGTGCAGGAGCTGGTGTTCGAGGCCGACGGGACGCTGGCGTTCACGGTTGATGAACATCCGGTGCTGGGGTTGGGCGAAGGCGGCCCCAGACCCGCGCAAGGATCGCCCTGGCGCGAGCAACCGGTGCAATGCGATCGCCGGGGCGCGCTCGACACGATGGAGCCCCGTTGGCAGAGCGACATGTGTGGGTCGCGCAACCCGGCCGCGGTGCTGATGGGCACGAGCGGGTGGGGCCTGTTCGTGGCCACGCCGTGGGTGCATGTGGACATGCGGGATGCCGCCCGTGGCGTGTTCACGCCGAGGCCGCCCACCGAAGCCGAACGTGCGCCGCAGACCGAGGGCAATCAGCAGAAGGCCCTTGGCAAGGGCCTTCCTCCGGCAGACGCCTGGGTGCCGGGACTTTACGACGTCTTCGTGTTCGATGCGCACGAGCCGGCGGCAGCGACGAAGGACTTTGCCACCATTAACGGTCCGGCCGTTGTGCCGCCGACCTGGGCGCTGGGCTACATGCAGTCGCACCGCACCCTGAAAGACGACGCGCAGATGCTTGGCGTATCGACACCTTCCGATCGAAACGCATTCCGCTTGACGCGGTGATCTACCTGGGCACCGGCTTCGCACCCGTGGGGTGGAACACGCGGTACCTCTGGGGCCACGACCTGCTCGTCGCACCAGTCTTCACGCCAGGCGCCGCCACGCGCGACGTCTACCTTCCGGCCGGCGACTGGTGTGACTGGTGGACCAACACCCGTGTCGTCGGAGGCAGAACGGTGTCACGTCCGATCAACCTCGAAACGATGCCCATCTACGTACGGGCCGGTACCATCGTGCCGTTCGATCCGGTGCGGCAGTACACGGGTGAGAAGGTGGCCGAACTCACCACACTGCATGTGTATCCAGGTGCCGACGGCCAATTCACGTTGTATGACGATGACGGAGTCAGCCAGGAGTATCTAGCTGGCCGGGGTCAGTGGATCCGGATGAAGTGGAGCGACCCCACGCGAGAGCTCACGCTCGTGCCAAGCACGCCAAGTGGCGCGCCTGGCGGGGCCGTGACCCGTGTTTTCACAGTGACGCTGCCTGACGGCACGTCCCGTGCGGTCACCTACCGAGGCGTGCGGACGACTCTCGCGTTCTGAGCTCGTTACCGTTCGACCCGTATCGTGACGGTCGCGACATTGCTCATCGCGGCTCCCGATAACGCCCGGTATGTGAACACGACTGATCCCGTCCAGTTCCGCTCGGGCGTGTAGGTGAAAGAACCATCGAGGTTCAACACAAGGTTGCCTCTGGACACCGTCGTCACGAGCCGGGCCGAAGCACTTTCACCACCCAGGTCGCGGTCGTTTGAGAGGACGCCGGGTCGGACCACCAATGCGGAGTTCTGCCTGGCCGCGTACACGTCGTTCACCGCCCGTGGTGGCCGGCTGGGCTGCGCCGCCGGTGCCTGCCGCGCCGAATCCCTCGGAGACTCGCCTCTTGAGGAACCGTCTCCGCTGACGTTCCCCAGAGGCGCAGGCGCTGCCTGCGTCACGGTTGAGGAAGCCGAGGCCTGAACCGCACCGGTCTGGTTTGTATCCACGGCGGCCGTGTTCACGATGGGCACACCGGCCGAGATTTCGCCCGCGGTCACATCGTGACTGGTGATCCAGCGCCAGGTTTCGGTGGGCTCCAGGATGCTGTTGCCATTCGTGTCGCCCGTGAAGCCTCTGAGATTCGGGGCAAACGGATCGGTCAGCACCACGCCGGTCAGTGGGACCAGGCCCGGGTTGGTCACTGTGATGAAGTAGTGAATTGCCTCATTCACGACGCTCACGTTCGCCTTGTCAGCCACTTTCGTGATGGCGACAATCGCGGGTGATGGCGGCGGAGGCGTCACCGTCGTCGTAGCGGTTGCCTGTGCCGGACCGGTCTGGTTTGTATCCACGGCGGCCGTGTTCACGATGGGCACACCGGCCGAGATTTCGCCCGCGGTCACATCGTGACTGGTGATCCAGCGCCAGGTTTCGGCGGGCTCCAGGATGCTGTTGCCATTCGTGTCGCCCGTGAAGCCTCTGAGATTCGGGGCAAACGGATCGGTCAGCACCACGCCGGTCAGTGGGACCAGGCCCGGGTTGGTCACCGTGATGAAGTAGTGAATTGCCTCATTCAGGACGCTCACGTTCGCCTTGTCAGCCACTTTCGTGATGGCGACAATCGCGGGCTGCGGCGTCACATCGGTCGTGGCTGTGGCCTGGGACAACGCCGTTTGATAGGTGTCCACAGTGGCAATGTTCACGAGAGGTCTGCCTGCGTTCAGGTCGGCCTGGGTCACCGTGTAGTCGGCGGTGTAGAACCAGGTCTCTGTGGTCTCCATGATGCTGTTCGAGTTGATGTCGCCACTGACATACGTGGCTCCACCCGCAAACACATCAGTCACCACGACCTGGGTCAAGTCAACGTTCCCGAGGTTGTCCAGGGTGATCGTGTAGTTGATCACCGTGCCGGCCGTCGAGACGAGCGCCTTGTCGGCCACTTTGGTGATGGTCACCACCGGATTGTGCTGCAGCGGCACCACGAAGGACGCCGTGACTGCCGGCGTCTGGTCGCTGTCTGCGGTCGCAATATTGGGCACGTTCCCGTTATTCATGTCGGTTTGCACCAGCGTGTAGGTGCCGGTGCAGGTCATGGAGGCTCCAGGCAGGAGGGACGCGGGCTGGGCCGGGTTGCACGTCAGAACCGGTAAACGCGGGTCTGCGATCGTGACGCCAGTGAGCGTCACGTTGCCACCGTTTGTCGCTTTGAGCGTGTAGGAGATCGTGTCACCGACGTCCGACTGATTGGGCGGACCGACGACCGACTTGTCGAGGATGCCGGTCTTGGTCAACGTCAGGAGCGGCGTCGGCGGCAGCGGCACGGTGTTCGGGGTGTCGACCGGCGGCGTCTGGTCACTGTCGGCCGTCGCGGTGTTGGCGCGGTTGCCGGCGTTGATGTCCGCTTGCACCAGTGTGTAGGTGCC
>Ga0163151_10000373_pt1 | contig 80237 bp, 69 predicted proteins | sample OliLakLV19MP5IB2_FD_145596 | JGI IMG/M metagenome (GOLD analysis project Ga0163151, IMG submission 145596) | Freshwater microbial mat bacterial communities from Lake Vanda, McMurdo Dry Valleys, Antarctica - Oligotrophic Lake LV.19.MP5.IB-2 | ecosystem: Environmental > Aquatic > Freshwater >...
TTTAAATGCCCTAAAAAATAACGATCAAACCGAAGTGCCCGAATTGGCAGTAGCATGATCAAAAATAATTGTTAAGATATTTGCCCCGAAACTTTAGTTATTTACTAGGCTGAGACTCTTTTCTGGCGAAATATTTGAGGGGGGGGGGTATTACTTATTAACAAAAGGTCTTTTGGTTCAACGCAAAAATAATTGCAGAGTAAAAGCAAGGTATTAAACTTAATCTTTGAATTAGCCCTTTCATATTTGGCAACACAAGACTGCGATAATTCTACAGCATCTCCTAACTCAAATTGTGAAACCTTTTTTTTATCGCGTAGTTTTCGAAGTTTAATACAATCAAGAATCATGGCTTTGGGGTATTATATTATTAATACAATCCTAATACTTTTCTGTTTAATTTAATTACTTAAATAATAATTTATTTTTTCCATATTACCAAAATATCAGTTTTAATGGCATTTTTAGCAAAAACTACCTAATTCATTTTCAATTATAGGTGTTATAGATTTGAGGCGCAGTTTAAAAGTTAATGAGGATAATATATAGCTTAGTAAATAGGTTCAAACCAAAGCATAAAACAACAAAAATACATCCACTCAACAAAAAGGGCTTTTGGCTCAAACCGAAAAAGGCTATTATTGACCTTGAAAAATAAAAACAAAATGATGAGAAGTAGATTTATTTTAGGCTTATTGCTGTTGGCTGGTTTTGTAAGCGTGGCGCAGAACAAGCAGTTGAGCATTGAGGATGCCATTAACAAGGGAAGAACGGTGCTGGCGGCGGAGCGTTTATCGCAGTTGCAATGGATTCCAGAGTCGCACCTTTTTAGTTATGTGGCCAAAAGGCAGGGCAAGGAAATTATGGTGTTGCAGGATGCCGATAGCGATAAAAGGGATTCTATTTTGGAGATTTCTGAATTTAGTACAGCCTTTAAAAACTTGTTGCCCAACGAAAAGGATATCATGCGGTTTCCTTTTTTGAATTGGATAAATGCATCGGCTTTTAGGTTTATGTACAACAATAAATATTACTTATTTAACCTTAGCAATAAAAAAGTTACCCTTATTGCCGCTGCGCCAAAAGGTGCAGAGGACTTAGATTTTGACCCTATTTCGAACAAATTGGCGTATACCCTAAATAACAATTTGTATGTAAACCAAAATGGGCAAGAAAACAAGGTTGAGGGTGCAGACGCTGCGGGTACGGCTAACAACGAAAGCGACCTTATTACAAGGAATCCCAATGCGAATATTACTTATGGAAAGGCGGTTCATAGAAACGAATTTGGTATTACGAAGGGAACGTTTTTTAGTGGGCAAGGAAACCGAATTGCATTTTATAAGCTTATAGAAACCATGGTAAGCGATTACAAATTAATGGATGTAAAATCGACCGATTCGGCCGGAAATAAATTGGTTAAGCCCACCGAATTTGAAAACCTAAAATACCCAATGGCTGGAAATAAGAGTCATGAAGTAAAGGTGATGCTATACGATTTTAAGAAAAAGAGGATGGTTGAAGTGGCCACCACTGGCGACGAAGAGCAGTATTTAACCAATATTTCTTGGAGTTTAGATGAGGAGTATATTTATATAGCCGTGCTGAACCGAGATCAAAATGAAATGAAATTGCAAATGTTTGACGGGGGAACGGGAGTTTATATTAAGACCTTGTTTACCGAAACGCATCCTAAATATGTTGAGCCAGAAAAGCCTATGTATTTTTTGAAAAATGAGCCTGGAAAATTTATTTGGTTCAGCGAGAAAGATGGATATAACCACTTGTATTTATATAACAATAAAGGAGAGCAAATTAAGCAGTTAACCAAGGGCAAAATGGTGGTAACCGATATTATTGGAACCGATGCAAAAGGAACCTTGTTGTTTTATCATGCAACGAGCACCGACGGCTTAAATAAATATGTTAATAAGCTCGATTTAAAAACGGGTGTTAGCAGTCAAATCAACAAACTAGATGGATTGCACCTTGGCTTAGTTTCTGCCGATGGCAAGTATGTAATTGAGCAAATTACCAGCAACAGCATTCCAAGGAGGTATTTATTATTGGATAATGCTGGCAAGGAATATAGGATGATTTTAAATGCCGTAAATCCTTTAAGGGAATACCAAACTTGCAAGGTTAATTTATTTGCCATTCCATCGACCGATAAGCAGGTAAGTTTAAACTGCAGAATGATTTATCCAGCGGCTTTTGATTCTACTAAGAAATACCCTGTTTTGGTTTATGTTTATGGTGGACCACATGCGCAAATGATTACCAACTCTTGGTTAGGAGGGGCCGACTTATGGCTGTATTATATGGCACAGCAAGGTTATATTGTTTTTACCTTGGATAACAGAGGTAGCATGAACAGGGGATTAGAATTTGAGAATGCTACTTTTAGAAACTTAGGTAAGCTAGAAATGGAAGATCAATTGGCAGGGGTAGCTTATCTTAAAAAGTTCACTTATGTAGACGCAAAAAGATTGGGCGTTTATGGCTGGAGCTTTGGTGGTTTTATGAGTACTTCTTTGATGACACGCACGCCAGATATATTTAAAGTGGGTGTAGCAGGCGGACCCGTTATTGATTGGCGCATGTACGAAATTATGTATACCGAGCGCTATATGGACATGCCACAAACCAATCCGCAGGGCTATCATGATGCAGATTTAACCAATTATGCCAAGGATTTAAAAGGTAAATTAATGTTGATTCATGGCACCAACGACAATGTGGTTTTATGGCAACATACCCTCACATATATAAAGAAATGTGTTGATGAAGGTGTGTTAATTGATTACTTTGTTTATCCTGGTCACGAGCACAATGTTTTGGGTGCAGACAGGGTACATTTAATGCGCAAAATATCGCAATATTTTAAAGAGAATTTATAAGGTTATTGAACCACAATTTTCTGAACATGGCTAGATGAGCCAGAGGCTATTTTTAACAAATAGATTCCTGGATTTTGTCTAGCCATATTTATGTTTATTTGGTTGAGGCCTACCCTTGCTTCTTCAAAATTTTGTTGCAGCAACAACTTTCCCTCCATAGAATAAAGGCTGGTTGCGATGGCATTGCTTTGAACCAATTGCACGTCTACTGTTAAGTTTTGTTGGTTTATAATTGGATTAGGATAACAAGAAACTTGTATGGTCTGAACCAATTTTTCTTGCGTGCCATTGATGTGATTTACGCGCGCATAGGCAGCACCACCCGCATTAAAATAAGTACCACTTGCACCCGTTTCTAATTTGATGGCACGCACAGCATACTGGTAATTTCCGGTAACATAATTTTTATCGTGGTTGTATGTGGTGCCCGTTTCAGGCACATCATTGAGTCGGTAAAAAGTGTTGCTAAGCGTATCTACCAAATAAACGGCATAACCCAAACCAGGTTCAGAAACAGGCGACCACAACAGTTTAACCACTTTATTTTCGCTGATGGCACTAAGGTTAGAAACCGCAGGTAAATTTTTCATGCGCAAGGTTGGATCGCCCATAAGGGCTATGTGCATTGAATTTTCTGATAAGTTAAATTGGCCAGAGAAATAGAAATTGGTATTGTTCTGGCTTATTTGAGTGCCTTTGCCGATGCGCTCTCCCAAGCCCATGTGGTGCACATACCATTTGGGTATACCACCCCAAAAAGAAGCCAAACTTTTGGATGCAATGGGTGCCCGCAATAAATTATTTTGAACATCCCAATCGCCAAAAAAGCTACCGGCTAATATGGTAAATACATTTTCGAAACTATCGTTTACAAAACTTGTGGTGCTGCCAATGCCGTTGCAGTTTGTATAAGATCCGGCGCCACAACCATAACTCCAGAGGTAGGAGCCCTTTTTTTGAGCTGTAATATAATCGAGGGTATCGTAAGTTAGATTTGAACCCACCAAAGCGGCAAAATTTGCATAGCCCGTTGAGGCTAAATTTAGGGAGGCAAAATTATTATCTACCAAGGCACGTTCTTGCACCTTCCATACACCCGTTCTCCAAGCATGGTTTCTATCGAGATAAGCTGCTGTAAGTGCGGTATCGCTCTTTTTAAAAGCTGGCATATTAAATAAATCTACCCTTCCTACTTCTAATACGGCTTCGCTTGGGAGTTTGCTTTGATCAAACTTACCATCGCCTACCACATTATAATTTCTAGGTTGCGAACCTGTTTTACAATCCACCCAATCATCTGTAAGTCCGTTGCCCAAAATGCCATAAACCACATCGGCAGGCCAGGCGCCCGTGTGGTTTCCGCTTCCTTCCACATGGCCATCTGGTGGGGGTGTTTCTGAGTTAGAAGAATAATATCCAGAGTAAGGCACAGGAACATGACCCAATATAAACAAGCTGGCTGGCTTAATGAGGGCATTTTGATAAATGGCTTTCACCCTGTTGCGAACCGAATTAACCGCTTCTCCCCTACCTGCATAATCAATATACAACACATATCCTTCCTTGTATAAATCTGCTTGAAGTTGGTTAATTTGAGTGCTCAATGGCAAACGAAAATTGCTATCTATTAACAGGATAACGGCAGGATATTGTTTTGGTTCTGGAAAAGCATTTCCAGCATAAATATACCCCAAAGCCACATTGGTTGAACCTTGGCGTTTTACAATTTGATATTCGAACGCCTCTCCTTCTTTTACGGCAACATCTTTATATTGATTAAATGTACCCGCAATGCTGGCAATTGGCGCCGATCCCCAATTCTGAGTTTGTTGATTTAACCTTTTGTAAATATCATAATTGCCCGCAAAGTTTTCGTAAGGCCAAGTAAGCGTTATGCTGCCATCTGCATTTGCAGTGGCGCTTATTCTTATCACCTGCGTTTTGGCAATTTGAGCCATAGCGTGTATAGAAATTAGCAAACATATTAGCAGTAAATTATACCCCTTTTTCATACTCTATTATTTATTGGTTCAGACCGAATCAAATATATTAAAAAACGAATGGTAAGGAAAAAAGAAATAAGGGGTAAGCCAAAAACTCGGATTTTTACGGCGCAAAATAATCTTAATAATATCTAAATATTTATAGTAATAGGCTTCCCATAACAGGCTGAAACCCTCTCTGGGCTTCAAAAATAAAAAAAACAGCGGCCAAACTGTAGCAAACTCTGGACAAGCTAAATAATGATGGAGAAATTTTATCTGTTTTAAGATATATTTGTTAGATTGAATTGGTGTGATTTCTTAGGAAGACCCACCATCTTGCTATATTAAAACTAAAAAAAATGTTGCTTCAAAACATCTAAATTATGAATATGATGAAAAAACTACTGCTTGTCATTGCTCTATTTTCTCAATATTTTGCCTTTGCACAATTTCCCAATCACCTTAATGTTTCCTTGTTGCCTGCAACGCGTGGAAACATTTTGGATGTGGTAGATTTTAACAACGACACCTATGAGGATTTGGTTTATCAAAATGGCTTAACGGGCACCATTGATTTATACCAGAACAATTCTTCCTCGTTTCAAAAAGTGAATACTGCTTTTGGATTTCCGGTGATAACGGGCAATGGAAACGGCACAGAGGGTGTTATCTCGTTTGATTATAACAACGATGGATACCAAGATTTGTTAATCATGCAATCTGGTGCAACTGGCTATATGCGCTTGTTTAAAAACAATTGTGGCAGCAGTTTTACAGAGGTAAGCACGAGCATGAACATGCCTATAAATCCCAATATTACGGGGCAGTATATTACCAACGACCCCATTGTTGTGTTGAGCGATTATGATAAGGACAATGACATTGACATTGTGTTTGTGCGCTTTGCTTTGGGCGAATATAAAATTAGCGCGCTTAAGAATAATGGCAGTTCTTTTTTAGCGCCTATTGATATTATCTCGGGCTTTGGATCAAGCATTATTCCCATTATTGATTTCATAAATTACGACAATGATTTGGATGAGGATTTGTTGATTATTAAAAATACAGGGGTAAAACAATCATGTGAAATTTTGCTCTATGGCAACAATGGATCTGGCACCTTTAACTTAATATCGGGCACAGGACTTACCAATAGCAGTGCGGTAGGATTTGCCAATATTTCAGATTTAAATCAAGACGGATTTGCAGATATTTTATTAGGAACAAAAGACACGGTTCAGCCAGGATCACCGGTAAACATGGGCTTAAAGGTATTTAGAAACAACGGCGGCTTGGGTACCTTTACCGATATTACGGCAACCTATAATACACTTTCGACCACCAAAGGAGACTATTTTTTATCGCATATTTTCGACCTAGACAACGATGGTTTTAACGATGTACTTTGGGAAGTTAAACGCAATGATTCTACTTTTTCTACACCTGCCTTGATGCGCAACAATGGATTAAATGTTTTTTCAAATGAGCATTTAAACCTTATACCAAGTGCGGCAACCGATACCAATTCAAGCATGCGTTATGTTGTTTTTGATTATGACAACAATGGAACATTGGATATCTTTCAGCCAGGAGGCAGCAGTAATGCGCAACTGTTTAGCAACAGCAGTTCTGGCAATAATTATTTAGCCATTACGCTTTATTCTTGTTCGGGTATGGCCGATCCAATTGGCGCAAGGGTATATGTGAAATCGGGCACCAAAAGAGTTTACACCACTTATACAGGGCAGGGAAATTCAACTGATGGCTTAGCAAAAAGCGAGAAAATTCACATGGGACTTGGGTCCAACTCTTTTATAGATTCACTGGTGGTGTATTGGCCAAATGGTAATGTTACGGTTCGAACCAATATTCTTGCCAACAACCATTATAAAATCATCAATGGCAACTGTAGAATTGCCGAACGTTTGGTTTTTGATTTAGGGAACGACAGTATTTCGTATTGCAATGTTGACACGGCTATTTTCACGGCACCTAACGGCTACGCTAGATATTTGTGGAGCACTGGCGATACCACCATTGGAACAAAAGTAACTCAAAGTGGTTGGTTATACTGCAATGTGTTTTTCTATGCAAATTGTACCTTAAGAGATAGTATCTATATTTCTATTGGGCTGGGAAGAATTGCACAAAATGATACCACCCTCCTTATAGGACAAAGTTTAAATTTAGATGCATTGCCAAGATATGATTGCTCTCTATTTGGTTTGCCTGCTTATAGAATTGTAAACCAGGGAGACAACCTAGGTGCAAGTTTAACCTATGTAAATTCGAGAAATGGACATCATTATTATAAATTTAATGCGGCAAGCGATTGGTCTACCGCGCAACGTGATGCATTGGCCTTAGGCGGACAATTGGTTGTAATAAACGACCAAGATGAAAATGACTTTATTGCCCAAGAACCTTCGCTAAACAACACCAATTTATGGATAGGCTTATATAGAGAAAATAATCCAAACGAACCCTTTAAATGGGTTAATTGCGATGAATTAAACTATATCAATTGGTCGAATTTATTTGCCTCGCCAAGTACCTTTCCTAATGAACAACATGTTTATTTTAGGGCCACAGGCTGCCCTGATGCTGGAACTTGGAAAAACACAGATGAGACACAAAGTAGTCCTGACCCTTGCGAATCGAATATTTTTGGATTGGTAGAATTTGATAACAGCAAGGCAACATCGTATTTATGGAATACAAGTGAAATAACACAAAGTATCAATGTTGCCCCAACTACAAGCAGTATTTATTTTGTGGAGGTAACTCAAAACAACAAGACTTGTTTTGGTTCCATAAATATAGAGATGCTTGATCCTAGTCAGCTCATATTGTTTGATTCGATAACAGATTGCACCGCAAATTCCATTCAAGTTACTGCCAATACAACAGGATGGCAATCTTATTTATGGAATACAAGCGATACTGCTAGAACCATACAAATAACACAAACCGGATGGTATACCATAACAGCGCTTTACGGCGGCAGTGTTGGTTCAGACAGTATTTATGTAAGCTTACCTAAAACAGGAATTTTAAGCCCAGACACCACAATTTGTGCGGGTTCTAATTTGTATATACGTGGACCAATTTTGCCATTTGTGGTGCAGCAAGCGCATAGGCAAAACTTTCAATCGGGTATATTTCCGAATTACAGTTCTACTAGTAATTTTAGCTTTAATAGCACCAAAGTTTTGGGGCCATTTGCCAATGATTCTGTGACCTATTTGCTACCTTCTATTCCGGTACACGATTCTATTACGGTGAGTTTTGATTTGTATTTGCACGATACTTGGGAAGGAAATTGTGGTGCAGTTGGGCCCGATAGATTTAAATTTTACCAAGGCAATAGTGCGGTTTTGAATGAGACGTTTTCTAACTCGCCATCATGCACGCAATCTTATACCAATACTGGTGTAGCAGGCAATTATCCAGCCTTTACGGGCGCGGCAATTACGGGACTACCGCAAAGATGTCACATCAGTGGAACCACTTCAAAATATACCATTACCAAATCGTTTAAACACAGTGCGCCTAGTTTGGTTTTATCTTGGTTGGCTTTGTTACAAGACACTTCAGATAACTCTAGTTTGTGTAACGAAAGTTGGTCTATAGACAATGTGATTGTAAATTATAGAGTGCCAACAAAAGTACTTTGGTCTACTGGAGATACTTCTCAAAATATTTTATTTAATGCCACTAATGCAAGTGAAATGATTTGGTTAAGGGTGCCCAATGGAACGGATTTTTGTTATGATACCATAACGGTAAACACCTATCCTGGAAGTTTGCCTTTACAATTATTTGCGATAGATACTTTGTTTGAATGCAATGTGTATTCAACCATTTTGTCGATGCCTCCTGGTCACAGCAAATACAGGTGGAGCAATGGTGATACGCTTGAGTCTACCAACTTGTATAATGAAGGATGGTATTCTGGCTATATTGAAAATGCATCGGGTTGTGCTAGCTACGACAGTGTATATTATAATGTAAATCATTTTAGTTTAAACATGACAGACACTACAATTTGTGCTGGCAATACCATTAAGATTGAATCGAGTTTAAACAACAACGCAACTGATTTTCCTGGTCCGGCAAATGTGGCTTATATACCAGGACAAATATTGGCGGGGTATACCTATTTAGGGGCTTATAGAGGACATCATTATTATCAAGCAACGGTGAGTGGAAGTTGGGAAAGTTCGGTTCAAAAAGCTTTTGCAGTAGGAGGTTACCTTGCCTGTATCAATGATTCATTGGAGCAAAATTTCATTAGCAATTTAACAGATAGCAATGTGTGGATTGGTTTGTTTAAATCGAGAAGCGGGTATTATAAGTGGATGAACAATGACACCTTAACTTATAAGCATTGGGGTACATCGCAGCCAAGTATTAGTCCTAAGGATTATGCTTATATCATGGGTTCAAATTGTGTTCAAAAAGGCAAATGGGCCACCCATGTAAATACCGATATTACTGCAATTGATCCTTGCGATAAAAACGCGTTTGGTTTGTTAGAAATAACCCCAACGCAATATGATTATTTATGGTCTACAGCAGCTACTTCAAGCACCATATTGATATCGCCTACCGCAGATCAAATTGTTAATTTAACCATTACAAGAACCAAAAACAATGTGGCTAGTACCTGCTCGGCCGGAGAGGTGAATGTTAACATGGTGGCCGCACCAATTGTTACGGGTAAAACAGAAAATTGTTTAAACAGCACGAGTGCTTATACCACTGTTTCTAAAACAGGCAGGTCTTATTTTTGGTTTGTTACAGGTGGTACTATTACATCTGGACAAGGAACCAATAGGGTGAATGTAAATTGGAATCAAGTTGGGGCTGGCACGGTGGTTTTACGTGATTCTATTTTGGCAACAGGTTGTGTTATTTATTCTGATACTTTGCGAATTAATACGGTGCAATTGTTTGCACCAACTATTACGGGTGATAGCACTGTATGCCAAGGACAATTGATTTTTTATAGTATTCCGCTAGACACAAACTATACAAGAACGTGGTTTATTTCGGGGGGTACCATTGTATCTGGACAAGGAACAGACAGTATAAAAGTAAACTGGACAGGCAGTGGAAATGTGAACGTAAGCGTTTTGGTTCGGCACAAACCTACTAATTGTAATGCACCTTTGGCTTCCTTCCCTGTTACCATTTCTGTTTCCCCAAATCCTGTGATGACGGGCTTGGATACTGCTTGTGTAAACACCGTAAACTTATATACCATACCGTTTAATGTGGGCAGAAAATATGTGTGGACAGTAGCGGGAGGAAGCATTGTATCTGGTCAAAATACAGATAGCCTTCGCGTATTGTGGGGCATCGGTGGAACAGGATCGGTTCAAGCCATGGATTCTATTTTGGCATCTGGTTGCTACGCAATTACTAGTTTAAAAGTGGTTACGATTAGCTCTTTGTTAGTACCCATAATTGTAGGCTCTAGCGCTGTTTGTGAGAACTCAATTGTATCGTATAGTACAACGGGCAATATTGGTAGAACCTACCGTTGGACAATTACAGGTGGTAACATTGTATCTGGTTTGGGTACTGCTGCCATCAATGTAGTTTGGGGAACGCCAGGAACAGGAACACTGCAAGTATTAGATTCAATAAATGCTACAGGATGTAAATCTGTATCGAATAATTTTAACGTGAGCATAGACTCATTGCCACAACCCATTATAAATGGCAGCAATGCGAAATGTAATGGTGAAATTACCTTTTATTCAATTCCAAGCAAAGCAGGACATAGCTATAATTGGACCGTAACTTTAGGCAATATTTTAAGCGGACAAGGAACTTCAACCATTCAGGTTATTTGGCCAATAATTGGTTCTGGCACGGTGAGTGTAATTGATTCGATTGTTGCTACGGGATGTTCTGGAACAGCACCTTTATTTACGGTAATGGTGAATGCTAAGCCAAATCCACTTATTAGTGGAATTCAATCTATTTGTGTGGGAACTACTGCTAGTTATACTACTCCAAATAATTTGGGCCGAACCTATACATGGCTGGTGAATAATGGAACCATTGTGAGTGGACAAGGCAGTTCTACCATTTCTGTTTTGTGGAATGTGGTTGGCAGTGGATTTTTAAATGTAACGGATTCTGTAAATTTAACCGGATGTAAATCTGTTACATCAAATTATAACGTGAGTGTGGTGGCAGTGCCATCGCCAATTATTACTGGAAAAGACACGGTATGTGAATTATCGTTGCAGACTTATTCGGTTCCATTTAATGCGGGTCGCAGTTACAAATGGAATGTAATAGGTGGCAGCATTGTTGGGGGAAGTGGAACAAACTCAGTAGATGTTTTATGGGGCGCGTTTGGTTCAGGCAGTATAACGCTAAGCGACTCTAATAACACAACGGGATGTATAGGCAACGCAACATTGGCTAATGTATATATACAAACCTTGCCACAGCCAGTGGTGAATGGGGCAACCAGCGTTTGCGTAAACGGCATTTCGTCTTATAATACGCCACCGAGTTTGGGTAGAACGTATACTTGGGTGGTAACAGGTGGAACCATAGTTTCTGGTTTTGGAACGGCTGGCATTGATGTAAATTGGGGCAGTGTAGGAACCGGAACTGTTGTGGTTACAGATAGCATAGATGCAACGGGTTGTTATGGCGTTTCGGCTACTATTACGGTGAATATTCAGGCTAAACCAAGCACCTTTATTAGTGGTACAAATACCATTTGCGAATTGGGTATTGCCATGTATGGCACCATCAATAATTTAAACAAATTTTATGATTGGAATGTGTTAGGCGGCAATATTAATTTTGGTCAGGGTACTTCTAATATTTCTGTAACATGGGCAAGTGCCGGTGTTGGATATGTGTATTTAACCGACTCGCTCATTGGGGCAAATTGTTCTGCAAGCACTTACTTGGGAGTTCAAGTAAATTCAATACCAAGTGCAGGCTTTAACTACGCTCAAACGGCAGGTGGTGTTAAGTTAACGCCAATAGATAACACGGTTAGCTGTAAATGGTATTTTGGCGATGGCGATTCTAGTTACACATTTTCGCCTTATCATGCTTATGCAAATAATGGCATATACACCGTTACCTTGCAAACTAGAAGCATATTTGGTTGCTTAAATGAAAGCTCAACCGATGTAAACATAAGTACGGTTGGCTTGTCACAAGAAGCCTTGGCGCATCACTTTAAATTTGTGGCGCAGCCAAATCCATTTACAGAACAAACTAAGCTAACACTAACTTTAAAAGAAAGTGCCGATATTAGTTTGGAAGTATTTGACATGAGTGGCAGACTGGTTCATACTTACACGCAAGGTCAGTTGCACTTGGCAGGCACATATGAGTTTGGGTTTAATTCTGCCGATTTCCAAACTAGCGGCGGCGTGTATTTGGTGAGGATCAAAGTGAATGAAGACTACAGGCATTTGAGAATCATTGAGCTGGGCAGATAGGAAGAAGAGGGAAGAATTAACAGAAAGAAGAAACAAGAAGAGGGAAGAGAGATAGGAAGCGGGAAGAAGAGAAACAGAATGAGAAAGAGGAATAAATCACTCTTACTTATTTTGTTTCTCTTTTTTTGTTTTGGGAGTTATTTTAAAGAGCACGACCCACCATTTAAATCTGATATGAACACTAGGGGTTTAAACTAAAAAAAAACGGACTCAAAAACGGAGACCGTTTTAGTAGATGGGAATAGGATGGAACTGCCCACCGCCCCAGGCGGATATGAATCCTAACAATATCATTTTGGGGATTACTTCATGCTTGATAAATTTTCGGCTTTGGAAATGGCCCAAAACAAGAAAAGCACATTTTACAATGTGCTTTTCTTTGGTAGCGGGGAGCAGGATCGAACTGCCCACCTTAGGGTTATGAATCCTACGCTCTAACCAACTGAGCTACCCCGCCAAATTCCTTGAAATAATAGACAAATTTGATGTATTTTTATTTTTAAGGGGCTGCAAATATAGGGATTTTGATATTTTAAAAAAAAATATTTCTTATAAACAATTTTTTATCGCTGTGCCGTTATTGTTATAGGTTCAACAGAATTCGTCGTCTATTAATCAATACAATACACATTGTTTTCAACATGAATCATGCACAAATTGCAAACATTTTTTATAATTGTGTTAAATTTGTAAATTAATAATGCAAAATATAATGAAAAGAAGGAAAGTAATCATCGGAGGTTTAACATTGGCAATTATTGGCCTAGTTACGCTTGCGTTTGTGAGCTATCCGCCTTTTGATGCCTTAAGTAAAGACTTTAAGAAAAACCATAAACTCGGCTTTCCTGGTTTTGGCATCTGGCTACCACCAGATTATGAAGTCCATGGAATTGATGTTTCTCGTCACCAAGGTAAAATAAACTGGGAGTCTGTTAGCGAGCACTCTTCAAACAATATCGACATTAGTTTTGCCTTTATCAAAGCTTGTGAGGGTAGAACTTTAAGGGATAATTACTTCCAAGAAAATTGGCGCAATGCCAAAGAAATTAACATGCTTAGGGGCGCTTATCATTTCTTTAGGCCGCATTTAACCGCTGATGAGCAATTTATCTTATTTAAAAGTATCGTTAAATTAGACAAGGAGGACTTACCTCCTGTATTAGATGTTGAAATGAGGGGCAGCACGCCTCCAGCTAAAATGAAAAAGAGTGTGAAGCGGTGGTTAGAACTTGCAGAAAAACACTATGGTGTAACCCCAATTTTATATACCAGCTATTCTTTTTACCGCAACTATTTTAGTGGCAAAGAATTTGAAAAATATCCTTTGTGGATTGCACATTATGCCACAGACGACTTAAATCGCTTAACCAGAAGTTGGAATTTTTGGCAACACAACGAAAGTGGCAGGGTTAAGGGAATTAGAGGAAATGTTGACTTCAACGTATTCAAAGGCGACTATAACGACTTAATGAAACTTTGCAAGAAGCAGTGATTTTGATTATGCTTTGCAAAAAGCAAAATAAATCTCTGTTTCAATTACAATCATGCTTTGCAAAAAGCAAAATAAATCTTTGTTTCAATTACAATTATGCTTTACAAAAAGTAATTAACCCTTCTTTTTAGCTATTACAATTAAGTAGGTGTAAACCGCGGCGCCTACGGCAAAAAATGCAATGTAAGCGTACTTTTCCTTCATATAAAAATCGTAGCTCAAAAAGCCCATCATGCCCAATACTAAGGCCAATTTGATGCCTTTCTCGCTCGAATAATTCTTTACCACCCTAGGCAAAATAACATATACCAAAAGCAAGGCAAATGCAATTAACCCAATAATGACCAACCAGTTTAAATCATCTCTTAGCATTCTTGTTTGGACTTAATAATTTGACAAATTTGTGAAAGATTTCTGTATTCTCATAAATTCCATTAAACAACTCAGCACCCGGACCATAAGCAAATACGGGCACCATAATGCCACTATGTCCTTTGCTGGCATAATTCACTGTAAACTGATCTGGGTTCGATTTGTTCTCCAACAAACTTAATCCACCCGTTTCATGATCGGCTGTTACCACCACCAAGGTATTGCCATCTTTCATGGCTGCATCCAACACCTCATTCACCACCGCATTAAAATCGAGCAATTCCAATTTCATATATTCAAAATCATTGTCGTGGCCGCCCCAATCAATTTGAGAACCCTCTACCATCAAGAAGTATTTTGCGTGGTATTTATCTAGATTGTCCTGAGCCAATTTTGTAGCTTTACTTAGAAAGTCACCCCTGCCCTCTTTCATTGTTTTCATGCCATCTTCGGCCAAGGTATAGATCAATTTTGGCGCTTTAATTGGCAACAAAACGCTATCACTAGAAACCGTAAAACCAAACTCTTTTAACTCAGAGAACAAGTTCCTGCCATCTTTGCGGGCAGTAAAAAACTTCTTGCCTCCACCAATGGCAATGTCACAATTTTTCCGAACCAAAAACTCGGCAATCTCATCCTGACTTTTGCGAGAAGCCACATGCGCATAAAATGAAGCGGGCGTTGCATGGGTAATAGAAGAAGTAGCAACCACTCCTGTTCCCCAATTTAAGTTTTTCGCCTTCTCAAAAATACCTTCCTTTTCAACGCCTAAACTATCTACGCCAATGGCACCATTTTTCGCTTTTTTGCCAATGGAAAACACCGTTGCTCCTGCCCCACTATCGGTTACATAGTTATCTGCCGATTGTGTTTTGCTAAGGCCTATAACCGGAAAGCGCTCAAATGAATTTTGCTCGCTATAGCCTACCATACAAGCAGAAATCTGCGCCAAGCCCATGCCATCGCCAATTAAAAATATAATGCGTTGGGGCTTCTTAACTTTTTTAGGTCCGGGCTTAGTCGCGTTTAAAAAGAATGGACTCCATAAGAACACCAAAGCATACAATAAAATTTTCTTCATAATCATGGTTACAATTAATACCTTACTAATATTAAATTTAGGTCAAAGGACAATTTAAAATAAGCAGGTAAATATAGAGCGACAAGGTATAAAGTCCTAATGTTTTGGGCTAAACTTCTTGCATGTCGGTATAACAAGGCAAAGATGAACAAAACTCTAAATATTCAAGCCAATACTTTACGATAATTCAAAAGTTTTTCCGGGCAAACTTCTCACAAAACCAGCAAACTCAAGCTCCAATAATTTTAAGGCCAAAGTGCCTGGATCCATGTTTAACTCATACGCCATTTCATCCAAATTTGCCTTAACCTTGCTGCGAATATGCCCCACCAGTTTGGTCTCCCCAGCATCCAATTGGCTCAGCAAATCAACAGGAGCTTTAGTTTTAGTAGCCTTATTCTCCCAAGCCATTAGCTGAACCAAATCGTCCAAGCAGGTAATCATTGAGGCCTTATTACACTGAATTAAATAATTACACCCCTGCGAATAATAATCGCCCACCCTACCAGGCAAAACCATAATATCCTTATTATACGAATGCGCAATTTCACAAGTAATACGCGCCCCACCCTTGATAGCAGTTTCTGGCACCACCAATACATCTGCCAATCCAGCCACTATGCGATTCCGCTTTGGAAAATTTTCCCTATCGGGATTGGTTCCACTTGGAAACTCGCTCAATAAACCTCCATTGGCCAGCATTTTTTTAGCCATTCCTTGATGCGCACTCGGGTAAATGCGGTCTAAACCATGCGCCAATACGCCTATATTAGTTACGCCATTTTCCAGACAAGCCTTGTGTGCAATGCCATCAATTCCCATGGCCAAACCACTTACCACCGTTACATTGTAGTCTTTTAAGCCCTGAACCAATTTCTGCGTAAAGCTCCTTCCATAATCGGTGCCGCGCCGTGTGCCCACAATGCCTACCAGACGCGGTGGGTTGAGATCGAAATTGCCTAAGCCATAAAGCAGACAAGGTGCATCTACAATATCTCGAAGCCTATTTGGGTAGGCCTCATCCAAATAAAAATAAGTTTGAATGTGGTGCTTCTCAATAAAAGCAAGTTCCTTTTGGGCCTGTTCAAAGTTTCTATAAGAAAAAATATTCTCGGCCAAAACACTGCCAATGCCAGGAATGGCCTGCAATGCGCCGCGACGCTCTTTAAAAACGGCTTCCACACTGCCGCAATAAGCAAGCAGATTTTTAATAAGCACATCCCCAATTCCAGGAATGAGCTTAAGCGAAATTTGGTAAAGTAAATCGGGGGTAGTCGACATAAAAAAAAATTATAAAGAGGCTAAAGTATAGGCAATTGTTTTTTCAATAATGGCGTGTGTATCCTTGCTAAATTCGTGCGTAATTCTATTGGCAACAATGGCATTTATGGCAATGGCATTAAAGCCAAAAAGCTTGCTAAGCCCAAGAATAGCGGCAGTTTCCATTTCAAAATTGGTAACACGCATACCTTGAATGCGCAAGTTAGAAAGTTTGCTCACCAAATCGCGCGAGTGAATTCCGGCACGCAAATACCGCCCTTGAGGCGCATAAAATCCACTGCAAGTTGCCGTAATTCCCTTGAGGCTGCGCGCATCAAATTTAGAGAGCAAAGCGCCACTCGATTGAAACAAATAGGGCTTTAAAAAATCTAATCCGAGCTCCTCCCTTAATTCGCTTAAATCCAAATCTGGCGCCACATCATAATACCAAAGCAAGTGATCTAGGCCCAAACCGTAAGTAGAAACAAGCATGCTATCCACCGAAATATCGGCCTGAAGGGCGCCACTCGTTCCCACCCGAATTAAATTTAAATCGCGTTTCCCCGATTTAACTTCCCTAGTGGCCATATCCACATTCACCAAAACATCCAATTCATTCAAAACAATGTCAATATTATCGGTACCAATTCCGGTAGAGATTACACTAATTCGGTTCGAACCAAGGCGCCCAGTATGGGTAATAAATTCGCGTTTTTGTTTCTTTATTTCTATCGAATCAAAATACTTAGAAACGGTGGGAACTCGCTCTGGGTCACCAACTAAAATAACAGTTTGGGCCAACTCTTCTGGCAATAAATTGAGGTGATAAATTGAACCATCTGGGTTCAAAATTAATTCACTTGATGGGATTTTTGCAGACATTTTATATTATTGTAGTTCACTGCTAAGTAAATCAATTACCTTTGTAAACAAAAAAGAAATAAAAAAAATGGAAAAGAAGAAAAACATCATGTTAGTTCCAATAGATTTCTCAGAAATCTCAATTAATGCCCTAAACCATGCCGCCCAATTGGCCAAGCATTTCGACAATGATTTAGTTCTCCTCAGCATCTTAGAAGAAGATTTCTTAAGCAATATCTTTAGCTTTAGCAAAAATGAAACTAAGGATAATTTAGCCAAAGAAGCCTTGTTGAGCCGCTTAAAAGAAAAAGCTACTCAAATCAACAGAGATTTTGGTATTCATTGTTATACAGAAGTTCGTTCTGGAAAAATATATAAAAAAGCTATTGAAACCGCAGAAGAATACAAATGCGATTGTATTATCATGGGAACCCATGGTGCAAATGGCGTTGAGCGCGTTATTGGCAGTAATGCCAGCCGCATTATTAGCTATAGCACCATGCCTGTTATTGTGGTGAAAACCGACAAGAATCCAAATGCGTATAAAAACATCGTATTTCCATTGGATTTATCGCAAGAATCGAAGCAAAAAATGAAATGGGCTATTCATTTGGGCAAGTCATATCACTCAACCATCCACGTATTAACTTACAAAGTTGGCGATGAGTTCTTAGACAATAAATTGGCGGCTAATTTAAGACAGATTCAAAATATTTTTGATGACGCAGGTGTAAAACACACCGAAACCATTTTGGAAAACGACAATGATTTTGCCAGAAATACCCTAGAGTTTGCCGAAACTAATTTGGCCGATTTGATTATCATTATGACGCAACAAGAGAATGATAAATCTATAAGAGAATATATCATTGAAACCTATGCGCAACAAATTGTAAACGATGCGGGCAATGTGCCAATATTCTGCGTAAACCCGCATTACGAAATGTTTAAAAGTGAGTTTGTTATTTAATCGGTCTGAACCAATTCCTTTGAAGGATTTGGTTCAGCCAGAAAACAAAAAACCCGGCAAGAAAACTTACCGGGTTTTTTGTTTTTAAATCTTATTTAAATTTTAACTTTACCGATTTCTATTAATAAATATTCTCGGTATTTCTATAACCTGTTGTATTGCTATACCAATTGGCAAACTGAGCACCATTGCTGCTTACCCATGTTGCAAATCTTGTATAGGCTGTGTTGATATCGGCCTTTTCAATGGCATAACTATAGTTAGCTGGAACATTAATAGCCCATGGGAATCTGCCATCTGTGCTTACATAAGTATCTCCGCTTGTCAAATTGGTAGCATCGTGCCCGGTACCAAACAAGGATGTTGTAGCTAAGTCTGTTGGCAATTGTCCTGGTAGGTGAATTTCATATCCTCTACCAAATCCTGAAGTTCCATTCCAAATAAAAGGATTGTATCCACTTAATCCGAAACTAGCCAAGCTTATTGTACTGGTAACATTGAAGGCCACATTATAGGTAATATTTGCAACAGCAGCCTGACTAGGAACGGTATTCCACATATTCATTTCGGTTCTCATATCGTTAAAAATAACCAATACTGCTTTTGTTTGTCCGGCTTCTAAAGTTGCACCTGTTACAGCGCTTACATCGGCTCTATTAATTGGGAATTGCACGGCAAAACCATTGTTTTGCGAACCACCGGTGGCACGTAATAAATAGGTAGCTTCAACTCTTACTACATTGTTGCTGGCATTGGTAACCACATTATAATTATAGTTTACAACCACATCATTTAAATCGTAATCGCCACGGAACGGCCATAAATCTTCAAATGCAACAGTAGATACACCGTACGTATTGTTAAAAGCTTTAGTTGGATCATTTGGATAATCATCGTTTGCATCTGAAACACCATCGGCATCTGTATCGGCTGGTGGCGACGGAATGGTTCCATTTCCTTCTGGATTACAACTTGTGATTGCTACATATAAAGAACAACTTTGAATGGCACCACCGCTTATGCTTGCATTCCACGGACCTTCAATTCCGTTTCCATCGCAATAGCTTTGAGCGCCATTTACCAAGCCTTGCGCATTTCCTTTAGAATTTCCTAACACTTTAATTAATGAACTCGTTCCAAAACCTGTAATGGTACCATTAACTTGAATATTTTGGGTAGTAATCATGGCGCCATTATATTGCTTAAACTCATTGTTAGAACCTCCTTGGATGGTGGTTTCCTCAAAACATTTTACATACCCATAATTCTTGAACAAGCCATTGTTTTGAAAATCGTTATACACAATTAATTTACAGTTATTGGTAAAATCGCAACCACTGCTATTGATTAATTTATTGGCTACATTAATTGTTCCATTATTTACGATAACAGAAGAACCGTTTGGATTAAAATCTTTGCCTGCATTTATAATACCATAGTTTGTTAAAGTACTAGTTGAGTTAATATTAAAATTGCGGTTTGGATCTGTGCTAACCAAGCCATAGTTTATAAAGTTTCCATCGATAGGAAGTGTACTTGTAAAATTGATTTCACCAGTTCCAGTCACAATAAATTGAGAAGATGAGTTGCCATTCATGTTCAAGTTATTGATGCTACCGATTCCGCAAACACGCACTATAACGCCATTTTGCAAGGTTAAATTGGCTATATTTACATTACCCGTTAAGCATATTACGCCACTAGAATAGGTTAGGTTCCCCGAAGGATTATTTACCACCGTGCTGCAACCAGTTATACAATCTGGGCCACCGCCTGTTTTGTTTAACTTAACAATGCCATTGCTGGCAGTAAGGTTTGTGGTGATGGCATTGTTCACTATTTTAATTTTCTCCATCACTCTTGATTCGTCTGGAGCCGTTTTAACCACAAAATATTCTTGAATGGTATTGGCCGTGTTTATACTGGCTTCAAAAGGCATGGTTGGAGAAAAGGTTCCCTCTGCCAATTTAATTCCGCCTTCAATAGGATCTGCACTATAGATGGTTACATAATGAAGCAAACCCACAAAACGGGTATCGGTGGTGGTAAATTTTACATTTACATCACGCGATGTTTTCCAGTCGAAATTTGCTGGAACTTTAATTTCGGTCATTTTATTCACCGTTACCAGTTGACCATCATAGTTGTTGTTTGTATCATCCACTTTAAATTTCTTACAAGAAGAAAATCCCAAACCCAAAACAAGCGAGAAAATTAGTAGCTTTTTCATAATTTTTTATATTATACCTTTAATACTCCTATAAATGTGCCAAACCCCCAATATCCCAATTACCTAGGCTCTCCAAGCACAAACACTTTTAAAAAAATTCCCAAATTGAAACAATATGTGTCAAATATAAAAATTTCATATCGGGATATAAACAATTAGCCTTTCAAATTTTGCACATCAAAAGACTTTTATTCCAATTATGGCTTCACATAAATCTTGGTCGCATTTCTATAACCAAGCGAGTTAAGGTACCAATCTGCAAAAGTTGCTCCGCCAGTTTGCGCCCATTGTCCAAATTTTAGGTAGGCTGTTACCACATCTGCCTTTTCTATTGGATAGGCGAATTTATTGGGCGTAAGGATGGCCCAAGGCAAATTATCCTTGCTTAAATAATACTTGTTTTGCGCAATACTTGTTCTATCGTGGCCCGTGCTAAAATAGGAGGCGCTTGCCAATGCGGTAGGTGTTTTACCAGGCAAGTGAATTTCCATTCCCCTTACATGACCATCGGTTAAGCCATAGATAAAAGGATTGTATTCGCTTAAACCAAAATCTACCAAAGGTACAGCCGTAGCAAAGGTAAAATTCATGGCCACGTTTACCGAATCGGCATAAGGCTCTGTTGGTATGGTGTTCCACCGTGGCTGAACCGAACGTATGTTGCTGTAAACTTTTACCACAGGTTTCACATGACCTGCTTCTAAACTGGCACCGCTAATGCTTGAAACATTGCTGGCAGCACCAGGAAATTCAACAGAAAATGCGTTTTCAATCTGGCCACCACTTGCCCGCAAAGTATATTTTCCAAACACATCTTTAACGGCATTTTGTGCATTGGTCACCAAATGATAATTAAAATCAACCACCACATCATTTAAATCGTAATCGCCGTAATAAGGCCATAGGTCTTCATAGGCAACAGAAGCATATTGGTTCAGACCGGGATAATAACTATCGAAGGCACGTGCAGCATCGCTTGGATACTTGTCATCATCGTCGTTTACCCCATCGGCATCTGTATCGGTGCTGGGTGGTAAACTAACAATACTGTCGTTAGAGATTGCGCTAATGGGATTGCTTGTTGTATAAAAAAGCACATCATTAAAATCGTGATCACAACCAGCAGCAGTGCGCACCACATCCTCAAACCCCATCACATATTTGCCACTTGCGGCATCAAAAAACATCACCAAATGTTGCTTTAAACTAACATTGTTTTCTGGGTTAAAATCTTTGTGTGCATAATACATTCCCTGACCAGCACTCAAAACTCCGGTAGTAATATCGTATCCATTTGCGGCAATACCATAAGCAATTACGGTATCTGCGCCAATTCGGCCTATGAAAACTTTATCTCCTGCTAGCAAACCCCCACCCGAATTGGCAAGCGATGCATTTGGATAAACTAGGTACAAAGAATCGATGGCTGCAAGGTTGCTTGGCGGAAAATTCTTGTGGTATTTATAGTAAAAAAGAGTGTTTCTAAAACCGGCACCTTCTGTTAAAAAAGTAACCCAAACATCGGCGGTTTGTTTAATTAACAAAGTTCTTTTTGAAACATTATCGTCTAACCAAGTTGGGTGGTTTATGGCCACAGATTGCTTAGAAGGCAGCGCAGCCCAAATATCATTGATCATTTGGTTGCTCACCACATCCTTTGGCGAAATCAGGTTGTTGGGAACTCCATTGGCGTTATAACCCAATGGCAAATATCGAGAAGAGTACTTTGCCGGATTCTTAAAAAGCATGCCATTTTCAAAAATTTGGTCTGAACCAAACGTTTTTACCAACTGAGGATTTGAACCACCTAAGTTTAGCGTTTGCAAACCCGGCTTCACAGCAATAACCACATTTTCTGGTATGCCCAAAAGAGAGGTATTGCACACAATTTCTTTTAGGTAAGAAGGCACCTTAATTTTAGCCTCAAGCCATCCATTGGCAGCTACCCGTCCTTTAAATAAAAGCTTACCACCCATTTCTGAAGGTGCGGTTTCTATGGTAAAAATAACATTCTTTCCTGGCAGATTTTGTGTATTTAGAACTTGAATTTTAAAATCCATTACCACATCGCTTTGATAATTAAATCCGCCAGGCACCTTCATTTCAAAGATGTTGGAGGGGTCTTTTACAATTGGCGCTTCTGGAGGGGTTTCTGTAATTGATTTTTTACAAGCGGAAACAAACAGGGTAAAAAAAAGGAGAAAAACAATTAGCTTTTTCATTTCAGTGGTATGTAAAGGTAAACAAAGTTAACTGTTTTGCTTAAAAGCACCAATAAATATAATATTTTCGTTGCATGGAGTTTAAAGTTTCACAAAAGTTCCCATGCCATTCAATTCCAATAAACTATGCACAAAAAATACTGTCTATGGGTTCTTGCTTTGCGCAAAACATGGGCAATTTGTTAGGTAAGCATTATTTTAATTTGATGCTAAATCCTTTTGGAATAGTTTTTAATCCCATTAGCCTTGCTCAGCAATTGCAATTGCTTATTGAGCCAAGCAAATTTAACGAACATACAACCCTGTTTTCTCACCAAGAACGAGTGCATTCTTGGTTGCACCATGGAAGTTTTAGTAGAACCAACAAGGCCCAATTTATGCAAGAAATAACAAGCAATTTATTGGCTGCACAGCAACAACTAAAAGAAGCTTCTACCCTTATCATAACTTGGGGTTCGGCCAATGTTTATAAACTAAAAGAAACTCAAATGGTGGTTTCTAATTGCCATAAAGTACCTGCCAATCAATTTCAAAAATACCAATTAAGTATTGGCGAAATCGCAGAAACATACAAGCAAGTATTGAAAGAATTAAATGCCTTTAATCCGCACCTACAAATCATTTGGAGTGTGAGTCCGGTTAAGTATGTAAGAGATGGTTTGCATGAAAACAATTTGAGCAAAGCTACTTTGCTTTTGGCTTTAGAGGAGGTGATGAAATTATACCCAAATAGCTATTATTTTCCGGCCTTTGAAATGCAGCAAGATGAGTTGCGCGATTACCGCTTTTATGCCAGTGATATGGCTCATCCGAGCGAGCAAGCCATACAATATATTTGGGAGCAATTTGTGGCACATTGCATAGCCCCAAACGATCAACAACTATTGGCGCAAGTGTACGAATTTAATAGGGCCATGGAGCACCGACCACTGCATGCAGATACAGCAGAATTTCAACAATTTAGAGCAAGCACTTTGGAGAAAATTAAACAATTTAGAAAATCTCATTCACATATAAATTTGGATCGAACCGAAATGTTTTTTAGTTAAGTTTTAAGTTGCGTTTTAGTTGAGGTTTAGTTGCGTTTTTAGTTGAGTTTTAGTTGAGTTTTAAGTTTAGGTTTAGGTTTTGGTTGCGTTTTAGTTAAGTTTAAGTTAAGTTTTAGTTGAGTTATAGTTGAGTTTTAGAAGTAGCATAGGTTTAGGTTTAAGTTGCGTTTTAAGTTAAATTTTAGTTGAGTTTTTAGTTAAATTTTAGTTGCGTTTTTAGTTAAATTTTAGTTGAGTTTTAGTTAAGGTTGAGGTTGAGTTTTAAGTTGAGTTTTAGTTGAGTTTTAGTTGAGTTTTTAGTTGAGTTTTAGTTGAGTTTTTAGTTGAGTTTTTAGTTAAGGTTTAGGTTGAGTTTTAAGTTGAGTTTTAGTTGCGTTATAGTTGAGTTATAGTTGAGTTTTAGTTGAGTTTTAGTTGCGTTATAGTTGAGTTTTTAGTTGAGTTTTAGTTGCGTTTTAGTTGAGTTTTAGTTAAGGTTTAGGTTAAGGTTTAAGTTGCGTTTTAAGTTAAGTTTTAGTTAAGTTTTTTTTGCTAAACAACCGCGCCCTTTTTTAATTGAGATGCATGGTATTTGCAATAATCTTTTAAGCCACAATCGGTGCATTTAGGACTGCGGGCCAAGCAGGTGTACCTGCCATGCAAAATGAGCCAATGGTGTGCGGTGGCCACATATTCTTGGGGAATAAATTTCATTAATTGTTTCTCTGTTTCAAGGGGAGTTTTGGCGGCTGTTGTTAGCCCTAATCGCGCACTTACCCTGTAAACATGAGTATCTACAGCCATGGCAGCTTGGTTATAAACCACACTCAAAATAACATTGGCGGTCTTTCTTCCTACTCCTTGCAAGCTTATTAAATCGGGAATGTTATTGGGCACTTGGCTATCAAAATTTTGCACCAATTTTTGGGCCATGCCAATAAGGTGTTTGGTTTTGTTGTTGGGGTAAGAAATGGATCTGATATAAGGAAACAAGGTATCAAAATGGGTCTGAGCCAAACGCTGCGGGGTAGGGAAATCCCTGAACAATTGGGGTGTTACCAGGTTCACCCGCTTGTCTGTACACTGTGCCGAAAGAATAACAGCCACCAACAATTGATAAGGATTTTGATACTGTAATTCGGTTTCTGCAAAGGGTGTATGCGTAAGAAAATATTGAATGACTTTTTGGTAACGCTCGGCTTTTTTCATCTATGCTAAAATAGTCAAATTTTAACCAATTAATCTTTACTTTTGTTTATATGAAAAGATTTTTAAGCATACTTTTATGCCTGGCTGCATTTGCCACCCATGCGCAAGAAAAGCCAAAAGTAACACCTGCCATGAAACGCTTTGTTTATCAAACATCGAGCAGCATTTATAAGGAAATGCACGAAGCGGCAGCAGGAAATTTTAATGTGGTTTACAAGGATGGAGATAAATGGGTATTTAAATTTTCGTTTAGAGGCGAAGACAATGAAATGATGTCGGATGATGAATTCTTTGAATCTTTTGAATTTGAAATTGCGCCGCCAAAAGGAAACACTTTTGAAATAAAGGAAGTAGATTTTGCCAAAAGCAATGTAATCTATACCAGAAGCTGCTTCTGCGCAGATGCTGGTCCACGGGTTTTATACGAAGGAAATATTACGGGCAAAAAAGTAGGCAGAAAAAAATGGCTCATCACATTCGAGGGTTCTATTAATGCGCGACCAGACAGGCAAGAAAAACCTTTTCCTAGGCAATGGAAGGGTTATTTTAATCCAGGCAAATTGGTGTATTAAGCTTTCACTTTTTAGAGATTTGTAAGCGTAATTTGTAAGGCTCTATAAAAAGTAATTTGCAAGGCAATTTACAAAGTAATTTGCAAGGCACTATAAAAAGTAGTTTCCAAAACACTAAACAATGTAGTTTCCAAGACACTTTACAATGTAGTTTGTAAGGCACGATACAATGTAGTTGCAAGACACCATACAATGTAGTTTGTAAGGCACTATACAATGTAGTTTCCAAGACACTATACAATGTAGTTTGTAAGAAAATAAACAATGTAGTTTGCAAGACATTATACAATGTAGTTTGCAAGACAATATACAATGTAGTTTGTAAGACAATAAACAATGTAGTTTTTAAGGCTCTTTACAATGTAGTTTGTAAGGCACTATACAAAGTAGTTTGCAAGACACTATACAATGTAGTTTCCAAGACACTATACAATGTAGTTTGTAAGGCACTATACAAAGCAGTTTACAAGGCACGATACAATGTAGTTTGCAAGACACTATACAATGTAGTTTGCAAGGCACTATACAAAGTAGTTTGCAAGACACTATACAATGTAGTTTCCAAGACACTATACAATGTAGTTTGTAAGAAAATAAACAATGTAGTTTGCAAGACACTTTACAATGTAGTTTGCAAGACACTTTACAATGTAGTTTATATTTTATACCGATTTATAGAAAACAAATAGCCCAATTTCGACAAATATCTCCTAGTACTATTATATTGCTACATTGGCATTGACCTGCTAAAATTATCAAATATCTTTGGGCTATTTTATAATTACAATGGGTATTATTTGACAACATAAAATGCTATTTTTAGTTCTTACTATTTAACACCTAATTATGGATAATTTTAACATTCGCTTTGCCACAGAAAAAGACTGTGCCCTCCTACTTCATTTTATAAAAGGCATTGCCCATTACGAAGAATTGAGTCACCTAGTGGAGGCAACTGAGGAAAAAATACGCACGCATTTATTTGGAGTAAAATCAGTAGCAGAGTGCTTCTTGGCTTACGAGGCGGAAACACCAGTAGGCTTTGCCTTGTTCTTTCACAACTATTCTACTTTTGTTTCTAAACCTGGAATCTACTTAGAGGATTTATACATTGAGCCTCATTTTCGCGGCAAAGGTTATGGCAAAAAACTCCTCTTGCATTTGGTTCAGACCGCCAAAGAAAGAGGCTGCGGAAGGGTTGAATGGAGTGTGTTGGATTGGAACAAACCGGCCATAGATTTTTACAAAAGTTTGGGCGCTGTAGCCATGGATGGGTGGACCATTTTTAGAATTTCTTTGTAGTTAATCTATCTCAAAATAATTGAGGTCTTTGCTAAAGGAATCTTTGATATACCAGGTGGCAAAAAAGGCTAGCAAGAGGCAGGCTGAACCTACCCAAAACGCTGCGTTTACCACGCCAAAAGATTTGGATAAACTGGCAAAACTTAGGGTAATTGGCACTACGGCGCCGCGCACAAAATTGGGAACGGTATTGGTTACGGTGGAGCGAATATTGGTGCCAAATTGTTCGGAGGCAATGGTTACAAATAAGGCCCAATAGCCTGTGGCGAAGCCTATTCCGAAGCACATATATTTATAATAATCTACGCTAACTTGTTTGTTAAAAAGGTAAATAACCATTAGCACAAAAGAGAAAAACAAGTATAGATACACTACTTTTTTGCGGCTTTTTAAATACTGACTAAGGAGTCCGCTTACAAGGTCGCCTGCCGATAAACCTAGGTAGGCAAACATCACCGAATCGGCCACATCAATTTTACCAATGAGGCCTTGTGCTTCGGCAAATCGGTTCGATAAATTAACCATTACGCCAATGGCAAACCAAATGGGAAGGCCAATTAAAATGCAAGCGAGGTACTTTAAAAAGAGGCTCCATTTTTTAAACAAGGATAGAAAGTTGCCGCGTTTTATTTCATTGTTCTGAACCAAATTTTGATACATGCCACTTTCGTAAGCGCCTGCCCGCATAAGCAAAAGTGAAAGTCCCAATCCACCGCCCACTAAGTAAGTTGTTTGCCAGCCAAAACTTTTGCCCACTAAGCCTGCTACCACAGCGCCCAGGGCGCCAAAGGTTACAATAATCATGGTGCCATAGCCACGTTTTTCTTTGGGCATATTTTCTGCTACGAGGGTAATTCCGGCGCCAAGCTCGCCCGCCAAACCAACGCCTGCAATAAAGCGCATAAGGGCATATTGTTCTATGTTTACTACAAAGGCATTGATGATATTGGCAATGGAGTATAAAAAAATAGAGCCAAATAAAACGGAAACTCTTCCTTTTTTATCGCCCATAATTCCCCAAAGCAACCCGCCTAATAGCATGCCGGTCATTTGGAGGTTAAACAAAAATATTTCTTTTACTTTAAGCGCTTCGCCTGTAAAACCTAAGGCTTGCAGACTTTCATTTTTTACCACATTAAAAACAATGAGGTCGTAAATATCTACAAAATAGCCTAGGGCAGCTACAATAATAAGGAGGCTAACTTTGTTTTTGGCTTGCATGCGCTTTCTTTAGTGAAAGGCAAAATAGCAAATTATTTGATAAAAAAATCAGGCCTTGATAAGTTGTAGAATTTGCCCCAGGTATTTTTCGTCAATATGGTCAAAGTGATTTAAATATTCACTGTCTACATCCAGTACCCCAATAATTTGTTGGTTCGGACCGAAAAGGGGTAAAACTATTTCTGATTTGCTTGCGGCGCTGCAGGCAATATGACCCGGAAAGGCTTCTACATCTGGCACCACGAGACTTCGTTTTTGTTGCCAAGCGCTGCCACAAACGCCTTTTCCAAAGGCAATTCTGGTGCATGCAAGGGTGCCTTGAAACGGACCAAGTACGAGTTCGTTGCCTTTTACCAAATAAAAGCCAACCCACCACCAGCGAAAAGTTTCTTTTAAAACCGCGCAACAGTTGGCCAGGTTGGCTATTAAATCGGCTTCAGACTCAAGGAGTCCGCGCAATTGCGGCAAGAGTTGAAGGTATATTTCTTCCTTACCCAAAGAGGCGTTTAACTCAATGGTTTGCAAGGTAAATTATTTTGTGGCAGTGGTTGAATCTGCGGCAACTGGTGCTGTTTCTGTAGCAGGTACTGCTGTTTCTTCTGCCTTAACGTTTGCACTGTTTACAGAATAACCTGCACTTTCAGATTTGTATTTCTCGTTGTCGTTAAGGGTTTTTTGAGCTTCCTCGGTTCCGTAATGACAAGCACTTAAGGTAGCTGCAAAAGCAAAGGCAAATAAAATCTTCTTCATTTGTTTGATATTTTAATCTTTTTATTTTTTGTAAATAACGCTGCGAATATAAAAATTTGTTACACTTTATTTAAGTTCAAATTCTGAGTTTCCAATTTTAAAGCCTTCACAATACAATTCTGCCTTGTAATTTCCTTTTACAAACTCACTTCCTTTGTCCCAATAAATGCTTACTTGCTGACCTTCTTGGTTAAAATCGATGGATTTCTTTGTGCTGTATAAAGACTCTTCGTTTTGAAACTGGAAAGTACCAGAACCTGCTGCCTGGTTGTAAACAGTTGCGCCATCTGGGCCGGTTACTTTAAGGTAAACGTCTTTTTTGCCCATTTCGGTCACATAATTTTCATTGATAGCGAAGGTAATTTTTAATTGATCGATTTGAGAAACGCGGATGGTTTCTTTTTCTTTTCCATTCGAACGCAATTTAATACCGGTGATAAATAAGTTTTCGGTGCTTAACTTAGCGCCGATGGCCACTTTATTGCTAAGGCGAGAAATATCCATATTGAGGTTTTCGTTCTTGCGCTTCTGCTTATCGATATCGGTTTTGAGGGTTTTATTCTCGGAGTTAAGCGCAACAATTACGGTGTTAAGTGAGTCTATCTGACCAATGTATTTGCGTTTATAATAGCGCAATAAATCTAACTCGTCGTTGGCTTTTTCTAATTCATCTTTGGTGAGTTTACCCTTGCGTAAAATAAACTCTATGCGATCTGCAAAAAGCTGCAATGAGTCGTTTTTCTCACGCAAAAACTGGTCTAATACAGAATTTTTTCCTTTATAATCTGTTAATTCTAAATCGGTTTCTTTGAGCAAAATTTCTAAATCGGCGCGGGTAGAATCCGATTGGAACAATTCAACCTCTTTTACGGCTAGTTTTTTATCGGTTTTAAAGTAATTAAAGGTAAAGAATGCCAGTAACATTAGGAGTAGAATATTGATAACGGTCTGAGAAATGATGATAACTCTATACCGTTTTAACTTTTTTTCTTCATTTTGCATGCTACAAAAATACACTTAGATTCCAATTCCCCGCCCTACTTTTTCCACTATATTGATATTAACAAACTATTTTCTGCCCGATTCACTATAATTGCGTAAAATATTACCACCGTGAAAATCACTACCACGCCCATCGAAGGAATTTTAATAATTGAACCTCAAATATTTAAGGATAGTAGAGGTTATTTTTTCGAAAGTTACAACCAAGACAAGATGCAGGAAGCGGGCATAAATCTTCAATTTGTGCAAGACAACCAGTCTCTATCTCAAAAAGGGGCAGTGCGCGGTTTGCATTTTCAAGCGCCACCGTTTGAACAAGGGAAATTGGTGCGTGTGGCCAAAGGAGCGGTGAATGATGTGGTGGTAGATATTCGAAAAAACTCCCCTACTTATGGCCAAAATTTCACCATAGAACTCAGCGCCGAAAATCAAATGATGTTTTGGATTCCGCCGGGTTTTGCTCATGGTTTTGAAACCCTTGAAGACGATACCCTTTTTTTATACAAGTGCACCAATATGTATAGCAAGGTTTCGGAAGGGGGTTTGTTTTGGAACGATCCAAATCTTGGAATACAATGGAAAACCATGGAGCCCATTGTGTCTGATAAGGACCAAATTTTGCCATTATTTAAAGACTTTACAAGCCCCTTTTAAGTATGATTGAAAAGCAAATAGACAACAATGTTCTCGGCTTAATTAATCAGTTGAAGGAGAAATACGAAGCCAATGGTCAAGATTTTAAAGCTTACCTCGAAGGACTAGTGTACCAAGAATATACCAGCTATTGGGATTATGTTCAGATAGATACCTTATTGAGTTTACAGAAGCCAAAAACAAATATTCCGGATGAAGAAATCTTCATCATGTATCACCAAATTACGGAGCTTTATTTTAAGTTGTCGTTGCATGAGTTAAAGCAATTGTCTGATCGCAAAGGAAATTTAGATGCGGTATTTTTTACCCAACGTTTAAAGCGAATCAATGCCTATTTTAAGAACCTCACGCATTCTTTCGACATTATGGTGGAAGGCATGGAGAAGGAACAATTTCTTAAATTTAGGATGAGTCTTTTGCCTGCCAGCGGCTTTCAATCGGCTCAATACAGGAAAATAGAACTTTGCTGCACCAACTTATTGAGCTTGGTAGACAAAGAGCACCGAGGCCAATATTCTAATGAGAGCAAACTAGAAGACATGTTTCAATACATTTATTGGAAACATGGCGCAACAGAATCGGGCACAGGCAAAAAAACGCTTACCCTTACCCAATTTGAACAAAAATACACAGGCGAACTACTGCGATTGGCGCATGAGTACCAAGATAAAAACATGGCAACGCTTTACGATTCTTTGCCTGTTGCTCACAAAGCAAACCCGCAATTAATAGCCGAGCTAAGGCAATTGGATCAGAACGTAAATGTAAATTGGCCTTTGGTACACTATAAATCTGCCGTTAAATATTTAGCCAAACAACCCAGCGATGTTGCCGCTACAGGGGGCACAAATTGGCAGAAATACTTGCCTCCGCGCTTTCAGGTAAGGGTGTTTTTTCCGCAATTGTGGAGTGAACAAGAAATAATAGATTGGGGTCGCACTGCGTTTGAATAAACATGAGAATTATATTTACCATTTTGTTTCTTTTTATTGCCAGCTTTAGCTTTGGGCAAGTTGTTGAGAAAACCATTTCGGTTGGAGAAAAAATTTATATTTTACCTTGTAAAAAAGGTGCAAAAGAGTTTGTTGCCATGGATGTTTATGCCCGAACCAAACCCTTTGATAAAAGCAAGATAGACACCTTAACAGGCGAAGGTTTGTTACAAGAGTTTTTTAACGATAAAAGTATTGATGCCAAGCGCTTGCCATGCAGCATGGGTGGCTATTACTACCGCATTGCAGCCTACCACGAATTTGAGGATAAAGGCACAGTTAAACGCGTTTTATTGTGTTATACAAGCTATCCATTAACCCTTATTTGGATAGAATTAGACAAGGCAAATGAGTTAGGCGAAATTTCATTTAATTAGCGGATTAGCAGGTGAAGGTAAATGTTTATACAGATGGCTCTGCTAGAGGAAATCCGGGCAGGGGCGGCTATGGGGTGGTGATGATAAGTGGGCAGCACCGCAAAGAAATGAGTGCAGGGTTTAGGCATACTACCAATAACCGCATGGAGTTATTGGCTGTAATTGTGGCCATTGAATCCATGAAATTACCTAACCTTCATATTACGGTTTACACCGATAGCAAATATGTGTGCGAAGCGGTTGAAAAAAAATGGGTTTTTGCTTGGGCTCAAAAAGGCTTTATAGGCAAAAAAAATCCCGATTTATGGCGCAGGTTATTGGCCTTATATCCTAAACACCAAATTCAATTTAAGTGGATAAAAGGCCATGCCGGACATGCCTTGAACGAGCGTTGCGATCAATTGGCAACCGAGGCAGCAGATGGAGGCAATTTGCAGGTGGATACTTGGTATGAAAACGAAAATAAAGAAAAGGGCTTGGGTTTTCCTGCGTAAGTGGGGATTGGTGCCAGCATTGAGGTTGTGGCAATTTGACTCTAATTTGTGTCATTTTTTTCTTTGCGAAAATTTGTTATCTTTGTTATATATAAAACACCACGTACCATGTTGAAAATACTGGTTCCTACCGACTATTCGCCCGAGGCAAAAAACGCTTGTTTATATGCCTATCATTTTGCTCTGTTTACCAATAGCACTTTGGTCTTGTACCATGCCATTCCAGCAGTTATGGCGGTTACCGACATTCCCTACGAGAATTATTATTTAGACGAAGTAGAGGAAAAAGATTTGTTGCTGAGTGCATTTCAACAGCTCCTTGTAGAAAACGATTTGCACCCAAACGCCATACAAATAGAAGCCCATGTTGATTTGCAAAACGTAATTTCTTATGGCATCAAAAATGCATGTGAAATACACCAATGCGACCTTATTATTTTGGGTACTCATGGTGCCAGCGGTTTTAGAAAAATATTCTTAGGAAGCAATACGGCTCAATTGATTTCGGAAGCCAAAACCCCTGTCATTGCTGTACCTAAAGCATATCGGTTCGAACCGATTTATCATTTAATCTATGCTTCTGATTTAGAAAATCTGGAGGAAGAGTTGGGTATTTTGGTGCCTTTTGCAGAGGTCTTTCATGCAGCACTTGAAATATTTTATTTTGATTATGCTGGTCCAGAAAGTGAGCAGCTAATTTTAGATGCAGAGCAGTTCATTTTTGAACACATGTATAAAAATATTAAGCTCAATATTAAAAAGGGAAGCATCCATTTGTCCATTGCAGAAAACTTAAAAAGGCAAATCAATACCAACAATACGCAAATGCTGGTTATGGTGCGTGCAGAACACAGCTGGATTCAAAAATTGATGCTAAGTAGCAACTCCCAAAAAATGGTTTTAGACCCAGGACTTCCAATTTTGGTCTTACATAAAACTGCCAATTAATTATATTCGCCGGCACTCATAAATCAGCCTATTAGGCTGTTTTCTTAACAATAATTACGCTCGGCATTGCCAATTAAACTGCTTTCTGCAAAAATTGAAGGATGCGCGCATTTACCTTATCGGCCGATTCTATTTGAACAAAATGTCCGCTATGGGGAATCAATTCAAGTTCGCAATTTGGGATTAATGCCGCGGCTTTTTTAGCCAATTTCTCTGTGGTTTCTGATACGTGCATAAGCTTGTTTGGTATAAAAGCATCGTGCTTGCCAAAAATAATTAAGCTAGGTTGCATCAGCTCTTTGAGGAAAGGAACCACTTGCTCATCTAACATGGCTTCAATGTTTTTTTGCACCATTTTTCGCCAATACTTTCCACTTTCGCCACTCATTAATTTATGCAAATCGCTAATGATGTGCTTGGCATCTTTTTTTTGTTCGTTGTAATAACTGTTCTGAATGGCTGCCTCTAAACTCATGGCATCGCCATACATTAATGCACCCAAACTCAACATACTTTTCATAATGGTTTTTTCAAAATCAGAATAAAACTCCAAGCCACTTGCACCCAATAACACCAAGCGATCAACCAATTGCGGATAGCGCAAGGCTATTAACAAAGAAACGTGTCCGCCCATGCTATGTCCCACCAAAACCACCTTGCTTAAATTCATTTCTTGAATAAAACGTGCCACACTTTCGGCATAAAAAATTAAGGTAAAAGGATAATCGCCACGCGACGATAAACCATTGCCGGGCAGGTCTATGGCCACACAGCGTGCATGGTCTTTTAAGAAATCTATATTGTGTTTAAAAACCGGAATATAATTGGCAAGTCCATGAATAAACAGCAGGGTATATTGGCCACTGCCTTCATCGCAATAGGCAATTTCTATATTTGAACCTATATTGCACTGCTTTACTGGGTAAGGATATTTGATCATTTGTAGGGCGAGTATAAAGCTTATATTTGAAGAAAAATCTGACTTTGCAAAAAAAGATTCTCATTCTACGTTTTAGTTCTATTGGCGACATTGTATTAACCACGCCTGTAGTGCGTTGTCTTAAACAGCAATTGGGAAATATTGAATTGCATTACTTAAGCAAAGCGGCCTTTGCTCCTATTTTAGCCAGCAATCCATATATTGATAAAATTATAGTATTAGATAAACATCCCATTCAAATGGGACTTTTTCTAAGGCAAGAAAAGTATGATTTGGTGATAGACTTGCACCACAATTTGCGCACGGCTATGATAAAGGCAGCATTAGGCGTGGAGGCGCATTCTTTTCCTAAGCTAAACATAGAAAAGTTTTTGATGGTTAACTTTAAAATTAACCAGCTACCACCCCTTCATATTGTGGATAGATACCTATCTACCACCAAGCATTTGGGCGTGGTGAATGATGCTATGGGATTAGATTATTTTATCCCAAAGGAAGATGAGTTGGAGAATTTGTTTGGGTTCAAACCGAAAGAAAAAGAATACTATACTTGGGCAATTGGTGCGCAACATTTTACCAAGCGTTTGCCCAATGATAGGATTATTGAAAAGGCCAAAAAATTATCGCATCCTGTGGTGTTGTTAGGAGGCAAAGAAGATGTTGTTAATGCGGCAGAAATTGAGGCAGCTTTGGGCCAAAATTGCGTAAATTTCTGCGGTAAAATTAGCCTGAACCAATCGGCTTGGTTGGTAAAAAATAGCTTGCATTTATTCACCAACGATACGGGTTTGATGCACATTGCGGCCGCTTTAAAAGTGCCTACAACTTCCTTTTGGGGCAATACCTTGCCGGCCTTTGGCATGACACCCTATTATGGCAAGCATAACATTGCGCATGATATCGTTGAAAACAACAATTTACCTTGTCGCCCATGCAGCAAAATTGGCTATCAAAAATGTCCGAAAGGTCACTTTAATTGTATGAATAATCTTTAGAAGAAAAAGGTTTTAAGCAGGTGCATTTATCTAATGACATGCTTTAACACAACTTAATACGCATCTATAAAAAATCCTTAATCAATATAGTCTTGCAGGTAGGCAAATTTTTCCATCAATTTTCCTCCAGAGGCAATGGTAGCATGTTCAATAATTTGCTCTTCGTCTGCATCTAATAAACAAGGCAAAACGTGTCGAACCAACTGCTCGCCAAACTCTATACTGGCATCGAAAGGCAGCTCGCAAGGCAGATTAGACACCGCTTGCACGTCTACCACATTGGGTTGAAAAGGCGCCACCTCTTTCTCTGAATACACATTGTAACCATAGAAAGGATTGAGTATGGTAGAGCTTCTAATGGTGCTAGGCACCGGACCCGGAATATCGCAGGTTATATCAGAAATTATTTTGATTCTAAAATCGCTGTTTTTAATTTCTTCGTGCGTAAAAAATGGCTCAATTCCTGGTTTCCAAAACACGGCATTAATCATGATATCAGCTCGCTTGGCATACAAACCAAAACACGATTTATAATCTTCGGGATGCTTGTAAAAATCAGACTTATCCCAGTTGCGTCCATCTTTGCGTTCGTAATAATCTTCGCTGCGCAAGTGCACAAAAATAGGACGGTTATAATCGTCTTCTAAAAACTCTTGCTGACTAACCTGGTGTATTTTTAATTTCCTTAAAAACTCAATGCTGCCGTGTGCTACGCGGCCATCGCCGCAAACAACTATACGTATAGGCGGAATTTTTAAGCCTTTATATTGGTTCAGCAATTCCTCATAATTCTTTAATTCATTAGCAGGTTTAAGTGTGTAGTAAGCATATTTTTTGCCCAACATTAACAAGGCATAATGCGTACCCACAATTCCGGCAAATCGGCCAAATCCGATAATTCTGTTGCCTGCATCCCACACCAAGGTTTCGTAATCTACCAAGGTAATATTTTTGGCAATAATGGCCCTCAACAAGCCACGGTTGTGCGCTTGCTTTTTGATGGTATGCGAGAAAAATAAATACGTTTTATTGGGAATTAATTGATCGATGGGCACTTCTTTTACCCCCAATAAAATATCACATTCGCTTAAATCTTCCTTCAATTCTATGCCCGCTGCCAAGTATTCTTCGTCAGAAAAACACCTAAAAGGCGAGGGCTGAACCAAGACTTTTGTATCTGGAAAATACTTATGTAATTCAATGCAATGCTCCGGTGTAAGCGGCGTGCGCAAGTCCTCTGGCTTTTTGCCTTCTCTTACTATCCCAATTATTTTTGCCATAATTCTTAGTGTAAAATTACTGCCCCAATTTTATGAGAGAGTATTTGTTGCTTTTCCTTTAGCAGCTTATACACTTCCATATTTAAGTGCAGGTCTTGTTCCAAATTATTATCTTGAGCGTCTTTTAATTCTTGCTGAACTTGATCCAATAATTTATTTAATTGATGTTTTTCTAAATACAACAAAGCAGAGGTAATATCCTTCATAAAAATATCATCTGGATCTTCCATAATAATGTCGTACTTACTAACCCAACGTTTGCTCATTTCATGCATCACCGTAAGCAGACCAGCCGCGGCAGAAGAAATAATTGGGTTTACATGTTGGGTAAAAGTTTGGGCGTTAAATTCCTCTTCTTTTACCAAATAAGCCTTAAATTCGTTTAACAACAAACGCATCACTTCGTGCTCAAAAACTACCTCATCGGCATCCATTTTCTGAACTATAAAATCGGCAATATTTCTATACCCTTCTGCGGGCTTATGTCCGTGTAAAATCAATAACTTTATTACATACTGCTCCTGGTCGTACCGCGGCGAATCCAGCATGATTTGCGCCAGTTCTTCCTCGTGTGGCACATCCCTTGGTTCAGCACTAATCCATTCTTTTTCTTTGGCTGTTAAGAACCCATTTCTACTTTTATTTAACTCGGTAATGAGCAATTGCTCATTCATATCTAGCAAGGCCGCACACTCACGTATAAACGCCATGCGCTTAATGCCATCCGGAATCTTGCTAATGCTTTCTACAATATCGCGGGTAACTTGCGCTTTCTTTAGAGGATCATGTGCTGCATCTTGCAACAAAAGGTTGACCTTAAACAAGATAAAATCGCGGGTTTCTTTAACCAAATATTGTTGAAAGGCCTCTGCTCCTACTTTCTTTGAATATGAATCTGGATCGTTGCCATCTGGGAACAGCAACACCTTAACATTTAACCCTTGCTCCAACAACATATCAATACCGCGCAAACTGGCTTTAATACCCGCTGCGTCGCCATCGTATAAAACAGTTACATTGTCGGTATGCCGCTTAATAAGCCTAATTTGATTTTCTGTTAAAGAAGTACCACTAGAGGCCACCACATTTTCTACCCCAGATTGATGCATAGAAATTACATCGGTATAACCCTCCACCAAATACACAAAATCGTTTTGCCTAATGGCATTTTTGGCAAAAAACAACCCATATAATTCATTGCTTTTATGATACAGCAAGGTCTCTGGCGAGTTCACATATTTGGCACTCTTCTCATCCTTTTTTAGCTGCCTGCCAGCAAAGGCAATTACCTTTCCGGTTGCGCCATGAATTACAAACATCACCCGGCCGCGGTAGGCATCATACAGCTTTCCTTGGTCGTTTTGTTTAACCAATCCGCCCTTTACCAGAAGCTCAGAATTATATTGCTTATTAAGCGCCTCGTTGGTAAAGTGATCCCAACTATCGTGGCTATAACCCAACTTAAACTTTTTAATAATATCGGTTCTAAATCCACGCTCTTCGAAATAAGAAAGGCCAATGTTTTTTCCCTCCTCACTCTCCCACAATTCTTGTTCAAAATAATCGGCCACCCAATTGTTTAGAATTTGCAAACTCTCTTTTTCTGAACGCAATGCACGCTCTTGGTCTATGTTTACATTCTCCTGCTGTGGCCAGTCGATGCGATAGCGTTCAGCCAAATTTTTGAGCGCCTCAATATAACCGAGGTTATCGTGCTCCATGATAAAATTAACCGCATTGCCGGCCTTTCCACAACCAAAGCACTTATAAATACCCTTGGCTGGTGAAACAGAAAAAGAGGGCGTTTTTTCATTGTGAAACGGACACAAGCCACTGAGGTTTGCTCCCCGCCTTTTTAGTCGCACAACATCGCTCACCACCTCCTCAATATTGGCCGCGTTTAATATTTCTTCTATTTTACTTTGTGGTATCAAATGGTGCCGAAGATAGTATTTTTTGAGATAGGCTTAAAACATAAAAATAGCGTTTTTCCAATTCGTAAAAAATTGCCGATTTTTTCTCTTTAACTAAAATTGTAATTTTGAGCATGCACAAGTTACAAGTAAGAACCGTTAATCTAACCCGGTACGTTAGCCCCCTGCGGGAGGGAGGTTCTATGCCTCATTTGGCAGAGGCCGATGACGGTTTTTTGTATGTGGTAAAATTTAGAGGAAGCTTTTGGCCGAACCGAAGGCGATGAAGAAATTCAGGATTTACTTAAAGCAAGCACCGGCCTTAATTTGGCCTTGCATTTTTTTTCAGGCTCAATCAGCTACGACCCCTTGGTGGGCGCTGTGGATACCTTGTTGGCCTCACAAATTGGTTGGCTCAATAACCTGCTTATGAACATGGACCGCGCAGTGCGTAGTACCAATATGCTCATGTGGAACAAAGAACTTTGGTTAATAGACCACGGTGCAGCCTTATATTTTCATCATGCTGACAATATTTGGGATCAGAAAGCAAGCCAAAATTTCGGTTTGATCCAAAAACATGTTTTACTGCAACTAGCCACCCGCATGGCCGAGGCACATGAAATTGGCAGGATTGCGCTTACAGAAGAAAAAATAAAAGTCATTACCGCATTAATTTCAGGTGCCTGAATTGAGAGCGATTTAATTTATCCCAGCATAGCAGAACAGCGCAATGCCTATACACAATATTTGGTTCAGCGCATTCACCAATTTGGCCACATTTTAAAGGAGGTAGGCCATGGATAATTACCTGTTTGAGTATGCTGTTATTCGCTTTATGCCAAAAGTAGAACGCCAAGAATTCATCAATGTAGGCGTAATTTTATTTTGCAAAGACTTGGGTTATTTGCAACTTAAATACCATTAGCATGCCCATAAAATTTTGGCCTTAGCACCACAATTTGAGGTGGCAGAAATTGAACAAAATTTACTGGCCTTTCATAAAATTTGTATAGGAGAAACCAGCGGTGGACCAATTGGAGAACTGTCATCTGCCGAACGATTTCGTTGGCTCACAGCCACCCGCAGCAACATTCTTCAAAGCTCCAAAGTGCATCCAGGTCTTTGCAAAAATCCAGCATTAGCACTCGAGAAATTGTTTTTAGATTTGGCAGGATGAGGTTGAAGAAAAAAGCTCAAAAATGGCGTGTAATTTTTTGTGTTGGTTCTAGTTTTTTTTGGCATAAACTGGCTAAAATATTAGCTATTTTACATCAAAATGGGTATATTTGTTTAATATATTAGCTAAAAATATGAGATTTGGAGTCGATAAAATTCCCAGTGATTTGCTGATTGATATTGCAAGCAATCACAGAACATTGAGGAAGCAAATGGGGTATTCTCAAAGCGAGTTGGCAAGGCGTTCTGGGGTTTCATTGGGCAGTTTAAAGCGCTTTGAGTTAAGCGGACAAATATCTTTGGAATCACTCTTAAAATTGGCTCATCTCTTAGGGCATTTAAACGATTTCGAAAAATTGCTAAACCCAATTCCTAATTTGTCTGAGATTGAAAAATTATTTAGTGATAAAACCAGAGCCTAATGGAGCAAATAAAAAAATTATTGGTATCAATTAGGTTAGCCAATGAAGAAGTCTCTTTAGGCGAGCTGGTAAGTGAAAGCAAAGGAATTTATTTCAAATATTTTCCAAGTTTTATTGAAAGAGGGATACAGATTTCTCCTTTTAAACTTAAACTTGGTGCAGAAATTAGACAAGCAGATGCACTGCCATTTGATGGCTTGTTTGGCGTATTTGCCGATTCAATGCCAGACGGTTGGGGCCGATTATTATTGGATAGAGCATTAGCCGAAAAGGGTATTAGAAACGCTAACTTGTCATTGTTAAATCGTTTGGCATTTGTTGGTAGCAAAGGCATGGGTGCTTTAACATATAGGCCAGAGATGGAAATAGAACATTTGCTGAGATTTGAATTTGAATTGGATGCTATTGCTTCATCTAGCAAACAAGTTTTGGAAGGATTAGAAAGTAAGGTGATAGATAAATTATTTGCCTTGGGTGGCTCATCGGGCGGTGCCCGACCAAAGATATTAGTTGCTTTTAATAATATAACAAAAGAGATAATAGGTTCAGACCAAATCTTGCCTATAGGGTTTGAGCACTGGTTGATAAAATTTCCATCTTCTAACGATAGTATTGACATCGCCAATATAGAATTTTCATATTATAAAATGGCCTTAGATGCAGGTATAGAAATGAGTGAATGCCGCTTATTTACTGGCGAATCTAATAAGCAATATTTTGGCACTAAGCGTTTTGATAGAGTTGGAAAATCGTGTATACATATGCATTCAGCAGCTGGAATTATGCATGATAATTTTAGGCAAAGTAATTTAGATTATGGTAACCTCATGGATTGTGCCTTTAAACTAGAAAATGATGTAATAGCTTATGAAAAAATATTGCGTTTGGCAGCCTTTAATGTTTTTGCGCACAACAGAGACGATCATAGTAAAAACTTTTCATTTTTGATGAATTCCGATGGCATTTGGCGCGCTGCACCAGCTTATGATTTAACATTTTCTTCATCGAGTCATGGCATGCACAGCACCATGATTGCCGGTGAGAGCGCCAACCCCACCAAAAAAAATTTAATAGATTTAGGCAGATATTTTAAAGTAAATAATTCGAAAAAAATCATTGATCAGGTTTACAACGTGGTACAAAATTGGCGCTTTTACGCAGAAAAATCTGGGGTTGGAAAACAATCTATAAAAAGAATTGAATCGGTAATTGTCAAGTGAAGCTATAATTATCGAACTTAAAATGTATTATAAATGGGGAAAGGACAGTTAGAGTCTGCTCAACAACTCAGCTTCAAAAGTTTACTGTCAAAAAGCTGTGTAAATAGCAGCAATATTTGTATAAAAAAGTCCAACAAGGAAAGCCTCGTTGAATTACAATCATTTATTCGATTCAGCATTTTTTAATGCTGAATTTGGGTTAAAGAAATACCAAGCTTTTTGGGCATTTAATTCTCTTAGCTCTCGGGGGATGATTTTTACCCAAATTACCCAGTGAAAATGAAATGCCCACACTGTGATTCCAAAATTGATCATTTATTGAATTCATCGTTGATACTTTACCATCTCCTGCATCGCTTGTTGTATAAGCGTAATTGCTTTGAAGGTTTATCCCAATATACTTCGATATTCTAATAATCATACCCACGCCTAGTGCAACATTTATTTCATTCATGGCAGTATCATTCTGTGCAGGGAGGTTTACGTTGCGATATCCCAAGCCAGACACAACAAAAGGAGTTAGAAGACCATCACGGATAGTTGCAAATTTCCATTTAATATGAAGATCAACAGCATCTATTCTACGAAAGAAAAAAGTTGAGCCACTTAAGTTATGGTATCCCCATTCGCCATGAGAATAGCTCAGAGCTAAATCAAAACGTTTATTGATATACCGATTTATCGAAAATCCAGAAAAGCCTGGTTCGTTTGTTTGAATAAGTGTATTGTCTGCATCATAAAAGTTATTTGACAGTAAAGAAAAATGAAAAAAACCATTGCCCAAATCTCCATTATATTCGCTAATCCCGACATGTACACCAAGGGCCCAAGGATATTCGGCCGTTTGCGAGTTTGAAATTAAGGGTAGAAAAAAACATAGGCTTGCTGATAAATTGAAAGCCAACTTTTTCATACCATTTGTTATTATAGAAACACGATGCAATTTAGTGCTAAAAGACATCTAAGCTTTTACAAATGATTGGGATTCTTTGTTGTATTTCCCACATATCTACAGCTCATATTAATGAGGTATTCTATATGAAGGTTCATGTTGGCTACTTCGTTACCGTATTTGTATGTCGGTATAAACTTCTCGCCCACTAAAAACGGGAAAGGCACCCGAAGGTGCCTTGGTAGTCCCTGAAGGACTCGAACCTTCGACCTACGGTTTAGAAAACCGTTGCTCTATCCAGCTGAGCTAAGAGACCTGGAAAATGAGTGGCAAAATAAGCCTATTTCATGCGCTTTCGCAATGTTTTTTTTACTTACACAAAATTTTAACAGCCGTCAATGGCCTTTTGGCCTCATGTTCAAGCTCCTTATTTACATTGTTGCATTCTAAATTTAATCAGAAATGAAGATGCCAAGGTTATTAATCCAATAAAAAGAATGGCATATTCTAGGTTCCAAATATCAGAAATTACACCTGTTATTAATGCGCCAACAGCATAACCTAGGTCTCGCCAAAACCTAAATACCCCCATACTTTTTGGCCTGTCTATGGGATGTGTTTGCTCTGCAATACCCGCCAAAAAGGTGGGATAGACCAAAGCCGTTCCAATACCCAAGCCAAATGCCAACAATTCAAAATGCCAATATAAACTTGCGCCTGGCATAAATAAAATACTAATAGCTTGCAACAACATACCCAAAAACAGCAACTTTTTCTTGCAAATTCTATCGGCCAAAAAGCCCGTAAACAATTGCCCAATGCCCCAAACCGCTGGATAAATACCTACAATTATTCCAACCGAAGTTAAATCAAATCCTTTCGCAATTAATACCATCGGAAAAATGCCCCAAACCATCCCATCATTTAAATTATTGACCAATCCAGCTTGGGTTATTGAACTTAAATTTTTATCGGTCCAGGTAGTGGTCCAAAATACATTTTTTGAACGCAATATTGTACTCTCACTCCCCTCAAGTATTGCATGGCTATGGGTATCCTTTACAAGGAAAATAGAAGCAAGCAAACCCAATACCAGCAAGCCTATTCCAATGTAAAAAGGATAAGGGCGCAAGCCATACTCCGTGGCAATATATCCTGTAAAAAAAGCCACTAAAGCAATGGAAAGATAGCCCGCAAATTCATTTAACCCCATGGCCAATCCACGTTGCTTCGACCCTACTAAATCAATCTTCATTAACACCGTGCTGCTCCATGCCAAACCTTGATTAATGCCCAACAAAACATTAGCCGCCACTATCCAATTCCACGAGGGCGCAAACATAAGCATGAAGGGAATTGGAATGGCAATTACCCAACCCATCACCAATAGCTTTTTACGTCCAAATAGGTTGGCCAAAGTACCCGTTAACAAATTGGTAAACGCTTTAACCAATCCAAAAACTACAATAAAAGAAAGCACGGCCAACTTAGCCGATAAAGCAAATTCTTGAACAGCAATTTGAGGCAAAATACTCCGCTCCATCCCTACCATTCCACCCACAAAAGCATTGATGAGAACCAGCAAAAAAAACTGTTTCCAATTCTCTTTCAAACCCAATTTTGGTTCAGCCAAAACCCCATGCGTTTCCTTTGTCTTCATATAAAACAAAGGTCATTTTAAGCTAAATCAAATCCTTTAACATTTGATAAATAATTAACGCACCTTGTTGCGAATGCGGCTTAAACTAACTTGAGTAATGCCAAGGTAAGAAGCAATGTGCTTTAGCGGAATCCGCTTCACAATATTGGTAGCCAAAAGTAAATCTTGGTACCGCTCCTCGGCACTGTGAAATTGAATGCGCTCCATGCGCCTAATAGTCTTTACATAAGAAGCCTCAAAAATCAATCGAAACAAGCGCTCCACCAAGGGAAACCGATCATATAACTGACTTAATTGTGTTGCATTAATGGCAATAATTTCGGCGTTCTCCAATATTTGAATGGCCTTTTGCGAAGGTTCGCCTGTAAACAAACTTTCTAAGCGCGCTATTAAATCGCCCTCAAATGCAAAGTATTCTGTAATATCTACGCCATCTTTATAGTAAAAAATGCGGGCCACCCCAGACTTCAAAAAGTATAAGGTTTTGCAAGTATGTCCAAACGCTTGTAATAGCTCGTTCTTTTTGGCGGTCTGAACCAAACACGTTTGCGCAAGGGCCTTCTTAGCATCCTCTGGCAAACGAACAAGGGTATCGAAATAGGCAAAAAGTTGCTCCACGTTTGTTTGAATTATTATTTATTTGCACCGCCAATTATTGTTATCTGTTTTAACCAAAGTAATACACGAAATTAGTGCTTTTTCTTCAAAATGTTAAGGTATCAAAAAAGAATGAACAAGCTATTGATTTAGTTTAATTAACTTGCACGTCTATCAGCATGAGTATTGGTTAGAACCGAAAAAATTATGAAAATTGAAATTTGGAGTGATGTAATGTGCCCATTTTGCTACATAGGCAAAAGGAAATTTGAGGTGGCTTTGGAAAAATTTGCGCACAAAGATGAAGTGGAAATTATTTGGAAAAGCTATCAATTAAATCCCAATATGGTGGATCAGCCAAACAAGGATGTGTACGAATATTTAGCAGAGGTTAAGGGACAATCGAGGGATTGGTCAATAAAGATGCACCAATCTGTTGTGACTTCTGCGGCCGAAGTTGGCCTAGATTATCGTTTTGACATTGCAAAAGTTGCCAATTCGTTTGATGCGCATAGGCTAATTCAACTGGCTAAAAAACACAACTTAGGAGGTGCCATGGAGGAGCGATTGTTTAAGGCATATTTTACAGAAGGGGCCTTAATTAGCGATGCCAATATCCTAACAAAATTGGGCACAGAAATTGGCCTAAAGGAGGCAGAAGTGAAGCAGGTTTTGGCTGGAGATGAATTTGCCCAAGAAGTTCAACTCGATGCCTATGAGGCGCAGCAAATGGGTTGCAGTGGTGTGCCATTTTTTGTATTCAATCGTAAAATGGCGGTGCCAGGTGCGGTGGATAGTGCGGTATTTTCGGAGGTATTGGAGGAGGCCTATCAAGAATGGATGAAGGATAATTCTACCTTAAAGTTTGACCAAAAAGACGGTGCCATTTGTACGCCCGAGGGCGATTGTAAATAAGATTATAATTTGGAATCAAAGCTGCTTTGCCCAACTTAATGGCTCTATTACAGATTTGCTTTCGGTATAATTGAGTAATTGTGCGTATTTTTGCTTCATTATGTCAGAAAAAATAACACCTTGCCCTATTTGCAAATGCGAATATACCTATGCAATGGATCATTTAATGGTTTGTGCGGAATGTGCGCATGAATGGAACCAAGAGGAAGCCGAGAATGAGGAGAAGGCATCATCTGCGGGGTTAATTGTAAAGGATGCCCATGGCAATTTGCTGCAAGATGGCGACTCGGTGAGCATCATAAAAGATTTGCCTGTAAAAGGCTTTTCTAGATCTATAAAAGTGGGTACCAAGATAAATAACATAAGATTAGTTGCTGGCGATCATAATATAGATTGCAAAGTGGGAGAATTTGGCGCCATGGCGCTAAAGAGCGAATTTGTGAAGAAGGTTTAATGGTATAAACTTCTTTCCTAGAAATTAGTTCAAAACCTATATTTGTTTTTAAATATCCTAATTACCTATGAAAACAGGCTTTTTATTTTTTTTTGGCAATTTACCTATTTGTTTCTATCCCAAATGTAAAGGCACAAATGCCCAGCATTACAGGCTTTGCTCCTGCGGCAGCACACCCACGTGCTATTTTAACTATTTATTACAGGCTTTGCTCCTGCGGCGGCATACCCACGTGCTATTTTAACTATTTATTACAGGCTTTGCTCCTGCGGCGGCATACCCACGTGCTATTTTAACTATTTATGGTACAAATTTAAACGTTGGCACAGGGGCTAGGCATGTATTTGTGGGCAATGTAAAGGCCCAGGTGATAAGTGTTAGTTCAGATTCTATAAAAGTACGTGTGCCTTTTGGTGCCATTGTGGGGCCAATAGCTTTAAGTGCCAATAACAAAACTGTATGTAGTAATTTACATTTTGTACCCACCTATCCGGCCAGCACGGCCACCCCTAGCAACTTAAATTTCTGGCCCACCGAAGGCGATGTAAACATTGCTCAAATTGGTATGAGAAATGACGTCGCTTATAAAAGTGGCGATATGGATAATGATGGAAAAGTGGATTTGTGCACTAAATTAGAAATTTTGAACTACCCAAGTACCCTAATTTATGACCCTTATTACGTTAAATTAAGGCTTTTTAAGAACAATAGTAACAATACAGGTGGTCTTAGTAATGCTAATTTTGATAACCCAATAGATTTTATTGCTGATAGCTCTGTAACAGGAAAGTTTAATTAAATTAGTGATTTTGAAATAGGTGATATTAATAGCGATGGAAATTTAGATTTGGTAGCAAGAACAGACTCTGGGGTGGTGTTTTTTATTAATAAAGGCTTAGGTATTTCTGCTACTCTGTTTACGCGAGTTTTAATTCAAAATCCAGACCTAGACAAAAAACCAACAAATATTTTGAATAAAAATGCTTTGGTATTAAAAGATTTTGATGCAAATGGCAAACTAGATGTTTTGGTAACTACACCTAATAAATTAATTATTTTAGTTAACAATTCAATTTCATCCTCCATTACTCAATCTAGTTTTCAAATAAAAACAATTAAAAGCTTACCATATTCAAGTATTGGGTGGACAGTATGTTCAGACGATTTAACAAATGATTCAAAACCAGATATAGTATATAATAATGTTTCTGTTACTACCGATTCAATTTTCATTTTACAAAATGACTTTGGAACTTCATCACCTATTCTAGATTCTAACTCATTTTTAGGCCCTATTATTTCAAGATATTTAGGTGCCCCACGTTTTTCCAAAATAGAAGATTTTAATCAAGATGGGTCTCTTGATTTGGCAACTAGTTTCAACTCAAACAAACTTGGCCTTCAAAGTAATATGCTACTCCCTCAAAAGTTGCTTCTGCTTCACTTGTCCACCTTACTTGTTTAGCCATTTCTTATATTTTTTCATTGCCACAGAATGAGGACGGGTTTCGCCTTGTTGAGATTGTTTTAATCCTCTTTCAACAGAAGCCTGAATTGGTTCTGGTAATTCCTCAAACCAATTATCCGGTTGGCTCTCAAATATAGATTTGATATAGGTAATGATTTCCTTATTGTCTGTATTCAGTATCTTCTTCGCTAAATCTACTTTTGCGGTTGCTATATTCATGGGTGACCTTATTATTTCCTCAAATTTACGAAATTTTCATGTGTTTCTCATCCAAGTGGGTGAAACTTCTTGATCAGCTCTCTTTGGTTGTCAACAGAAGTATGGCTATACATGAAGGTAGTCTATATTCATTCATGTTTAACAACACTTGCACGGCTATTCTTGATGGCACGTTCCGTATTAAAATCTCTTACAATTTCTGACGGCTTTTTCCAAACCAATGGACTTACATCATGATACCATTTTTCCAGCGTTTCTTTACTATCACCATGCTTAGTATAAAAATCTATTAGCTTGCTTTTGTTAGGTATATTCATTTCAAATTTCAGCAACCACAATACAAAGACAATAAAAAGTAACCAATTTGGTTACAATCCCAAAAATATTTCCAATCCTATTAAACAAATAAAGGCTCACCCATAAGAGGATGAAGCTTTCAGCAATGTTCAGAAGAACTTTACCCCAACGGGTGAAACCTATTAATCATTTCCCGTTGTTCGTCAATTGATACCTGTCTATAGGGTAAGGTTAACGATGTAATTTACCAAAATATTTTTGATGTTTACCACCTAATGTTATTAAAAATTGTTCTCCTACTTGACCTGTTGCACCAATTACTTTGCTTGTAACTTTCGTTGTAATTTTTTCAGTTATTACTACTGCTTTCTCAATTGCAATAACTGGTTTGGTTTATTGGTAGCTTCTATATAACCAACTTGCTCCTTTTAATAATAAAGCACCTGCAGCTTCACTATTCTACCTTAAATGGTTAGGGAACCATTTAGTTGCATAAATTTCTCCACCTAAACTTCCTAACAACGTCAACTTATCACCGTTTTGTATATAAGCTCTCAGGTCCTTGTCCTTTCCGTCATAGTGAATCATATACCCTTTGTTGTCCCAAACGCTACTATCTCCTAAAATGCCAGTAAACCAAATTGGATTGTTATTTAATACCGCATAAACGCTAACAGAGGGCACAGGTTTAGAATCAACATTCCACCTTCGTCCCAACCTACCATCATATTCCCAAAAAGTAGTAGACATGGTATTTCCAGCAACAGAAACCTTATCATCTTCCTTCCCATTAAACCCTTATCGATACTCACTCGCCTGATAGCTCCTGCCGGGCATTGTGCTACCAAAGACGTAAATATCTGTTGCAGAAATTACTTCTGCCACATAGCCATCAATTAAGCCATCTGCTGCGCTGTTTTGGATATAGTTGCCTGAAGGGTCGGAAGTATAAGCTCCATTTTGATAGATATAGCCTCCACCAGCTTGGTAGGTATATTTTTCGTCAATTTCAATTTTAAAATCACTAACTACACTTAACACATTACCCAAATGGTTGCTAAGCTCATAGCGGCGTACGCCTTTTACGTAGCTTAGCTGCTGGCCACAATTGCTGATATATCCATTGCTATGTAATGCCACTTGTTGGTTCTGCTCGTTTAGGTGCCATAAAGGTAATAAATTTCCATATCCCTCGGGGCACATTTCTTTGGCACAAGCAGTTTCTTGGTTAGTAAATGGATTAGTTCTGTTTGTTTTACTTTCGGCGACAGTAAATTATTTTCTCCCATCAATCTTTGTACTTTCTTTTTGTTTTTGTATTATCCTAATAACATCAGCATGGCACATTCGCTTGTAGCCACATTACGTGTCTGAATCAGCATTTATTCCTTGCACAACAGACACAACAAACTCGTTACTTAGCTCCTCAATACCCTCATTTAATTGCTGTTTTATAGTTGTCGATTTCTTGCGGCCTAACCTCTTACCATTGCTCTTATGATGGTATTGATGCTTTGTTACGGAAACTATCTCTAAAGCTCGATTTCTGGTCATACCCTGCCCAATAAATCGTGTAACTAATTCCTTCTTTTCACTGGCGCATACTTTTTTTTTATCAGTTCATCCTTGAGCTTGCTTTCTAACTCCTTGCTGATTAAAAGTTTCTTTAATTGCTGATTTTCATTTTGCAAACGCTTGATTTCTTATAGCTGGTTAGGTGTCATTCCATGCCGGAAGCCATCTTCACCCATATTTTCATGCTTTAGTTTCCAGATATAACAGGTGGCTGGGTAAAAACCATACTTCTTTAATGCTATGGTAACGCCATTTTATGAGGCCTCTTTCAAAATTTGAAGCTTCTCCTCTTTACTTTTTCTTTGTGTTTCTGTTGAGATGATTACTCAAATTTAATAATAATCCTGTCCGTTTGTTTAAGGGGGCGTTGCCCTTTCAATAAATAATTAGCTATAAACCCAACCTTTTTAATTAGTCTTTCGTATTTGCATAGTATGAGCGTGAATAGGTTCATAAAAGTGAACTAAAACTATATCTGTTTAACTTATCAAATATTTGAAAATGAATAGTCGATTTATTTTTTTACTAGCATGTGTTCTTTGTGCATGCAGTTTATCCTATGCTCAACCCACTGCATGGGTTTCAAAAGGTGTTGGTGGAGGAGGAGCTGTTTATAGACCAAGCATTAGTCCGCATAACGGAAATAACCTATTTCTTGCATGCGACATGTCCCCTATACACCAATCTGCTAATTTTGGTCAAACTTGGAGCGTATTCCCTTACTTACAATTGCCTGGCAATAGAAGTACCGAAATGCAATTCACGTCTAATCCAGCTAAATTATATGCATTAAAAAAGCCAGCAAATTTTTATTTGCCTAGTAAAAGTTATGATGGTGGCTTAACATGGGTAAATGCTAGTAACCCTTGTATAACAACTGCAAACCAATATTATGCAAGTCCATTAGATACCGATTTGGTAATCATTAGTGATGTGAATAAAATATATTTTTCGAACAACGAAAACTCCGCAACTTTTAGCACCTTACTTACGTATCCGTTAACTAGTAGTGGACATTTAGCAGGTGTTTTTTTTGAAAATAAAGATACAATTTATGTTTGTTCGCATGACACATTAATCTATACATTCAATGGTGGAAGTACTTGGAACAGCGCCTTTGCAGGTACTCAAGGAATACCTTCGAATGAACATATTGTTAGTTTTAAAGGAGCAAAGCAAGGAAACAAATGGGTGTTTTATGCAGTCACTATTATAGCTAATCCTAACTACAAAATATTTAAAACATTCTCGGAAGATTATACCTTATATAAAGGTGTATATAAGTTAAGTCAAAATCAAAGTCAATGGGTTTCGATAGGCGCTAATTTACCTGCGATTACGGATAAAGTTTATTTGATAGGCTTAGCAGATAAGGATACTTCCACTGTGTATTTAGCAGGAAGTTCCAATTCTCTTGGAGTTTCATTAGGAGCAGTCTTTCGGTCAATAAATTCTGGTTCAAGTTTTACCAATATATTTCTTACTTCTGGCATGTTTAATTCCAATGCAAATATTACAACTGGTTGGTTAGGAAAACATAGCTTAACCACAGCCAAATTTAGGTGGAATGGCTTAAATTATATCTCTGGTTTAGCTGTTGATCCTAACAATGCAGCTCGTGTAGTTTGTTGTGATGGAATGACTATTCATACCAGCTTAGATTTGGGCTCAAATTGGAAACAAGCCTATACAGATACTATCTATCAAAATCTGCCATCTACCATGCTGCAACAAAGTCAATCCTATAAAACATCTGGTTTAGAAACTACCGCTGCTTATTGGTTATCATGGATTGGGCCTTTAAATCTTTTTGCTAGCTATAATGATATTTTAGCACGGAAATCGAATGATGGAGGAGCCACCTGGAATTTTAATATCACAGGCTTAGATTCAATTCGAATCAATGATGTGAATATGACTTTGGTTCATCCGCTAACAAAAAAAATGTATGCTGCTTGTGGCGAAGTTCCTGGCTCAAATGGAGATTATACCGATGCACGAGCAGGCTTAGTTCCAGGCAGAATAACTGTTTCTTCGGATAGTGGAGCAACTTGGCAAACCTTAAAATCATTTGGTCACTCCGTAAGTTCGATCTCATTTGACCCAAATTCAACAATTGGGATGTATGCAACAGTAGTTGATATTTTAGGTGGAATAGGTGGTGTATATAAATGTTCCAATATTTTAGCCTCGCCAAGTATTTGGGTAAAATTAGCGTCTCCGGCCAGATCAGAAGGTCGTGCCTTGCAAATTACGGCGCTTAAAAATGGCGATTTAATTGTAGTTTATGGCTCAAGGGATACATCACGAAGCTCTTCTCCGAGTTTCGTATATAGTGCTAGCTCTGGTGCTTTTTATAGCAAAGATGGTGGAATAAGTTGGGCTGATAGCAACCTCGTTGCCATGAATAAATCAGTAGCAAACATAGAAGTAGATAGAAATGATACCTCGGAAAATACATGGTTAGCCTTTGTAGGAAGTAATGGCTCTACGGGCGGGGTTTATCGCACTATAAATAAAGGATTTTCATGGACACCTGTGTATTTTCAAGCCACAATGTCTGGAACCTTTCATCCAACTTTGAGTAATACCTTATACATCTGTACCGAAAATAATGGATTACTTTATGCAAGCAATACACAAACCAATTCCTTTTCTATTTCAACCATAAATTCCTTTCCTTTTAAACGGCCACAAAAAGTTTTTTTCAATACGTATAATACAAATGAAGTATGGGTTACTACCTTTGGAAATGGAATTCGTATGGGTCTAAGCAATAGTTTACCCGTAAGCTTTTTGTCGTTAAGTGGTGCTTGTAATGCAGAAAATATACACTTAAATTGGCGCACAGCTTCAGAATTTAATAACGCCCATTTTACCATTGAAAGAAGCACAGATTTATTGCATTGGGAAAGTGTAGGGATGGTATTAGGAAAGAAACAATCCGTTGTAATTCAAAAGTACGAATTCACAGATAGCGTAAATTGGAATAAAGTGCAATCTAATGACTTGTATTATCGCATCAAACAAACTGATTTAAACGGTGACTTTGCTTTTTCCCCGACAATAGGATTGGATCCATGTGCTATGCAAATGGCCCCAATTAGTTTATTTCCAAATCCTGCGAATGATTTAATTCAATTCTCTAAACCAATGTTCGACGTGGAAGTGTATTCCATCCAAGGACAATTAATGAATCAACTCCTACCCGAAGCCAATGAATTAAGTACACATTCTTATCCAGATGGATTGTATGTATTGAAATCAAGGAATGGGTTTTTAAAATTTTTGGTCCATCATTAATGGTATAGCTGAAAACCGCCAGATTTCCCAAAAATTATCCTTTAATGGTGAAATAGTTTACAATTAGTTTTGCGCTAAAAATAGTGGAATGAATTAACCTTGTTAAGCGTATTTATTCAAGCAATTGCCTTGTTATAATCGCTTATATAACAACATCTGTCTGACCCGAAATGGGATTAAACAAATGAAATTATGAACTCCATACTGATACTGATGAAATAAAAGGAAAAACGGGTTTGTTTCGCAAAATAAAAATGCGTTATTTTTGTTGACGCAATTACAATTACCAATTTTTCCAAACGATGGAAAGCTTATATCAGAAACAGTTGGGGTTTATGAAAGTTAATGTTTTTTCTGCTTTCAAATTGCACTAATTTTGGGGGAGAGGACAAATTGGCGCGTAGCCCTGGGCATTCATTTTCTTGGTTGAAAGAAAAATCCGGTATTTCATATTTATTTTTAATTAGGTTAAAAAGGCTAGTATTTAAGTCCCCTGATAGTTTGCTAGACCCCTAAAAGGCCCCTACCGCTGTAAAATCAACTAAAACTAAAGAAAATAATTCGATTAAAAACAAAAGAGCCCCCAATAAATTGGAGGCTCTTGTAGACTTTTTCCCACGCATTAAGTGCTTAGCTCCCTCTCCTGGACTCGAACCAGGGACCCCATGATTAACAGTCATGTGCTCTAACCAGCTGAGCTAAGAAGGAATTTATTTCCCTTTCGGGGATGCAATGATAGGAATTGATTTTTAATTTCGCAATATTTGCACCACAAAAAAATAAAAAAAATTTTATATGAGTTTATTAGTCGTTGGTAGTGTGGCGTTTGATGCCATTGAAACACCCTTTGGAAAAACAGATAAAATTGTTGGAGGTGCCGCTTCTTACATCGCTTTGGCTTCTTCTTACTTCACAAAATCATCAAATTTGGTGGCTGTTGTTGGAGAAGATTTCCCAAATGAATTTGTGCAACACCTAAACAACCACGGTGTTAACACCGAAGGTCTGCAAATTAAAAAAGGTGAAAAATCATTCTTCTGGAGTGGAAAGTACCACACAGATATGAATACGCGTGATACTTTGGTTACCGAACTTAATGTTTTGGGCAATTTTGATCCAATTATTCCTGAAGCATACCAAAATTGCGAGTTTTTAATGTTGGGTAACTTAGCCCCCAAAGTTCAACAAACTGTGATTGAACGTTTAGCAAAACGTCCGCGCCTAATCGTTATGGATACCATGAATTTCTGGATGGAAATTGCCTTAGACGATTTAAAAGAAACACTTAAAATGGTAGACGTGCTAACCATCAACGATGAAGAAGCCCGCTTGCTTTCTGGAGAATATTCTTTGGTAAAAGCCGCTGCTAAAATTCAACAAATGGGCCCAAAATACTTAATCATCAAAAAAGGTGAAAACGGCGCCCTTCTTTTCCATGGAAAGGAAGTCTTCTTCGCACCAGCCCTTCCACTAGAAGAAGTATTCGACCCTACAGGAGCTGGAGATACCTTTGCAGGTGGATTTATTGGCTACCTTGCTAAAACAGGCGATATTAGCTTCGAAAACATGAAAAACGCTATTATTTATGGTTCTGCCATGGCTTCTTTCTGCGTTGAGCGTTTCGGAACAGAAAGAATCATCAATTTAAGTCGGGAAGAATTAGACCACCGCATCAATCAATTCAAAAATTTAGTACGTTTTAACATTGGCGCTAACCTCGCAGAAAGCAACTAATAAAATTAGGCTCAACCAACTACTTTTGAAATTGGCGCTATCCTGATAAAAAATAAAAAAAACAGGCTGATTCTTAATTGAATCAGCCTGTTTTTTTACGCCTAAACTACCAGAAACTAAAACCTAAACATAGGTGCGCCCCAAGGAATTCTAGATAGAACCAACACCAAAGCAATGCCAAAAAAGATTAAACTACGCTTGTGCTTGTCGGCATCAGAATAAGCCTTCTTTACCCTAATACGCCCAATTTGAATTAGCGCCACAGATATAATCATCATCAGTGGATGCTCAATTAACATAGCGCGAATAGCCGAATCTTTCATAGCCACAGCCATATTAGCCATTGCATGTTGAATATTCGGACTCACAAACAACAGAATTAAACCAATGAGCAATTGCGAATGCGCCGCAGATAACAAAAGCGTACCAGCCAAATTATCTGGCTTCGCAAATGGCGTGCCCCCACTTAAGCCACGTGCCGCCTTAAAAATTGCATAAAGCGCCGCAGCCAAAAAAGCCCAACGCAGTAAATTGTGAATAGAAAGTAATAAATCGTACATAATGTTTTTTTTTCAAAACTAACTATTCACTAACTTATGTCAAGTTATTTTTTAAAACTACCCCACAAACATGTCCAGTTTTTGGCAACAAATGCCTTTTGTGCGCATCCTCCTCCCTTTTATTTTGGGCATTATTGCCTGCAGTAAATTTGCATATAACGGGCTGAACCAATCCATTTTACTAGCACTCACAGCCGCCGCCTACCTCCTATTCCATTACCTAAGCAAACATTCATTCAGAGAATATTTGCACGGCATTTGGTTTAGCCTACTCTATTTTTTACTCGGAATTTTTATCCTTTGCCTCCACCAAGAGAAAGAAAAACTACAACACTTCTCCCAACATAAATCCCAAGCAATTGCGGTTCAAATTACAGAAAAAACTACCCAAACAGAAAAAGGTTGGAAGGCCGAAGCACTTGTATTATATGGCATCGACAGCCTTTTAAACACCAAACCCCTGAGAGGAAAAATAGTGTTATACGCCCAAACTACACCCGGCGACACCCAACCAAGCTATGGCGACCAATTATTAATTAAATCTGGTTTTCAAGAAATATCTCCCAACAAAAATCCCGGTGCCTTTAACTACCAATTATACCTCCAAAGAAAAGGCATTTTCTACGCAACATACCTGCGCAAAAATCAATACCTAAAACTGCAATCAAACCAAGGAAATACCATCCTAAAAAAAGTCTATGCCTTTCAATATTTTATTCACCAAGTACTGCAAAATAACCTCCAAAAACCCGGCGAAATTGGCATTGCAGAAGCTTTGCTTTATGGGTACGACAAAGACATTGAAGACGATATAACCGACGCTTATAGCAAAACCGGAACCTTGCATGTACTGGCAGTAAGCGGCATGCATGTGGGACTCATTTTCATGATTCTATCTTGGCTCTTAAAACCCCTAGAAAAACTTAAACGCAGCAAAAAACTCATTCCACTTTTGCAAGTTTTAGGCATTTGGATCTACGCCCTTATTTGCGGCTTCTCGCCCTCCATTTTGCGCGCATGTGTAATGTTCACTTTTGTAATTATGGGCAAACAAATTGGCCGCAACAGCAACCCATTCAACAGCCTCAGCGCCTCGGCATTTCTGCTCTTACTCACCAACCCCAACCTAATTTACAATGTAGGATTTCAACTAAGTTATGCTGCCGTAGGTGGCATTTTAGGCTTCTACCCATACCTCTATCACCTGTTCAATTTTAAACGATCTATTTTCGACGAAATATGGAAAATATTGGCCGTATCACTCGCCGCACAAACCCTCACCCTCCCGTTAAGCATCTTCTATTTTCACCAAATTCCCCTCTATTTTTTGCTGGCCAATCTGCTCATCATTCCCCTCACCAGCATTATTATTTATGCCGGCATAATCCTCCTAATTATATCGCCATTTCCTTTCCTCGCAAGCCTCCTTGGCAAGCTCATCGCCTGGCTCATTCAACTCACCAACCACATTGCCGTTTTTATAGCAGACCTACCCTATTCTTACCTCGATCAACTTAATTGGGATACACTGCAACTCCTAGCCTATTACCTCATTTGTATTGGCCTGATCCAATTCCTTTTCCGCAGAGATATATTTGCCCTAAAAGCCATCTTAGCCATTTTTATATTGCTACAAATACAAAAAGTTTATGTGCAAATTCACTTACAAAAACAATTTGCACTCACCATTTATTCCCTGCCAAAAAACTTAGCCATTCAATATCAACATGGCAACCAAGCACAGCTTTGGCAACGAAGCTCAGACAAGCAACAAAAAAACTTTAAGAACCAAATACAACCCAATCTCTACCTCAAAAACATTGTCTCGGTAGAAACTGAAACCCTAGATACCTTAAACTACCTTTTTGCACCACAACCCGGATTAAAAATATGCATCCTTCAAAACCGCGGAATGCCCGCAAAGGAAGCGCTCAACATAGTGTTAATATGCGGCAAACATTATGTAAACATTGAAAAATTAATCTCTTTAAACAGGGTACAAAAAGTGGTTATAAATGGCGATGTGCCCAAAAAGAAATCGGCTGCCATCAAAAAAATTCTGCAAAAACACAAGATACCTTGTCACGATGTTACCGAAAATGGTGCCTTTGAAGTATCATTGTAGTATGGACGATTTGGTATTATACGAAGTAATAGACCGCGTGGGTTATATTACCTTAAACAGGCCCCAAAAAAGAAATGCCCTGAGCTACGAGTTTGTGAGCGAAATTCGCAACCAATTAACCTTGGCCGAAAACGACGTTACCTGCAAGGTAATTGTGATTAAAGCCAATGGCGATGCCTTTTGCAGTGGTGCAGATTTAGCTTCCCTGCAAAAATTACAAAACAATACCTACCATGAAAACTTAGCCGACAGCAAGCATTTGGCAGCCTTGTATTTGCAAATTTATCAATGCGCAAAAATTGTAATTTCGCGCGTGGAAGGTGCCGCATTTGCTGGAGGCTGCGGCCTAGCTACCATTTGTGATTTTTGCTTTGCAGACCACAATGCCCGATTTGCTTATACCGAGGTAAAAATTGGCTTTATTCCGGCCATTGTAACCGTATTTTTAATGCGCACGGTGGGCGAAAAAGTAGCAAAACAAATTCTGTTAACAGGCGATATTTTTGATGCCGAAAGAGCGCTCCAATACCAATTAATTACGCAGGTAATAGATGCCCAAATCATTGAAGAAGAAGTGCACCAATTTGCCTTAAGGTTATGCAAAACTACTTCGGCGCAAAGCGTAGATAGCACCAAGAAAATGATTGCCAAAATTCCAGAATTATCCCTTGAAGATGCCCTCAACTATGCGGCCGAAATGAACGCCGAAGCAAGGGCTTCCACCGATTGCAAAAAAGGAATTAATGCCTTCTTAAATAAAGAAAAATTAACATGGTAAGAAGAATTTATATCACCGCATTTACACTGCTATTAGGACTCAGCGCCATTTCACAAACCATACTTAGCGAGGGCAAGATTTTTTACGACATTAGCTACTTAAATTTACCAGAAGAAATGAAGCGCAATGAGCATTTAATGCCGCACGATGCCAGCTTCTATTTTAAGAACAATAAAACACGCTTCGAAATGGGCATTGGTGGCCTAGGAAAAAACACCACCATTTACGACCGGTCACTTAAACAAAATACCATCTTGTTAAACATCAAGGGCAAGAAATTTGCCATGATTAAATCGGACAGTGAAATGGTGGCGGCACAAAAATCATTGATTTCAAACGATACCAATAACAAATTTTTGCGCTTGGAAATTTTGGATCAGCACAAAAAAATTGCAGAAAGAAATTGCCAAAAGGCCATTGTTTACAGAATGCTAAACGGTAAAGAACAAGCCAACGAATGCTGGTTTACCAAAGAAATTCCGCCTTTTAACACCATCAACGACCCCAACCTAAAAGCGCTCGATGGCTTTCTCATGCAATACACCATTAGCGAAAATGGCATGAGCATGAACATGACCGTAAAAATGGTGATGCCCATTCCCATTGAGGATGCCAAGTTCGAAATTCCTCTAGGTTACCAAGTGGTTACAGAAAAAGAATTGTACAAACTCCTCTTGGTTTTGCAATTTGAGGACGAAAAATAATACGTAAAATTAAGCCTGATTTTTGCTGGGTTCGGCCACACTAATTTCATCTAAAATAGAGATAAAATGTTCAATGCTGTTTATGATATGTGTGTTATTGCTTAAGTTCATCACACATTTTGAAAACTGCGATCCCGTAAGTAAAATTTGGCTCTTAGGCCAGCTTTTTGAAAGATAATCAACAAACTCCTGCTTGTCAATTAAGGGCTGTGCTACCGTCATTAAGGTAAGCAAATAGTCTGGACTATCATGCCCAAAGGCATCGCGTAGATCTGATAAAGGCACTTCCTGCCCAAGGTATAAAACCTCGTGACCCCTAGAGCGAATTAGGTAATTGGCAAACAACAAACCCAAAGAATGTTTTTCGCTTTGGGGTAAAAACAACAAAAATTTCTTGCGCACCAAGGCCACTTTTCCCACCTGGCCATCTATGGCAACATATAATTTTTGCTTTATAATATTAGAAACAAAATGCTCGTGAGAAGGCAACAAACTGCCCACCTGCCACAACAATCCTACCTCGTTTAAAAAGGGAAAAATGATTTTCAAAAAAGTATCCTCAATGCCATATTGAAGAATGTACGTGTTGAGCAATTTATGAAACTCAACTTCATCAAAACCCATCATGGCAGAAATAAATGCCTTGATATGGTTTTTAAACTCAGTGCAATTTTTACCCAAATGCATCACCTTTTGAGCAATTTGAAAACTGGTCATTTTGGCTATATCAGAAATTTTATGGCCATTCTCGTTTAATAAACTTATATTCAACAAGTTTTTTAAATCAGCATCGTTGTAAAACCTAATATTGGTTTCGCTTCGCTTAGGCACAACAATGCCGTATCTTTGCTCCCAGATGCGCAGCGTATGACTTTTAACACCCGTAATGGCCTCAATATCCTTTATGGTAAATGTTCCCAATGCTTTTTCCTCAATAGAATTTAATTCTTTAAACATTAGGCTACTCAAATTGTTTTTAAAATAAAGATTATGACAAAAATACTCATTTCGGGCGGTTCTGGTTTGCTTGGTTCAAACCTAACAAAAATTCTTAAAAATCAAGGTCACCAAGTTTCGTGGCTTAGCAGGAATCCAAAAACAGGAGATGTTCCGCAGTTTTTCTGGAATCCACAAACCCAAGAAATAGACCCAAATGCCTTGCAAGAAATAGACACCATAATTCACCTTGCGGGAGCAGGAGTGGCAGATAAACGCTGGACAGACAGCTATAAAGATCTCATTCTACAAAGCAGAATTGAGGGCACGCAACTGTTGTTTAATACACTCAAAAACAAGCCCAACAAAGTGCAAACTTTTATTGGCGCTTCGGCCGTTGGTATTTATGGTACCCACCCTGTTGCACCAACCAACGAAGACGCGCCCTTGGCAAATAATTTCTTGGCAGAAGTTTGCAAACAATGGGAAAACGAAACCCAAAAGATTGCTAGCCTGGGTATCAGAACCGCCATTGTGCGCATTGGCATTGTGCTGAGCCAAGAAGGCGGGTTCATCAAAGAAATTGGCCAACTGGCTAAATATTGGTTGGCAGCACCCCTGGGCAATGGCAATATGCTTACCCCTTGGATTCACATCAACGACCTTTCCAACATTTTTATTCACCTCATGCAACACCCCAATCTTTCGGGTGTTTTCAATGGCGTGGCACCCAATCCTGCCACCAACAAAGAACTTACAAAAGCCATTTGTCTGGCCATGCACAAGCCCTTTTTCCTGCCTCCTGTGCCCGCTTTTGCCCTCAAAATTATAGTAGGAGAAATAGCGCCCATGCTGCTTTCCAACCAAGATATCTCCTGCAAAAAAATCCTCCAAACTGGCTTTCATTTTCAATTTACAAACCACAAATTGGCCATCCAAAATCTCTTGCAAGCCTAAAAAATGATAGACCATTGCAACCATTTCCCTATTTTTGCCTTCTATCAAGCATCGCTTCTGGCGGTCTGAACCAAGGAATTTATAACAAGAAATAATTACGAATGAAGAAAATACTTGCCTCATTAAGCTTAATAATCCTTACCACTGCAGTCTCTTTTGCCCAGAAAAAAGAGGAAAAACTCTATCAACCCGCAGTTATTGTGGAACTTTTTTCTTCGGAAGGTTGCGCTAGCTGCCCTTATGCAGACGAATTCTTAAAAGAGCTCATTAATATAAGCGACAGTGCTGGCACCCCCGTTTATGTAATAGATTACCACGTGGTAATTTGGAATAAATCGGGCTGGGTAGACCCCTTCTCCGATTCGCTCTATAGCCTTCGTCAGCAAGAATACATGCACAAGAAACAGCTAGCCGCCATGTACACCCCAATGGTCTTTGTAAACGGCGGCGACAAAGACTTTGCGGGTGGCGATAAAAAAGGAATTGGCATGGCCATACAAAATTTCCTGAGCGCACCTTCTATGCATTTTATGCGCAGCGGCGTTACAGGTATAGAAAATGAAGACAGCGTAATGATAGCCTACCAATTTTGGGGCAATCCAGATTCGCTAGAAATGCGCGTGGCTTTGGTTCAGAAAGAAATAAATAGCCAAGTAAAAGGAGGCGAAAATTCTGGACTCATCCTTCACCACCACAATGTTGTGCGCGCGCTGCAAACGCAAAAATTAGGCAAGTCGGATGGCCACTTTAAATTCCCCATCGATAGAAATTTAAACTTAGACAATTACCGTTTGGTGCTGTTTCTACAACATAAAAGAACCTGGAAAATTGTTGCGTCCGACCAATTAACGTTTAAGCCATAATTAACAACTAAACATTATAACCATTATACAAAATATAAAGTCCTATTTCGACAAATATCTCCAAGTACCCTTATTTTGTTAAACAGTCATTTATCCAAATAAAATTATCAAAAAGCCCAAAGCTATTTGATAATTTTACTTGATATTATTTGCCATTAACCTCTGCCAATACCTTGGCATAAAAATCTACATAAGCGGCTTCTTTAAACACCGCCTTTTCCATACTTTTTGCCTCAAGATTCTTTAACAAATTGAGCATTTGCTTGCCTTTTTCCCTATCGCTGTTTAACAAGTAGAAATGGGCCAAATGCTGCAAACCCACAAGCAAAACTGCGGCATTCTGCTGCTTCAAATAAGCACCATACGCACTTAAAATACTGTTGCGGTAAAAGCCATATTTCCCCAATATACCAGCAAAAAAATCATTCTTATCCGTCACCGCATGCGCTGCATACAACCAAGCAATATTGCGCTGCATCAATGCCGTTTTATGCTGCTCCATCTCCCTACATTTCTCCAAACACAAAGGCAAATCAGATATGGCCAAAGCTTGCAAACTCGTAGATTTAACCTTATAAGAAATATCGTTTAACCCTTGCAACAAAATGCCCCTGCTATAAGCCGAATCGCCCATGTAGGCAATTAAATAAATGGCATCATCGCGCACACCAGGTTGCAAGCCATGCAAAGCCAAATCTTCTATGCGGCGCGCAAACTTAGGGTATAAAGTATCCTGCTTTTCAACCATAGAAATTCCCGCCATTTGGTAAAAATATTCGGGCTGATCCAAACAATAGGCGACAGCCTTTTCTATTAAAAATCGCTCCTTGCTATAGTCCAACTCACTTATGGCTTGAACCGACCGTATTTTCGACAAATAATTATCCGATAACTTTAATTGGTTCAGCCAGAAATTGGGCGATTTTTCTTCCTTAATAACTGCTGGTAAATTGCCCGTGGGGTCTATCCAATACCCCAATAATTTTAACTCCCCTTCGAGCGAATCGGGTGCCGCAATTTCTACTATATTTTCCCTATGATTTAAAACAATTGGCAATTTATACACAAACACAGAGCCGCCAGCTTGCTCCAACACCAACATCATTTCGCTGCTTAAATGAAATACCTTAAAACCCGAATCTTGCACTTGGTTCAGCCCAAATTTAAACCCCCCATTTAATGCTTTGCCTAAGTATTTTATATCCAAAATGGGGTGACCAAATCCATCGAACCACTCCTTAAAAAACTGCTGTAAATCCTTGCCACTGGCCTCTTCCATGGCATGCCTTAAATGATCCATATCGGTGTATTGAAACGCATTTTTACTCAAGTAAATTTGCATGCCTTTAAAGAAAGCTGTATCGCCCACAGTGTAGCGCAGGTAATGCAAAATCCAGCTACCCTTTTGGTAACTCACCACATCAAAAACCTCATCGGGCTCGGTATAATAATTCCTAATTGGACTAATTTTATACTTGCCCTTATTCCTTAAATAAGCATTCCAATTATTGGCAAAATCCCTGTCGGCATAAACCTTTCCCCTGCTTGCCTCATCATACATATATTCGCCATAGGTAGCAAAACTTTCGTTTAAAGGCAATTGACTCCAACTTCTACAGGTAACCAAATTGCCAAACCAATGGTGAAACAACTCGTGGGCAATAATGTCTTGCTGTGGATTGTCTAAATGCTCTGTATTGGTATGTTGAACGCCCTCATTGTGCAACACCGCCGAGGTATTTTCCATGGCCCCACTCACAAAATCCCTGCACACAATTTGCGAAAATTTTTCCCATGGATAATCCACGCCTGTTAAGCGCGAAAAAGTTTCCATCATCTTGGGTGTTTCTCCAAAAATAGTTTGCGCATAAGGTGCATAAGCAGGCTCCAAATAATAGCTCACTTCCTTGTTGCGCCAATAGTCCTTGGTAACCACAAAATTGCCAATAGCAATCATGGTCAAATACGGTGCATGAGGCTTTAATTGTTGCCAATGATCAACGCGTTTGCCGTTTTTTAACAGCTTAGCATCCACCAACAATCCATTGCTTAAACTCACATCCGCAGTATCAATTGTTAAGTAAATATCTTGTGTATGTTTTTCGTTGGGCACATCTATGGTTGGAAACCAGCACGAATTATAATTGGTCTCGCCCTGCGACCAAATTTGCCTAGGTTTGTTTGGATCTGTGCCCAATGGGTTTATAAAATACAAACCACGAGAATCTGTTATGGCTCTGCCACCCTTGCTTTCTAACTCATTGGGTTTGGCTACGTACTGAACCAACACAGAAAAGGTATCACTTGCGCCATAGGATTTGCTTAAGGTAACAAGCAACTTGCTTTTATCATAAGCATAATTCAAATTAAGAGTGTCTTTTTTTACAATCTGTGCTACCCTTAAAATTGCAAATCCCTTAGCATCTAAAGCAACCACATTGCTTTCTTGTGCATATTGCCGCATGCGCAAAACCGCAGTGCCGTATACCCATTGCTTCTGATAATCAAAAGATAAGTCCAATTTTGTGTGAACCAAATCGTGCACCCTGGCTTCCATAGGTTGATAAGAAACCACCCCTTTACCATGCTGCGGCTTAACCACCACATCGGGCAAAATAATTTTTTCCATGGCGGTTGTTGGGTTTTTATTTATTTTGCATCCCATCATCCCAATCAGCAGGAAGAAACTCAATAATTGATAAATTCTCATAGCGTGTATTAGGGGTGCAATAAAACGAATTTCCATGTTAAATATTCAAGTAAACAACCAAGATTTTATTTTTGATAGCATAACAGGCAATGCCATGCTAAATGGCAAGCCCATAAATGCCGATGTGGTTAAACTTGCGCCCAACAAATATCATTTAATTATAGACCGCCAAAGCTATACCGTTGAGCTGCTAGAAAAAACCGAAAATGGCAAAGGCATGCACATTGCGGTGAATGGGGTAAAACAGATAGTCGCCATCAAAGATAAATACGACAATTTATTGCATCAACTGGGCATGGATAAAATGATGAGCAACAAGAACATCAACCTAAAAGCGCCCATGCCGGGCTTGGTGTTGCGCATCAATGTAGCAGTTGGCGATACCGTTAAAAAAGGCGATGTATTGCTGGTACTCGAAGCCATGAAAATGGAAAATGCCATTAAAGCAGATGGCGAAGGCAAGGTTAAACGCATTGCCGTTAGCACCAAACAAGCGGTAGAAAAAAACACCCTACTAATTGAAATGGAATAAGCCCAAAGGCTTTATTTTTTCTATCAAGGCAGCGTTAAATTTTATAACACCCGATTGTGCTAAATGATGCGCATCGTAAAAATCGGTGCTATCGTTTAGGGCTAAATTTTCGTAATTAAAATTTATATACAGGCCATAACTAGCAAACAAACTATCGGTATAAGCATAATTTTTATACGCCTCAAAAAAACCTTTACTTACAGGAGCTTGCACCAATAAAACCGGAATATTTTTCTGCTTTAACAATTCTATAGACTCCCCAAAAGCCGCCACCTGCTTGCCTTTTAGCCGCCACAGCTTATCCCCTAACTTAACAGATTCTACATCCAACGGCATAGTTTCAGCCATCAAATACCTTGGTTGGGCCCTAAAATCTTTCTGTACATAAGCCCCTAAAACATAAGTGTCCTCACCTACTTTTGCCGCTTCCCTAAAAGCCAAATCGCCATAAAAAACTTTCCGCATAAAACCATATAAAAAGGCATTGTAAACCACCACATGATTTACGGCCAAAGCCTGCCAAAACACATGGCCATAATGTGCTGTATTAGAAATTATATCCACCGCACTCTCTACCCCATCCATCTCAAAATTCTCTGGAAACACCTCATAAATTACCAGTTTCGGTCTGAACCGATCTACGTATTCTTGCAATAAATAAGTGGTTTGCAAGGGCGTTTGGTTGCTCGACCCCAAATTAAAGGAACGCATGCCAGCAGCAGCAAAAATGCGGGTATCAAAGCCTCTATACGTATGCGAGGATCCTAAAAATAATACCTCAACTTGGGTGCTGGTATCGGCCTCCAATAACCTGCTGTGCATAAAACCTGTTAAACCTTGTTTATAACGCAAATTCTTGTGGTATTTGCCATTTAAGGCATTGCCCCAAATGGTTAAAAGTACACTATAAGTAATTAAAGCAAATAGTAAAAACAAGCCAAATTGTATCAAAAACTTACGCATCTTATAATAAATCCCACGCTTAAAATTGAAAATAAATAAAAGGTGAAGTCTCAACGGTCATATACATGCCTATTAAAAAAACAAGCATGCCGTAAAAGCCCCAGCGAAGTGGTTTAGGGTATGCTTGCATAAAATATTGCAAAGCAAATTGCGCCTGTCTTCCCTGCCATTCTACCCAAAGAAAAAACACCAACAAAGGCAAAATATACGCGTTTAATTTTGGTTCAGCCAGTACATTAGAAAACAAGGAACTATGGCATATATGTTTTATAAAAGAAAAAGCCTCACCTAAATTCTCTGCCCTAAAAAATATCCATAGAAAGCTCATCAATAAAAAGGTTGAAAGAATGCTTACGCCCTCCCAAATGGCCAAGCGCCAAGCAACATGCCTGCTGCCACCTACTAGGTTATACACCCTTTTTGCCATGCCAAATCTTGTATAAACATTTATGTAAAATAGGTAAAAAAGTGCGTTCAACAATCCCCAAACCACAAAAGTCCACGAGGCTCCATGCCAAAAGCCGCTCACCAAAAAAACCACCAATACATTGCGCATGCTCAACCAAGTTGATACCTTACTGCCACCTAATGGCAAGAACAAATAATCTCTAAACCAAGAGGTGAGCGAGATATGCCAACGCTTCCAAAAATCGGCTATGCTATGGGCAAAATAGGGGAACGAAAAATTCTTTAACAACTCAATGCCAAACAAGCGACCAGTGCCAATGGCAATATCGGAATAGCCAGAGAAATCGCCGTAAATTTGAAAGCTAAAAAAAATGGCACCCATGGCCAAAGTAGAGGCAGGTAAAGTATTGTGGTAGGCAAAAGCATGATCAACCAAAACCATGCAATTATCTGCAATCACCATCTTTTTAAATAGGCCCCATAAGATTTGTTTTAAGCCCAAAACTGCCTCAGAATAATCAAATTTGCGGAGCTGTTTTAATTGCGGCAATAGGTGATTGGCACGCTCTATGGGACCCGCCACCAAGAGCGGGAAAAAGCTAACAAACAAAGCATAAGCTACAAAATCGCGCGTGGGTTCAATCCGCTTATAATAGATGTCTATTACATAAGAAATGCCATGAAAAGTATAGAACGAAATGCCCACTGGAAGCAATACATTTACAAAAGCAAGATTTGCTGTAAAGCCCATATTTTGCAGCAAGTTAATCACATTATCGATAAAGAAATTGACATACTTAAAATACGCTAAGAGCCCAAAATTAAGCACAATGCTAAGCCACAACCAGCGCTTCCTATTTTGCTCATTTGAGGCAGCATGAATTTGCAATCCCGTAAAAAAATCGATGAGTGTAGAAAGACATAAAAGCACCAAAAACCGAACATCCCAAAAGCCATAAAAAACATAACTGGCAGCTATCAACAATACATTTTGCGCCGTTAATTTCTTGGGCACCAAAAACCAAAATAACAAAAATACAGCTGTTAAAAAAAAGGCAAAATTTTGGGTATGAAACAACATAAATTACTTTTTACGTTTCTCCATTATTTGCTTGTACAACACCTGCGAAGGCTTATAATACTGAGCTTTTGCATAAGGGGTGATTTTTTTTATATTTAGCAAAGCCGAATCTAACTGTCCCCTTTTATATTGCCTCAAAGCCTCAAAATAAATGAGCGAATCGTTGATGGGTTGTTCCGCATTTTTGATTGTTTTGGTGTTTTTAAGCGGCTTAGTTTTGGGATTGCTTTTGGAATCACTTTTGGATATAATTCTTGCATCGATATCAGACTTACTGATGGAATTCCTTAAAGACTTATTTTTAGACTCACTTAAAGACTTATTTTTAGACTCGCTTAAAGACTTATTTTTAGACTCACTTAAAGATTTATTTTTAGACTCGCTTAAAGACTTATTTTTAGACTCACTTGAAGATTTATTTTTAGACTCGCTTAAAGACTTATTTTTAGACTCGCTTAAAGATTTATTTTTAGACTCGCTTAAAGACTTGCTATCAGCTTCATTTATAAACTCCTTTTTGAAATCACTTACGTACGTGTTTGTATCCTCATTTATATTTTCGGCAACCACCTCTAAATTATCTTTTTTCGTGGTCTGCATGGTCTGCGTGTTTTGCGTGTTTTGCGTGTTTTGCGTGTTTTGAAGGTTCTTTGTATTTTGATCGTTCTGTGCATTCTGCGTGTTCTGAATATCCTGCGACACATTGCTTAATGGATTTTGAATAGCCTCATCAACACCCTTATCATTATCTTTTAAATCCTTCGCTTTGCTCGCAACCTTCTCAACATCCATTGCAAGTTTAACGGCATCATCTGCAAACAAAATTTCACTTTGCACACTGCCAATACTTTGTTCAATCTTCGCTGCAAATTTATCCCCATTCTCTCGGTTTGAACCAAGAGCATTTGCTTCATTTTTCTTCATTTGCAATTCATTGCCAACAAGTCTTTTTGCCTTCCTATTACCAACTAAGTTTAAATTACCAGCACCACCTTCTTTATTCTCATTGCCTGCTACGTTTAAACTTCCAGAATTACCAGCACCAATTTCAACATTCCCGGCACCACCTTTTACATTCTCATTGGCATTGGGCCTTACCTCAATGGGCACTGCATTTCCGGCATCACTTTCTACTTGCGCCCCATTGGCATCCTTCGCACTTTTATCTCGAATTTGTTCACTTGTAAACTTCGAAATACCCACAAATTCCTTATTCGCCTGCCGCAACAAAAACCCCGCTACCAACAATACCGCCGCCGCTGCCGACCAATTCCAAAACAAAGAAAACTGCTTACTCCCTTTTTCACCAAGCACAGACGCAACACCTTGGTTCAAACCGAAAGAATTTGCGCTTTCATTTTCACCAAGCACAGACGCAACACCTTGGTTCAAACCGAAAGAATTTGCGCCTTCATTTTCACCAAGCACAGACGCAACACCTTGGTTCAAACAGAAAGAATTTGCGCTTAAAAAAACATCAACTTCTCGTTGAATATCCACCACTTTTGACGCAAGCAAACTAGAATCAGCCATGGCATCTATGCCTGCTTTTATATCGGCACAAACGTCACACGATAAGGCGTGATCATGCAAGCGCTCCAGCTCAAGAGCTGCAAGCGAATGCGCCGCGTAGGCCGCCCACACTGCGTTATCTATGCACTTTGTTGTATCCATATTACCCAAGCCAACAGATAATGAATGCCCTGCTCTGTTAAACTATTTTTTAAATTTCTCTTGCCATTTTGTATGGCACTTTTTACTTCATTTATGCTCAACTGTGTTTGCTTACTCACCAGCTCATAACTCATTTGCTCCAAATAAAAATACCGCAAACAATCCTGCTGCTTTTGGTTCAGCCCAAATAAGGCATTTTCCATAGCCACCAATTTTGCCTCCAAATCTTGCTTGCCATCTTCTTGCTTGCCATCTTCTTGCTTGCCACCTTCTTGATGCAAAGGAACCCACTTTTCCATAATACCAAGCTCATTTTCTTCCTCCCCTTCGCTCAAGCTCAGCAATAACTGGGGCTTTCGCAAATCCATTAAACAATGATTGCGCGCCACACTGTGCAACCACGACCTAAAATTTTGAATGTCGTGGTGCAAAAGCAAATCAAACAAGCGCTCAAAAATATGCATCACCGCATCTTGCGAAGCATCCTCATGCTTATAATATTTATTGCACACCGCAAAACACATCAAAGCATGGCGCTTATAAAGCTCCCCCACAGCCAATTTATTACCCATTGTGCGGTATTCAATTAGCAAATCTTCATCGCTCTTCTCTTTAAGCTTTTCGGGCATCTGCAACAAATATGTAAAAAAAAATCTCATTTTTTTATGGAATTCTTTCCCCCTCTGCATCCATCCCATAACAAACTAAAATATATATATGAAAAAGAAATTATGCCTTTTGCTCTTAAGCACCGTTTTCGGTCTGAGCGCTTTCGCTGCCAAACCATCGCAAGCAAAGATCCAAAAAATAACTGTCTACCTTCAAGGCGCACACCTCTATTACAACGAAACGGTGAACCTAACTGCCGGAAACAATGAACTCATTTTCGAAAATATTTCCCCCTATATTCAAGCTTCTACCCTTCAAGCAAACTCCCTCGGTGGTGTGCTTATGGAAGTAATTCACCAAGTAAAATACCGCGAAAAAAAAACAAAACCCAATCAATACGCAAGAGAAATTGCCCTCATTTTAGACTCCCTTCAAGAAAATATTTATGATTTAAAAGACAATGCAAACCGCTTATCGGTATTGGAACAAGAGAAAAAAATGTTGCTTAATAACCGACTCATCCGTGGCGATTCTCCTAAAGATTCGCTCCCTTTGCTAAAACAAAGCATGGAATTTATTCGCCTAAAATTAAATGAAATATTGGCTTCAGAATTAAACCTTGCAAGAACAAACGACAAGCTAAATAAAGAAAAAAACAGGCTTAACAACAGACACCAACAATTGGTATTGTTACAAGAAGGTTCTATAGACCCAGATGGCATACAGGCCACCCCCATTCAACAAGTGGTAGTAACAGTTTATGCCGAACAAGCCATGCAAGCGCAAGTTCAATTCAACTACTTTATTCAACAAGCAGGTTGGGCGCCAAACTACGATTTACAAGCCAATGCCAGCACCAACCAAATACGTGTAAAATATTTTGCGCATGTTACCCAGCAATCTGGTTTAGACTGGAAACAAGCAAACCTAACTTTAAGCACCAGCAGTCCCATGGAGCTTAATATTAAACCAGAGCTTGCCACTTGGTTTGTTGGGTTTATAGAATATAAAAGAACAAAGGCAATTACCATGTCAGCTAACAAAGCCATGACTTTACAGGCAAGTCCGCAACGTTTAAGTTTAGATAAAGAAAAGTCGGCCCGAGAAGACCTGGCCACTATGGACGAACAAAAAGAGTTGAGCGACTATATTGAAATCACCGAAAACCTCATTCGCACCGAGTATGAAATTAAGTTAAAATATGAAATAGATAGCGATGGTAAATTCCACAAGGTACTCATCAAAGAACAAAATATCCCCATGAACTTGGCATTTGCAGCCGTACCAAAATTATCTCAAGATGCCTTTTTAATGGGAAGAATAAGTGGCTGGGAGGACTTAAATTTATTGCCTGGTACAGCACGCATATATTTTGACGGTGGATATGTTGGCGAAACTTACTTAAACAACCAAAGCACCAGCGATACGCTCGACATTAACTTAGGACGCGATAAAAGTTTGGTGATTACCCGCAAGAAGGTAAAAGAGAAAACCAAGGTAAGAAATTTTGAAACAGAACGTGTGGAGACCCGCACCATCGAACTCATTGTGCGCAACACAAAAAGCAGCAATGTGGAAATAAATTTAGAGGACCAAATTCCGGTGGTACAAGGCACCAACGAAATTAAAGTTAGCCTATTAAACGGTGATGGCGCGCAGCTAAACGAGGTTACTGGTCTGTTAAAATGGAATTTCAAACTTGCATCAAAGGAGACTAAGAAACTTAGTTTCACTTACGAAATTCGGTATCCTAAAACCCGCCAAGTTTACGGGCTATAGTTGCACAAAAGAAGTCGATGGTTCATGGTCTATGGACCATCGACTAAAAACCATACTGCTACTTCAATGCACTAGACCATGGACTATGAACTATCCACAAAAAAATCATACTTTTGAAAAAAGAGTAATCCAATGCAAAAAAAAATATACTACCTAATCACAACCTTACTACTGCTATTGAGCCTAAATAAAAACCTCTACGCCCAAGTACCCGGCGACACTATCAAAGTTAAAACTTTCCACTACGGAAGCAACATTAGAGACACAGTAGCACGCTTCCCACAAGGGAACCTTAGCTACGAAAAAATCATCATGAAATACAACATGCGTTGCAAAAACGGATTAGTTTCTAACGGCACAGACCGCAACCTAGGCTGCGGAGAATGGGATTATTCCTGCAATACCTACCTTGTAGATTCAAGCAAAATTGAAGAAGCCCTGAGCCTACAACCCAATTACGTTATAGCAAATTTTACCGGCACAAATTTTCTATACACCACCAAACCTGTTTGCGATTATTACCAATATACCCAACAAAAACTCACCCTAAGCAGCATCCTTAGCGACAGCCTTTACAGCCTTAAAAACGGCACTGCAAACATTACCCACGCCATTAAAACAAACGAAAATTCAGGCAAATCACAATTCATTTATACCGCCGCAGAACTCAGCGCTGCAGGCCTCACTGCTGGTCAAATTCAAAGCATCATCCTTAACGCCCAAAACGCCGCAACAGCAAATTTTCTGAAAGTAAAAATCAAACATACAAATGCCCAAAACTTAACAAATGGCATGGTTGATCCAAACAATTTAACAGAAGTATTTAATAGCGATTATTCCTTTAACATAGGCAGCAACCGCATCCCTTTTAAAACAGCATTTACTTGGAACGGAACACAAAATATACTCATCGAATTTTCATTTACCAACAGCCAACCAAGCACCCAACTTACCCTTTTAGGCGCAGCAGACAGTGCCGCCATGGGCATCACTACGCAAAATAATTATGCCATAGATTTAGCAAACAACGGCCACATAAAACTAGATACCACCCTATTTTCAAGCATCAAAAGTGAATTCACCATTGCCTTTTGGGCCTTTGGAAAAGCAACACAAATTCCACAAAGCAATAGCATCTTTTATGCCACAGACGCCAACATAAACAACCGCCAATTAAACATTCACCTGCCACATAGCAGTAACAATGTGTATTTCGATTGCGGGTTTGCCGCAGGTGGATACGACCGCATCAACAAAGTTGCTACACCGCAAGAACAAGACGGCAGGTGGAACCATTGGGCCTTCACCAAAAATGCCACAACAGGCAACATGAACATCTATCTAAATGGTGTGCTTTGGTTGAATGGAACCGGCAAAACAAAACCAATTACCCTACTTAATATGGTGCTTGGAAAAGACATAAACTTAGCCAGCAACTTCAAAGGAAAAGTAAACGAACTTGCCATTTGGAACAAAGAAGTTAACGACAGTTTAGTTCGCAGTATGATGCAAAATGCCCAAGCATTCTTAAGCAACAACAGCGCAAACTTAGTAGCCTTCTACCCCCTTCACGATGGATCGGGTCAGACCGTAACAGAAACCAACAACAACAAAAATGTAGCGGGCGTAAACCTTAGCTGGACATACGATCGCGGCGATCAACTCAACAGAAATTTCACCACCACTACAGCTCGTCCTGCCATACAATTTAGTCGCGGCGATTACACCATTAGCACCCAAAACACCACCGCAAGAGACAGCGTAAAACGCAATACCAACGAAGTAAATTCTTACGCAATCATAAGCAAAGGCGGCATCACTCCAATAACCAACGACGTAGTAAATTTGGTAAGCAGCACCAACAATTTATACCAAGCAAGTTCAAGCAAAATCTACAATGGCGATGTAGAAAGCTTGCCAATTATAGACTCAATAAACAACGCCTCAGAAGGCAGCTATGCCATCTCCAACCTCAGTTATTTCCGCCGTTTCCCATGGTACAATGAAATCATGTCGTTTGTAACACCCTATGGTATTGGTCTGAACCTAGGCATCAATGGAAAAGATTGGTACTTTGATGTAACAGATTTTGCACCCATTTTAAAAGGAAACAAACGCCTATTAATGAGCCAAGGCGGACAAAATCAAGAGCAAAACGACATCGAATTTTGGTTCATTGTTGGCACGCCTCCAAGGAACGTATTAGAATTTAACCAAATCTGGCAAGGCGCAACCAGAGCGGGAGGTGCGGCCTTAACAGCCATCAACAACGAAACAAGATTTGCCCCAACTACGGTGCCCATTTTAAACACGGGCAAAGCATTTAAAATGCGCTCTTCTATAACTGGTCATGGTGCCGAAGGCGAATTTGAAGTGAATGGCGGACAAATAAACCACCAGCTAAACATCAATGGGGGTGCAACAGAATTCACCTGGACTATCAGTCAGGAATGTGCCTTTAACCCAGTATTTCCACAAGGAGGAACTTGGGTTTACGACAGACAAGGTTGGTGCCCTGGAGAGGCATCTTTGTTAAAAGAAAACAACCTTACACCACATGTTACCGCTGGAAGCAATGCCACCATCGACTATAACGCATCTACACCACCAACACCAGGGGGATCATACAACTACCTTGTGGCGCATCAATTGGTTACCTATGGCGACTATAACTTTAACAGAGATTTACGCATAGTAGATGTATTGCAACCCAGCAACAAAGTATTGCATAGCAGAAAAAATCCCATGTGCGACAATCCAAAAGTGGTGATTCAAAATACAGGCTCATCCACCATCACCCAAGCAGGTTTAGATTATTGGGTAAATGATGGCAGCAAATTAAGTCAGACTTGGAATGGCAACTTAAGTCCTATGAGCTTCGATACCGTAATACTTTCCCATGCAGGAAGCCTTTGGACCAATGGCAACATTAAGCCAGGCATAAATGTGTTTAATACAGAGATAAAATCTGTTAACGGAAACGCCAACGACGATTATGTTTTAAACAACAAATTTAGGTCGAACTTTACCCTAACAGAATTATTGCCAGCATCCATTACCTTAGAGTTTAGAACCAACAATAGGCCCACCGAAAACAGCTTTAAACTTTACGACGATTGGGGTACCTTAATAGACTCAAAAGACTTTACCGAAGCCAATACCACCTTTACCAAAAACTATGTTTTGGGAGGCTGTTATAAATTGGTGGTAGAAGACAAAGGGCATGATGGTGTGCAATGGTGGGCAAACACCGCCCAAGGCACTGGATTTATTCGCATCAAAAGAGATAACGGACAAATAATCAAAACTTTTCAACCCGATTTTGGAGGCGGATTTACTTATGGATTTACTGCAAATTGGTTAATGGCAGAAGAAGAATTAAACAGCTTTGGAAAACACATTCAGGTGTATCCAAATCCTACAAATGGCAGCTTTGTGGTAGAAGGAAAAGAGCTAGAAAACGCAAACATATCCATAACAGATATCCTTGGACATATTGTTGAAATTCCTTTCCGTTTACAAGCTCAAAGCATAAAATTTGATGCCATTGGTTTGCCAGCGGGCATGTACTTAATTATCATCGAAAAAGGCGAAAATCGAATTACCAAAAGAGTATTGGTGCTTTAAAAAAACAAAGTTAAATTGTTAAAGAATTACCTTAGTAAAATTAGCAAATAGCCCAAATCTATTTACTAATTTTACTAGGGTAAATACCAAAATAATAAAGCAAAGAGATATTTGTGGAAAATAGACAATCTCTTTTTTCTATGCAACGATTAAACTATTTACACAAATATGCAAATGTTGATATATTAGGTTCACCGCTGCCATCATCAATAATTTGCTTTGTAACCTTGCCATAACTATCATATTCATAATTAAATGTTGAAACAGAAGTAACACCATCTTCTGTATGCGTAAATTTAGTTGGTAAAAGTTTACTAGCCTTACCTCCATAAAGAGGAAAATCTTCCAAATAATCGGTTAAATTTAGAAATACACGTGAATAAAAATCTTGGCGAGAATCAATTTTCCCTCCCTCATAAGAATACTCGTTGGTATACATTATCATACCAAGTGAACTCATGGTTGACACTATTTTATTTCCATTTAAATATTCATGGTTAATTTTAATTTTATCCCCTGGCTGCCCATCAACCATTTCTACCATTTCAACCTCAGTTAGGTTACCATTTGCATTATAAGAATAAGTAAGAAGGGAGGAGTCTTGACCATCATTTATTGTGCCAGAAATAGGATATTTTCTGCTATCCAAAAGTAAAGTAAAAACAACTTCTCCGTCAAAATCTAAAATAACTTTATTTCCAACATATTGATTTTCTATTCCCCCAAAAGTAGCAATAGTTCCATCTGCATTATATGTCACCATAAAATCTTCAAATCGTATCAATTGACAACCAGGAAAATCAACAGATGCTGGTCCGCCTGCCACGCCATCCTTACTCTCTTTTTTACAGGCTGAACCAAACGCCAGCAATGCAAACAATCCTAAAACTTTAAAAGAAATTCCTAAGGTAAATTTGTTAAAAGGCACTCCAAGCACCTTTTTAAATTTTGCAGTTATTTTACTCATATTGTATTAATTTAATGAAACAAAGGAATGCCTATCAAAATGGATTCACTAATTGCTATAAACAAAAGTTTAACAATAATGCCGCAAATAATCCAATTATTCCTGCTGCGATTTGTAGATTTTGCAAAAACAGAAATTCCTAGTTATTACATTCATAAGCGAAACGCTTTTCATAAACCATAGCGCCGCCTTTCACCGAAATAGTTTCGGTGGTAATATTGCCCTTGGCATCATAAAGGTATCCCATTGCATAGTAAATAGGTGTATTACCTGTAACGTTCACTTGCATCTCAGTAATCAAATTTAGGTTATACGATTTTGGCATAAAACCCACCGAAAAGTAAGGCTCAAAAGCATACATTTTCTCAAAATTTGCTTTTCGCTTATCCAATTTAGTTATATCATATGCCAAGTTTATTGTGAGTTGTCCTTTTGAGGAATCAGGACCGAACGCCATCATCTGGGTTAAGTTTTTGTTGGTATAGGTGTATACCGTTTTTGTGCTATAAAAATACCTGTCTTTTACCCAAACAAAAGTGCGCGACAAAGCCAAAGTACTATCGGCATTATAGTTAAACCAAGTAAGCTCACGGGCAGCGGTATCGCCGGGTTCAAATAAGCCAACGTTTACAGGATATCCCTTTGCGTTTAAAGCAAAATCATAGGTTTGTTTATAAATAGTAGGGTCTTTAAGCTGAACCAAATTAGCAGAGTAGGAATAAGTAAAACTAGCCACCTTAGTAATCCTATTCAAATTGTCATACACCACCATTGCTGTATCGCTCATCAATTTAAATCGGCATTCACCAGGCCCCATTCCATTCGAGATTGGTTGAGGCTCACTGGCCTTCTCTTTTGCGCATGAACCTAGCAATAAAAACACAACAGAAAAAAGGCAAAAGCTTACGCTTAGGAAGCGGCGAAAAACAACACCGCAAAACCCGTTTTTTAAAACTGTACGCATAGGTAAAATTATTATATAAATCGAAGGTAATGAATTAGTTCAGAATAAATAATTGATTTACGCAAAAGCTTACTGCAAGATTTTAGAAAATTGCTTATCTTTGCATGAGTTCTTTAATTCTGGGGCTGACCGGTATTGACGGGGTGATTGATTGGCATGTAAGCATGTAGTGCATTGGACAGTTGGCACTATAATCTCAATTTCCAAAACCATAGTTGGCGAAACTCAATTCGCAATGGCTGCCTAATCAGGAAGATTACGCATATGCCTTCGGTTCGGATGCGCTTGTCTTGTCGCGTATTCACTAGAACCGTCATTTGACAGGGACGCTTGATGGTGTGGCTACTGGCCATTAAGTGTATTTAGTAGATATAGATTAGTTTGGTAAGCGAAGCAACCTGATTAGTCTGAACACAATGCTGCGCTACACATGTAGAAAGCGTGACCATTGCACTTCCGGACCAGAGTTCGAATCTCTGCAGCTCCACTGATCTGACTTCAAAGAATGTCAAAAAGCCTGTAACCTTTTGGTTTACGGGCTTTTTTGTTTTTTGAATGATTCAAAAGGTATCATTCAATTGCAAAAAAATGTAGTACAAATCGTGGGTTAAGATACTTCCAAAAATTACCCACGAATCTTGTTTTAAATACCTGTAAACCAACTTGTTCAATAATTGAACATCTTGATTGTCTTTGGTTTGTAATATAATTTTGTAAACCAAAAACCAAACATATGATACCTAAAACATTTAATACGCTTTTCTTCTTAAAGAAATCACGGACAGAGCCAAATGGCCCTTCACATTTATATTGCCGAATTACCGTAAATGGAGATCAAACAGAACTTTCATTGGGGCACCAATGGAATTCATCCGAATGGAATCAAAAACTTGGTAGAACGATAGGCTCTAAAAAGGAAGCCAAGGAACTCAACCATTACATTGACACTATACTGTTCAAAATATATGAAGCCAAAAGAACTGCACTTGAGGAAGGTTTAATAATCACCCCTCTATCAATTAAACAAACCCTTACAGGTAAAGTTACACATGAGAAAATGATTCTCGAAGTATTCAAGGAACATAATCAAAGGGTTAAAGAATTAGTTGGAAAGGATTTTGCTCCTCTAACTTTAGTTAGATACAGAACATCCATGGAACATACAGAACGGTTCATAAAATTAAAGTATGCTAAAGATGATTTAGAAGTATCTAAAATTGATTATGATTTTATAACTTCCTTTGAACACTATTTCAAGGCAACTAGAAATTGCAATCAAAACACCTCCCCCGATTACTTAATTTCCGAACTTGAACAACTATATATACCAATAAAAAATAGTATTTTAAACGTAGAGAATTTACTAAGATTTTGAGAAACGCCCTAAAAGTTTTTTTATTTTGTATCAAAAACTTTAAAGTATCAAATGAATTCAGCGTATCAAAAAAAATAAAAAAAGTTACTGCCAATATGGTAGGTTTAAATTAACTATGAGGCCCGCAATATGTTATAATTAAACAGTAATTCTTTTTGACTAAATAAATTCAGTAATAAGTTGTGGACCAGATTTTTAATATAATCATGTACATGTCATAATTATTAGTTAGGAGACTTGGAAATGTTTGATTTTTTTCATACATTCGTATGGCAAATTTTACAGAAAAATTAAATTAAAACATGAACAATTTTTTAAATAACACAATCAAAAATACTAGGTTTAAATCTGATTTAGCAATTTCACCTTACGAAAACCTTACACTTGGTACGGATTTCTTTAAAATCACAGGAAATTCGCCTTATTTGCACAACAATAATAATATGCCGAATTTAAAAGACCCTTTAGGCAATTTTGTCAAAGGAAAATATCATTCCATTCTTAATTTGCGACCAGATTTATTACCTTTAAAAACCTCAAAAAATATAGATTTAAGTTCTACAATACATTTTAATACCCATCACAATTTATGTCCGAGCTTTGGGAATCTAAACATGCACAGTGGAAGCATTCTTCAACTTCCTAATAATACAATAAATAAATTAACTAGTAACAATTCATTGATATTTAATTTGGGTTCAACTTTTTCCAGTAATTTACTACTTGGTGGTTTAAATTCTACCTTTCCAATACCAACCACAGAATGGTTCTACAGAACAACATTTAATAAATGGCCTATTACATCCAATCTAGGAGGTTTATCATGTGATTCATTGAAGAATATTGGTTTATCAACAGATGAATATAAAGAGTCTTTATCGTTTTTATGTAATCCTGACATTAATGTTAAACAATACTTTACCAAAACCGATACATATAACCCGTTTGGTAAACTACTTAACAATAATGGATTCGTTCTTGGACTAACGAGCCCATCATTAAACTTTGCTCACAATAGAGTTGGAGAATCTTCTTTGCTCTTCAAGACACCATCAACTGAATATATAACAGCAGCAACATTAAAGGCTACTTCCATTGGAGATTGGGCCGCAGGAAATTCAACTATTAATTATTTAACAAATATAAATAAAGAAGTTTTAAAAGAAAGAGCTGTAACTGAAAAGGGTATCATTGATAGAGCATTAAGAAAGTTTGGAAAGTCTAATTATCAACTAGGAGAAATTGAACGAGGGAGTTATGAAGATGAAGGTAAAACAATCTATGTGACAATAATAAATATTTTGTCCATTTCCGGAGATAATATTCAAGTCGGAGATAATAATAAGCAATATCTAAATTAGTAACCATGTCAAAAATTAATTTTAAGGGTCAGGTAACAGCCAATAATATGCAGGTAGGTGACAATAATGTCCAAAAAATAGACACAGCTGTTCAATTAAATAAAATAAGGGATATTTTAATTGAGCACGTGAAAAAAAAAGCAACAGCAAATGAGATTGAAGATTATATCGATGCAATTAACGTACTTACAGATGAATCAAAGCCAATAATTGAAAGAAAACAGTCAGGAAGTAAAATTTGGGGAATTTGCAAGGAAGTCATTCCATTGGTTATTTCGATTGTAAATGGAATAAAAGATTTTCTTCCGCTGATTAACCCAGTAAGATAATTATTAAGTCTTTAGAAAGTCTGTTATTCATGAAAAATAATGAAGTCATAAAAAGAATTTCCATTTCATTTTTTGGTGGTAAACCTTTGTAAAGCTGCGCGATTTCTGAAAATCGAAGTTTTTATCTCAAAAAAGCCTATCCAAACCTAAAAATAATCGTTAAGAAAAAGTCCCTCAAAAATAAAAAACCCATAATTTATTAAGAGTTTTATGATTGGTATTATGAAGTAAAAATAAAATTTGTAGCAGAAATGGTTGATTCCTTGTCTTTAATTATGTATTCACGTCTAAACTCTTCCAAACGTTTATTCATTTCAACCACAGATTTAATATACTCTTGCTTATTAAAATAACTTAATTTACCCTCGTTTTCGAGCTTTTTAATTAGCCCGTATTGTTATTAATTTCTTCTATCATAACATTTATATTTTTTTGAGATTATTCTCAAACATTATAAATA